>Ga0335077_10002668_pt1 | contig 21379 bp, 18 predicted proteins | sample Lox_Sample_31_FD_207151 | JGI IMG/M metagenome (GOLD analysis project Ga0335077, IMG submission 207151) | Soil microbial communities from Loxahatchee National Wildlife Refuge, Florida, United States - Lox_Sample_3.1 | ecosystem: Environmental > Terrestrial > Soil > Wetlands | place: USA...
ACGATGAGATCAGGTGCTGGAGTAAGATTCCTGGCGTCGAACGCCGTGGCATAGGGAATGTCGAGCGACTCGAGGAGCGTGGAAGCGGGCGGATAGACACCCGCGTCAGAGCCAGTGATTCTGCAGCTGGACTCGCGGAGCATTCCGGCGAGCGGCGCCATCGCCGAGCCGCCAATGCCGATCATATGGATGTGTTTCTTGGTAGCCACGTTCCCTTTCCGATCAGTCTTTTACCGCGCCTTCCAGAAACTCAAGCGCGCCTTCGCCGGCCGCGCGCAGGCGGGTGCGAACGCCAAAAGGAATCGTGAGCATGGCGCGCTCCGCGTGGCCGACGGGAGCGCCGTAGATCACGGGAACGCCGAGAGGCGTAAGGATGTGCTTGCAGACGGCGCGAACCGTGGGACTGCCGGGGATGGAAAGATCGGAGCCTGGAAACTCGCCAAGGATAATGCCGCGGAGATTGGCGAATTTGCCCGCCTGCTTCAAATGCATGAGGGCACGATCAACCTGGTAAGGCTTCATGTGCGTGTCCTCGAGAAGCAGAATTGCGCCCTCGGTGTCGATCTCCCATGGCGTGCCGAGGGAAGTTTGCAGCATAGTGAGGCAGCCGCCGAGAACGACGCCTTCGGCCTCGCCTTCGCAGAGGGACTCGCCGCGGAGATTGAGCGACCAATTTCCGCTCACGTTGGAAACGGCATTCAGGAAGGCTTCGTCGTCGAAGCCGCGCAGGTCGTTCGGACCATGATCGAAACCGGCGCTGATCATGGGGCCATAAAAATTGACCCAGCGGCAGTTCTGCCAAAGAAATGTCTGCAGAGCGGTGATATCACTGTAGCCGATGAGGCATTTGGGCGCGCCAAAGTCCTCTGGGCGGAGAGAGTCGAGAAGATAAGTCGAGCCATAGCCGCCGCGCAATGCGACCAGTCCATCAAATTCGGGGTTGCGAAGCGCACCAAGAAACCCTTCGAGCCGCTCTTCGGCAGGGGCGGCAAAATAGCCAGACGGCAGAAACTCGTGCGCAGGGACTACGTCGAAGCCAAGGCGGCGCAATTCCAGGATGCCCATCTGCATATCCGCGGGATCGGAAGGCGGCGAGGCCGGTGCGAAGTAGGCGATGCGCGCACCACGGCGGAGGGGTTTCGGTTTCAGGGTCGAGCCGGTTGTAGTGTTCATTCGTGAAGACCATTAAGCGGAATCATTTCTGTGACCACACCCTGGCGGTTCAGTTGATGGACGATAGCGACTTCCTGACTGTGACTGACTTCGGCCTGAAATTCGACGATGGAAGTGGCGCCGGCCATAGAAACTCGGAACTCCAGGGGAGAGATTCCCAGCGTGGAGAGCAATTTCTGGACTTCGGCGACAATGCTATCGGAGTGGCTGGTGGTGAACCGGAAGCTCACGCCGCGTGACTTCAGATTGAAGCGCTGAATGGCCCAGCCAATGACAACCAGAGCGAAGAGTACAATCCCGGTGGCGGCGCCCGCCACGGCAAAAAATCCACCGCCAGTGGCCATACCGATGGCGGCCTCGACGAAGATGGTCGCGGCGGTGGTCATGCCGACGAGCCCGGCATTGTCTTTGAGGATCGCGCCAGCACCGAGAAAGCCGATGCCCTGAACAATGTTGGAGGCGATGCGTGTGGAGCCTGCGTCTCCCCAAATCTGGGACAACTGCTGGGACATCATGGTGAAGAGAGCGGTAGCAAGGCACACAAACATACTGGTGCGAATGCCGGCGGGCCTGCGCCTAAGATCGCGCTCCAGGCCAATGAGCGCGCCCATGGCGGCGGCAAAGAGCAAACGCAGCAGAATTTGCTGAAAAGAAAGCATGGCAGAGCGGCCCACAACCGCCGTAAGGCGATTCTAGCGGAGTTACAGTTTGAATTGCGTGAGTTTTGAGAAGTGACGTGCCCTGGCGTGTATCTCCGATCTTTTCAGATTGAGGAGGCGGTCGAGGCCGAAGCGCTCGACGGTGAAACTGCCGAGGACGGAGCCGTAGACCATGGCGCGCCGCAGGGCGGCGTCGTTCGTAGCGCCGACACCAGCGAGATAGCCCATGAAGCCACCCGCAAAGCTGTCGCCCGCGCCGGTAGGGTCGTGCGGCTCTTCCAGTGGAAATGCCGGCACGCAGAAGACACCGTGTTTATCAACCAGCATAGCGCCGTACTCGCCGCGCTTCACGACGAGCGTGGAAGGGCCCATTTTGAAGATGTGCCTGGCGGCGTGGAGCAGATTGTGCTCGTTGGAGAGTTGGCGCGTTTCGGAATCGTTGATCATCAAGATGTCGACGTGTTTGAGGGTTTCGCGTAGTTCGGTATTGGTGCGCTCGATCCAGTAGTTCATGGTGTCCATGGCAACGAGCTTGGGCTTGCCCTTGACCTGGCGAAGCACGTCGCGCTGCAAATCGGGGGCGATGTTCGCGAGGAAAACGAATTTTGAGCCGGTGTATTTCTCGGGCAGGCGTGGTTTGAAGTCCGCGAAAACGTTGAGCTCGGTGGTGAGGGTGACGCGCTCGTTGAGATTTTCAGAATAGCGCCCGGCCCAGAAAAAGCACTTCCCTGCCGTTCGCTCGAGGCCTTCGATGTCGATCGAGCGCTTGCGCAGGACGGCTTCATCGTCGGCGTGAAAATCGTCGCCAACGACGGCAACCAGATTGACACGCGTGAAGAATGAGGCAGAGACGGCGAAGTAAGTTGCCGCGCCGCCGAGGGTGCGGTCAACTTTGCCGTAAGGGCTTTCGAGCGCGTCGTACGCAACGGAACCAACAACCAGAAGGGACACGAGGATCTCCTAGGAAATATATTTGCCGAGAATCGCGGCAAGATTCTTTTTGGTCTTAGCGGGAACAAGCTTGGGATTGGTCAGGATAGCGTGTTTCAGGGCACTGTCGCACTTGCAGGTGCGGTCGGCCGGGATCATCTTGATGGCTTCCCGGATAACATTCTGGGCGTTGGTGGCGTTCTGATTGAGTGTGGCGATGATGGCGGCGACGGTGACGGAATCGTGGCCGGGGTGCCAGCAATCGTAGTCAGTGATCATGGCGACGGTGGAGTAACAGATCTCGGCTTCACGGGCAAGTTTGGCTTCCGTAACGTTGGTCATGCCGATGACGTCGAACTTCATGGCGCGATGAAAGTTGGCCTCGGCAAGAGTGGAAAATTGCGGCCCTTCCATGCAAATGTACGTGCCTTTGCGGTGGACGGGGACACCGCAGGAGACACAGGCGTCCAAGAGCACGTTCGAGAGATGTAAGCAGGTCGGCTTGTCGAAGGTAACGTGGGCAACGATGCCATTGCCAAAGAAAGTTGACTTGCGGCCCTTGGTGCTGTCGAAGAATTGGTCGGGTACCAGGAATTCGCCGGGGCGAAGATCTTCCTGAAGCGAGCCGACGGCGCTGACGGAAATGATGCGCTGGACGCCGAGAAGCTTCATGGCGTAAATGTTGGCGCGGAAGTTGAGTTCCGTGGGCAGAATACGATGGCCGCGGCCATGGCGGGCGAGAAAAGCGACGTGTCTACCTTCGACCGTTCCCATCACAAAGGCATCGGAAGGATCGCCGAACGGAGTCTTGACACGGACCTCGCGAACGTCTTTTAGGCCCTGCATGGCATAGAGACCACTGCCGCCAATGACGCCGATCTCCACTGCGCGAGCTTTGCCCCGCGCACCCTTCCCCTTCGACTTCGTCGCTCGAGGCATTCCTGTTTCTCCTGGAAATTACTGGTTCAGATCGACCGGTTCGATTTCGATTTTGCCCTCGCGCTGGTGGAGCGTGGCCGCGGGAACGTCGGGATCATGACCGAAGACGACGATCCAGCTCTCCGCAAGCATACGCGATAGCCAATGGCGCTTGGTTTCCAGCGTCTGCAGCGGGAATAGATCGTAAGCCATGATCCAGGGCAAAGGAATATGGTGCCGTGTCGGAAACAAATCCGCAACAAAGGCCAGGGTCTTGCCGCCGCCGGAGATGACGACCGCCTGAATATTGGCGTTATGTCCGGGAATGCGGGCAACCGAAACGCCAGGGAGGATTTCCGCGTCGCCTTCAACCAGGTCCCAGCGGCCTTCCTTGGAAATGGCGGAGAAATTCTCGGGGAGGTAACTGGCGCGGTCGCGCTCCGTGGGATTCATGGCGTGTTCGAGTTCCGCCCGCTGAACAACGTAGCGGGCGCGGCGGAACGCAGGGACAACGCGGTTGTGTTGAAGGCGGGTGTTGCCGCCACAATGATCGAAGTGGAGATGCGTGTTGATGACGAGGTCAATCTGCTCGGGAGTGACACCGGCGTGAGCCAGGGAGTCCATCAAGGGATCGCCATCCGGAACGTTGTAGATGGAGCGGAGTTTGCCATCCATTTTGGACCCGTTGCCGGTCTCAACGAGGATGTTTTTCTTTTCGGCGCGGACCAGCAAGGAATTAGCGCGCATGCGGATGCGGTTGTTGGCGTCGGGAGGAGATTTCTTCTCCCAGAGGACCTTGGGCACGACACCGAACATGGCGCCGCCATCGAGGCCGAACGCGCCGCCGTCAAGAAACCGGATTTCGACATTACCGAGATGCATGGGTCAGTTCTCTTTTCCCGGCACGACGGGCCACCTCATTAGATGGCAGCTACAGTTTCGCTCCATTCAGGATTTCGTTCACGGCGGAGAATGGGTCTTTCTTTCGCTCCGCGACGGCGGCGGCCAACTCAGCCAGTCGGGCTTCTCCACCCTGACCGCCCAAAACTTTTTCGAGCAAGCGCGACTCCAGCATTTCGATCAGACGATTCTTCCAATGTTCAACGTGCTTTTTCCGGCGGATCCCGCTGGATTCGAAATGGGTGCGGAATTTATCGACCGTGCCAACCAGCTGATCGATGCCGCGGTTTTCGGTGGCGACGGTGCGCAGCACGGGAGGGTGCCAGCCGTCGCGAGGCATCACGAGCGAAAGCATAGCGTGGAGCTGCTCTTCGAGGCGGTCGGCTCCTTCGCGATCGGCTTTGTTGAGGACAAAAATATCCCCGATCTCCATCAGGCCGGCTTTCATATTTTGGATGTCGTCGCCGAGCCCGGGGACGAGGACGACGAGGACACAGTCGGCCAAGCGCACAATATCGATTTCATCCTGGCCCACGCCAACCGTTTCGATGAGGACCTGACGCTTGCCAGCTGCATCGAGGAGCAAGGCAACTTCCGCAGTAGAACGTGCGAGGCCGCCAAGAAATCCGCGCGTAGCCATGGAACGGATGAAGATGCCCGAGTCGCTGGCGTGGCCCTGCATGCGAATGCGATCGCCAAGGATGGCGCCACCAGAATAAGGGCTGGTGGGATCGACGGCGACGACGCCTACGCGCTGGTCTTGTTTGCGATAGACCGCGGCGAGACGATCGACGAGCGTGCTCTTACCGGTGCCGGGCGCGCCGGTGATGCCGGTGAGATAGGCACGGCCGGTGTGGGGGAAGAGTTGTTGGAGGAGTTGTTCCGATTCAGGAGTGTGATTCTCAATCGCGGATATGGCGCGCGAGGTAGCGCGAACATCTCCCTGGAGGACCTTGGCGGCCCAATCGTCGAGAGATGGAGTCATCGAGGGCTTGCCGCCGAAGAAGTGAAGAGGGATTCCTCGCTTCGTTCGGAATGACGGGATGGCGCGATACGCATACCCTATTATTTCTTGCCGAGTAGCTGGCGCGCAATGACGAGACGTTGAATCTCGCTTGTGCCCTCGCCGATGGTGCAGAGTTTGACGTCGCGATAGAACTTTTCGGCGGGGTAATCTTTGGTGAAACCGTAGCCACCATGGACCTGCACACACTCATTGGCGACACGGACGGCGACTTCACTGGCGAAGAGTTTGGCCATGCTGGATTCGCGGGTAAAGCGGACGTTTTTCTGATCGGCGAGCCAGGCGGCCCGATAAACGAGCAGGCGCGCGGCCTCAACTTCGGTGGCCATGTCGGCCAGTTTGAACTGGATAGCCTGGAATTCGCTGATGGCCCGGCCGAATTGCTTGCGCTGTTTGGCGTAGCGCGTGGCGGCTTCGAGCGCCCCCTGGGCCATCCCGAGAGCCAACGCCGCTATGGAGATGCGGCCGCCATCGAGAATCTTGAGACTGCTGATGAAGCCTTCGCCCTCGGGGCCGAGAAGATTGGCGGCAGGAACGTGGCAGTCGGAAAAGATGACCTCAGCGGTATCGCTGGCCCGCATGCCGAGCTTGTTTTCCTTCTTGCCGGGGCGGAAGCCGGGCATGCCTTTCTCGAGGATAAAGGCGCTGATGCCGTGAGAGTCTTTGGATTTGTCGGTGACGGCCATGACGACGCAGAAATTGGCATACGTACCGTTGGTGGTGAAAGTTTTCGAGCCGTTGAGAATCCATCCGCTATCTTTGCGAACCGCGGTGGTGCGGGTCCCACCCGCGTCGGAACCGGCTTCGGGCTCGGTGAGGGACCAGGCGCCGAGTTTCTTACCCTGGGCAAGCGGGACAAGGTACTTCTTCAACTGCTCTTCGGTGCCGAATTTGTAGATGTGATTGCTGCACAGCGAATTGTGGGCGGCGACGAACAGGCCCACGGAGCCGTCGACGCGCGCGAGTTCTTCGATGACGGTGGCGTATTCGATATAGCCGAGGCCGGCGCCGCCATATTCTTCGGGAAAAATCACGCCGAGCAAGCCCATTTCCGCGAGCTTCGGCAGGATTTCGACGGGAAAGTGCGAAGCTTCGTCCCATTCGAGGACGTGCGGACCGATTTCACCTTCGGCGAATTCGCGGACGGACTTGCGGAGCTGAGTCTGTTCGTCGGTGAACGTGAAATTCAAGAGAACCTCGCCTCAAAGTAACGTCTATGACCAATGAAAGTTTAACTTATGACCAAGAAATCCGCACCCGTAGGTTGCGGGTGAGTTACCGAAGAATGGACGGCGTTTACCAGCCAACCGGATAGCCGTTTTTTTTGTTCTGCTCGTCGAGCCAGACTTTGAGGGGCGCGAAATAGTCGGCAAGCGCGGTGGCGTCCATTTCCTTCTGCCCGGTGAGGACTTCGAGTTCGTCGGGCCACGGCTTGCTCTGCCCCATGGAAAGCATAGCGTTCAGCTTTTCCCCGGCGGCCTTGCTGCCATAGAAGGAGCAGCGATGCAGCGGGCCAGCGAAGCCAGAGGTCTTGCAGAGCGCGCGGTAGAACTGGAACTGATAGATGCTTGCCAGGAAATACCGAGCATAGGGGACGTTGCCCGGTACGTGGAATTTTGCGCCGGGATCGAAGTCGGCTTCGGTGCGCGAAACCGGCGGAGCGATGCCTTGGTACTTCAGGCGAAGGTCCCACCAGGCTTGGTTGTACTGATCGGGCTTAACCTGGCCAGCGAACACTTCCCAGCGCCACTTGTCAATGGTGAGGCCAAAAGGCAGGAAAGCCACCTTGTCGAGAGCCTTGCGAAGAAGGTAATCGACGTCGCCGGAGGCGGGAGGGACGGCGTCGATCAGGCCGATGGTTTTGAGGTATTCAGGTGTGATGGAGAGGGCGATGGTGTCGCCCACGGCTTCGTGGAAACCGTCGTTGGCGCTGTTCTGGAAAAGAGGCGGCTGGTTACTGTAAGCGCGTTGGTAGAAATTGTGGCCGAGTTCGTGGTGAATCACGCCAAAATCTTCGGCCGTAATCTGGATACACATCTTGATGCGCAGATCGTCTTTGTTATCGATATCCCAGGCGCTGGCGTGGCAGACCACGTCGCGGTCGGCAGGCTTGGTGAAGAGCGAACGCTCCCAGAAGGTGGGTGGCAGTAGCGCGAAACCGAGCGAGGTGAAGAAATTTTCGCCGTACTTGACCATGCCTTTGGCGTCAGTCTTCCGCCCTACGAGAATTTTGGTGAGGTCGTAGCTTTGCGGCGGCTTGGGCGAGTCCATCAGGTCGTAGATGTTGCCCCACTCCTGAGCCCAGATATTGCCGAGGAGATCGGCGGGAATGGGCCCGTTGGGAGGAACCACATCCTTGCCGTATTTCTTGACGAGTTGGCCGCGGACGTAAGCGTGGAGGGAAAGATAGAGCGGGCGGAGCTGATCCCAGAGGCGATCCATTTCCTTGGCGAATTGATCCGGCGGCATGTCGTAGTTCGCGCGCCAGAGCGCGCCCACGTCGGGGTAGTCGAGGTCGCGAGAGCCCTGGTTGCCAAGCTCCACCATGCGGGCATAGCGCTGGCGCATGGGAGCGCCGACGGCGTGCCAACCAATCCAGGCGCGCTGGAGTTCATCGGGATTGCGGCTGCTGGCCATCAAGCGTTCGATGGCCGTAACGTCAAGACACGGTTTGCTGTCGCCGTCGGGGCACCACTTCCCTTTTCCATAGTCGGCGGGAAGTGAAGCCTGGATCTGCGCCAATTCTTTTTGCGCCGCGGCATTGTCAGGCGCGGGAAACCCGGTGGCCAGTTCGAGCAGGAGGCGCTTGCGGGCGAGTTCCGGAGAAAGCTGGACGTGATCGAAGCGGTGCGCCTCTTTTGCATAACGGGTGGCCGCCGTGTTCGCGATTTCGTTGGCATCAGCGGCGATCTGCTCGGTGTCGTCGGTGATGAAGTTCGCTTCCACCCAGGAGGCGCGGCTGGCTTTGATGCTCAGGTCGAAGAGATCCTGCTCGGCATGGGAGATGAACTTCTCGGCTTCCTGCGGTGTGGGAGCGGGCTTGCTCTGCGCCGATGCAGGCAAAGCCGACACCGACAAACACACGAAGACTGCCGTGATGCACTTCCCGATTGTGGTCATGGGTTTTCTCCTCAGACAGCGGGCGCCGAAGACTGCGAGAGACTCAGGCCGTGCGCCCGACCTTCCTACTTACGACGGATTCCAGTTCAACAAGTGAGCGTTCGATTCCGGCACGGTCGACATTCCAGTGAGTGACCAGGCGGACCGAATAGAAGCCGGTGTCTTGCGCCCAAATCCCTTTGGCGTGCAGCGCGTCGCAAAGCTCGACGGCGTTCATCCCGGTTGCGGAGCAATCGAAAATGACGATGTTGGTGCAGACCTTCGCCGGGTCGATCTTGAGGCCGGGCAGGCGCGCGATGCCTTCGGCGAGGCGCTTGGCATTCTGGTGATCTTCATGCAGGCGCGCCGGAGATTTCTCGAGTGCGATCAGTCCGGCGGCGGCGAGCACACCGACCTGGCGCATGCCGCCGCCAAACATCTTGCGGAAGATGCGGGCGCGCTCAATGAAGCCTTTCGAACCGACGATCATGGAGCCCACGGGAGCGCCGAGACCTTTGGAAAGGCAAAACATGACGGAATCGACGCCGGCGGTCATATTGGCGACGCTATCGTTGAGCGCGACGGCAGCGTTGAAGATGCGGGCGCCGTCCATGTGGACCTTGAGGCCGAGCGCGTGGGCGGCATCGCAAATTTCGTTGACGCGGGCGGTCTCGTAAACCGTGCCACCGGCCATGTTGCTCGAGTTTTCCAGGCAAATGAGCGCGGTCTGTGAGTCGTAATAGATTTTCGGGCGGATGGCGGGCTGGATCTGTTCCCACGTGAGAATGCCATCTTCGCCTCCACGAACCGCGCGAGGCATGCAGCCGGCAATGGCGGACATGGAAGCGAGTTCGTAGAGATTGACGTGGCCGCGCTCTTCGCAGATCACTTCGTTGCCGTGGTGCGTCCAGTTGCGGATGGAGATGAGATTGCCCATGCAACCCGTAGGAACGAAGAGAGCCGCTTCCTTGCCGAAAATTTCCGCAGCGCGTTTCTGGAGCAGATTGACCGTGGGATCTTCGCCGTAGACGTCGTCGCCCACCTCTGCTGCACCCATGGCGCGGCGCATTTCTTCGCTCGGACGGGTAACCGTGTCGCTGCGCAGATCGACGATACCGTCGACCGATGAAACGTGGTCGGGATCGACCAGTTGATTCCCTTTGGCAACGGTGTAGGTCATAGTGAACTCCGTGTTACTTCAACCTGTTGTAGAGAGAAGCGCGGACAGCCCAGAAGTTGGTCTCTACAACGCCTGTTATCGCAGCAATTCGGCAAGGACTTCGTTCGAAACGCTCAATTTGCCTGGAGCCAGTCGGACAAAGCTTCCCTCGCGCTCGAGCATGCCGCTGGACGCAAGCCGGCCGATCTTTTCACCCAGACTGACGCCATACTGCCGCTCAATGCGGGGAAGATCGATGCCGGACAACTGGCGCAGTCCCAAGAAAATCTCTTCCTCCAGAGCCAGATCGGCGGTCACGGTATCGACATGGTCGATCGGGTAGCGACCGGCGTGGATGGCGGCAACGTAAGCAGCGGAATCGTGAACATTCGACCACCGCTGCTGGCCGGAGAAGGAATGCGCGCCGGCTCCAAAGCCGATATATGGTTCACGTCGCCAATATTTCAAATTGTGCTTGGACGCGAAACCAGGCTTGGCCCAATTGGAAATTTCGTACTGTTCATAACCGGCGGATTGCAGCTCAGCCTGAGCCAACTCATAGAACTCGGCCATGGCTTCTTCCGAAGGCAGTTCGCGCGCGCTGTAGCGGTGGCCAGAGCGGATCACTTCGAGGCCGAGGCGGCTACCTTCGTCGATTTCCATCATGTAGATGGAAATGTGCTCGGGAGAGAGGGCGACCGCTTCGGAAAGAGACTGGCGCCAGGAATCGTGCGTCTGTTTGGGAAGACCAGCGATGAGGTCGAAACTGATATTGGAAATGCCGGCATTGCGAAGAATGGGGACGGCACGGTAAATATCGGCGCGGCGGTGCATGCGGCCGGCGGCCTTCAGTTCGTCGTCAACGAAGGATTGCGAGCCAAAGCTGATGCGATTGATTCCCGCAGCGGCCCATTGGACGGCTTTTTCGGGGTCAATAGTTTCCGGATCTGCCTCGAGAGTTACTTCATCATCGGAGCAGGCAAAGGCAGCGCGGAGGCGCTCGAGCATTCTGGCGAGAAGCCGGGGATTCAGGAGGCTGGGAGTGCCGCCACCGATGTAAATCGTGTCGGCAGAGAGAGGCTCGTGGACGACTTGGCGCAAGGACTGCCAATCGAAGCCCTGAGCCCAGCAGACACCCGCCGCGGTGAAGAAGTGGCGATGTTGCGAGATTTCCTCGCAAACCGCTTCGATGTAGGGGGCAAAGCGGTCAGAGGACACAACGCCGGTGTGGAAGTTGCAGTACGTGCACTTCGTCTGACAGAACGGCACTTGAATATAGAGGCCGAGGGTATCCACTGCTAAAAACTGTAGCACAGTCGGGAACAGGCGGGCGTAATCGCGAGCGAGTTAAGGCTTTGGCTCGGGAGGCTGCGGGAGGTCCGGGATTGCGGCGATGACCTCGGGTGCTGGCGGCTTGAATTGCAGTGTTTGAGCAAGGAAGGCGATGCGATCACGGCGGGCTTCGGCATTGAGGGCGTGCGGCGCCTCGTAGAGCTTGAATTGCTTCGGTTCACTGACGATCGCGGCCGTAGCCTTCGCCAAATCGGGCGTCAGGAAGTTTTCCTGTGTAGCGTATTGAAGAAAGACAGTTGCCGGCGCGGCGTGAGAAACAAATTTGGCGGGGTCAGCCCAGGAATTTTTGCGCACAAAGGCGTCCACTTTCTCTGGTCCTAATTTGGCGCGGAATTCCTGGAACTCCGGGGTGTTCAGTTCGAGCTGGTCGGAGAGTCCCCCGGCCATAAGAACAAATGCCCGAAACCGTTTGTCACTGCCACTAACGACACCGCCAGCTGTAGCTCCACAGCTATGACCGACATAAGCCAGGCGCTTTGAATCCACAAAGGGACGAGAAACCAGCAAATCCGCGCCGCGGCGAATGTCCACAACTTGCTGCACCAGTTCGTCGATCTGTTTGCCCTCGAGCGGATCAGCTCCAGCGGAATAGCCCGGGCGGGCAATCGGGAAATCGATCAACAGCGACGCGACACCGGAGGGGGCCAGAGCCACGGCCTCGTCGAGAAACTCCTTGCGGTTGCGATATTTGGAATTGGGCCAACACCAGTGGCCCCAGATAATCGCCGCGAATGGACCCTTGCCGGGAGGAACAACAAGATAGGCGGAGACGCGGCCTCCTTTCGGACTCGCGTAGGAGAGATCGTAGATACCCACGTCACCGCGGAAATCGGCGCCGGCGTCCTGAGTATCGAGGGGAGCCTTCGCGTCGTAGTCGAGGGCACGGGGGCCGTCGGCTTTCTGCCCGAAAGCGGGGGAAACCCAGCAGAGCAGAAACAGGGCTGCGAGCAGACGGTGCATGGGAGCCCTCCGTTCGGCACCACAGTCTATGCCTGTCGGCCGAAGAAGCAAGCAAAGAGTTGCAAGGTCTGTGGGCGACGTCAGACGCGATCGGGAAGAACCTTGACGTAGAGCTTGCGCTCGCGCGGCCCGTCGAACTCAGCGAGGAAGACTCCCTGCCAGCGGCCGAGAGCGAGTTTACCGTCTTCGACGAAAACGAACTGCGAGACCCCGGTGAGCATGGTCTTCACATGGGAATCGGAATTGCCTTCGGCGTGACGATAGGGTCCGGCCATGGGAACGAGGCGGTCGAGAACGCCTTCGGCGTCGGCGGCCACGTCCGGGTCGGCGTGCTCGTTAATCGCGATGCCCGCCGTAGTGTGAGGAACGTAGAGAAAACAGGTGCCAACGCGTACACCGAGAGCGGTCACGACGCGCTGGACTTCATTGGTGATGTCTACCATTTGCGTACGACGACTGGTCTTTACGCGAATCGCCTGCATGCGGGTCTCCGGGGATTACGGGATCGGAACGATCATATGACGGCCGAGCCTTTTGGGCGCGGCAAGTTTCTGAAGCTCGTACAATCCACCGCTACCCCAACGAGCGAGGAACGGAAGGAAACAGAGGTCGCGAGATTGAAGACCCTTTTGGGGGTAGAGCAGGTTTTCGAGGAATTTCTGGTGCTGTTCGATCTGCTTCTCGTGGCGATCGAGAGCCGCGCCCGTCTTGTGCCGTAGTTTCTCGATCTGATAACCGATGCGTTTCCCCGCGCGGGCGATGGTGCCCTGAATGGTGGGATCGACTTTGGCGATCGCCTTGTGAAGCTTCTTGAGGCGCTTATCAATTACGCGGAGGCTGTCATCGAACTCACGAGACAATTTCTGGGGAACAACCGAGTTGTACATAGCCTTGCGAAGGCTCTCCGAGCCGCTCCAGACATCTTCCGCATTGAGATGATACTTCCTGAGGAGCCGCTCGGCTTTGGGATCGACAAGGGTGAAATCGGCGCGAGGGAGAAGAACGGGCATGCGTTTGAGAAGTTTTTCATAAAGGATTTGCGACTGGGCGAAGTAAGCAATCTCAGAAGGGCCACCAAAGTAGGCCACGGTGGGAAGCAGAAAATCCTGCAGGACCGAACGCAGGAGCGCGTTGGGGCTGAAGTTCTCGGGCTCAGCCTCCACCAGTTCAAGCCATTGTTCACGAGGCAGGGAGAGATTGCCGCAGGCAAACGTGCCATTGGAGGCAGTGATGACCTCGCGTTTCCCGTTGGCGAGAGAAAACAGAAGAGTGCTGCGAGAGGTGACTTTGACCTGAGGATCGTAGCCGGCGTGTTCGAGAGCCTTGCCGCGGCGCAGGAGTTCGTCATTGAGTTCGTCGCGACAGGCAAGTGCTTCGCGAAGGACGGGCGCGGCAATCTGGTGAAGGCGTTCATCCAAGGGGTCAAGAAGAATCAAGCCGAAATCGGCGAAGATGCGCGCAAACAAACCCGCGAAGGCGCTCCCGTACGTGGCTTCCGGCACGTAAGTCTCGTGCAGATAGTTGCCGAAAGTTTCTCCGAGAAGTGCTTGGGCGCGGCTGACGAGTTCGTCGATCTCGGGACCGAGGCGAACGCGGCCTACGGGGATGGCTTCCTGCGCGGGCTTCGGAAGTTCCAATCGGAGCAGTTGGCCTTCGTGGAACCAGGTGACGTGGCGGACTTCGTCGACGTCGTGGTCTTCGGTGGCCATCCAAAAGACAGGGACGGCCGGAATACCCTCGCTGGTGAGCGACTCGGCTGCTTGAATGGCCGTGAGCGCCTTGTAAAACGAATACGCCGGGCCGCCGAAAAGACCGACCTGTTGGCCGGACACCATCGCAACGGCGCCCCTGGCAAGACGATCGATGTTCTTCACGGTTTCGGGACTGCTGCCGAAGAGAACATTCTGAGCGCGAAGGACGTCTGCGACCTGGCGGCGGCGATCGCCTGGGAATTCCAGTTTGCGGGCGTATTTTGTAACGGATTTGAAATCAGGCTGGCGCTCGTAGAACGACTTGAGCCGCGTAAAATTCCCGAGGAAGTCGCGAACGAGCTTCGAGGTGTGTGGAAGTTCGCCGGCTGAGAGGTCGCGGAAGTCCATGAGGCCTTAGATGTTTCGAGAAGCGAAAAGTGACGGCAAGGTACGAGTCCTTAGACGCGAGCCGCGGCCGGGTGGAGTTGCGCCACCAGTGCGGCGACGGACTGCTTTTTCTCTTCGGTCAGCGGCAAAAGCGGCAAGCGCGGCAAGCCGCCCTGGTAGCCGCGAAGATCCATGGCGAATTTGACCCCGGCGATTCCGTTTTCGGAAACGATGCGCTTCGAGGCTACCACGAGCGCGTGCTGCAGCTGGCGGGCTTCTTGGTGACGGCCGTTTTGAACCAACTCCAACAGCTCCGCGCACTTTTCGGGCAACGCCGCCGCCAGAGCGAGAATAGCGCCACGCGCGCCGATGGCAAGCGCCGGATAGATCACCGCAGCGCCGCCCGTGAGTACCGTGAAGTCCTGCGGAGCCCCGGCCACGATTTCACCCACGCGCTGGATGTTTCCGGAGCTGTCTTTGATGCCGACGATATTGGGATGCGTGGCGAGGGCAACGACTTCCGGCGTCTCGAGTGTGATTCCAGTGAACTGCGGAACCGAATAGAGCAGCACAGGAATGGGTGAAGCATCGGCAACGGCGCGGTAATGGCGGAGGTAGGTTTCCGCTCGATAGACTGGCTTGTAATAATAGGGTGTTTTGACGAGTGCGAATTGATAGCCGAGCGCGGCGGCGCGCCGGGTACGAACGATGGTTTCAGCGGTCGACTCGGCTCCGGTACCGGCGATCAGGATCTTGCCGACTGCCGCGGCTTCCTTGGCGGCCGAGAGAATCGAATCGCCTTCTTCGCGCGAGAGCATCACGGATTCGCCGGTGGAACCGAGGACGACATAGCCGGCGATCTTCGTCTGGTTGTAAAGGAGGATATTTTCGCGGACTGCCGTCAGCGATACCGATTCGTCCGCATTAAAGGGAGTGACGAGCGCCGGGAAGATGCCTTGGATCGCCATCGCTCAATCTCCCGTCGAGGAACTGTTGGAGGCCGCGACGCTTGTGCCGTGTAGATCCTGCAGGCAGGCAACTTCGCGCTGGAGTTCGACGAGCGAATGGATGCCGCGAACGGCGGCGTGAGCGGCAGAGAGAGTCGTGATGCACGGGATGTTGTAACGAATCGAGGCACGGCGAATGGATTTCTCGTCGTAGAAGGATTCGCGGCCAAGAGGCGTGTTAATGACGAGATTGATCTTGCCAGTCTTGATGAGGTCGACGATGTTCGGCCGGCCCTCGTTCACTTTAAACACTTCATCGCAGGGAACGCCGGCAGCGTGAAACGCGGCGGAAGTGCCGCGCGTAGCGACGAGTTTAAAGCCGAGGGAGACGAGCTCTTTGCCAAGTGGGCCGATGCCGCGTTTGTCGCGGTCGTTGACACTGATGAACACGGTGCCCGAGTTCGGCAATTTCTGCCCCGCAGCGAGTTGAGCCTTCGCGAAGGCCTGGCCGTAGTCGGTGGAGATGCCCATGACTTCGCCGGTGGAACGCATTTCGGGGCCGAGAATGGTGTCGACGCCGCGGAATTTGTTGAACGGAAAGACAGGCGATTTGACGGAGTAGAAGTCTCGGACGGCGATTTCCGCCACACCGTTGTGATGAACGATGGGAAGTTTCATGTCGGCCAAGCGGCGGCCAACCATCAGGCGAGCGGCCACCTTGGCGAGCGGAACTCCGGTGGCCTTGCTGACGTAGGGCACGGTGCGCGAGGCGCGCGGGTTGACCTCGAGAACATAGACGGTGTCGCGCTGAATGGCGTACTGCACATTCATCAGTCCGACGACTTTGAGCGCCAGCGCCAGGCGCCGCGTGTAATCGCGGATCGTTTCCAGGACCTTCGGTGAAAGGCTGACCGGGGGAAGCACGCAGGAGGAGTCTCCGGAGTGAACGCCGGCTTCCTCGATATGTTCCATGATGCCGCCGATCACAACGTCGGCGCCATCGGCCAGGGCGTCGACATCGACTTCGGTAGCTTCTTCGAGGAACTGGTCAATCAGAACCGGGCGAGCCGGACCCATCAACGCGGCTTGGGCAACGTATTCCTGGACGGTGTTGACGTCGTAGGCGATGACCATGGCACGACCGCCGAGAACATAGCTGGGACGCACGAGGACGGGCAGCCCGATTTCGCCAGCCACACGCGCGGCTTCTTCCGGAACGAGCGCGGTGCCATTGCGGGGCTGAGGAATTTTCAATTCCTCGAGCAGCCGGCCAAAGCGGCGGCGATCTTCGGCGAGGTCAATCGATTCCGGGGCGGTGCCAACGATGGGAACACCGTTGCGTTTGAGTTCCAGGGCAAGATTGAGCGGCGTTTGGCCACCAAATTGGACGATCACGCCGCTGGGCTTCTCGCGCTCGACGATGGCCAGAACGTCTTCCAGAGTGAGCGGCTCGAAATAGAGGCGGTCGGAGGTGTCGTAGTCGGTAGAAACGGTTTCCGGATTGCAATTCACCATGATGGTTTCGAAACCATCGGCACGGAGAGCGAAGCTGGCATGGCAGCAGCAGTAATCAAACTCGATTCCCTGCCCGATGCGATTGGGACCGCTACCGAGAATCATAATTTTCTGTTTGTTGGTGACGGCGGCTTCGTCTTCTTCCTCGTAGGTCGAATACATGTAGGGGGTGAAGGACTCGAATTCGGCTGCGCAAGTGTCGACGCGCTTGAAAACGGGGCCCACGCCATAGCGGGCGCGCTGGAGGCGGACTGCAGCCGGGGTGGTTTTCCAGATTTGCGCGAGATACTCATCACTGCTGCCGATGCGCTTCACTTCTTTCAGCAGCTCCCTCGAAGCGGTTTCGACGGTGACGGTAGCGGCGCGGCGGTTAACCTGAATGATTTCCTCGATCTGGTGGATGAACCAGGGGTCGATTTTGGTGAGTTCGCAGATTTCGTGGGCCGGCAGGCCTTTTTCGACGGCGGTAATAATCCAGTGAATGCGGTTAGGCCGCGGAGTGGCGAGTTTCTCACGCAGAAGCGAGTCGGGAGTTTCCGCGGGAGCGCGCCAGGGAGTGCTGGGCTCGAGCGAACGAATTCCCTTCTGCAGCGCTTCCTTGAAGGTGCGGCCAATGGCCATCACTTCGCCCACCGACTTCATCTGCGTGCCTAGCGAGCTGTCCGAGCCCGGGAACTTTTCGAACTGCCACTTGGGAATCTTGACGACGACGTAGTCGATGCTTGGTTCGAACGAGGCCGGAGTTTTCTTGGTGATGTCGTTAGGTATTTCATCGAGCGACATGCCCACGGCGAGGCGGGCGGCAATCTTGGCGATCGGAAAGCCGGTGGCTTTGCTGGCCAACGCCGAGGAACGCGACACCCGCGGATTCATCTCGATCACGGTGAGCCGGCCGTTCTCCGGGTTGACGGCGAATTGCACGTTGGAGCCGCCGGTTTCGACGCCAACTTCGCGGATGATGGCCGCGGCGGCATCGCGCATGCGCTGGTATTCCTTGTCTGTGAGCGTCTGGGCGGGAGCAACGGTGATGGAGTCGCCGGTGTGCACGCCCATGGGGTCGAAGTTTTCGATGGTGCAGATGACAACGAAGTTGTCGCGATAATCGCGCATGACTTCGAGTTCGAACTCTTTCCAGCCGAGCACGGATTCTTCGACGAGAGCTTCGTGGACCGGGCTCATGTCGAGGGCGTGAGATATGGCTTCCGCGAACTCTTCCTTGTTATAGGCGATGGAGCCGCCGGTGCCCCCGAGGGTGAACGAAGGACGGATGACCAGCGGGAAACCGAGCTGATCGCACAAACGCATGGCGTCCTGCGCGCTGTTGACCAAGGCCGATGCCGGAACGTCGAGACCGATTTTCCGGCAGGCATCCTTGAACCACAGGCGGTCTTCCGCAACTTTGATTGCTCGGAGCGAAGCGCCGATCATCTCGACTTTGTGTTTTTCCAGAATGCCGGATTCGGCGAGTTCGACCGCGAGGTTTAAGGCGGTTTGGCCCCCGACGGTGGGAAGAAGCGCGTCGGGCCGTTCCTTGATGATGATTTCCTCGAGGTATTCCTTGGTGAGCGGCTCGATGTAGGTGCGGTCCGCCATTTCCGGATCGGTCATGATGGTAGCGGGATTCGAATTCACCAGGACCACTTCGTAGCCCTCGGCGCGAAGAGCCTTGCATGCCTGGGCGCCGGAATAATCGAATTCGCAGGCCTGCCCGATGACGATGGGACCAGAGCCGATAATCAGAATCTTGTGGATGTCTTTGCGTTTAGGCATCGTCCCTCAATAAATACCCGTGAGCGATCGAAAAAAGCAGATTTCTCGCTCCGCTCGGAATGACATTTGAAAAGCCCGCGGTCATCCGCGGGAACTCCCAGGCTGCGCGAATTCTTTCATCAAGTCCGTGAACTGCGTGAACAGATAGTGCGAGTCGTGCGGCCCGGGCGAGGCTTCGGGATGATACTGCACGCTGAACAGCGGCAGATTCTTGTGGCGCATGCCCTCGTTGGTGTGGTCGTTCAGGTTAAGGTGCGTCACCTCGACGTCGCTGGTTGGAAGCGACTCGGGGTCGACACAGAATCCGTGGTTTTGCGCTGTGATTTCGATCTGGCTGGTCAGCAGATTCTTCACCGGATGATTCGAGCCGTGATGCCCGAACTTCAGCTTGAAGGTCTTTCCGCCCAGCGCGATGCCGCAGAGCTGATGGCCCAGGCAGATGCCGAAGATGGGCACGCGGCCAGCGAGTTTGCGGATGTTTTCATGCGCGTAGGTGACCGGTTCGGGGTCGCCAGGACCATTGGAAAGGAACACACCATCGGGCCGCAGCGAGAGTACGTCTTCAGCGGACATGTTCGCTGGAACCACAGTGACGTCGCAGTGATGGTCGACAAGCAAGCGAAGAATGTTCTGCTTGATGCCGAAGTCGTAGGCGACGACCTTGAACTGCTTGCCGTTTTCAGGCCCCGCGCTGGATTCACCCATTTGCTCGGACCAGGGAGATGTGGCCAGTTCAATCGAACCCTTCTGCCAGTCGTAGGATTGTTTGCAAGTCACGCGGCTGGCGAGCTCCTGACCGGCCATCTGCGGCAGCTGCTTGGCTTCAAAAATCAACTGGTCCGCGGGAGTACCGTCTGTGGAAACAATCCCCCGCAACGCGCCGACCTTACGGATGTGAAGAACGAGAGCGCGCGTATCGATGTCCCAGAGAACGGGAATCTTATGGCGATTAAGATACAGCTGCGCGGATTCCGAGGAACGCCAACTGGAGGCGATTTGTGAAAACTCGCGAACGATCAGCGACTCGATATAGGGCCGCGCCGATTCCTCGTCATCGAGATTCGCGCCGACGTTGCCGATGTGGGGATAAGTCAGGCAAACGATCTGGCCAGCGTAACTGGGATCGGTGAAAACTTCCTGGTAACCGGTAAGACTGGTATTGAAAACGACTTCACCGCCGCGGCGCGTGATAGCGCCGCCCGCGCGGCCGTTAAATATGCGACCGTCTTCGAGCGCAAGAATGGCAGGTCGATGCGAAACTTCCGTCAGATTGTCCTCCGTACAGCTTCATTTATCACTGGCCTCGGTCGTTGACAAGGAACCGAAATGATCGACGGGCCAGTAGGCAAAAACGGCACGGCCATAGATGAACTGGCTGGCGACCGGACCAAAAACCCGGGAGTCGTTGGAGCTGATGCGATGATCGCCCATGACGAAATAACTTCCACGCGGAACTCTTGTGGGACCGTAATCGCTGACGTCCGCATACTGCGGGGGAACGTAGGGCTCTGGAATGAGCTGACCGTCGATATAAACCGAGCCGTGACGAATCTCGACAGTCTCGCCGGGAAGGGCCACGACGCGCTTGATGAAAGACTTGGTGCGATCCAGCGGATACCAGAAGACAACCACATCGCCGCGATCAATGGGTTCGAAGCGGTAGACAAACTTGTTGATAAAGATGCGCTCCTGGTCGGAGAGGAGGGGGGCCATGCTGGTGCCTTCGACCTTCACGGGCTGATACAGAAAGACGATAATGACCAGAGCAAGTCCAATGGCGATAAGGAGATCGCGGGTCCAGACGCGGATTTCATGGCGCAGAACCGGATGCGAAGGCGTGGAGATTTCCCCGGAAATAGTGGGAGAAGTGGCTGCCAAAGGAGTGCTTTTGGCGGGGGAAGCGTCGCCCTGTGGAGGGGAGATGTTGTTCTCGTCGGGTGTCAGCATCTCGTACTGCCTTTCTTTTATACCATGCGCGGCGAAGATTAAGCCAGTCGCGAATTCAAGCCGCCGGAATTCTGCCGATGGACGTTGGATTCGAACGACCCGCGTTTCCGTTGCATAGCACCTGAAGAACCGCGAGCACGGCCTTGCCGCGCCGATCAGTTAGACGAAACCTAGGATCTTTTCGGAAGCGACCAAGGCCAGCGCGGCGGCGAGTTAATCGGAAGCGAGTGCGTAATTTATGGCCGAGAGTGAAGCGACAACGGCGGTTTCGGTGCGCAGAATGAGCTTTCCGAGCGAGGCCGCCTGGAATCCAGCGGACCGGGCCGCATTAAACTCCGCCTCTGTCCAGCCGCCTTCGGGCCCGATGGCCAAGGTGGCAGTGGCCGAGCGGGTATCTGCGAGCAAGCGCTTTAGGGGAAGGGCTTCAGGTGACTCGGAAAAGAAAATCCGGACGCCGGATTTCTCCGCAGCAAAAGCTGCCTCCGGTTGGGCGAGTGGCTCGAGAGCAGGCAGGCGCAGGCGGCGGCACTGCTGGGAAGACTCCAGCAGAATCTTCTTCCAGCGTTCGGCTCGTTTGGCGGCCGCCACAAGGAGGGCTTTTTCGCTGCGCGCGGAGGCAAGCGGGATGACACGGCTGACGCCCAGTTCGGTGGCTTTCTCGAGGGCCCATTCGAAAGCGTCGAACTTCACGATGGCGAGCAGCAGCGTGGTGTCGAGTTCCGGAATCCGGGGTTGGAGCTGTTCGACAAGGGCAAACTCAATTCGATCGCGCGAAACATCTTCGATGCGCGCGAGCCACGCCGACGACCCGTCACTTAATTCATAGAGCTGACCGGTTTGCGCGCGAAGGACGCGGCCAAGATGGTGCGCTGCATCGCCGTGCATCACTGCTCGCTTGTTTTCGAACTGGTCGACAAAGAAGCGCCGGCGCATCGATCAACCGAAGA
>Ga0335077_10002669_pt1 | contig 21368 bp, 19 predicted proteins | sample Lox_Sample_31_FD_207151 | JGI IMG/M metagenome (GOLD analysis project Ga0335077, IMG submission 207151) | Soil microbial communities from Loxahatchee National Wildlife Refuge, Florida, United States - Lox_Sample_3.1 | ecosystem: Environmental > Terrestrial > Soil > Wetlands | place: USA...
CCTGGCTGGCCGGCGGTGAAGCCTGATCAGCGCTCGACGAACCGCCGCGCGGGCCCTTTTGAGCGCGTCGCGCTCTCCCGATTACGAAAGAGGCATGCTCGGGTAACTGCTTTGCGCTCGACTGGTGCCACGTTCCGCCGTTCATCGCGGTTCTCACCCATCCCGCTCTCCCTCCGGATCTTTGTATGAGCTACGGCACGATTGTTTCCACGCAGGAGCTGGCGGCGCATCTGGATGATCCGAGCTGGATCATCTTCGATTGCCGGCACGAGTTGATGGACCACGACGCCGGTGCCCGCGCATACGCGCAATCGCATGTGCCAGGCGCCCGCTTCGCGCATTCCGAGCGGGACCTGGCGGGGCCGAAGACGGGCCGCAACGGGCGCCACCCGCTACCCGATCCGCAGACCTTCATCGCCTGGCTGGGACGCAATGGGGTGGACAACGGGAAGCAGGTGGTGGCCTACGACTTTTCCGCCGGCTCTGCCTCCGCCCGTCTTTGGTGGATGCTGCGTTGGCTGGGGCATGAGACAGTGGCGGCATTGGACGGCGGCTGGGAAGCGTGGGTCCGTGCCGGTTTGCCGGTGACCCGCGAGGTGCCGCAGCCTTCGCCGACGGCTTTCCGCGGCCAGCCGCACGGCGACCGCTGGGTGGACGTCGAGTTCATCCGCTCCCACCTGGATGACGCGTCGATGATCGTCGTGGACGCTCGCTCTGCCGAGCGATTTCGGGGCGTGACCGAGCCCATCGATGCCGTAGCCGGCCACATTCCCGGGGCGAGAAACCGCCCGTTCAAAGAAAACCTAGGCCCGGACGGCCGCTTCAAACCGGCGGCGGAACTGCGCAACGCCTTCGCTGCGATGCTGGCCGGTGGGCGTCCCGAGCAAGTGGTCCATCAATGCGGCTCGGGCGTGAGCGCTTGCAGCAACCTGCTTGCGATGGAGATCGCCGGACTCCGGGGCTCCCGGCTGTATCCGGGCTCGTGGAGCGAATGGATCGCGGACGCGGCTCGCCCCATCGCGCGGGAATAACATGCGGCCGGTCCGGCCAACTGCGACGTGCTGGCAGACCTGATCCTGGTCGTCCACTTCGGCTACGTCTTGTTCGTGGTGGGCGGATTGGGCCTGATCTGGATCGGCGGTTGGGCAGGCTGGTCCTGGGTGCGTAGCTTCTGGTTTCGCGTGATCCACCTGGTTGCGATCGCTGTGGTTGCGATCGAGGCCCTGGTGGGCTGGGTGTGCCCGCTGACTCTATTGGAGGACCAGCTCAGGCCGGGCACTCACCAGCCGGCGGGCTTCCTAGCCCGTTGGCTGCACCGCGTGCTGTTCTGGGACTTTCCCGCATGGACCTTCACTGCGGTCTACGTCGCATTCGCGGCGCTCTGTTTCGCCACGTGGAAGGTGTTGCCACCGCGGCGCGCGAAACGCGAAGCGGGCTGAAAAAAGCAGCGGGCAGGCCATCGGGCCTGCCCGCGATCCTTGCAGCGATGCCGGGTGCGCTCAGGACTCCATGCTGGCTTCCGGCACCGGCTCTTCCTGTGGCGGAAACTCCAACCGGATCTTGTCGTCCTCATCGACGTCGACCATGACCTTTCCGCCGTTGGCGAGTTTGCCGAACAGCAGCTCATCGGCGAGGGCGCGGCGAATCGTGTCCTGGATCAGCCGTGCCATCGGGCGAGCGCCCATGAGAGGGTCGAAGCCGTTCTTGGCCAGATGGTCCTTCAGCGCCTGCGTGAAGCTCACTTCGACCTTCTTCTCGTGCAGCTGGTCCTCAAGCTGCATCAGGAACTTGTCCACCACCCGCAGGATGATCTCGTGCGTGAGCGGTGCGAAGGAGATGGTCGCATCCAGCCGGTTGCGAAACTCGGGCGTGAACATGCGCTTGATGTCCTGCAGCTCGTCGCCCTGCGACTTGCCCGGGGTGAATCCGATGGTGGTCTTGATCAACGACTCGGCGCCGGCGTTGGTGGTCATGATGAGCACCACGTTGCGGAAGTCGGCCTTGCGTCCGTTGTTGTCGGTCAGCGTGCCGTGGTCCATGACCTGCAGCAGGATGTTGAAGATATCCGGGTGCGCCTTCTCGATCTCGTCGAGCAGCAGCACCGAGTAGGGATGCTTCGAGATCGCTTCGGTGAGCAGCCCGCCTTGATCGAAGCCGACATACCCGGGCGGTGCACCGATCAGGCGCGACACCGCGTGGCGCTCCATGTACTCCGACATGTCGAAGCGGATCAGTTCCACGCCCATGATGTAGGCGAGTTGACGCGCGACCTCGGTCTTTCCCACGCCCGTGGGGCCCGAGAACAGGAAGCACCCGATCGGCTTCTGCGGGTTGCCCAGGCCGCTGCGCGCCATCTTGATCGATGCGGCCAGCGCGTCGATTGCACGCTCCTGCCCGAACACCACCGACTTCAGGTCGCGGTCTAGATTCTTGAGCTTGCTGCGGTCGTTCGAGGTCACGTTGTGCGGCGGGATGCGCGCGATCTTGGCGATGATCTCCTCGATCTCGTGCTTGGTGATCACGCGCCTCTGCCTAGACTTCGGCAAGATCCGCTGCGCCGCTCCGGCCTCGTCGATCACGTCGATCGCCTTGTCCGGCAGATGGCGGTCGTTGATGTAGCGGGCCGACAGCTCCGCCGCCGAGGTAAGCGCCGAGGTCGTGTAGCGCACACCGTGATGCGCCTCGAAGCGGCTCTTGAGCCCGCGCAAGATCTCGACCGTCTCCTGCACGCTCGGCTCCACGACGTCGATCTTCTGGAACCGCCGGGATAGCGCGTGGTCCTTCTCGAAGATGCCACGGTACTCGTTGTACGTCGTGGCACCGATGCACTTGAGTTGTCCGGTGGACAGGGCTGGCTTGAGCAGGTTGGAGGCGTCCAGCGTGCCCCCCGAGGCCGCGCCAGCGCCGATCAGCGTGTGGATCTCGTCGATGAACAGAATCGCGCTCGGGTTATCGACGAGCTGCTTGAGCACCGCCTTCAACCGCTGCTCGAAGTCGCCCCGGTATTTGGTCCCCGCCAGCAGCGCGCCCATGTCCAGGGCATACACTTGGCACCGCGCCAGGATCTCCGGGACGCTGCCTTCGATGATCCTGCGCGCCAGCCCCTCCGCGATCGCCGTCTTGCCCACGCCCGCTTCGCCTACCAGAAGCGGGTTGTTCTTCCGCCGCCGGCATAGGGTTTGCACGACCCGCTCCAACTCGCGTTCGCGCCCGATCAGCGGGTCGATCTTGCCGGACAGCGCGAGCGCGTTGAGGTTCATCGTATACGTCTCGAGCGCACCGCCCTGGTTCTGATCCTGCTCACCCTCGGACTCGCTTTCCTGCTGCTTCGATGGCCCCGCTTGGGGAACCTTGCTGATGCCGTGCGAGATGTAGTTGACCACGTCGAGCCGCGTCACTCCCTTCTGGTGCAGGAAGTACACAGCGTGCGAATCCTTCTCGCCGAAGATGGCCACCAGTACGTTGGCACCGGTGACCTCTTTCTTGCCGGACGATTGAACATGCAGGATGGCACGCTGGATCACGCGCTGGAAACCAAGCGTGGGCTGGGTGTCGACCTCGTCGCCCGTGACGATGGGCGTGTGCTCGTTGATGAAGTCCGTGAGCAGCTTGCGCAGCTCTTCGATATTGGCGGCGCAGGCACGGAGGACCTCGGAGGCCGAGGGGTTATCCAGGAGCGCCAAGAGCAGATGCTCCACGGTGATGAACTCGTGGCGCTTCTGCCTTGCGTCCATGAATGCCATGTGCAGGCTGACCTCTAGCTCCTGCGCGATCATACGGTTCCTCTAAGGCAAGTCCACTCCACACATGCCGGGCTACGCTCGGCGCCTCAGGTCTCTTCCATTACGCACTGAAGCGGGTGCTCGTGCTTCCGCGCAAATGAGATCACCTGTTCGACCTTGGTGGCGGCGACATCCTTAGGATACACCCCACACACTCCCATGCCTTCCCGATGCACCTTGAGCATGATCTGGGTGGCCTGCTCGCGGCTCATCGAGAAGAAGGTCTGCAGCACCGAAACGACGAAGTCCATCGGTGTGTAATCATCGTTCAGCAGCACCACCTTGTACATGGGCGGCGGCTTGACTTTGCCCTTCTGGGTCTCAATCAGAACGCCGTCGCGATTTGCGCCAGACATGAGCACTTCCAACAAGCCAAGCCAGACCGAAGCTTTGTCTACCGCTAATTTCGCGCATAACCGGGAAATTTACAAGTACGCCGGCAAGCATTTAGCGTACCGATGACGCTCCACGGCTAATTCCTTGACTTCCGGAAGACAATAGCCTAAAAAGAGGATCGGCGTTTGCTATCGCGCGAGTCCGACACCACACTCGATGGTGGCATGCGGAGGCGCGCCGAGACATGCAAACAGTCGGCGGGTCGGGAGGCCCGCATTTTTTTCTCAAGGAAGGGAAGTATGGCAACTGGTACGGTGAAATGGTTCAACGACTCCAAGGGCTACGGCTTCATCACGCCGGATGACGGCGGGGAAGACCTGTTTGCCCATTTTTCCGCAATCAACATGAGCGGTTTCAAGACCCTCAAGGAAGGCCAAAAGGTCTCGTTCGAGGTCACCCAAGGTCCGAAGGGGAAGCAGGCTTCGAACATCCAAAGCGTCTAAGAAACTTAGGGAACGGATGTCCCGTTCGGTCTCGGCCGCCGGGAGTCCTCGCCAGGGGTTCAGGAGGAAGAGTTCAGTTAGGATTCAGAGGCGAAGCGTGAATCCGCTTCACCCACGTTGACCCGCAGGGTCGCCAGGCCCTGCATCAGAACTATAATCCGCGCCCGCCCAAAAGGCGGGCTTTGTTTTGGCGCGGTGGGGTCATGGGCATCGGACCGGCAAGACAACGCGGTCTGCAGACCGGCAACTTTTCGTCGTGGATCGCAAGCCCCACCCGGCGCTCCGCAGCAGCTCAACGCCGCATCCGCTCGATCATGGCATCCCCGAACCCCGAGCAGGACACCTGGGTGGCACCCTGCATCAGCCGCGCAAAGTCGTACGTCACGACCTTGTCCTGGATCGCCTCCTGCATGGAGGAAAGGATGAGGTCGGCCGCCTCTACCCACCGCATGTGCCGCAGCATCATCTCAGCCGACAGGATAAGCGAGCCCGGGTTGACGTAGTCCTTGCCGGCATACTTGGGTGCCGTGCCGTGGGTAGCCTCGAACATCGCCACGGAGTCGCTCATGTTCGCGCCGGGGGCGATGCCGATGCCGCCGACCTGAGCCGCCAGCGCGTCCGAGATGTAGTCTCCGTTCAGGTTCAGGGTCGCGATCACGTCGTACTCCTCCGGCCGCAGGAGGATCTGCTGTAGAAAGGCGTCGGCGATCACGTCCTTGATGACGACGGCTGCCGACCCACGGCCCTCGGGAAGCTTGAGCCATGGGCCGCCGTCCAGCGGCTGCCCGGCGAACTCCTTCTGCCCCAAGGCATAACCCCAGTCGCGGAAGGCCCCCTCGGTGAACTTCATGATGTTGCCTTTGTGCACCAGCGTCACAGAGCGGCGTCCGTTGGCGATGGCGTATTGAATGGCCTTGCGCACCAACCGCTCGGTGCCTTCTCGCGAGACGGGCTTGATTCCGATGCCGCAGCTCTGCGGGAAGCGGATCTTCTTGACGCCCATGTCCTGCCTAAGGAACTGAATCACCTTTCTCGCCCCGTCGCTGTCGGCCTGCCACTCTATGCCGGCGTAGATGTCCTCGGAGTTTTCCCTAAAGATCACCATGTCGGTCTTCTCGGGCTCCTTAAGCGGGCTCGGAACGCCCTTGAAATAGCGCACGGGACGCAGGCACACGTACAGATCCAGTTCCTGCCGCAGCGCGACGTTGATAGACCGGATGCCGCCGCCGACAGGTGTGGTGAGCGGGCCTTTGATCGAGACCACGAACTCCCTTGCCGCCTGCAGCGTCTCGTCCGGCAGCCAAACGTTCTCGCCGTAAACCCGGCAGGACTTTTCACCGGCAAACATCTCCATCCATTCGATCCGACGCTTGCCCCCGTAGGCCATGGACACGGCGGCGTCCACCACCTTCCGCATGACCGGGGTGATGTCGATTCCAGTGCCATCGCCCTCGATGAACGGGATGATGGGCTGGTCGGGTACATGGATAGAAGCGTCTTGACGAACCGTGATTCTCTCGCCCTGGGACGGCACGCGGATATGCTGATACATGGGTCCTCGTCGTTGCTGGCCGGCGGCCCGGCACGGATGCGCCGGGTTATGGCATTGAAAAAAAAGATGTTACATCACCTGGAGCCGGGTCGCGACGCCGGCGCCCTCAGCGCGCAGACGCGCCGATTCGGTCCTATTGCGGCGCGATGAACTCCATCCTTGAATACAACCTCGCATCCCACTGAGCCCCTGCGGACGTTAGGTGGTGCTTTTGTTGCAACGCCGCAGCGCCCTGCTATACTCGCACCGCCCCTAGCCGCGCGCAACCATGCGCGGCGGGACAAGCCGCCCGCGAACAGCGGGCCATGACATCGCGCTGCCGATACGACGGACGTGCGCTCGACGGGGCAGACGCCAGCGGCATCATCCCTCAACCCGGCGATGAGTCCTGCGTGAGGAAGGCGGCAGTGTATCCGCCCGCGCTTCAACCCGCCTAACGAATGGAGCAGACGGCATGAGCAGAGAGCAGGACATCGCGAAGATCAAGGCAGACTGGGCCGACAACCCGCGCTGGAAGGGGGTGCGCCGGCCCTATACAGCGGAGGATGTGTTCCGCCTGCGCGGAAGCGTGCACATCGAGCACACCATCGCCCGGCGCGGCGCAGACAGGTTGTGGACGCTGCTCAGGGAGGAGCCTCTCGTCCCTGCGCTCGGTGCCCTGACCGGCAACCAAGCGGTACAGCAGGTCAAGGCCGGGCTCAAGGCGATCTACCTGTCCGGCTGGCAGGTCGCGGCGGATGCCAACGATGCGTACCAAATGTATCCGGACCAGTCGCTCTACCCCGTCTCGAGCGTGCCGAGCGTGGTGCGCAGGATCAACAACGCGCTGCTTCGAGCGGACCAGATCCAACACGCCGAAAGCCAAGACGGACCTGGCGGCGGGCGTACGATCGACTGGCTCGCGCCGATCGTCGCGGACGCGGAGGCGGGATTTGGCGGCGTGCTGAACGCGCATGAACTGATGAAGGCCATGATCGAGGCCGGTGCCTCCGGCGTGCATTTCGAGGACCAGCTGGCCTCCGCCAAGAAGTGCGGGCACATGGGCGGAAAGGTGCTCGTTCCGACGCAAGAAGCGGTGCAGAAGCTCATCGCTGCGCGTCTCGCCGCCGACCTGGCGGAGGTGCCTACCCTGCTGTTCGCGCGCACGGACGCAGAGGCAGCCAACCTGCTCACGTCGGATGTCGACGAGAACGACAAGCCTTTTCTCACTCGCGAGCGTACCGGGGAGGGGTATTTCAGGGTACGCAACGGCCTGGCACAGGCCGTCTCGCGTGGGCTCGCTTACGCGCCGTATGCAGACCTCGTCTGGTGCGAAACCGGCAAACCGGATCTGCAGTTCGCTCGCCAGTTCGCAGAGGCGATTCATGCGGCATATCCGGACAAGATGCTCGCCTATAACTGCTCCCCGTCGTTCAACTGGAAGAAGCACCTGGACGACGCCACGATCTCGAAGTTCCAGCGCGAGCTGGCGGCGATGGGCTACAAGTTCCAATTCATCACTCTGGCCGGCTTCCACGCCCTCAACCACAGCATGTTCGAGCTCGCGCGCGGTTACGCACAGGAGCACATGAGCGCCTATGTGCGCCTACAGCAGGCCGAATTCGCCGCCGAGCAGCACGGTTACACCGCGACCAGGCACCAGCGCGAAGTGGGTACGGGCTACTTCGACGAAGTGACCCAGGTGATCCAAGGCGGGCAGTCCTCGGTCACGGCCTTGATCGGTTCCACGGAACGAGAGCAGTTCGCCTGAACGCGCCCCGGCGCACTGCAAGCCCGCCCCGGTCACGGTGAGCGGGCTTTTTTGTGCGAGAATTCGCGCCTTGCATCACGACCGACAACAGGAGACGGCATGAAGCGCGAGCAGGGTTACCCAGACGGCGTGGCGGTGCTCGGACCGATGACGCCGGAGTACGCCGGGATCCTGACGTTCGACGCACTGAACTTCGTCGCCAAGCTCCATCGCAGCCTCAACGCCCGCCGCCTCCAGTTGCTCGAGCGGCGCAGAGCACGCCAGGCGGAGCTGGACAGCGGCCGGATGCCGGATTTCCTGCCTGAGACCAAGGCGATCCGCGAGGCGCAGTGGAAGGTAGCCCCTGTGCCGGCCGATCTGCAGGACCGGCGAGTGGAGATCACCGGACCCACGGACCGGAAGATGGTCATCAACGCGCTCAACTCCGGAGCGAACATGTTCATGGCCGACTTCGAGGACTCGAGCACGCCCACCTGGGACAACCTGCTCCAAGGCCAGATTAGCGTGCGCGACGCCGTCCGCCGGACGATCACCTTCACCAGCCCGGAGGGCAAACACTACAAGCTCAACGACAACATCGCGACGCTGCTGGTGCGTCCGCGCGGCTGGCATCTGGACGAGAAGCACCTGCTGGTCGACGGCCAGCCCGTAGCCGGCTCCCTGTTCGACTTCGGACTGTACCTCTTCCACAACGGCAAGCAGCGCCACAGTGCCGGGTCCGGCAGCTACTTCTACTTGCCGAAGCTGGAATCGCACCTGGAAGCGCGGCTGTGGAACGACGCTTTCTTGTTGGCGCAGAAAGAGCTGGGCCTCCCCCTAGGCACTGTCAAGGCCACGGTTCTGATCGAAACGATCCTGGCGGCCTTCGAGATGGACGAGATCCTCTACGAGCTGCGCGATCACTCGGCCGGGCTGAACTGCGGGCGCTGGGACTACATCTTCAGCTGCATCAAGAAATTCCGGAACAAGCCGGACTTCAACCTCGCGGACCGCGCGCTCGTCACGATGGGCGCCCCGTTCATGCGCGCCTACTCGCTGCTACTGATCAAGACCTGCCACCGCCGGGGCACGTTCGCGATGGGCGGCATGGCGGCGCAGATCCCGATCAAGAGCGATCCCAAGGCCAACGAGGAGGCGCTGGCCAAGGTGCGCGCGGACAAGGAGCGGGAAGCGAATGACGGCCACGACGGCACCTGGGTCGCGCATCCGGGGCTCGTGGCGTTGGCACGCCAAGCCTTCGACAAGGCGATGAACACGCCGAATCAGATCGCCCGGCAGCGCGAGGACGTGAAGGTCAGTGCAGGCGAGCTGCTCAACTTTCAGCCGCAGACACCCATCACCGAGAATGGCCTGCGCATCAACATCAACATCGGGATCCAATATCTCGGCGCATGGCTGGCCGGGACCGGCTGCGTACCGATCTTCAACCTGATGGAGGACGCCGCGACCGCGGAGATCTCACGCGCACAGATCTGGCACTGGATCCGCAGCCCCCTTGGCATCCTCGATGACGGACGCAAGGTGACGAAGGATCTGTTCCGGGAGCTGCTGCCACAGGAGCTCGCCAAGGTGCGCAAGCTGCTGGGCGAAGAGCAGTACGGAGCCGGCAAGTACGAGGAGGCAGCGAAGATGTTCGAGCAGCTGTCGCTGGACGACCAGTTCGTCGATTTCCTCACGCTGCCCGCCTATGAGTACCTCACTTCGCACGAGCATCGGTGATCGCATGCCCGTCGCCCACGCAAGCGGTCGAGGACCTGCAGCTTGATCGAGTGACAGCGGCGCGCCAGCGCAGCCGGCAGCCACAACGCATCAGCGGGCGCGCGGGAACCCGGCATGCCGTTCGGCTCGGCCCGCAGCTGATCCTGCTCAACAAACCGTACGGCGTGGTATGCCAATTCAGCCCCCATGCGACCCGCCCCACACTCAAAGACTACGTTACCGTCCCCGGGATCTATCCCGCCGGCCGGTTAGACTGGGACAGCGAGGGTCTCGTCGTCCTGACGGGCGACGGCAGGCTCCAGCAGCGGATCGCTCAGCCGGGCACCGGCTGGGCCAAGACGTACTGGGTCCAGGTCGAAGGAATCCCCTCCGAGGTCGCGCTGCAGCATCTGCGCCAGGGGGTCGACCTGGGCGATTTCGTCACACGCCCGGCCCAGGTGCGCCGCATCGAAGAACCGCATGGCATTTGGCCTCGAAAGCCGGCGATACGGGTGCGAGCGGCAATCCCGGTGTCATGGTTGGAGCTGACGCTGAAGGAGGGAAAGAATCGGCAGGTGCGGCGCATGACAGCGGCGGTCGGAAATCCTACGCTGCGGCTGATCCGCTGGGCGATCGGCCCGTGGGATCTCGCAGGGTTAGCCCCCGGCTGCTCGCGCGTGGCCGAGGTGGGCTCGATGCTGGAGCCATAGTCCTGGCCTGCGAATGGGTGTTTCAAGGTCAGGGACTCGGAGCTTACAAGCCGGGGACATGAGGTCAGAGACACAGAGAGGAACCCCGTGGTGACGGCGTTGAGCGTGACAGTGGCGGCTGTGGTCGAAGACCGGGGGCGCTTCCTGGTGGTCGAGGAGCAGACCGACGAGGGAATACGCATCAACCAGCCGGCTGGACACCTGGAGCCGGACGAGACGATCCTGGCCGGGGCAGCGCGTGAAACGCTGGAGGAGACCGCGCGGCCGTTCGTGCCATCCGCGCTCGTTGGCATCTATCGCTGGCGCCACCCCTCGAAGGGGCTCGCCTATTTGCGTTTTGCGTTCTGTGGTCAAGTCGGGCCCGAGGAACCGGGCCGGCGGCTCGATGACGGCATCCTGCGCACCCTGTGGCTTACCCCCGAGGAGCTGCAGTCTTGCGCAGCGATGCACCGCAGCCCGCTGGTTCTGCGCTGCGTCCGCGACTATCTCGCGGGCCGCCGTTTCCCGCTCGAACTGCTGGTTCACTACTCCTGAAGCGATGCCTCGCAGGCGCGTCATCGTCGGCATGTCTGGCGGGGTCGATTCGTCCGTCGCCGCCTGGCTGCTCAAGGAGCAAGGCTTCGAGGTGGTCGGCCTGTTCATGAAGAACTGGGAGGACGACGATACCGACGAGCACTGCACTTCGCGGCAGGACCTCATCGATGCGGTCGCCGTCGCAGACCGGATCGGCATCGACATCGAGGCGGTCAACTTCACCGAGCAGTACCGCGAGCGGGTCTTCGACAACTTCCTCGCCGAGCACCGGGCCGGCCGCACTCCCAACCCAGATGTGCTATGCAACGCGGAGATCAAGTTCAAGGCCTTCCTCGATCACGCCCTCGAGCTGGGCGCCGACCGGATTGCCACCGGACACTACGCCAAAGTGAGGCGCGGCCGCGATGGCTTCGAGCTGCTCAAAGCGGACGACTCGAGCAAGGACCAGAGCTACTTCCTGTATCGCCTCAACCAGGCGCAGCTTTCCCGAACCCTATTTCCGCTCGGCGACCGCCTCAAGCGCGACGTGCGCGCGCTGGCGCGCTCGCTCGGGCTGCCCAACCACGCCAAGCGCGACAGCACTGGCATCTGCTTCATCGGCGAGCGCCCGTTTCGCCAGTTCCTCATGCGCTACTTGCCCGCCTCCCCCGGACCCATGGAGACACCGGACGGGAGGGTCATGGGAACCCATGAGGGGTTGATGTACTACACCATCGGACAACGGCAAGGCTTGCGGATCGGCGGGCAGGGCGACGCGTGGTATGTCGCGGACAAGGACGTCGAGCACAACCGCTTGCTGGTGGTCCAGGGTCACAACCACCCCGCACTCTACCGCGACCACCTCAGCGCCACGCAGCTCACGTGGATCGCCGGCGAAGCCCCGCGCGACAAATGGGTCTACACCGCGAAGACGCGCTATCGGCAACCGGATGCGCCATGCACACTCGTGTATGTTGACGAACGACGTTGCGAGATCGACTTCGACGATCCGCAGCGGGCGCTCACGCCCGGACAGTCGGTGGTGCTGTATGAGCACGACGTCTGCTTAGGCGGCGGCATCATCTGCTGATCCGTGCGCGGAGCGGCGCAGTCGTGGTTCGCCGCTGAGCCAGCCTACGGGCGTGCGAGTGCAGCATGCTAGAATTTGCGTTGCACTCCCGCGCGGCGGCACGACATGCCTCTCACGCCCCTCAACGCCCTCTCGCCCCTCGATGGGCGCTACGTCGAGAAGGTTGCTGAGCTCGCCGGTGTCTTCAGCGAGTTCGGCCTGATCAGACTTCGGCTGCGCGTGGAGGTAGAGTGGCTCAAGGCGCTTTCACGCGAAGCGGGCATCGCCCAGGTGCTTGCGTTGCCGCCGGCCGCCATCCACCGGCTCGACGCGCTGGTCGCGGGCTTCTCCGAGGCGGACGCGCAGGCGATCAAGCTCATCGAGGCGCGCACCAACCACGATGTCAAAGCCCTCGAGTATTGGTTGCGCCAGCACCTGACCGAACCGCCCGAGATGCAGCAGGTCGCCGGGTTCATCCACTTCGCCTGCACCTCGGAAGATGTCAACAACCTGTGCCACGCGCTGATGCTCCAGGACTCGCGTGCGCGCATCCTGCTACCCGTGCTCGACCGGATCGTCGCCCATCTCGCCGACCTTGCGCACGACCTGGCCGAGCTGCCGATGCTGTCTCGAACGCATGGCCAGCCCGCGACCCCGACAACGCTCGGCAAAGAGATGGCCAACTTCGTCGCGCGGCTGCGCCGCCAACGCGCGCGCATCGCCAATGTGCGCATCAGCGCGAAGATGAATGGCGCGGTCGGAAACTACAATGCCCACGTCGTCGCGTTTCCCGATGTCGATTGGCCTGCACTCGCGCGGCGTTTCGTCGAAGGCTTCGGGCTCGAGTTCAATCCGTTCACCACGCAGATCGAGCCCCATGACTGCCTGGCTGAGCTGTTCGACGGCTACGCCGGCGCCAACACCGTGCTGCTCGACCTCGATCGAGACATGTGGGGCTACATCTCGCTCGGCTATTTCAAGCAGCGCGTGAAAGCCGGAGAGGTCGGCTCGTCGACGATGCCGCACAAAGTGAACCCGATCGACTTCGAGAATTCCGAAGGCAATCTCGGCCTCGCGAACGCACTGCTGCATCACCTCGCCTCCAAGCTCCCGGTTTCCCGGTGGCAGCGCGACCTCTCCGACTCCACTGTCTTGCGCAACATGGGCGTCGCGCTGGGGCACACGCTCCTTGCTTGGGACAGCACGCTGAAGGGGTTGGGAAAGCTCGAGTCGAACCCGGCCCGCTTGCAAGAGGATCTCGAGGCGAGCTGGGAGGTGCTCGCGGAGCCGATCCAGACGCTGATGCGCCGCTACGGCGTGGACGACCCCTATGAGCAGCTCAAGGCGTTCACGCGCGGGAAGCAAGGCATCACGCGCGAATCGCTGCACGCGTTCATCGCCGGCCTCTCTATCCCCGACGACGCAAAGCAGCGCCTACTGGAGCTGACTCCCTGGACCTATACCGGGCTTGCAGCAGCGCTGGCCCGGGAGTCCTGACGCGGTCGGGCGCGGTGCTGCGTGCGCTCCACTCCGGTCCACCCGCCCGAACGCCACGACCGAGGCGACGCCGGTCGCCCCGAGGGCCTTGATGCACGCGCGGTGCGCCTCCACTATCTCGCCTGATCGCGTCAAGCGGAGCCAGCATGTCAGCATTTGCGAGTGATGTCACCAGCGCCACATTCGACCAAGCGGTGGTCGAGGCCTCCAAGCAGGTTCCCGTGCTGGTGGACTTCTGGGCCCCCTGGTGCGGCCCTTGCCGTGTCCTCAAGCCAATCCTGGAAAAGCTCGCCGAGGAGTACCGCGGCCGCTTTCTGCTCGCCAAGCTGAATTCGGACGAGAACCCGGAGCTCGCTGCGCGCTATGCAGTGCGCAGCATTCCGAACGTCAAGGCGTTCGCCGATGGGGAGCTGGTCGACGAGTTCCTGGGAGCCTTGCCGGAGTCGGCGGTTCGCGAGTTCATCGACAGGCTCTTGCCCACGCGCGCCGAGTTGCTGCGGAGGGACGCCCGAGCCAAGGCGGCCGCCGGAGATCCGCAGGCCGCACTGGAGCTGCTGGCAACAGCCGCCGGGCTGGAACCGCACAACGACGCGGTCCACGCCGACCGCGCTCAGCTGCTGCTCGACTTAGGCCTCGCGGAACAGGCCCGCGAGGCGGCGGAGCGCCTCGGGCCGCTCGCACGGCAGCAGCCGCACATCGTGCGCCTGCTGGCGCGCCTTCAGTTCGCCGCGAGCAGCGACATGCCGGGCGAGACGGCCGTCCTCGAAACTCGCGTCAGCGCAGATCCCGCCGACGTGGCAGCGCGAGTTGCGCTGGCCAAGCTGTACGTCAATCAGCAGCGTTACGAACCGGCGCTGGAACAGCTGCTCGAGGTGATCCGCCGCAACCGCAGCTACGGCGACGACGCCGGCCGCAAGACGATGCTGGCGATATTCGACCTGCTGGGAAGCGGCAGCGAGCTGGTCGGCAAGTACCGCAAGTTGCTCGCTTCGGCGCTCCATTAGCCGGAAGCGTGCTCCCGCACCGCTCGCGGGCGATGAGGCCACGCGTCGTGTTCGTTACGCTCCGCGCCTTGAGGCAAGCCGGTGCCGCACCAGCTCGACGATCCCCGGCGACATCGACAACAGGATGATCCCGAGGATCACGGCGCTCAGATTATTCTTGACGACCGGCACATTGCCGAACACGTAACCGGCATAGAGGATGACGCCGACCCACAACAGCGCGCCAGAGACGTTGAACGCGGCAAAGCGCCGGTAGCTCATCTGGCCCACGCCGGCGACAAAAGGCGCATACGTACGCACGATGGGAACGAAACGGGCGATCACGATGGTGCGGCCCCCAAACCGCTCAAAGAAGCGGTGGGTCCGCTCGAGATAGGCCTGCTTGAGAAACCAGGAGTCCGCCCGGCGGAAGATCCGTGGACCGATCCACCAGCCGATGGCGTAATTGAGCGAGTCGCCGGCCACCGCAGCGAGCGTCAAGACCAGCGCCAGCACGTGTACGTTCATTGCACCCGCGCCCGACACCGTGCCTGCGACAAACAGCAATGAGTCGCCGGGTAGAAACGGCGCGACCACCAGCCCAGTCTCGCAGAACACGATCAAGAAGAGCAGCAGGTATACCCAGGGGCCATACTCCTGGGTCACCCGCAGCAGGTGCTGATCCAGGTGCACGAGCACCTGGAAGAAGCCGGAGATCAGCTCCACGCGAAGCCGTGAGCGTCGACCACCCGGCCGGCCACGCCCTCAGACCACGGCCTCTTGCTTGGGCCGCTCCGGCTTGACGAGATCCTCGCGGGTGACGCCGAGCCACATGACGATCGGGCTGGCGACCAGCACCGAGGAATAGATCCCGAACAGGATGCCGATGGTGAGCGCCAACGCGAAGTAGAACAGCGTCTCGCCGCCAAGAAACAGGATCGAGGTCACCATCAACTGCGTGCAGCCGTGAGTGATGATAGTCCGCGACATGGTGCGCGTGATGGCGTTGTTGATCACCTGTGGCACGGAGGCTTTCCGCATCTTGCGGAAGTTCTCGCGGATTCGGTCGAAGACGACCACCGACTCGTTCACCGAGTACCCGAGCACTGCGAGCACCGCGGCGAGGACCGGCAACGAGAACTCCCACTGGAAGAAAGCAAAGAAGCCCAGGATGATCACTACGTCGTGCAGGTTTGCGATGATGGCCGCGACCCCGAACTTCCACTCGAACCGGACCCACAGATAGAGCACGATCAGCCCTGAGACCATCATCAAGGCCAGGGCGCCCTTCTCGACCAGCTCCTTGCCGACTTGCGAGCCCACGAACTCCACGCGCTGGCGCTCGATGCTCGCATCGTCCTGCTTGAGCACCGAGAAGACTTTCTCGCTCAGCTCCGAGCCGCTCAGATCTTGCCGCGACGGCAGCCGGATCAAGACCGCTTCCGAGGTGCCGAAGCTCTGCACCGTCGCATCGCGCAGGCCGATCTTCTCCAGCGCCGCCCGCACTTTGTCCAGCTCCGCCGGATGACCGTACTTCACCTCCATGACCATGCCGCCGGTGAACTCCACGCCCAAGTGCAGTCCTTTGGTGATGAGGAAGATCACCGCCAGGATGAAAGTGATCAACGAAATCACGTTGAACACCAGCGCATGGCGCATGAACGGGATATCTTTGGAAATCCGGAAGAATTCCATCCTTCTATCCTAGGGTTCTCGATCCGCCCTCACGCCGGCTCGGCGCCGCGTCTGTGCCAATCCACGTTGCCGATCGGCAGCCGTTCCAGCTTCTTGCGCGTCCCGAACATGACATTGACGAGCGAACGCGATACCGCCACTGCGCTGAACATCGATGTGAGGATCCCCAGACAATGGACCACGGCAAACCCCCGAACCGGCCCGGTCCCGAGCGTGAGCAGGGCGACCCCTGCGCACAGGCTGGTGATGTTGGAATCCAGGATCGTCCCCCAGGCGCGCTCGTAGCCGGTGTTGATCGCCGCCTGGGGCGTAGTGCCGTTGCGCAGCTCCTCGCGGATGCGCTCGTTGATCAGCACGTTGGCGTCGATGGCCATGCCGAGCGCAAGCGCGATGGCCGCGATGCCGGGCAGCGTCAGCGTGGCTTGCAGCATGGAGAGGATTGCCACGAGCAGCAGCATGTTGACCGCCAGCGCCAGCACCGACACCACTCCGAACAGGCTGTAGTAGACGATCATGAAGAGGGCGATCAGAGAGAAACCGACCCAGGTCGCGTGGAACCCCTTGCGGATGTTGTCTGCGCCGAGGCTCGGCCCCACGGTGCGCTCTTCGACGATGTCCATGGGAGCGGCGAGCGCACCGGCACGCAGCAGCAGGGCGACGTCGTGGGCCTCGGTGGTCGTCATGCGGCCACTGATCTGGACCCGGCCGCCGCCGATCTCCTGCCGAATGACGGGCGCGGTGATCACCTCCGCCTTGCCGCGCTCGATGAGCACCATCGCCATGCGCTTGCCGACATTCTCCCGCGTCACCTGCTGGAAGATGCGCGCGCCCCTGCCGTCCAGGTTGATGTGCACGGCGGGCTCGTTGGTCTGGTTGTCGAAACCCGGCTGAGCGTCTGAGATACTGTCACCGGTGAGCACCACCTGCTTCTTGAGCAGCAATGGGCGCCCCTCGCGGTCATACAGCAGATCGTCTCCAAACGGGACCTGACCGGCGAGCGCGCTCTGCAGCGACTGCAGGTCGCTATGCTCCTCGTCGACCATGCGCACTTCCAGGGTAGCGGTGCGGCCGAGGATCTCCTTGGCTTTGGCGGTGTCCTGCACACCAGGCAGTTGGACCACGATGCGGTCGACGCCGGCCTGCTGAACGATCGGCTCGGCCACGCCCAGCTCGTTCACGCGGTTGCGCAAGGTGGTGAGGTTCTGCTGGATCGCAAACTCCTGGATGCGCTTCTGCCCATCCTGCTTCAGCGTGCCCACGAGCAGAAACTCGCCGCCCTGCTGGTCGCGCACGAATTGCAGGTCCGGATAGCCGCGCTCGATCAACTGCTGAGCCTTGTCCCGGTTCGCGGCCTCGCGGAACCGGACGATCAGACTACCGCCCTCTCGGCTGATCCCGCTGGAGCGAGCCGCCTCTTCGCCCCGCAAGGTGGTGCGGATGCCCGCGGCGGTGCTGTCCAGGTACTTGGTGACAGCGCCCTTCATGTCGACTTGCAACAGGAAGTGCACGCCTCCGCGCAGGTCCAATCCCAGATACATCGGCTTGGCGCCGATCTTGGCCAGCCAGTGCGGGGAGTTGGACAGCAGATTCAGCGCCACGACGTAGCTGTCGCCCAGCTCCTTTTGCAGGATGTCTTTGGCTTTGAGCTGAGTATCGGTGTCTTTGAAGCGCACTTTGACGCCGGTCTGGTCGACAAAGGCTTCCTCGTAGCTCACGCCATCGGCCTTGAGCGTATCGCCTGCCTGCTTCAATGTGCCGTCGTCGACTTTCAGGGTGGGCCGGGCCGAGGAGATCTGAACGGCCGGCGACTCGCCGTAGAAGTTCGGCAGCGCGTAGAGCAAGCCGCCGAGAAGCACGATAGCGATGATGACATTCAGCCAGAGTGGGTAGCGGTTCATGGTCAAACCGGGCGGGGGACTGTGAGCGATCGAATGGGGCCGACAGGCTCAGCCTTGTGCGCTTGCGTCCGGCGAGGTGCTGACTCCCTCCGACAGGAGCCTGAAGCCTAGCTCGCGCTCTTGATCGTGCCCTTGGGGAGCACGAGCTGGATGGAGGCCTTCTGCACCTGGATCTCCACGCTGGGAGCGATCTCCACGCTGATGTAGCTATCGCCTACCTTGGTGACCTTGCCCAAGGTCCCGCCGCCGGTCACCACCTCGTCCCCCTTGGCGAGATCGGCCAGCATCTTCTTGTGGTCCTTGGCGCGCTTCATCTGCGGGCGCAGGAGCAGGAAGTAGAGCAGCACGAACATCAGGATGAGCGGGATCATGCTCGTGATGCTGTCCAGTCCGAACGGTCCAGCCGGTGCCGCTTGCGCAAAGGCTTGGCTAATCAGCATGCATTTCCTCTGAGGTTGCTCTTACGCTCGGCAGGCTGCGTCGCTGCGGCCTGCCCCCCTCGGCCATCCTGTCAGGCCGTTGGAAAGACGCGGATTCTAGCACCTTTCCCTAGGGTTACGGCCGCCGTTGCCGCACCGATTGGGCAAACTCCGCAAGCCGGCCCGCGCCGGTGGCCCGGCGCAGGCCGCCCATCAGTTCCTGGAAATAGTGCAGGTTGTGCAGCGTGTTCAAGCGCGAGCCGAGCATCTCGTTGACCCGTTGGAGATGGTGCAGATAGGCGCGCGTGAAGTGCCGGCACGTGTAGCAGCCACACCGCTCGTCCGCCGGCCTCAAGTCGGTGCGGTATCGGCTGTTGCGCAATTTGAGCGTGCCGGACGAGGTGAACAGCCAGCCGTTGCGTGCATTGCGCGTTGGGAGCACGCAATCGAACAGGTCGACGCCCGCTTGAACCGCATCGACGATGTCTTCCGGGGTACCGACGCCCATCAGGTACCGGGGCCGTTGGTCGGGCAGCTGCGGCGCCGTGTGACGCAGGATGCGAAGCATGTCGGCCTTCGGCTCGCCCACCGACAAGCCGCCGATCGCGAATCCGTCGAATCCGATGGCCTGCAGCTGCCGCAACGACTCGTCGCGCAACGCCTCGTACATCCCGCCTTGCACGATCCCGAACAGCGCGTTGGGATTGCCTTCGTGCGCGCGCCGGCTGCGTTCGGCCCAGCGCAGAGACAGCCGCATGGACTCCGCTGCTTGCCTCTCATCGGCAGGAAACGGCGTGCATTCGTCGAAGATCATGGCGACGTCGGACCCTAGCGCGCGCTGAATGCGCATGGACTCCTCCGGGCTCAGGAAGCAGCGGTCGCCGTTGACCGGAGATTGGAACTGCACGCCCTCTTCGCTGATCTTGCGCAGCCGGCCAAGGCTGAAAACCTGGAATCCACCCGAATCGGTGAGAATCGGCCCCTCCCATCCCATAAACCGGTGCAGGCCGGCATGCGCCTCGATCACTTCCAGGCCGGGCCGCAACCACAAGTGGAACGTGTTGGATAGGACGATCTGTGTCCCGGTAGCGACCAGATCCGCCGGACTGAGCGTCTTGACGGCGCCATACGTGCCCACCGGCATGAAAGCAGGCGTCTCCACGGTCCCGTGCGCCAGCTCGAGGCGCCCGCAACGCGCGAGGCCGTCGCGCGCCACGATGTCGAACTGCACGCTCATGCGGCTGGCATTGGCTGCAGCCCCGCGCGTTTCGCCTCCACCAACATCGCGTCTCCGTAACTGAAGAACCGGTAGCGCTCGGCAACCGCGTGCCGATAGGCCTGCAACGTCAGCTCGGTGCCGGCGAACGCGCACACGAGCATGAGCAGCGTCGAGCGGGGAAGATGAAAGTTCGTGATTAGGCGCTCGACGACCCGGAACGCAAAGCCGGGGCGAATGAACAGGTCGGTCTCGCCGGCACCCGCATGCAAGCCCTGGGACTGGGCCGCCGCCTCCAGTGCGCGTAGGGTGGTCGTGCCGACCGCAGTGACGCGCCCCCCGCGGCCGCGCGCGCGCTCGAGCGCCTTCAGCGTCGCCTCGGGCAGTTCGTACCATTCACTGTGCATGCGATGCGCGTCGATGTCGCTCTCGCGCACCGGTTGGAACGTCCCCGCGCCTACGTGCAGCGTGAGAAACGCGAACTCGACCTCGCGTCGCCGCAAACGCGCGAGCAGATTCTCGTCGAAATGCAACCCGGCGGTCGGTGCGGCCACGGCACCGGGCACGCGCGCGTAGACCGTCTGGTAACGCGACTCGTCCACCTCCTCGGGGCAGCGCTGAATGTACGGGGGCAGCGGAACACTACCGTGACGCTCCAGCACATCGAGCACGGTGTCTGGACCGCCAAACTCCAGGAGGTAGAATTCGCCACGTCGCTCGACCACGCTCGCGTCCACCGCGCCCGCCAGTCGCAGCGCGGAACCGGCATGCGGAGCATGACTGGCGCGGATCAGCGCCCAGGCGCGGTGGGGGCCGACCACGCGCTCGATCAGCAGCTCGACTCTGCCGCCGGTTGCCTTCTGGCCGAAGAGGCGCGCCTTCACCACGCGCGTGTCGTTGAACACGAGCAGGTCTCCGGGGGCCATCAAATCGGGAAGATCCTGGAAGAGCAGATCACGCATCGTGCCGGTCACCGCATCCAGATGCAGAAGGCGGCTCATGCCACGGTGATGAGGCGGATGTTGCGCGATCAGGTCCTCAGGCAGATCGAAGTCGAACTGCTCGAGCCGCATGGGCCGACATTATAGTGCCTGCCCGCGGCGCACCCGGTGTAGATTGCCCGGACCGCTGAATTCGCAGATAATTTCGGGCTTCTTCGCGCCCGCCGGGATGGCGGAATTGGTAGACGCACGGGACTCAAAATCCCGCGGTGGCGACACCATGGGGGTTCGATTCCCCCTCCCGGCACCACTCGGCCGACGTTGCAGCCGCGCACCGGACTTGGCCCGGGGCGCATCGCCGACGCAGCGTCAGGTGCGGGCACCGGGCCCATACCGGGACGCGTCCCGCCCGCGGCCGGCCAGTTACGACTGTCCGACTAACCATCGGAGGCAAAGGATGCTGGACCGACAAGCGCTGCAGGCCGCGTCGGCTCTGCTCTGGGAACACTGGCAGGAGGGACGCCGACTGCCGGAGCTGCCTGCACGGCTCCGTCCCAGCGCGCGCCACGAAGGCTACGCTGTGCAGGCGCTGCTCGAGATGCGCAGCCGATACCCGCTCTTTGGATGGAAGATCGCGGCAACCAGCACAGCGGGCCAGGCGCATATCGGCGTGGACGGGCCTCTCGCCGGGCGGCTCCTTCGGGAGCAGGTTCGCGACAGCGGGGCTCGCTTGTCGCTCGGGGCGAACCACATGCGCGTGGCTGAGCCGGAGTTCGCCTTCCGCATCGGCGAGGACCTCCCACCCC
>Ga0335077_10002670_pt1 | contig 21367 bp, 20 predicted proteins | sample Lox_Sample_31_FD_207151 | JGI IMG/M metagenome (GOLD analysis project Ga0335077, IMG submission 207151) | Soil microbial communities from Loxahatchee National Wildlife Refuge, Florida, United States - Lox_Sample_3.1 | ecosystem: Environmental > Terrestrial > Soil > Wetlands | place: USA...
CCTGCCGCAGGTAGCCGCGTTCGCAGATAATCACCTGGTGGTGGAGAAGTCGGGCGATGGCCTGGTCACCGCCAGCGGCGTCACGCGGCTGGACCAGCCGGGCCGGATCAGGGAGCTGTCCCGGATGCTGGCCGGCCTGGAAGACTCCGAATTCGGTCAGGCGCACGCCGAGGAGCTGCTGGCCATGGCGGCGCACGACCGGGAGTCCGACTGGCCCTGGGACGATTGATGGCGGCACAGCACCCGGCGGCGGCGGGGTTGTCCGTCGTTGTCGACCGGCTCGACCCCGGGACCGCGGGCACCGGCCGCGCAGCCGGGCGGTGGGACAGGGCCGCTCTTGCGTGGATCGGCGCCTACGTGGCGGCGGGTGTCGTGCTGTTCCTCTGCTACCTGCGGGTGTCGGGTACGCAGACCGTTTCCTCCGACGGCGGGTCCAACGCCCTGGAGGCCTGGGACATGCTCCACGGCAACCTGATGCTGCATGGCTGGACCCTGACCGACGTGTCCTTCTACACCACCGAGCTGCCCGAATACATGCTCGTGGAGCTGATCCGCGGCCTGGGCCCGGCGGTGGTGCACACCGCGGCCGCGTTCACCTACACGGTGCTGGTCCTGCTGGCCGGCCTGGTGGCCAAGGGACGGGCAACGGGCCGGGAGGGCGTGGCGCGGGCCCTGATCGGCTCGGGCATCATGCTCGCGCCGCAGCTCGGTAACCCCGTCTTCGTGCTGCTGCTGGTGCCCGACCACATCGGCACCGGCGTGCCCATGCTGCTGATCTTCCTGGTCCTGGACCGCGCCCCGCGACGCTGGTACCTGCCGCCGGTGATCGCGCTGATGCTGGCCTGGGCGACGATCGGCGACCGGCTGGTCATCGCGGCCGCCGTCCTCCCCATCGTGGTGGCGTGCGGCATCCGGATCCTCCGGGCGGTGCTGGCTGACCGGCCGCTCGCGGCCGTGCGGTTGGAGGCCGGCCTGGCCGCGGCGGCCCTCGCGTCCCTGGGCATCTCGCTGCTGGCGCTGCGTGTTGTCGGGCGTCTCGACGGGTACAAGCTCCTCCCGCTGGACACGACACTGGCCAAGATGTCGGGGCTGGCCGGGCACTTCCGGCTGGCCGGCCAGGGCGTGCTCGGGCTGTACGGGGCCGATTTCGTCCACGCGCCGCTGGGCCCGCAGACGGCCATCGCCGTGCTCCACGTGGCCGGGCTGGTTCTGGCCGCCTGGGCCCTGGCCCGCGCGCTGCGGCGCTTCTTCCGCACCGACGACCTGCTGGTCCAGGTGCTGGCGGTGGGCATGGTGGCCGACCTGGCCGCGTTCGTGTTCAGCAGCCTGCCCCGGACCATCTGGGACACCAGGCAGATCTCCGCCGTTCTGCCGTTCGGGGCCGCGCTCGCCGGCCGGCTGCTCGCGGGCGACCTGCTGCGGGCCAGGCTGGTCCCGGCGCTGGCGGTCATCCTGGCCTGCTACACGGCGGCGCTGGGCTTCGACGCCGCGCAGCACGACGTTGCCGCGCACGACCAGTCGCTGGCCGACTGGCTGGTCGCGCACGATTTCTCCTACGGCCTGTCCAACTACTACGAGGGCAACATCACCACGCTGGACAGCGGCGGCCGCGTGCACCTCATCGCGGTGTCGTGGGGCACGCACAACTCGGTGCCGCGGGCCTACCAGTCCGACGCCTCCTGGTACGACCCGCAACTGCACTACGCGAACTTCGTCGTGAACACCGGCGCTGACCAGCCGCGGGCCATCATCCCGCCCCGCGACCTGCGCAATGCGTTCGGGCCGCCCGCGAAGGTCTACCACGACGGCCCCTACACCATCCTGGTGTGGCACAAGAACCTGCTCGCCGACCTCGGCCGGCCGCCCCGGGAAGGACCCGGCAACGTCGAACGCTAGCCCCGCGCCGGCCTGCGGCGGGCGCGCAGGTTGCGGTTCTTGAGCCGGTTCCCGCACGAGGCCATGTCGCACCAGGCGCCCCGGCGGCTGTGCGACCGGTCGTAGAAGGCCCACCGGCAATCCGGGTTGCCGCACAGCTTGAGCCGGTCCCAGCTGCCGTCGGCCTGCGCGTCCCGGACGATGAGCAGCAGCCCGACCAGGCCGTCCGCCAGGGCCTGGGCCGGGAGGACCGGCCCGAGCCGGGCCCGGCCATCCGAGGCGACCTCCAGCCGGGGCTGGGCCTGGCCCAGGACCTTCTCCAAGGGTGCCAGGTCATCCGCGGTGAGCGGCTCGGTCCCGGTGTTGCGGCCGATCAGCGCCCGGATGCTCTCCCTGGCCTCGCGGGCCAGCCGCAGATCGCCGGCGAAGCCAGGATCGGGCCCAGCGGCGCGCAGGCCCGCGTCGGCCAGCCACGCGCGTGCCTCGTCCGGATGCGCGAATATGTCCGTGCCCAGGTCCCGGTCGAGGGTGTCGACGAACGCCTGCACCACCAGCAGCGGCATTGGCGCCAGCTTGTCCTCGACGTGGGAGGCCCACGAGGGCGGCGTCATGTCGTTCAGGGTAACGGTCACGCTCACCTTACCCGCCCAGGTAGGCGCGCTTGAGGTCCTCATGCTGCAGCAGCTCGGCGGCCGGGCCCTGGAGCACGATCTCCCCGGTCGACAGGACGTAGCCGCGGTCCGCGATGGACAGCGCCATCGTCGCGTTCTGCTCCACCATCAGGACCGAGACGCCGGAGGCGTGGACGGTCCTGATGATCTCGAAGTTCTGCTGGACCAGCGCGGGCGACAGCCCCATCGACGGCTCGTCCATCAGCAGCAGGCGAGGGCGTGACATCAGGGCGCGAGCCATCGCCACCATCTGCTGCTCGCCACCGGACAGCGTGCCCGCCAGCTGGCCCCGGCGCTCGAGCAGGCGCGGGAACAGCGCGTGGACCTTCTCGAAGTCCTCGCCGAGCGACTCGCCCTTGCGCAGCACCGCGCCGAGCTCCAGGTTCTCCCGCACCGTCAGCTGGCCGAACAGGCGGCGGTTTTCCGGCACGATGGCCAGCCCGGCGGCGATCCGCCGTGGCACCGGCCACTGCGTCACGTCCTGGCCGCCCAGCATCACCCGGCCTGACCGCGGGCGGACGATCCCCAGGACGGTCTTCAGCGTCGTCGACTTGCCGGAGGCGTTCCCGCCCAGCAGGCAGACCAGCTCGCCGGTTCCGACCTGCAGCGAGATCCCCTCCAGGATCCGCATCTGCCCGTAGTAGGTGGTGACGTGGTCCAGCCGCAGCAGGGCCTCGGCCTCGCTCATGCTCCCTCCGCCAGGGCCTCGGGATCGCGCCCCAGGTAGGCCTCGACGACCGCGGGATGGTCGGCGACCTGGTCGAAGCTGCCCTCCGCGATCTTGACGCCGTGGTCCAGCGCGACCACCCGGTCCGAGACACCAGCCACCACGTGCATGTCGTGCTCGATGACCAGGATCGCGACCCCGCGTTCGTCGCGCAGCCGCCCGATCAGCTCGGTGACCTCGTGCGTCTCGGCGGGATTCATCCCGGCCGCAGGCTCGTCGAGCAGCAGCAGCCGGGGCCGGGTGGCGAGCGCCCGGGCGATTTCCAGCCGCCGCCGGTTGGCGTACGACAGCGAGTAGGCGGGCTGGTCCCACCGGTATCCCGCGAGCCGCTGGCCGAAGAAGGACAGCACGTCCTCGGCCAGCGCGCGGACCTCACGCTCCTCGCGCCGGGCCCGGGGCAGCCGCAGGATCGACTCCCAGGCCATGGCCTTGGTGTCGCCGTAGGTGGCGGCCATCACGTTCTCCAGCACGGACATGTTCAGGAACAGGCGCAGGCTCTGGAACGTGCGCGCGATCCCCAGCCGGGCGATGACGTGCGGCGCCTTGCCCGCGATCGGCTTCCCGGCGAACCGGACATCTCCGGCGCTCGGCTCGTACACGCCGGTGATCACGTTGAACACCGTGGTCTTGCCGGCCCCGTTGGGCCCGATCACGCTGACGATCTCCCGGTCGGCGACCCGCAGGTCCAGTTCGGACAGGGCCCGCAGGCCGCCGAAGGACAGCGAGAGGCGATCCAGCTCCAGGACTGGCGCCTGCTCGGCGCTCACGTCGGGGCCTCCACTCGGCGCTGCCCGAGCAGCCCCTGCGGCCGGGCGTTCATCATCACGATCAGTATCGCGCCGATCATGAGCTGCCGGGTGACCGAGGGCTCCTCCACCAGCCGGGTCTCCCATACGAACGAGGCCAGGCAGAGGGTCGGTGGCAGCAGGATGGTCCGCCAGCGGCTGCTGACTTGGACCAGCGTGATCAGCAGGCAGACCAGGATGACGAATCCCCAGTTCCCCGCGGTCTGCGCATGGGCCGGGACGATCACCCAGTCGCGCAGCGCGCTGGCGATCCAGCCGCCCGACTGCGGCCCGCCCGCCACGGCGCTCGCCCATATCGCCTTGGCGATGGCGTGCGCCGCGAAGCCGAGCGCGACGGTCGCGGCCAGCACCCCGGCCAGCCGCCACCACGGGCGCAGTTTGGCCAGCAGGGTGAGCATGATCAGCCCGTAGAACAGGTAGCCGGCCTCGGTCGGGCTGCGCAGCAGCCCGTCATAGATGACCATGACCACCAAGGCGCCCAGGGCGGCGCCGGCGATGCTGCCCGCCCCGCCGAGGATGAGCCCGGCGTAGATCAGGATCAGGATCGGCGTGTCGAAGTCGGTCGGGAACACGCTGGCCTGCTGTGCGGCGTAGATGGTACCGGCCAGCGCGGCCACCACCGCACCGCCCGCGAACGCGGCCAGCTTGACCCGGTTGACCGGGATCGTCATCGAGGCGGCGGCCAGCGGATCCTCGCGGACCGCGCGCCAGGCCCGCCCGGTGCGTGAGTGCTCCAGCAGCCGCAGTACCGCCATCGTGACCACCAGGACGATCACCAGCAGGTAGTAGTAGCCGGCGTTGGTCGTGATCTGCCAGCTGAAGCCCCTGATCGGGTCGATCCCGGTGATGCCGTTCGGCCCGCCGAGCTTGCTCGGGGCCACGTTGTTGGTGAACTCCACGAACGCCTCGCCGAAGAACAGCGTGACGATGGCCAGGTAGTCGCCGATCAGCCGCCGGGACGGCAGCCCTACGGCCAGCCCCAGGAGCGCCGCGGCGGCCATCACGATCGGCACCGACAGGTAGGCGGGCAGATGGATGCCGTTGCTGCCGAGCTGGTCCGAGGACAGCAGCGCGAACCCGTACGCGCCGAAGCCGAAGAACGCGATGTAGCCCAGGTCGAGCAGCCCGGCCCAGCCCACCACGACGTTCAGCCCGACCGCGAGCAGCGCGATCACCATCGCGTCGATCCCGACCTGCAGCTGGAAGCCGCCCAGGCCGAGCGACGGGAGCGCGGCGCCGATCAGCCCGACGATGGCCAGCCTGGGCCACCAGCCGATCCGCTCGGTGGCCCGCTGGGCGCCGCCCAGCCACGACGGCAGGTACTCGCGCCGGTGCACCTGCCGCGCGACCCACTCGTCGGCGCCGACCTGCGGCCCCTGGGAATCGATGCTCACGCCAGGTCACACCTTCTGGAGCTGCACCTGGCCGAGCAGCCCGCTCGGCCGGACCAGCATCACGACGATCAGGATCCCGAACACGATCAGGTTGGAGTACGTGGAGGAAATGTAGCCGGTGACGAACGACTCCGCGACGCCGATCACCAGGCCGCCGAGCATCGCGCCCGGGATCGAGCCGATCCCGCCGACCACGGCCGCGGTGAACGCCTTGAGCCCGGCGATGAACCCGATCGTGGCCGTCACCTGGTTGAACAGCAGCCCGCCCATGACGCCCGCGATGCCTGCGAGGGCCGAGCCAAGGAAGAACGTGGCCGCGATCGTGAAGTTCACGTTGATCCCCAGCATCTCGGCCGCCTCACGGTCGGCCGCCACCGCCCGCATCTGCTTGCCCAGCTTTGTCCGGTTGACCAGCAGCCGCAAGCCGGCCATCAGCACGAGGCCCAGCACCAGCACCATGATCTGCACGCTGTCGATGGTGACCGAACCGATCTGGATGCCGCTGGACAGCGAGATGAACTCCGCGGTGTTGTAGACCCGGTACTGAGCGCCGAACAGCAGCAGGGCCGCGCTCTCCAGGAAGAACGAGATGCCGATCGCGGTGATCAGCGGCGCGATCCGCGGCGCGTCCCGCAGCGGCCGGTAGGCGAACCGCTCCATGGCCACGCCCAGGCCGCCGACCAAGCCCGCGGCCACCACGAACATGATAGCCAGCAGCAGCGGCACCGGGATGCTCACGTGCGCCGCGCCGCCGAAGAACTGGATGATGAAGAAGCCGATGTACCCCCCGACCATGTACAGGTCGCCGTGGGCGAAGTTGAGCAGCTTCAGCACGCCGTACACCATCGAGAAGCCCAGCGCGACCAGCGAGTAGAGCGCACCGGTGGTGATGCCGTTCACCAGTTCCTGAAAGAAGAAGCTCATCCGGTGCGACTCCCAGCCCGTCTTGGTGCATTCCTGCCGCGGGGCCGGCCTTGACCGGCCCCACGGCAGTGCCGATCTGCCGGTACTAGCTCGGGATCAGCTGGTACTTGCCCGTCGAGCTGATCTTGAACAGGAAGAACTTACCGCCGTTCAGGTCGCCGTTGGAGTCGAAGGAGATCGGCTGGCCCAGGATCGAGGCCGACTCGTTCGTCTGCTTGATCGCGGCCAGCACGTTGGCCCGGCTCGGCGTCTGCCCCGCCTTGCAAACCGACGCGATGGCCTCGTCGACCACGTGCGTGGCCGCGAACACCGGCGGGCCGAAGGTGCCGAACGACCCGTACTTCGACTGGGCGGCCTGGGCGATCGCGGCGTCGGCCGGGATCGCGGTGATGTCCGGGCCGAACGACGATACGTATGAGCCGGAGATCGTGAACGTGCCCGGCGAGAACAGGCCGTCCGTGCCGAAGATCACCGCGGTCTTGTGCTCCTGGGCGAGGTCGCGGCCGAACTGCTGAGCGTTCGCGGCGACCTGCCAGGGCAGGACCACCACCGACGTCTGGGGCGTGACCTTGGCCACCAGCGAGGAGAAGTCGGTGACCTTCTGCGAGACCGACTCGTGGTCGACCTTGATCCCGGCCGCCTGGAAGACCGGCACCATGGCGCTGACCAGGCCGGTCGAGTAGGCCTCCTGGTCATCGACGATCATCAGGGCCTTCGGCTTCAGCGTGTGCACGATATAGTTCGCGTCCTCCGGACCCTGCACGCTGTCCTTCGACACCACGCGGAAGAACGTCGGGTACTTTCCGGTGGTCAGCGCCACGGCCGTCGCCGACCCGGAGATGAAGGCCATCCCCGCCCGCGCCATCGGGCCGCCGACCGCCTCGACCTCCTGGCTGCCCGCCGGGCCGACCACGGCCATGATGCTCCCGTTCGAGATGAACTGCTGGGTCACGGTCGTGGCCTGCGCGGGCTGCAGCTGCGTGTCGCCCTGCACCACCGTGATCTTCGTGTGGTTGGCCGCGTTGTCCATCGACACCGCGAGCTCCGCGAAGTGCAGCTGCTCGGTGCCGAGCGGCGCGACCGGCCCGGTGATCGGGCCCTCGAACCCGATCGACGCCACGCACGAGGCCGTGCTGGCAGACCCGCTGCTGCTCGCGCTGCTGCTGCTGCTGCTGCTGCAACCAGCCGCGGCGAGCGAGCCAACCGCCGCCGCGACCAGAACCAGGCGTCCCTTCACTGGATAACGCCTCCATTTCCGGAATATCTCACCATGTGGGTTTCCCCATTGAGTCCCGCGTTTCAGCTGATGGCGTGCCAGATCGGCCGCCTCCTCCCCAATGGGCCGATTTCGTACCGCTGATCCAATCACCGCCGTTTACGCCAAGGCAAGGGACTACGCTGGGGCTCGGCTGGCAGTTGTGAATTTGATACCGAACGGAGCGGCCTTCGTGCCGTCCGCGCAGGGAGGAGCCTCCGGTGGCCGAAGTGCTCGGCGCAAGCGTGGACGTCAACGCGATCCGGGCCCGCTTCTCGTCGCTGCGGCGGGGTTTCGCGTTCTTCGACGCCCCGGGCGGTACACAGGTCCCGGACGAGGTCGGTGACGTGATCGCGCTCGCCTTGCGGGAGGCCAGCGCCAACCTGGGCGCGGGCTACGCCACGAGCATCCGCGTCGGGAAGATCCTCGAGGAGGCCGAGGGCCGGGCGGCCCGGTTCCTCGGCTGCGAGCCGCGCGAGGTGATCTTCGGGCCCAACATGACCTCGCTCAACTTCGCCCTGTCCCGGACCGCGGCGCGCGCGTTCAGCCCGGGCGACGAGATCCTCGTGTCCTGCCTCGACCACGACGCGGGGGTCGCTCCCTGGCTGGAGCTCGCGCACGACCGGGACCTCGTGGTCCGGCACCTCGAGCTGCACGACGACACGACCCTCGACTTCGGGGACCTGGAGCGCAAGCTGGGGCCGCGCACCAAGGTGGTCGCGTTCGCCTGGGCCTCCAACGCGGTCGGCACGGTCACCGACGCCCGCCGCGTGTGCGCGCTCGCGCACGAGGCCGGCGCGCTCGCCTGGGTGGACGCCGTCCACTATGCCGCGCACGAGCCGATCGACGTCCGCGACATCGATGCCGACGTGCTGATCTGCTCGCCGTACAAGTTCTGCGGCCCGCATCTCGGCGTTGCCTATGGGCGTACCGAGGTGATCGAGGGATGGCGGCCCTACAAGGCCCGGCCGGCGCCCACCAGCCCGCTGGGGCGCAGCTTCGAGACCGGCACGCAGCCGTACGAACTGCTCGCAGGGTTCAACGCGACCATCGACTACCTGGACTCGATCGGGGGCTTCGCCGCGATCGTGCCCTACGAGCGCTCGCTCGGCCAGCGGTTCCTCGACGGCCTGCCCGAAACGGTCACTGTGTACGGGCGGCCCGGGATGGACGGCCGCGTGCCGACCTTCCTGGTCAACGTCGAAGGCGTGCCCGCGGCGGACGTGGCCGCCCGGCTGGCCGCCGAGCAGATTGGGGTCTGGGCCCACGATTCCTGGTACTCGCTCGGCTTGTACCGGCGCCTCGGCTACCGTGACAAGTCGATCCGGATCGGCTTCATCCACTACAACAGCCCGGACGAGGTCGACCGGCTGCTCGACGCCCTGGACGGCGTAAGGCCGCGGTTAGCCGTCTGCCGGCTAGCCGTCCGCCCCGCCGAGGATCTCGGCGAGCTTGCTCAGGTCGATGTTGCCGCCGGAGACCACGCACACCACCTTCCCGGTCCCGGCCCGGCCGCTCAGCGCCGCGGCGGGAGCCAGCGCGCCCGCGCCTTCGGCGACGATCCGGACACGTTCGGCGAGGGTGCGCACCGCGGCGGCCACCTCAGCCACCGGAATTACCAGCGCACCGTCGACGAGCGGCGCGACCAGCGGCCACATGCTGTCCAGCACCCGACGGCTGCCCGAGCCGTCCACGAATGAGGGGCGGTAGTCGACGTCGGCCGGGTGCCCGGCGGCGAACGCGGCGGCCAGCGCCGCGGCGGTGCCGGGTTCCGCGGTGAAGATCTTCGTGGCGGGCCGTAGCGTCTTGACCGCGCTGGCGATGCCAACCGTCAGCCCGCCACCGCCGTACGGGATCACCACCGCGTCGGGGTCGGGCAGGTCGTCGAGGATCTCCAGGCCGATCGTGCCGTTGCCGGCCATCACCGCCCGGTCCTGGACGGGGTGTACGAACAGCCCCTCCACCCCGTCCACGTGGCTGGTGACGATGATGTTCCACCATTCGTCGTACGGGACTTTCAGGACCTGGCCGCCGAGGCGCTCGATCGCGGCCAGCTTGGCCTCGGGTGCGTGGTCCGGCACCACGATCGTTGCCGGGACGCCGAGCGCGCGGGCCGTCCGCGCGATGCCCTGGGCCATGTTCCCCGCGCTGGCGGTGACCAGCCCCTTGGCCCGGGCGTCGGCCGGCGCGAGCCTGACCGCGTTGGTGGCGCCGCGGATCTTGAACGAGTTGATGGGCTGGAGGTTCTCCAGCTTGAGGTAGATCTCGGCCGGGACCCCCTCGACGCAGAGGGGCACCAGCGGCGTCCGGATCACCGAGCCCGCGATGCGCGCCCGGGCCGCTTCAATGTCCGCCAGTGCGATCACCGCTGTGCCTCCCTGCTGACCGTGCGGCGTTCTTCCTGGGTGAGCGGATGGTCCAGGGCCTCGCGCACTGGGGCCAGATGCTCTGGACGGCCAGGCCCGATAACGATCTGGGCCACCCGCTCGTCGGCCAGCAGCCAGGCGATGGCCAGGCCGGCCAGCGAGGTGCCACGGCCGGCCGCGATGGCTTCCAGCCGGCTGAGCGTCTCGAAGGTACGGTCGGTGACAAGTTCCCGGTACGGCTCGGGCCGCTGCGTCATCCGCGAGCCGGCCGGGTACGGTGCCCCGCGACGGTACTTGCCGGTCAGCCAGCCGCCCGCCAGCGGGCTGAAGGCCAGGTACGCGACGCCTCGCTCCGCGCACAGCGGCAGGACCTCCCGCTCGTCCTGCCGCGCGAGCAGCGAGTAGCTGTTCTGGATGGCCTGCGGCCCGCCGGCCGAGAGCGCGGCCGCCAGTTGCCGGGCGTCGAAGTTGCTGACCCCGTAGGCGCCGATCAGGCCGTCGGCCTGGGCCGCGGCCAAGGCCCCGAGGGTTTCCGGCAGCGGTACGGCCGGGTCGTAGTCGTGCGCGAGATACAGGTCGACCTGGTCCACGCCCAGCCGGTCCAGGCTCGATCGGAGCTGCCGGGCGATCCGGTCCGGCTCCAGGCCGTGGTCCGCGCCGGCCTGCATGGGGTTGAACGTCTTGGTGGTGAGCCGCGGCCGGACCCCACGCGAGCTGATCCAGCGGCCGATCGCCTGCTCGCTGCGGCCGCCGCCGTAGGCATCGGCCGTGTCGAAATGTGCGATGCCGGATTCCCACGCCGCGTCCATCAGCCCGAACGCCTCATCCTGGGTCAGTCCCTGGCCGAACAACTCCGGCGCCGACCCGACGCCGCCGAAGTTGCCGCAGCCGAGCGCGACCCGTGCCAAGGCGAGCCCCGGCGTGCCACCTTCCGTCATGCGACTCCTTCAGGCTCTGGCGTCCAGGAGGGCCTGGTAGTCCCGCCCGTTAGCAGCTCCTCGTCGGTGTCCATGGCCCACATCCTGTCACGCCATCCTGGCCGGGCTGGCCGTCTCCCGCATCCGGATGCGCCACGCCGGCGGGCTAGCGTTAGGAGATGATGCCGACGGAGGGAATCCTCGCGGTCGCGGGTGACCTGGCCGACAACGTACTGTTCCCCGACGCGATGCGGGTGGACCGGCTGGACGTGCTCCCAGGGGCACACCTTCGCGCGCTCGCGGCGGCCGGCCTGTACGGCGCGCCCGCGCCCGCCGCGGCGGGCGGGCTCGGCCTGGACCTGCCCGAACTCGGCGGCGTGATCGAGGAACTGGCGGGCGGCTGCCTGGCCGTCGCGTTCGTCCTGATCCAGCACTTCCGGCTGCTTATGACGCTGGCCGGCGACGGCGCGCCGCCCGCGCTGCGGGACCGGTGGCTCACTGCTGCCTGTCAGGGGCGGACCCGCGGCGGCATCGCGCTCACCGGGCTCATACCCGGGCCGCCGCAACTTCGGGCCGAACCCGCCCAAGGCGGCTGGCGGGTGGACGGGACAGCGCCCTGGGTCACCGGCTGGGGCCTGATCGATCTGGTCCAGGTGGTAGCGCGGGGGCCGGACGACACCGTGGTGACCCTGATCATGGACGCCGCCGCCCAGCCCGGGCTGGCCGTGACCCGTCAGCAGCTCGCGGCGGTCGACGCCAGCGTCACCGTGCGGCTCGGCTTCGGCGGAGTGCTGATCCCGGAGGACCGTTTCGTCAGCCAGGTACCGTTCGACCCGGCCGTCAGCGTGCAACCTGCCGGGTTGCGGCTCAACGGGTCGCTCGCGCTCGGCTTGGCCGGCCGGTGCTGCCGTATGCTCGGCCCCGGCCCGCTAGACCATGAGGTGATCGCGTGCCGGGAACGGCTCGACGCTGCTCTCGGGGCTCGCCCCGCGGCGATGGCGGACGCCCGTGCGGCGGCTTCGGAGCTGGCCCTGCGCGCCGCCGCGGCGCTGGCTGTCCGGGACGGAGGCAACGCGATCAGCGTTGACTCCCACGCCCAGCGGCTGGCCCGCGAGGCCGTGTTCCTGCTGGTGTTCGGGTCACGTCCGGGGATCAAGAGCGCGCTCCTGTACCAGCTCGGTGCCGCCTCCTCCGCAGGCGGAGCATGACCTGCCGGTGTCCTCCGTCCATACCTCTCCACCGGAGACCGGGACCATCAGCTCCACCTTCCAGGCCGGCTCAGCCGGGCGATCCGCCGGCGACCTCATACGACCACAGTTCGCTGCTGATGCCGACCGGGGGCTGCACGGGGCCGCCCGCGCGCTCGGCGGCGGAACGATGCCCGTGCCCGAACGCCGGGGACTTCATCCAGGCCTGGAACGCCTCTTCGTCCCGCCAGCGGGTTACGACCAGCCAGGTGGTACGTCCGTCGGTTGGCTTGAGCAGCTCGAATCCCTCGAACCCGTCCTGGTTGTCCACCGCGCCCGCCCGGGCGGCGAACCGGCGGGCGAGTTCGTCGCCACTGTCGGCGGGCACTGTGATCGCATTGATCCTCACCACGGTCATGTTGACGATCATGCCAGGACTGCCACGCGGTTAAAGCCCGGCATCGGGGGTAACGGGCGCTGATGGCTGTTCTCGCGACGCTCCTCGATGGTCGCTACACCCTGGATGAACGGATCGGCGTCGGCGGGTACTGCGAGGTATGGCGAGCCACAGATACTGTTCTGACCCGCCCGGTCGCCGTCAAGCTGCTACATGCCAGTTACGCCGCGCAGCCTGAGGCTCAGGCCCGCTTCAAGGCCGAAGCGCGGCACGCCGGAGCCCTGTCGCATAAGAACATCGCGCGTGTTTACGACTACGGTGACCCGGGCCGGGGGCAGTCTTACCTGGTCATGGAGCTGATCGAGGGGCCTTCCCTGGCTGAGGTGCTGGCCGGGGGGCCTCTGGATGCGGCGCGGACCATGGATGTCGTCGCGCAGGCCGCGGCGGGCCTGCAGGCGGCGCACAGCGCGGGGCTGATTCACCGCGACATCAAGCCGGCGAACATCCTGTTCGCACCCGGGGGCGGGGTGCGGATCACGGATTTCGGCGTGGCGCACGCGGTGGGTTCGGCTCCGGTCACGGCCACCGGGATGGTGATGGGAACGCCGGGGTACATCGCCCCGGAGCGAGTCGCCGGAGCCCAGGCCGGCCCGGCCAGCGACCTGTATGCCCTGGGCATCGTGGCCTACGAATGCCTGGCCGGATCCCGGCCCTTCTCGGGCCCGCCGCTGGAGGTGGCGATCGCGCACCGGGAACGTCCGCTGCCGCCGCTGCCCACGTCGGTGCCGGCCGAGGTCGCCGCGTTCGTGATGATGCTGACCGCGAAGGACCCGGCCTGGCGGCCGGCCAGCGTTGCCGAGGTCTCGGATCGGGCGGGGCGGTTGCGTGACGGCCTCCTGGCGCATGCGGAAGGCGCGCGGCCCGTTCAGGCAGGAGCGCAGCTCACGGCCGTGGATAATCCCGCAATTCAGGCACTCGTTGCGGGCCCGTCCGGCCCGAGGGCGGGCGCGAGACGGCCCCGCCCGGTCCTGGCCGTTGCCGCCCTCGCGCTCACGGCCCTGACCTGCCTGGCGCTGGTCAGCGCCACCGGGTTTGCCTCCGCCCCGCATCCGGCCCCGCCGTCCTCCGCGCCGTCCCCCGCGCCGCCCTCGGCGACGCCAAAGGCGTCGGCGCCGCCCGCGTCGGCGTCACCGTCCGCCGCGGCCCGGCCTGCCAGCCCGCCACCTTCCGCGCCCGCGAGCGGCGGCGCACGCCGGCCGCCCCGGGCCACCCCGCCGGGTCCGCACCACCACAAGAACGGCCACGGCCACGGGAAGGGGAACGGCCAGTAAGCCCTTGGCGTAGTCAGCACCACTGCGCCCGCTCCGGTGTTAGCGTGATCGCCAAGGCATGGGTCACGTAGCGCAGAGAGGCGCGAGAGATGAAGGTCGGCGTCGTCGGGGCCGGACGGATCGGCGGCGGCATCGCCCGGCAGTTCGCCGTTGCCGGGCACGAAGTGCTCCTGTCCTTCAGCCGCGACCCGCGGTCGCTGGAGGGCCTCGCGGCCGAGATCGGGCCCGCCGCCACCGTCGGCCGCCCCGCCGAGGCCGTCGGCTTCGGCGAGGTGGTGGTGATCTCGGTGCCGTGGAGCACGTGGCCCCAGGCGCTGGAGCAGATGGGCTCGCTGGCCGGGAAGATCGTGATCGACACCACCAACCAGTTCGGCGCCCCGCCGCTGCCCGCTGCCGGCGAGACCGCGGCGCACTTCAACGCCGGCCGCCTGCCCGGGGCGCGCTACACCAAGTCGTTCAACACCCTCACCTCGGCCTTCCAGGCCCAGACGGCCAGCCGGCTGGGCGACGAGAAGGTCGTGCAGTGGCTGTGCGGCGACGACGCCGATGCCAAGCAGGTCGTCGCGGGGCTGATCACGGACGCCGGGTTCGTGCCCGTCGACCTCGGCGGCACGGCTGGCTGCGCGGTGATGGAAGCGCCGCGCCGCCCCGGCGCGGTCTACGGCGAGGAGTACCGCGCGGCCGACGCCCAGGCGGTGGTCGAGGCGATCCGGGCCGGACGCTCCATCCCTCCCACCCCGCAGTACTGAGCCCCCGGTGGCGGTATAGCCCTCGTTATCCTTAGGGAGGGAGCCGAGCGTGAGCGACTATCCGGCCGCGGTCACCGCGGTGAACCACGTCGAGCCGGTGCCGCGGCGGATCCGGGCGTTCCTCGGGAACGAGAAGGTGCTGGACACCACCCGCGCACTTTACGTCTGGGAATGGCCGAACTACCCGCAGTACTACATTCCGCTGGCCGATGTGCGCCAGGATCTGCTGGAGCCCGAGGGGCACACCCAGCAGACCGGCCGCGGCCTCGTGGAGCTGCGCGCGGTGCGCGTCGGGGACCTGCACCGGCCGCGGGCCGCCCGGGTCCTGGCCGAATCACCCGTCAGCGGGCTGAGCGGCACCGTCCGCTTCGAGTGGGCCGCGCTGGACGCCTGGTTCGAGGAGGACGAGCAGGTGTTCGTCCATCCGCGCAGCCCGTACACCCGGGTCGACGCGCTGCGCTCCAACCGGCCAGTCCGCGTGGAGCTGGACGGGGTCGTGCTGGCCGACGCGGGCTCCTCGGTGATGGTCTTCGAGACCGGCCTGCCCACCCGCTACTATCTGAGCCGCACCGACGTGGACTTCGCGCACCTGATCCCTACCGGCACCGTGACCGCGTGCCCGTACAAGGGAACGACCAGCAGCTACTGGTCCGTTCGGGCGGGCGGCACGATATACGACGACCTGGCCTGGAGCTACGATTTCCCGACCCGCCAGCTGCTGCCCATCGCCGGCCTGATGGCCTTCTACAACGAGAAGGTCGACATCACCCTGGACGGGCAGCCGCTCGACCGGCCCCGGACGCATTTCTTCCCGAGATGAGTTCGGTCGCGGGCCGCCGTCTGACTGGCGAGGAGGCAGATTATGAACAAGGAATTCACCGTCACCCTGCGGCAGAGTGAGGCCAAGGGCGGCTGGACTTACGTCATATGGCCGGAGTCCGTGGCGTTCTTCGGCACCCGCGGCCTGGTCAAGGTGCGCGGGACCATCGACGGCCACCCGTTCCGCAGCTCGTTCATGGCCCTCGGCGACGGCACCCACAAGCTCCCGGTCAAGGCCGACCTCCGCCAAGCCATCGGCAAGCAGGCCGGCGACACCGTGACCGTCTGCCTCCTGGAGCGCCTCTAGGCGGGCACGGACAGCGACAGGCCGAACTGCGCCGCGGAATCGGTCCACCACGAGCGCATGGCCAGGCCGGCCGCGGCCAGCTCGGCTTCCACCCCGGAGCGGCGGAACTTGGCCGATACCTCGGTGCGCATCTCCTCCCCGGCGGCGAACCGCACGGTGAGCCCGATCGCGGGCAGGTGCACGGTCTGGTCGGCCAGCGAGCGCAGCCGCATCTCGATCCACTCAGCCTCGGCGTCCCACACCGCCGCGTGCTCGAACTCATCCGGGTCGAAGTCGGCGCCGAGCTCGGCGTTCAGCACCGCCAGGACGTTCTTGTTGAACTCGGCGGTGACGCCCGAGTCGTCGTCGTACGCGGCGACCAGCGTGGCCCGATCCTTGACCAGGTCGGTGCCGAGCAGGAAGAAGTCGCCCGGGCGCAGCCCGGCCCGGACCCGGGCCAGGAACGCGGCGCGCTGAGCGGGCAGCAGGTTCCCGATCGTGCTGCCGAGGAAGGCCACGAGCCGGGGTGCGGGCGCGTCACCGTCCGCGGGGAACCCCAGGTGCTCCTCGAAGTCCGACACCACGGCGCGCACGTCCAGTCCGGGGTACTCGGCGGACAGCGCGTCACCCGCCGCGACCAGGGCCGGCTCGCTGACATCGACGGGCACATAGCAGCGCAGCGTGCCCGCGGCCCGCAGCGCGTCCAGCAGCAGTCTGGTCTTCTCCGACGACCCGGAGCCGAGCTCGACGAGCGTCCGGGCCCGGATCTGCCCGGCGATCCCGGCCGCGGTGGCCTGCAGGATCTCTCGTTCGGCCCGGGTCGGATAGTACTCGCGCAGCTCGGTGATCTTGTCGAACAGCGCGCTGCCCTGCGCGTCGTAGAACCACTTGGGCGGCAGCGACTTCGGGTCCGACGCGAGCCCGACGCGCGCGTCCGCGCGCAGGGATTCGGCCAGGAAGCCGGGCGGCAGCCGGCGGTCAAGTGATGTCAAGGGATCGTGATCCTTTCGTCTGAGGTGAGCCCGGTGATCTGGACGTCCCGGGCGGTCGCGGTGAGGGCCGAGCCGTCGGGGACCTCGGTCCAGCCCGGTTCGTCGTCGCCGGGCTCCGAGGCGACGACCACCGCCCGTTCGGAGACCCGGTGCCACAAGGTGTCACCGGCGGCGGTAGCGGCGATTACCCGGCCGTCGGTGAGCAGGAAGTTGAACCGCCCGGTCACGCCCGCCGCCCGCAGCGTCCCGACCGTGTCCGCCAGGGCGTCAGCGGGAGGCAGGCCGAGGTCCAGCCGGTGCCGGACCAGTGCCCACAGCAGCGCCGAGTCCACCCGGGCCTCCAGCCCGAGCAGCGCGGGCGCGGGCAGCGTGGCGGCGAGCCCGGCGGCCGACGCTGGCCACCCGTCGATCACCCCGTTGTGGCTGAACAGCCAGCGGCCGGCCGCGAACGGCGCGACCGAGGCGGGGCCCAGGGCGGTGCCCGCCGTCGCGCAGCGGACGGCCCCCAGGACCGCGGCAGACCTGGTCACCCGGGCCACGTCGCCGAACGACTCGTCGCCCCAGATGGGTTCGGCCCGCCGGTACCTGGCCGGATCGGGGTCGCCTGGTGCGTACCAGCCGATCCCGAACCCGTCCGCGTTCACCGTCCCGTGCCGCTGTCGGCGCGGCGCCCACGCCTGCCGGTACAACCCGTGCGGCGGATCCACGATCACCGAGCGCAGCGTGGCCGGCGGCCCGAGATAGGCCACGTGCCGGCACATCAGCAAGGGGGGTCTGGGGGGACGGGTACCCCTTGGCCCCCCAGGATGGGGGGGGTCTGGGGGGGTCGTCCCCCCGAGGGAACACTGCGCGCGGTCCGGAAGCCGGCGAAGATCTGCCGGCGGATCGGGTAGTCCCAGTTCCGGAACGTGCTCCGGCAGGCCACCTGGCTGACCGCGAACGACCCGCCGCGGAGCACCTTGTACTCGGGACCGAAGAACACCTCCGAATACTCCCGGTAGGGCCAGGCGCTGAACCCCGGATACGGCAGGAAATCCGAACTCGTCCACTCCCAGACGTCCCCGATCAGCTGCCGCGCTCCGCACGGCGCCGTCCCGGCCGGGTACGAGCCGGCCGGGGCCGGACGCAGGAACTGCTGGCCCAGGTTGGCGTGCTCCGCCGATGGGTCCGTGTTGCCCCAGGGGTACCGGCGGGACAGGCCGGTCGCCGGGTCGAACCGGGCCGCTTTCTCCCACTCGGCCTCGGTCGGGAGCCTCCGGCCCGCCCAGCGGGCGTACGCGTCGGCCTCGTACCAGCACACGTGCAGGACGGGTTCTTCCGGCCGGACGGGTTCGGTCTGGCCGAAGACCCGGCGGGCCCACTGCCCGCCGTCCCGGCTCCAGTACAGCGGCGCGGACAGCCCGGCCTGCTGCCGGTAGGCCCAGCCGTCAGCGGTCCACCAGCGGAGATCGTCGTATCCGCCGTCCGCGACGAACTCGGCGTACGCACCGCAGGTCACCGGCGCGGTGTCGATGAAGAACGCCGCTACGTCCACGGTGTGCGCGGGCCGCTCGTTGTCCAGCGCCCAGGGCTCGGCAGACGTGCCCATGGTGAACGGGCCGCCCGGCACGAGCGCCTCGGACGGCAGCCGCATCGCGTCCGCGGGCGCCGGGCCGGGCGCCTCGGCGGCGAGTACCGGAGCGCCCTTCCGGATCTGGTGAGTGATCAGCATCGTCTCGTCGTGCTGCACCTCATGCTGGGCGATCATGCCGAACGCGAACCCGTCGCCGAGCAGCCGGGTACCCCCGTGTTCGGGATCGCTGAACCGGGCCTGGTCCAGCAGGTCGAGTACCCGGCCCCGCACCTCGTGGCCGTAGGCGCGCGCCTGCGCCGGCGGCAGCAGCGGCAGCGTCGGGCGTTCGGAGCGGGGGTGCTCGAACGCGTCGTACAGCGGGTCGATTTCCGGGTGTATGGGCTCACGCCCGCCGACTTCCCGCAGCAGCCAGAGTTCTTCCTGGTTGGCGATGTGCGCTAGGTCCCAGACCAGCGGGGACATCAGCGGTGAGTGCTGTCTGACCAGGTCGGCGTCGTCCACACTGTCGGTGAGCAGCGCCGTCCGCTGCCGCGCGCCGGTCAGCTCCCTCACGATCGCCTCGCGCAGCGTGTCTTCTCTTCCTGGGGGGACCCATCCCCCCAGACCCCCCTTGTTCGTGGGGGGAACCATCCCCCCAGTCCCCCCTTGGGGCAACGTCATGTGACTTCCTCCAGTTGGTCGTCGGCGGGACATCGGTCTTTCAGCACGTACTTTTCGGTGAAATCGGCTACTGCCCAGCGGATCGGCGCGGGCGTGCACGCCCGGGCCAGCGCCGCGTCGGCGGCCTCGAAGCACCGCCGGCTGGCCTGGCCGATGACCGGGTCGGCCGGGCCGGACCGGGCTGCGCGCAGCCACGGGTCGGGCGCGGCCCACACCGGTTCGGCGGCGGCCATCGCGGCATCCGCGGCGCGCTCGTCACCGGCCAGGGCCGTGGCCACCGCCGCAGGCACGATCCACCCGTCACCTGGCTGCGCGTCGATCATGCGCAGCTCCACGTGCCCGCGCGGCCGGACCGGCGGGAACAGCGTGGACAGGTGATAGTCCAGATCCCCGTGGGTCGGGGCCCGCAGCGTTCCCGACCCCCGGATCCAGTCGCGGAAGGTCAGCCCGGCCGGCGCGGTCCAGTCGCTCGAGCCGGGCTCCCGGACGCACATCAGCTCGGCGTCCAGGGCGTAGGCGGCCCAGGCGTCGCGCGGGTCACCGCCGGCCACCGGGGCGCGGGTCCGGCCCGGGTCCATGTTGGACCACACCTGCTGGCGGGCCGAACGCCAGCCGGTCGGCCGTCCGCGGCGCAGCGGGGAGTTGGCGAACGCGGCCACCAGCACCGGGCCGATGGCGTGCAGCAGCCGCCAGCGCGACCGGTAACCGCCCTCGCCCGCGCCGTCCTCGCCCGCGTCCAGGCAGACCTGGACCGACGCGGTGCCGCACATCATCTGACGGCCCCACGGGCCGTCACGGTCGAAGAACTTTTCCATCGCCGCGTACCGCGGCAGGTCGAGCACGCGCCGGGGAGGGCGCAGCGGGTCAAGGCCGCAGCCGCAGAGTTCGAGGCCGGCCGCCGCGGCCGCGTCACGCAGAGCAGCCAGGTCCTGCCCGGTCACCTCGACCAGATCGCCGAGCGTAGCCGCGGGCGCCGAGCTGAGCTCTAGCTGCCCGCCGGGCTCCACCGTCAGGGTGGCACCTGATGGAAGCGCAGGGATTTGATGCTGAACGATACGTCGTTCTTGCCTCTGGTAGCCCTGCTTGCTGGCCGGAATACCGGCCTCAGAGGGGGTGAAGGGGTCCAGGGCGGCGGCTACCTGTTCCGCCCGGACCGGGAGCACTGGATCACGGGGATCGCGGACCAGCCATTCGAGTTCGACGCCGACCCGCTCCGGCGGGCCGGTCTTGAAGCAGATCCCGTGAACGTGCGCTTCGGCGTCTTCCTCCGTGAAGCGCGCCCCTTCCGTCACGATTTAGACCCTACCCGATAGGCCTGACAAAGCCCGGAGCCCCAGACGCACCATGTGTGACCCGCTGTAACGATCAGCCGCCCCGTCTATGACACGCCGTGAACGCCAACGTGGCCGTTCCAGGTCGTGGGCTCTGGCAGGATGGATTCGATGAAGTTGCCGTCCGTGATTCCGCCTGTGTTCCGGGGCCGGGCTGGAGCGCCGCCCGGCATCGTCGCCGTGGCGCGCGTGGACCGCAAGACGAAGACGATCACCAACCGTCTCAATCCGGGCGAGATCGCCATCATCGATCATTCCGACCTGGACCGGGTGAGCGCCGAGGAACTGATCAGGCGGAAGGTCTCTGCGGTCGTCAACGCCTCGCTGAGCATCACCGGCCGGTACCCGAATCTCGGCCCGCAGTTGCTGCTCGACGCGGGCATCCCGGTCATCGACGGAGCGGGCCAGGACGTGATGGTCCGGGTTGCCGACGGCGCGGTGGTACGGCTGGACCAGGAGACCCTGTACCTCGGCGACCAGGTCATCGCCAAGGGTACGCCGCTGACCCGGGAGTCGGTCGAGACGGCCATGACCGAGGCCCGGGCCCTGGTGGCGGTGCAGATCGAATCGTTCGCCGCGAACACGCTGGAATTCCTCCGGCGGGAGCATTCGCTGCTCACCGACGGGATCCAGGCGCCCAAGATGGAGACAGACATGGCCGGGCGGCACGCGCTGGTCGTGGTGCGCGGCTACCACTACCGCGAGGATCTGGCCGCCCTCCGGCCCTATATCCGCGAGTACAAGCCGGTGATGGTCGGGGTGGACGGCGGTGCGGACGCCCTGCTCGAGGCCGGCTATCTGCCCGACGTCATCTTCGGGGACATGGACTCGGTGTCCGACGAGGCGCTGTGTTGCGGGGCGGAACTCGTGGTCCACGCCTACCCGGACGGCCGCGCACCCGGGCTCACCCGGGTCCATGACCTCGGCCTGACCGGCCTCACCCTGCCCGCTCCCGGGACGAGCGAGGACGTCGCGCTGCTCATGGCCGATGCCAAGGGCGCGAGCCTGATCGCGGTCGTGGGCACCCACCACACGCTGGAGGAGTTCCTCGACAAGGGCCGGCCGGGTATGTCGAGTACCTTCATCACCCACCTGCGGGTAGCAGGG
>Ga0335077_10002671_pt1 | contig 21366 bp, 19 predicted proteins | sample Lox_Sample_31_FD_207151 | JGI IMG/M metagenome (GOLD analysis project Ga0335077, IMG submission 207151) | Soil microbial communities from Loxahatchee National Wildlife Refuge, Florida, United States - Lox_Sample_3.1 | ecosystem: Environmental > Terrestrial > Soil > Wetlands | place: USA...
ATCGAGCCGGGCTACGCGTACGTGCGCGTGACCCAGTTTCAGGAGCATACCCCCGAGAAGCTGGCCGCCGCTATCGACACGATGTGGAAGCAGAACAATGGCCAGATGAAGGGCATCATCCTGGATCTGCGCAACGATCCAGGTGGCCTGCTGAATGCCGCAGTGGCCGTTTCGGCCGCCTTCCTGCCGCAGAACGCGCTGGTGGTCTATACCGACGGGCGCACCGAGGACTCCAAGATGCGGTTGTACGCCTCCAGCGAGTACTACCTCCGAGGCAGCAAGGAGGACTACTTGAAGAAGCTGCCGCCTTCGGTGAAGACCGTGCCTATGGTCGTTCTGGTGAACGGCGGGTCGGCCTCGGCCTCGGAAATCGTGGCCGGTGCGCTGCAGGACCACAAGCGCGCCATCATCATGGGCACTCAGACTTTCGGCAAGGGCTCCGTGCAGACCATTCTGCCGCTAGGGAATAACACGGCGATCAAGCTGACCACGGCGCGCTACTACACACCCAACGGCCGCTCGATCCAGGCCAAGGGAATCCTGCCTGACATTCCAGTCGAAGAGGCCACGATCGCGGAGGTCGAACAGCCCGCGCTGCGCATGCGCGAGGCCGACCTGGAGCGTCATCTGGTAAACCCGACCGAGAAGGATGAAGGCGAAAGCAGCGCTCCCAAGCCCGCAACCAAGCCCACCGCCCCGAAGGAAGGGGGCGTGGACATCAAGGGTGAGAAAGACAAACCAGACCAGCCCGAGTACGGCTCCAAGACCGATTATCAGCTCAACCAGGCGCTGAACCTGCTGAAAGGACTACAGATCATCAGCAAGCGCTGAGCGGTCGCGAACGAAGGGCCGGTGGGTTTTCGACCTGCCGGCTCTTTCTTTTTGCACGAGCGAAACGACGAACATCACTAAGGCCGATGGACGCGATGGGCGCACCTGACTCGAGCATCGATCTGAACGACGAGCAGCTGCTGCGCTACAGCCGGCACATTCTGCTTCCGGAACTCGGCATCGGCGGCCAGCAGAAGCTGCTCGCAGCCCACGTGCTGGTGGTCGGCGCAGGCGGGTTGGGCTCGCCCGTGTCGCTCTACCTGGCGGCTAGCGGCGTCGGCCGCATCACCCTGTGCGACCACGACAAGGTGGACCTCACCAACCTGCAGCGCCAGATCGTCCACCATACCGATTCCATCGGCACGCAGAAGGTCGAATCGGCGCAGCGCACGCTAGCGCGCATCAACCCCGAGGTGAAAGTCGTGGGGCTGGCCGAACGCCTGCAAGGGCCGCGGCTCGAGGAGCTGGTGCGCGACGCCGATGTCGTGGTCGACGCGACCGACAACTTCGCGACGCGCCACGCGATCAACCGCGCCTGCGTCGCGTTCCACAGGCCCCTGGTTTCGGGTGCCGGGGTACGCTTCGACGGTCAGGTCAGCGTGTTCGACCTGAGACGCGCAAACAGCCCCTGCTACAACTGCCTGTTTCCCGAGGCCGGTGACGCGGAGGAGATGCGCTGCGCCGTCATGGGCGTGTTTGCGCCACTGGTGGGCATCATCGGATCAATCCAGGCGGCCGAGGCGCTTAAGCTGATCATGGGCGTGGGCGAGCCGCTGCAAGGCCGTCTGCTGCTGCTCGATGCGCTGACTATGCAAATTCGGACCGTGAAACTGTCGCGGGACCCCGCCTGCAACGTGTGCGGGCCCAAGCCCTCTATCCCCCGGTAATCTGCGCCGTACAACTGCAACGTCCTTTTCGACGTCCAAGAGGCTTCCGGCAGCGCGCCCGACCGCGAGCCGGGACCGCCGCCGGCTGCTGGCACGGCCCCATGGCGTGCGGCATAATTGATCGCGGCACACGGTACGAACTCGCAACGTGGAGGCGCGATGGCAAACCTGATTGGCGGCTTGATTCAGATGAGTCTGAAGGCGGACACCAGCAAGTCGCCGGAGCAGATCCGCGATGCCATGGTGGAAGCGCATTTGCCGTTCATCGACGAAGCTGGCCGGCGCGGGGTCCAGGTGCTGTGCTTGCAGGAGGTTTTCACCCAACCGTATTTCTGCCCGAGCCAGGACGCCAAGTGGTACGCATCCGCCGAGCCGATCCCCGATGGGCCCACCGTGAAGCTGATGCAGGAGCGCGCCAAGAAGCATCGCATGGTGATCGTCGCGCCGTTGTACGAGGAGGCGATGACGGGTGTGTACTACAACACCGCGGCGGTGATCGATGCCGACGGCAGCTATCTCGGCAAATACCGCAAGACCCACATTCCTCAGGTGGCTGGTTTTTACGAGAAGTTCTTCTTCAAGCCGGGCAACTCGGGCTGGCCGGTGTTCCAGACCGCCTACTGCAAGCTGGGCGTTTACATCTGCTACGACCGCCACTTTCCGGAAGGCTGGCGCGCGCTGGCGTTGAACGGCGCCGAATACATCGTCAACCCGTCGGCCACCGTAGCCGGGTTGAGCCAGTATCTGTGGGAGCTGGAGCAGCCCGCCTCGGCGGTCGCAAACGGCTGCTATATCGGTGCGGTGAACCGCGTGGGGCGTGAGGCGCCGTGGAACATCGGCGAATTCTACGGCTCCAGTTATTTCGTCAACCCACGTGGCAAGATTATCGCCAAGGCGTCGGCCGACAAGGACGAGCTGATCAGCGCCGAGATGGACATGAACATGGTGCGCGAGGTGCGCAACCTGTGGCAGTTCTTTCGCGATCGCCGGCCTGAGGCCTACGCTTCGCTGGTCAGCATGTGAGCGCGCCGGAGCACGATGGCGCGTGTTAGCGTTTTGATCTGCGGCTAAGCAGAGGAGGTCTGCATCATGTCCATACTCATTCGCGGCGGTACCGTCGTTACCGCGGACCAGAGCTTCCGCGCCGACGTCCACTGCGCCGACGGCCTGATCAAGGCGGTTGGCACGGATCTCGAGGCGCCAAGCGGTGCCCGCGTCGTGGACGCCGGCGGGCAGTACGTCATGCCGGGCGGCATCGATCCGCACACGCACATGGAACTTCCCTTCATGGGCACCGTGGCGAGCGAGGACTTCTTCAGCGGCACTGCGGCAGCGCTCGCCGGTGGGACCACAATGATCATCGACTTCGTGATTCCCAACCCCAAGCAGCCGCTGCTCGAGGCCTATGACGCGTGGCGCGGGTGGGCCGAGAAAGCCTGTGCAGACTACTCGTTCCACGTCGCGGTCACGTGGTGGAGCGAGCAAGTGCACAAGGACATGGGCATGCTGACCAAGGAGCGCGGGGTCAACAGCTTCAAACACTTCATGGCCTACAAGAACGCCATCATGGCCGACGACGAGGTGCTGGTGAACAGCTTTACCCGCGCCCGCGAGCTGGGCGCCATCTGCACGGTGCACGCGGAGAACGGCGAGCTCGTGTTCCATCTTCAGCAGCAGCTGATCAAGGCCGGCATCACCGGTCCGGAAGGGCACCCGCTGTCGCGGCCTCCTGAGGTCGAAGGCGAGGCGGCGAATCGCGCGATCCGTATCGCGGAGGTCATCAAGGTGCCGGTCTACATCGTCCACAACAGCTGCAGGGAGTCGCTGCAGGCGATCACGCGTGCGCGCAGCGAGGGGCAGCGCGTGTACGGCGAGGTGTTGGCGGGACATCTGCTGGTCGACGACAGCGTTTACTTGAATCCGGACTGGAATACCGCTGCCGCGCACGTGATGAGTCCGCCGTTTCGACCCAAGGGCCATCAGGAGGCGCTGTGGCAGGGGTTGCAGTCGGGCAACCTGCAGACCACCGCCACCGACCACTGCTGCTTCTGCGCGCCGCAAAAGGCGATGGGGCGCAACGACTTTACCAAGATCCCAAACGGGACGGGCGGAGTCGAAGACCGGATGTCAGTGCTCTGGCATCACGGCGTCGGCACGGGTCGGCTCACGCCCAACGAGTTCGTGCGCGTGACGTCTACCAACGCAGCCCAAATCTTCAACATCTACCCGCGCAAGGGTTCGGTCAGCGTCGGCGCCGACGCCGATCTGGTGGTCTGGGATCCCAAGGGAACCCGGACCATTTCCGTCAAGACGCACCACCAGAAGGTCGACTACAACATCTTCGAGGGCATGACGGTGACCGGTATTCCTTCGCATACCATCAGCCAAGGCGAGCTGGTCTGGGCCGATGGCAAGCTCAACGTCACGCGCGGCGTCGGACGCTACATTTCGCGGCCGACCTTTCCGCCCGTCTACAGCGCACTCAACCGCCAGGCTGAGCTCAAGCGCCCGCGCAGCGTAGCGCGCGAGGCTGTCAGATAGCCGCGCGGGCCGATTCTCGGCCGTCGCCGGAAAACAGAGCGGGGAGCCGTGGGCTCCCCGCCTTTTCGCTCTCAGCTGATCGGGGCGGTTCGGTCTACTTCTGCGCCGCCTCCCACAGCTTATGCGTCCAGGCGCCTTCCGGCTTCTTCGTGATGACCGGGTCCGATTTACCGGTCAGCAGCGTCTTGACGGTGCGTTCGTACGCGGCCGGCTCAAGATAGCCGAGCTTGCCGCCCTCCACCAACTTGGCGATCTCGAGCATCTGCGTGGTCTGATGCCCCTTGGTCTGCGCGCCGGAGGCATCGTTGTCCAGCACGATCTTGACCGCCTCCTCCTGATGCTTGATGGCGTAGTCCCAGCCCTTGAGCGAGGCCTTGAGGAAACGCGCCAGCTTGTCGGCCATCTTGGGATCGGAGATCGACTTCTCCATCGCATACAGACCGTCTTCCAGCGTCGCCACACCCTGGTCCTCGTACTTGAACACGAGGAGTTGATCAGGCTTCATGCCGCTTTCGATGAGCTGCCAGTACTCGTTGTAGGTCATGGTCGAGATGCAGTCGGCCTGCTTCTGCAGCAGCGGGTCGACGTTGAAGCCCTGTTTGAGGACTTTGACCGAATTGCCTTCGCCGGAAGTCTTGTAACCCAGCTTGTCCATCCACGACAGGAAGGGGTATTCGTTGCCGTAGAACCATACGCCGAGCGTGCGCCCCTTGAAGTCCTGCGGCGTCTTCACCCCCGAGTCCTTGCGACAGGTCAGCTCCATGCCGGAGCGCTTGAAGACCTGCGCGATGTTGACCATCGGCACGCCCTTTTCGCGCGTGGCCAGGGCTGAGGGCATCCAGTCGACGATCACGTCCGCGCCGCCGCCTGCGATAACTTGGGCGGGATTGATGTCCGGGCCGCCGGCCTTGATCGTTACATCCAGACCTGCCTCCTTGTAGAAGCCCTTGTCCTTGGCCACGTAGTAGCCGGCGAACTGCGCCTGCGTCACCCATTTCAGCTGCAGGGTCAGCTTGTCCTGCGCCGAAGCCAGTCCCGCGCTTAATGCCAGCATCGCTGCCCCAATCAGTGTCAGTTTCTTCATCTGCGTCTCCGTCTTCCGGTCTCCATCAGAGTTAGGCGATCATGCGCGGTAGGAAGGATGCCAGAAGGTACAGGCACGTTCCACCACGGCGATCGTGCCGTAGAACATCGATCCGGCGAGCGCCGCGATCGCAATCACCGCCCAAACCACATCGACATTCAGGCGGGCAACCTCCGCGCTGATGCGGAATCCAAGGCCCAGGATCGGCGAGCCGAAGAACTCGGCCACGATCGCGGCGATCAGCGCCAGCGTCGAGTTGATCTTCAGGGCATTGAACACGAACGGCAGCGCCGCAGGCAGGCGCAGCTTCATCAGCGTCTGAATATAACTGGCGGCGTACGAATGCATCAGGTCGCGTTGCATGGCGTCCGCCGCGGCCAGGCCGGCCAGCGTGTTGACCAGCATCGGGAAGAAGGTTACCACGACCACCACCGCCGCTTTGGACTGCCAGTCGAAACCGAACCACATCACCAGAATCGGCGCGATGCCGACGATCGGCACAGCGCTCACCAACCCGCTCAACGGCAGCAGGCCGCGGCCGAGGAACGGCACGCGATCGGCGACGACCGCGACCCAGAAGCCGGCGATGCACCCGATGGCATAGCCGGAAAGGACCGCCTTCAGGAACGTCTGCTGGAAGTCGGGCCACAGGATATCGAGCCGTGTTGCCAGGACATGACCCACCTGTGTCGGCGTGGGCAGCAGCACCTGAGGCACCGCGAAGCCCACGACCAGCACTTGCCACAAATAGAGCAGTGCGATGCCGAACACCCCCGGAGCCGCCAACGCCCCGGCGCCACGTTGGGGCAAGCGCGATAGGGTCGACAGGGCGCGCCAAAGTATCAACACCCATCCCGCGAGAAAGAGCCAGATGCCGGGCGCCGCCGTGCCGAACGGTCCCGGGGCATCGAGCAGAATCGGCGGCGCTGCTGCGCCGACGAGCGCGCCCAGCAGAGTCGATGCACGCTCGAGCACGGCTCCCCAGCGCAGCAGCCCCAAGGCCGCGCAGACGATCGAGGTCACGGCGCACGCCAAGGCCGCGGCGTTGCCGAGCCAGCCGTTGCCACCGACCGGCGCTATCAGCCCCGCCGCCATCAACAGCAGCGCTACAACGCGGAGCGAGCGCTGCTTCACGCGGATCTGCCCATGCCGCGCGCGACCAGATGCTCTACGAGGCCGACCAGAGCCACCAGCGCGACTCCGATGAGGGCGGCCATGACAAGGGCGGACCAGATCTGGATGGTCTGGCCGTAGTACGAGCCGCTGAGCAGGCGTGCACCCAGCCCGGCCTGGGCGCCGGTCGGCAACTCGCCGACGATGGCGCCGACCAAGCTGGTGGCGATCGCCACTTTCAAGCTGGCGAACAAGAAGTCGATCGCCGCCGGCCAGCGCAGCTTCCACAACACCTGGGCCAAGCTCGCACTGTAAGTGCGCATCAGGTCGAGCTGCAGCGGATCGGGGGAACGCAGCCCCTTCACCATCCCGATCGTCACCGGGAAGAAGCACAGGTACATCGAGATGACCGCCTTGGGGAACAGTCCCACAAAGCCGATGCTGCCTAGCACGACGACGACCATCGGTGCGATCGCCAGGATCGGCACGGTCTGCGAAGCGATGATCCACGGCAGGAGGCTGCGATCGAGGACAGGTGAATGCACGGTGCCTACTGCGAGCAGGATCCCGAGCACCGAGCCGAACAAAAAGCCCAGCAGCGTGGCCGACACCGTCACGCCGGCGTGGTACACCAGGCTGCGCTTGCTGTCGATCGGCGTTCGGAAAACGGTCTCATAGAAGTTCTGCGCGATCTGATGCGGCGCCGGCAGCACGGGCCGTTCCATCGACCAGGTCGCGTCGATCAGCTCGCGCGCGCTCCAGGGCTTCTCATCGCTCTTGAACCGGTCGATGACCTGAGGCGCGTTCAGCCAGACGGCGACCGCGTACCAGAGCACGATGATCGCCGTGACGATTCCGGCGACCGGTCCGATGCGATGGACCAAAGCCGCTGCGGCTCCCGCTCCAGGCGCGGACGGCAGCGCGGCAGCGTCAATCGTCATAGCTGTGTCCGGCGCGCAGAGCCTGGCGAACTCGGTGCGCCACCTCGAGGAACTGGGTGGCTTCGCGGACATCCAGACGCCGCCCGGGTGGCAGGTCGTTGCCGATGACCTCGAGGATGCGACCGGGGCGCGGGCTCATCACGACGATCCGGTTGGACAGGAACACGGCCTCGGAGATCGAGTGCGTCACGAACACGACGGTCTTGCCGGTCTGCTCCCACAGCCGCAGCAGCTGATCGTTCAGGTGGTCGCGCGTGATCTCGTCGAGCGCTCCGAACGGCTCATCCATCAGCAGCAGCTCCGGCTCGAACGCGAGAGCGCGCGCGATCGACACGCGCTGCTGCATGCCGCCCGACAGCTGCCAGGGAAATTTACGCTCGAACCCCGTCAGACCCACCATCGACAGATAGCTCGCGGCGCGCGTCTTCCGCTCGGGTGCGGCTATGCCGATGATCTCGAGCGGCAGCATGACGTTGCGCAGGACGCTGCGCCACGCATAAAGGGCCGGCGCCTGGAAGACGTAACCATACGCGCGGTTGAGGCGCGCGACCTCCGGGCTCACGCCGTTGACCATGATGGCGCCCGCGCTGGGCGTCTCCAGATCCGCGATCACCCGCAACAGCGTGGTCTTGCCGCAACCGGACGGGCCGATGAAAGACACGAACTCGCCGCGCCGGACGGTCAGGTTGATATCGTCGAGCGCGACCACCGGCGTATCGGTGGCCGGGAAGGTCAGCGACAGGCCGCGGATCTCGATGGCGGCGGGCGAGGCCCCGGCTGCTCCAGTAGGGGGCGCCGAGCCCGCCGACGGGGTGGTCTGCGAAGCGAGCGTGGCGAGACCTGCGTCAATGGCGGGCACAGTGAGAGCTCACCACTCGCGCGGTGTCAGCCTTGCTCTTCGACCGTCAGCCGGCGGGGATTGCGCGGATCGTGGTTCCAGTCCACCGGCGGCTGGCCGGTGTCGACTTCGACCATGCTGATGCAGCCGGGCACAGGGCAGACGTGGTAGCAGAGGTTGCAGCCGACGCACTCGGCATCGATCACCTCGTAGCGACGCTTGCCGTCGACGCGCAAAGAGGCGATGGCCTGATGCGCCGTATCCTCGCATGCGATGTGGCACAGCCCGCATTGAATGCACGACTGCTGGTCGATGCGAGCGATGATCTTGTAGTTCATGTTCAGGTACTGCCAGTCGGTGACGTTGCCCACCGCCTTTCCGACGAAGTCCGACAGCCTGGCGTACCCCTTCTGGTCCATCCAGTTGTTCAGCCCGTCGATCATGTCCTCGACGACTTTGAATCCGTAGTGCATGGCCGCGGTGCACACCTGCGTCGTCCCGGCGCCCAGCGCCATGAACTCTGCCCCATCGCGCCAGGTGGCGATGCCCCCGATTCCGGAGATGGGCAGCCCGGCGCACTCCGGATCGCGGGCGATCTCGGCCACCATGTGCAGCGCGATCGGTTTCACGGCGGGCCCGCAGTAGCCACCGTGGGTGCCCTTGCCGTCGACCGTGGGCGTGGGCGCCATGCGATCGAGATCGACCGAGATGATGGAGCTGACCGTGTTGATCAACGAGACGGCGTCGGCGCCACCGCGCTGCGCGGCACGCGCGGGACCGAGAATGTTGCTGACGTTGGGCGTGAGCTTCACGATCACGGGCATGCGCGTGTGCGCCTTGCACCAGCGCGTCACCATCTCGACGTAGTCCGGCACCTGTCCCACGGCCGAGCCCATGCCGCGCTCGCTCATGCCGTGCGGGCATCCGAAGTTCAGCTCTACACCGTCGGCGCCGGTATCTTCAACGAGCGCCAGGATGCGCTTCCAGGACTCCTCCTCGCAGGGGACCATGAGCGAGACGATCAGGGCACGATCGGGCCAGTTGCGCTTCACCTGCTTGATCTCGCGCAGGTTGACCTCCAGCGGCCGATCCGTGATCAGCTCGATGTTGGTGAAGCCCGCCATGCGGTGGCCGTTGATGTCCAGCCCGCCGTAGCGCGATGAAACGTTGACGATCGGTGGGTCCTCGCCCAGCGTCTTCCAAACCACGCCGCCCCACCCCGCCTTGAACGCGCGCTCGACGTTGTAGGCCTTGTCGGTGGGCGGGGCGGAAGCGAGCCAAAACGGGTTGGGCGATGCAATTCCGGCGAAAGTCGTGCGCAGATCGGCCATGCTTGCCTCCGTTCAACGTGAGCCAGCGCGCAGCCAGCGGTCGATGGCGTGAGCCGCCACTTTGCCGTCCTGCACCGCTTGGACCGTGAGATCGACGCCGGCGACGCAATCGCCGCCAGCCCAGACTCCTGGCAGCGACGCATGGCGCTGCGCGTCGACCGCGATCTTGCCCTCCTGCATCTCCAACACCTGCTTGGCTCCGTCCCGGAGCGGATCGGGCACCAGCACCTGCCCGATGGCCTTGAAGACCTGGTCAGCCCCGAGTGAGAACGTTTCGCCGGTGCCGACCAACCGTCCAGCCGCGTCCAGCCGGGTATATTCGAATTCGACCGAGACGAGCTGGCCTGCTTCGCCCTGCAAGCGCACCGGCCGCGCCCAGTGCTTGATGCGCACCCCGTTGGTTTGCGCAAACTCCTGCTCGTGGCCGGTGGCCGACATCGCGTCGGGACCGCGCCGGTACACGATGGTTGCGTCTTCGGCTCCCAGACGCTTCGCCTGCACCGCGATGTCGATCGCCGTATTGCCCCCGCCAATGGCCACGACGCGCCGCCCGATCGGCAGCTTGGATACGTCTGGCGCCTGACGCAGCCGCTCGATATAGGCCACCGCATCCTCGACGCCCGCCAGATCTTCTCCCGGGACACCCAGCGCGTTCGTACCCGCCAGCCCGATGCCGATAAACACGGCGTCGTACTCGCGCCGCAGGGCCTCCAGCGCGACGTCGCGGCCGAGCGCCCGACCCGTGCGCACCTCGATGCCTCCAATACCCAGGATGAAACCGACTTCACGCTGCGCGAACCGATGTGGCGTCTTGTAGGCGGCCACGCCGTACTCGTTCAAGCCGGAAAGCTTTTGCCTCGCCTCGAACACGGTAACGCCGTGGCCCAGCATGGCCAGGCGATGCGCGCACGCGAGCCCCGCCGGACCGCCGCCGGCCACTGCGACACGCTTGCCGCTGGCCGGCGCACGCCGAAACGGCTGAATGCCCTGGCTCAGCAGCCAGTCGGTGGCATGGCGCTGCAACAACCCGATCCGGACCGGTTTGCCTTCCGAGGCGTTGCGGACGCAGGCCTGCTCGCACAGAACCTCGGTCGGGCATACTCGAGCGCACATGCCCCCCATGATGTTTTCGGACAGGATGTCAAGCGCGGCACCCTTGAGGTTTCCGGTACCGATCTTGCGGATGAAGCTCGGGATGTCGATGCCCGTGGGGCACGCTTCGATGCAGGGCGCATCGTAGCAAAACAGGCAGCGACTGGAGTCCACCAGCGCCTGGTGCGGCTCGAGCGGCGGCTTGGCCTCGTCGAAATTCTTGCCGTACTCGGATGGGCTCAGCCGGCCCGGAGCAATCGCCGCGCTTTGTTTCATCATTGTTCCTGTCCAGCCCCGCCGCGCCGCGTCGATATAGAGCCGAGGCCGTGCATGGACTTCGAGAATAACCAACTCCAGTTAGAGGGTCAACGATCGGGCAGCCGGGCGGGGTGGCTCCAGGGCCGAGCAGCGCGCCTCGCTCCAGGCTCGAGCCGCGGCTAAACTGACAGATCCTGGCCGAGAGGATTTCGCTGCATGGGTGCATTCGATCACGCTTCGCTGTACGCGCGCATCGCGGACAACGTCCAGCAGGTCATCCGCGGACAGGCGGTCACGGTGCGCAAGGTCGTGGCCGCCTTCGTGAGCGGCGGTCACGTCCTTCTAGAGGACTATCCCGGGACCGGTAAAACCACGCTCGCCAAAGCCTTGGCACAATCGGTGGACGCACGCTTCAAGCGCATCCAGTTCACTCCCGACCTGTTGCCTTCGGACATCCTCGGGGTGTCCATCTTCAACCCGCAGACCCAGGCCTTCGAGTTCCACTTCGGCCCCGTGTTCACTCACATCCTGCTGGCCGACGAGATCAACCGCGCCTCGCCTCGTACCCAGTCGGCGCTGCTGGAAGCGATGGCCGAACATCAGGTGAGCGTGGACGGCACGCGCCACGACCTGGCCGAGCCGTTTTTCGTCATCGCCACCCAGAACCCGGTCGAGCTCCACGGAACCTACCCCCTGCCGGAGGCGCAGATGGACCGCTTTGCACTGCGGCTCTCGCTCGGCTACGTGAGCCTCGAGAACGAAGTGGGGATCCTGTCTGCGCAGAATCGCACCCATCCGCTGGATGCATTGCAGCCTTGCACATCGGTCGCGGAGGTGCTGAATGCGCGCCGCTCGCTCGCCGACGTGCGCGTGTCCGATGAACTCAAGCGCTACATCGTCGAGTTGGCGGCCGCAACCCGCCACGCACCTGCCGTTCGGCTGGGCGCCAGCCCGCGCGCATCGCTGGCGTTGATGAAGTTGGCCCAGGCGCTGGCCGCGTTCGATGGCATGGAGTTCGTGACGCCGGACCACATCCAGGAGATCGCGGTAGAGGCCATCGCTCATCGCCTGGTTCTCGACGCGCAACGGCGCTTCGCAGGCGACACTGCGCAGCAAGTGGTGGCGGAAATCGTTCTCAGCATGCCTGCACCCCACTGAGGCGAACGCATGCCCGGTCTGCTGCGCGCCTTCGTCCGGGTCTACCGTTTCAGCCAGTGGACGCGCCGGCGCTTCACACCGGCCGGGCTGGCGCTGGTCTACGTGCTGACGGCGGCGACCGTGTTCGGGGTGGACACACGTCGCACGGCGGCCTACCAGATGTTCGGCCTCGCGCTGGGGCTGCTGGTAATCGCTGCGGTCGCTAGCCTGCGCTTCCGACCCAAGCTCACGTTCGAGCGCCACCTGCCGCCGTATGCGACCGTCGGCCAGGCATTTCACTACCGCCACCTGGTGTGCAACCGTGGGCCGCGCCGGATCGCCGGGGTGCGCCTGCGCGACGAGCTGGCAGAACGCTTTCCAAACGCCGAGACGTTCCGCCACGCGCGCGCCGCGCGCGACCCTCAAGTGAACTGGGTCGATCGCCGCATCGGGTTCCCGCGCTGGCTCGAGTTGGTCAGACGCGGCCGCGGCGTCGACATCGAAGAGACCGATCTGGTGGACCTGCCGCCGGGCCGCAGCGTCGAGGTCACCCTTTCTGCCACGCCGTTGCGCCGCGGGATCTTGCGCTTCGAGCGCTGCCGCCTGCTGCGCCCGGACCCGCTCGGCCTGATCAACGCCTCGACCGGCGTCAATCTGCCCGGCGAGCTCGTGGTTCTGCCCCGCTGCCACCCGGTTCCCCCCCTCGCCCTGCCCGGTGCGCGGCGGCTCCAGCCCGGGGGGGTGGCGCTGTCGCACAACGTAGGCGACAGCGAGGAGTTCATCCAGCTGCGCGACTACCGCCCCGGCGATCCGCTGCGCCGCATCCACTGGCCGTCCTTTGCCAAAGCGGGAAAGCCGGTCGTGAAGGAGTTCCAGGACGAATACTTCACGCGTTATGCCCTCGTGCTGGACACCTTCGGCGATCCGGCGTCGGACGTCGAGTTTGAAGCCGCGGTATCGGTGGCCGCCTCGTTCGTTGCGGGGCTTCAGATCCACGACGCGCTGCTCGACCTCGTGTTCGTGGAAGACCGCGCCTACCGCCTGACCGTCGGGCGCGGGCTGGGGCGGACCCTCACCCTGCTGCGCGAGCTGGCCGCGGTCGAGCTCTGCCAGGGACGGCGCTTCGAGCTGCTCGCTGCACATGTGCTGGAACACGCGCAAGCCCTGAGCGGTTGCATCCTCGTGCTGCTGCGGATGGACGATGAGCGCCGGCGTCTGGTCAAGCGGCTGCGCGGCCTCGGGGTGCAGCAACTGGTGCTGGTGACGGGATCGGAGCGTCCTGCCCCCGAGGACGGCGTCGTAATGCACGCGGTGAATCCGCGCGACGTCGGCGGCTCGCTGAGGAGCCTTTCATGGTAGCCGCTCCCCCGCCGTTTCTGCTCGCCGCCGGGCTGCTGTTTTGGGGGTGGTACGGCGAGTTCATGGCTGCGGCGGCGGCCATGGCGATCGCGCTCGAAGCTCCGCGTTATCTGCGGCTGCGCTGGGGGCTTTCAGCGCGCGATTTCGAGCGCATCGCGGATCTGTGCACCGTCGCCTTCGTGAGCGCGCTGGCGTTCCAGTTTCTCCAGAGCCGGCATTTCCCCGACAGCCTGATCGCGGCGCTGGTGTGGCTGCCGATGCTGTTCTTTGCGCTGCTGCTGGGGCAGCGGTACAGCATCGCGCAGCGCGTCCCGCTGTCCGCGTTGTTCTGGTCGCTGCGCCACCGTGCGCGCGGCCCCACCGGTGAGCGTCGGGTAAGCCAGGCCATGCGGCTCGACTACGCCTACTTTTGCCTTTGCCTGCTGGCAGCGAGCTCGGCCAACCCACGCACGCCCTGGTTCTTTGCGGGTCTCAGCGTTCTCGGCATGTACGCGCTCTGGCCAGCCGCGCCGCAGCGGTCCACGCGTCGGGCCTGGGCGCTCGCGCTGGTTGCGGCAGTGGGGCTTGGGTTCGCGGCCCAGGCTGGGTTGCTGCGGGCCCAGGCCAGCCTGGAGGAATGGGTGTTCGACTGGCTCTCGCACCGCTGGACCTCACCTGCCGACCTTTACCAGTCGCAAACCGCGATCGGCGACATCGGAGAGCTCAAGGCCTCCGACCGCATCGTGCTGCGCGTGGGCGCGGTGCGCGGATCGGCACCCGAACGGCTGCGCACCGCTGCTTACAATGTCTACGGCGGCGGCACCTGGACCGCACCGGGGCAGGTGTTCACGCCCATCACGGCCAACAACCAGACCTGGAATCTCGCGCCCGGCCGAGGTGCGATCGTGCGCCTCTCGGCCTGGCTCGACCACCAGCGTGCGTTGCTCGCGCTGCCGCTCGGAACCTTCCGGTTGGATTCGCTCGACGTTTCCAGCGTGCAGCACAACCCCCTGGGCGCGGTACGCATCGAAGAAGGCCCCGATATGCTGCTGTTCGAGGCGCAGTTCGACCCGCGCTACAGCCTGGACGCGGCGCCCGACTCCGTCGATCTGAGCCTGCCATCGGGCGCACGGCCAACCCTGCAGAAGGTGGCCGACGAGATCGGCATCCCGGATCGAGATCCGCGCGCTGCGGCGCAGGCCATCGCCGGGTTCTTCGACTCCCGCTTCGAATACTCGCTGGCGCTTTCGGGGGGCAACGGCATGCCGCGCAGCCTCAGCCAGTTTCTGCTCACGGACCGGCGCGGCCACTGCGAGTATTTCGCCACGGCCACCGTGCTGCTGCTCAGGCATGCTGGCGTGCCTGCCCGATATGCCACGGGGTATTCCGTCCAGGAGTGGAGTCCCTTGGAGCACCAATACGTTGTGCGCGAGCGCCACGCCCATGCCTGGGCGCTGGCCTGGATCGACCAGCGCTGGCAGGAGCTGGACACGACGCCGGCGGTGTGGGTGGCGGAGGAACAGCGCGCGGCCTCGGCGTTGCAGCCGGTCTACGATCTGCTCTCGCTGCTCAACTATCGCGTTGCGCTTTGGCAGCGTGCGCGGGTCGATGCGTCGGGCGGAGCGACGATCATGCTGTGGATCGCCGTGATGCTGGCGATGTACCTCGCGTGGCGCGTCTGGCACCGGCATCGGGTGCGCGTACCGGCCCGCCCGAAGGCCGATTCAGTCGAAGCGAGACAAATCAGCAACCCGAGCATCGCCGCTCTTCTGCGGGCGCTTACGCGGCTTGGATATGCGTGTCCGCCGAGCGCGCCGCTGTTGCGCTGGGTCCGTGAGCTGCCCTTGGCGGATTCCGAGATGCGATGGCTGCTGGAAGATACGGTGCGCGGTTATTACCGGACCCGCTTCGATCCGCTCGGAGCGGCCTCCGAGCAGGAGCAACTACTCTTGGACCGGCGCGTCGGGACGCTGCTGCAACGGCTGGCGGGCGCTCCGGCGCAGCGCAAGGGCAGCGGCCGGATTCGATAGCCTGCCCAGGGGTGCGGTCACCGAGGCGCGCCCACCGCTGCCGCAAGAGAGACGCGCGGGCGCTGATCTCAATCGCCTATGCCGGGACCAATTGCTTCCACTGTGCGGCCCAGAACTCCATCGGGTCGCGTTTGAAGCCGCTCTTGGCGTACTGTTGCCAACGCCCGATCACGTAACACAGCAGAAGGTTGGCGTGGGCGGCGGCGTCCACGTCCTCCGGGATTTCCTTCTGCGTGATGGCGAAGCGCAACGACTGCTTCAGTGTGGTCTCGAGACGGTCCTGCAGCTGATTGATGCGCAGCTGCAGCCGTTCGTTTTCGTTGACCAGGGCATCGCCGATCAGGACCCGTGTCATGCCCTGGTTCTTCTTCGCGAAGCCCAGCAGCATGGTCAAGATCGCCTCGGTCTGCGCCAGGCCGCTGGTGTGCTCGCCGCTGATCTTGGTCACCAGCCCGAAGATCGTCTCTTCGATGAAGCCGATCAGGCCCTCGAACATCTGGGCCTTGCTGGCGAAGTGGCGATACAGCGCGGCTTCGGACACATCCAGCTTCGCCGCTAGAGAGGCCGTGGTGATCTTCTCGGCCGAGGGCTTCTCCAGCATCTGAGCTAGGGTCTGCAGGATCTGGAGCTTGCGCTCGCCGGGCTTGGTGGCCATCGACGGGGGTCGGTCAGCTCACGTGCAATCTACCCAGCATGCGCGGCAGATGCGTCACATGCCTGATGGATACGTCCACGTGCGCCGGCGCCTTGGCCGCTGCCCCGACCCACACCGTACGCATGCCCAGCCGCTTGGCGGTCTTGAGGTTCGCCAGGCTGTCCTCGACCATCACGCAGCGGCCCGGACGCAGCCGGTGCTTGCGCAACAGGCTGAGGAACCCTCGCCGGTCCGGTTTCGGCCGGTAACCCGTATGCTCGATGGAGAACACGTCGTCGAATAGATCCGCCACGCGCAGGATGCCGAGCACGGCAAGGGAATAATGCACTGGCGAGTTGGAAAACACCAGCTTGCGGCCTGGAAGGCGGGTCAGCACCGAGCGCAACAGCGGGTGTTGTAGGACCATCCGGTGCAGCTCGGGAAAGCGATGGGTCTCGCGCAGGAAGTGACCCGGGTCCACCGCATGATGCCGGATCAGCCCCAGCAGCGTCGCTCCATAGCGTCGCGAGTAGAGCATGCGCACCGAGTTGGCCTCCTCGCGCTCCAGGCCGAGGTAAGACTCGAGATAGGCGGTCATAGAGCGGTTGAGGTGGGGAAAGATGTGAGGATCGGCGTCGTGCAGAGTGTTATCCAGATCGAATATCCATGTGGGACGGACCGGCAGGCAGGGAGGTGCGCGCTGGGCGTCCATCAGCGGCTGCGGATGAGGGTGCCCACGCCCTCGTCGGTCAGCACCTCCAGGAGCAAGGCGTGCTCGACCCGCCCGTCGATGATGTGCACGCTCTTGACCCCGCCCTTGGCCGCATCCAGCGCCGAGGAGATCTTGGGCAGCATACCGCCCGAGATGGTGCCGTCGGCGAACAGCGCATCGATCTGCTTCGGCGTGAGTCCCGTCAGCAGCCGGCCGTCCTTGTCCAGGACGCCGGGGGTATTGGTGAGCAGGATCAGTTTCTCGGCTCGCAGCACTTCGGCCAGCTTGCCGGCCACCAGGTCGGCATTGATGTTATAGCTCTTGCCGTCTCCGCCCACGCCGATGGGCGCCACAACGGGAATGAATTCACGCGTCTCGAGCAGAGCAACGATCTCGGGGTCGATGCTGGCCACCTCGCCCACTTGCCCGATGTCGAGCGCCTCGCCGTCGCCCTGGCTCTGCAGCAGCAGCTTCCGGGCGCGGATGAAAGTCCCGTCCTTGCCAGTGAGGCCGATGGCGCGGCCGCCGTGCTGGTTGAGGAGGGTGACGATGTCCTTGTTGACCAGGCCACCGAGCACCATTTCGACCACGTCCATGGTCTCGTCGTCGGTGACGCGCATGCCCTGGACGAACTCGCCCTTCTTTCCCAAGCGCTTGAGAAGGTCGTCGATCTGCGGCCCCCCACCGTGCACCACCACGGGATTCATGCCCACCAGCTTGAGCAGCACCACGTCGCGCGCGAACGAATGCTTGAGGCGCTCGTCGGTCATGGCGTTGCCGCCGTACTTCACGACGATGGTCTTGCCGTAGAAGCGGCGAATGTACGGCAGGGCCTCGGCCAGGATCTTCGCCCGCTGCCCGGCGCTGGACTCGGTCAATGCCACGGGAGTTTCGGGTGCGCCGTAAAAGCCCCGATTCTACCGGCGCGCCCCAAAACAAGACAGGCCGCGCAGCGCGGCCCATCGGTGCGGCGCCCAGGGGAGCGGCGCCCTGTCAGAAATGAAGGGGCGGCTTCCCGCCCCCCGGTGTTCAGCCTTACGGCTTACTGAACGGTCAGCGTGCGGGTGGAAGCCGCCGCCTTCTTGGGCAACGTCAGCTCCAGCACGCCGTTCTCGTACTTGGCCTGTGCCTTCTCCTGGTCCACGTCCTGCGCCAGGGCGAACGAGCGGTACACCTTGCCGTAATAGCGCTCGGTCCGCAGGGTCTTCTCACCCTGCTTTTCTTCCTTCTGGCGCTTGACCTCGGCGCTGATCGCCACCTGGTTTCCGTCGATCGAAACCTGGATGTCTTCCTTCTTCACGCCCGGGACCTCGGCGTGCACGGTGTAACTGTTGGCATCCTCCTTCACGTCGATCTTCACGCGCACGGGCTCCTGCTGCTCCAAGCGCATGGGGCGCAGGAAGAAGCCCTTGACCAGATCATCGAAGGAGTCCTCGAACGGGTCCCAACGGGTGATGTTTGCCATGATCGTCTCCTGTAGTTTCCTCGAATTTGAGCTGCGGGCCACGGCCCGACAGCAGCTAGATAGGAACCGCCCGGGTGATTTCAAGGGCCATCGCACCTGGCCCATCTGAATCGAGGCCCACCTTGTCTTGCCGCTCCGAAGCCTCTAGATTGCCCGTGATGACCGATTCCAGCATCCCCGCTGTCCCCGCGGCGGGGTCCGGGGACCAGGGCGCGGCCCAGCACCGCGACTACCTCTACCGCTACGCTCTGCTGCACCTGCGGGATGCGAACCGCGCCGAAGACGTGGTGCAGGAGACGCTGCTGGCAGCCGTGGAAAACCAGGACCGCTTCTCCGGCAAGTCATCCCTGCGGACCTGGCTCACCGGCATCCTGAAACACAAGATCATCGACGTGTTCCGCAGGCAGTCGCGCGAGGCCCCCCTCGAGAGCGGCCTGGAGGCTGAGTCGGACGAGGCGTTCGGCGACCTGTACTTCGACCCGCAGCGCACCGACCACTGGCACACCTTCCCCCAGACCTGGGGCGACCCGGAGCGCTCGCTCGAAGACAAGCGCTTCTGGGAAGTATTCGATCAGTGCAGCCAGCAGATGCCGCTCCAAGTCGCACGCGCGTTCTACATGCGCGAGATCATGGGCCTGGAGACCGACGAAATCTGTAAAGAACTGAGCATCACGGCGACCAACTGTTGGGTCATGCTGTACCGAGCACGTATGAGCCTGCGGCAGTGCCTGGAATTGCGCTGGTTCAGCGCGCGCTGAGCCCGCCAGGCCGGGGCTCGACGGAACCTCGACCACAGACCATGGGGAGCACCGGGCGTTGCTGACTTGCAGACAAGTTTCCGAGCTGGTGTCTCACGCGCAAGACCGACAGCTCGGTTGGTTCGAGCGCTGGAGGATGCGGGTGCATCTGCGCGTATGCGAAGGCTGCCGCAACTTCGAACGACAGATCAGCTTCATGGGGCGTGCCATGCGCCGGCATCCGCTGCTGCGCGACGAGGACCCCGACCCGCCGCCGGACTAGGACGCCTCGCGCCGCTGCGCGAGCGCCTCGATCAGAGGCAGCGCAGAGGGGGGACGAACACGCCCGAGCACGGAGCGTTCCAGTTCGATGGCGGCGCGCATGGCAAAAATTTTGAGAATAACCTGGTGAGGCAACTCCTCCCGCATCGGCTTGTCGTCGGCACAGGCGATATGTCCCATCACGCGGCCGGCGGAGTCGAGGCATGGAATCCCTAGATAGCTGAAGCGCTGGTATTGTTTCTCCAACGCCCAGCGCTCGCCTGCGTCATGTGGCGCAAACACAGTGCGCCCGTTACGGATCACGTCTTCACAAGCGGTGCCGGCGACGTCGAACTCCACACAGCGCGCATATTCTCCCGCGTTCCAACGCGCCAGCATGCACACGCGCGACGCAGTTCTCAACAATCGTTGGCGCGCCAGGAGGCGCTGAAGCTCGTGCCGATTCCGATGCCAAGGTGCAAGAATGAATGCCCGCGCAGCACAGGTGGTTGGGCGGAGCACTGCGGCGATTCGGAGCGAAAAAAAAAGCCCTGCATACGCAGGGCTTTTCACTCGAAGGGGGTCTCGAGCGCTACTGTTGTCCGGCGGTGACCGTGACCTCCACGCGCCGATCCGGCTGCAGGCAAGCGATCAGCTTCTGCTTGCCCTGCCCGCCGCAGCTCTTGTAGGTTGCGTATTCCTCGGTTTCACCCCGGCCCTCGATTTTGATCCTGTTGGCTGGGATTCCCCTGCTCGCGAGGTATTGCTTCACCGACGCGGCGCGCCGTTCCGACAAGCTCTGGTTGTAGAGTTGGGAACCGATGGGGTCGGCGAAACCCACCGTGATGACTTCACCATAAGAAACTCCGTTGAGCTGCTGGATCAGGTCGTCCAGCTTCTTGCGCGATTCGGCCCTGATCGAGTCCTGGTCGAAGTCGAACAGCGGATCCGCTTCTACCGTCACCGTCATGGGCAGCATGGTCGCGGGCGGGCTTTTGGGCTCTTCGGCTCGCGCAAGCTTGTCATCGGTGAAGGTTTCGGGCTCACGGGCCAGTTCCTCCGGCGCAGCCCCACCTGCGTCGTCCTTGAACGCCTGCGGCACGGTCGGCTCTTCCTTCACGGCGGCGGCATCGTCGGTGAACTGCTGCTGAGCAAGGACGCTTTCGTCCTTGGCCGCAGGTGCTTCGTCCGTGAACTGCTGCTGCGTGACTAGGCTTTCGTCCTTGGCTGCGGCTGTGTCGTCCGTAAAATGTTGCGCGACAGCGCCCTCATCCTTGGCCCCGGGCGCATCGTCGGTGAAGCGCTGCTGGGCGACGGCGCCTTCGTCGCTCGCCTGAGCTTGTCCGTCCACGAACGGCTGCTGCACGAAAGGCTTCTCCTCTCCAGCGGTTCCCGCTGAATCGGTGAACTGCTGCACAGGCGCCTGCGCCTCCTGCACCGCTGCCGTTTCATCCGTGAATACCTCGGGCTGGGCGGCTCCCTCCTCTTTGGCCTCCGCGCGCTCATCCTTGAAAGCCGGGGGCGGAGCTGCCGCCTCGTCCACGGCGGCAGGGCTTGAGACTGCAGGGCTTTCGTAGGGCGCCGGTTGATATGGGACTGCAGCCGCGGGACTGTGCGACTCCGCACCGAGCGACCGGTGTTGGGAGGATGTGGCGCAGCCCGCCAGCAGGGCAGCGAGCAGCGCCGGTGTGAGGGCGAAAGCCGCTGTGCGCGACACCGTGATGTGTAAGCGTGCGGAAAGCCTTTCTCGGATCGAACTGAAGTTTGCCATGTACGTAGTGCTCCTGATGGTTCGCGGTGGATCCGCGAATGAAAGCTGGTACCGACATCGCGGCTGCCGGCGGGACTCAAACCGACTTGAACTCGAGCGGCGCAACCGGGACCGGTGACCACAACGGTTCAGCCGCGCGCTGCTCCGCCGACTGTTAAGCATTCACCGGGCCAACTTCCACGCCAACACGTTTCCCCAAGGCGACACTGCCGGCCCCGCGCTCACGCGCCCCTGGCGCGCCGGTAAACCATCGCCTCGTTCAGTTGGAAGTGAATAAATACTCCTCGAGGCGCCGAGTGCCACGGCCGCTCTGCAGAACCGGGCCCAATGGGAACTGCTCGCCCACCGCTACGGCGGGGCCGCAC
>Ga0335077_10002673_pt1 | contig 21353 bp, 17 predicted proteins | sample Lox_Sample_31_FD_207151 | JGI IMG/M metagenome (GOLD analysis project Ga0335077, IMG submission 207151) | Soil microbial communities from Loxahatchee National Wildlife Refuge, Florida, United States - Lox_Sample_3.1 | ecosystem: Environmental > Terrestrial > Soil > Wetlands | place: USA...
AGCGCGTCTTTGACCGTTGTCGTGAGCTGGCTGAGGCTGGTGGCCTGGGTTGCGGCTATTCCGTAGGCGGCGGCGATGCCGGTGATGTCGATGTCGGGCAGTTCAAGGCCGGGCACGCCGCCGAAGCGCATGAAGCGGGCGAATTTCTTCAGGGCGGCGTACTCCCGGTTCCGGGCCACGACAAAGACGACGGGAACGCGGTAGCGGGCGGCTGTCCAGAGCGCGCTGACCGTGTAGTGCAGGGCGCCGTCACCGAGGAGGGCCAGCACTCGCCGGGACGGGTCGCCGAGCTGCAAGCCGATCGCCGCGGGAAGCCCCCATCCGAGCGCTCCGGCGTCGGGGAAGAACAGGCTGCCGGGGCGGGAGAGGTCGAACCGGTCCCAGGTGGTATCGACCGACGTCCACTCATGAGTGATGACGGTGTTCTGGTCTTTGGCCGCATTGAGCGCGTCGATGATGGCCTCAGCGCTGAACTCCGGGCCTGCCTCGTCATGGGGCTCGGGCTGGGAGAGGGCGGTGAGCACGGTTCGTCCGGCGGCGGGAACCGTGTCGGCGAGCCGGGCCAGCGCGTCGGACGGGTCGCCGATCAGGGCGTGGCCGACCAGGGCGCGGGCTGCTTCGTCGGGGTCGGAGGTGACGGCCCACAGCTCGGCGCCTGCGGGCAGGTAGTCGCCTTCGGCGAATTCGTGGTAGCGGAAGATCGCGGCGCCGAAGGCCGCGATGAGGTCGTGACCTGCGAGCTTGGCCGCCACGCCGGGAATGTCGGAGGGCAGGATGCCGCGGTAGTTCGGGTGCCGGGTGGGGAACGGACACCGTGACGGGCTGGAGGCGACGAACACCGGCACCGCGAGCTGTTCAGCCAGCCGGATGGCGCCGTCCCAGCCTGCCGCGTCGTCGGTACCCGGCCCGAGGATCATGACCGGGTTGGACGCTGAGGCCAGCCTGGTCCGCAGCTGCGCCAGGGTCCTTTCTGGGACGACGGGGGCACCGTCAACGGCCCGGGTCTTGAGCTGCTCGAGCGCGCTGGCATCGGCGTCGATCTCCCAGTCGTCCAGGGGAACGGAAAGGTACACCGGGCCAGCCGGAGCTGACGTGGCGAGCAGGATTCCCTTGGACAGCGCATGCGGGACATCCTGCGGCCGCAGCGGCTCGTTGCTCCATTTCACCAGCGGCCGGGCCAGCGTCGGCGCATCGACGTTGGTCAGCATCGCTCCCAGCGCCGCGTACGGGCGGGCTTGCTGCCCCGAGGTGACGATGACCGGCACATGCGCCGATTGCGCATTGGTCAGGTTTCCCATCGCATTGCCGGTCCCCGCCGCGGCGTGCACATTCACCAGCACCGGCTGGCCGGTCGCCTGCGCGTAGCCGTCTGCCATCCCGATCGCCGCGCCCTCTTGCAGGGCGTGGATGTAACGGAAGTCGCCCGGGAAGTCACTCAGCAATGGGAGCTCGTTCGAGCCGGGATTTCCGAAAATGGTCGTGATCCCGTGAGCACGGAGCACCTCATAGAACGCATCACGGACGTTCACCTAACTATCACTCCTGTCCAGGGGCGGCTGGGCTGCTGGCGTCATTATCGTCAGGGGTACGAGACCATAGAGCGCGCATATCGCGAAGCACCCAGGTGAGCGTCTCATCGGGAATCAGGTACCCGCCGATACCTGTTGTGTGGAGCATGTCGTAAACCCGCCCCGATACGTCGGTAAGGCGGACAGCTACGTTCGCTTCATCCTCTGGCGGAACCGGTATCATTGCGGTAATCGTGTCGGACCGCTGCTCGATTACCTCAATGCGGTAGTCACCCTTGACAATGGCGCCGAAGTACGCGGCGAGCGCCGCTTTCGGATCGGCCAGTAGCTCTGCGCGCTTCGCTGGGTCGGTGCTGAGCAGCCGGTAATGCTCAGTGAAACGATCGCCGCTCACCGCTCCTCCTTAGCTGCGCGGTCGCGGCACTGCTCGCGCATCCTCAGCAGGGCCAGTTTGGCGTCCTGCGACATGACCCACACGAATTGGTCGCCGCTGCGCCACAAGTCCATCTGGTTGACGACGCCGTCGGTACCCCCGTCGGAATACGCGGGCGGAATGACGAGGTACAAGGTGTCGCGGCGCTGCACTCGTATATCGAGTCGCAGCCCGGCGGGAACCTCAACGCCCAGTTGCGCCAGTGCTGCGGACGGATCGTCGGCAAATGCCGGGTCGCGCCAGGCGGCAGCCGTGAGCGCCTGCTCAAGTTCAGACACGTCGAGGTCGTCGGGGACACGCGCGGTCTCGTCGGTCACGCAGTCATGGTACAGAACTCCGATGACGGCATGGCAGCGGCTCTTGGTCAGAAGCCGCTGTTCCCGGAGTGCCGTCATCGTGGCGGCCCGTTTCTCCGCGCGGCCGGGGCCGATATTCTCACATGACCGGAAGAACTAGTCGAGACGATGAATAAATGGTGTTGAGGCTGCTTGTGCCCACCGGGGCGTGGCGGAAGCCCATGATGGCTGGTGCGTCCTCCGGCTGATCGTCGCTCGTAATGACCAGCCGAAGGCAGTGGCCTGCTGGGAAGTGCCGAGCCGTCGTGACAATGGGGATCCGGTAACTGGTCTTTTCGCCGGGGTTCAGGGCTCGGGCGGTGCGGCAGGAAAGCGAAGGTGCACCAGTTGGGCTGGGCTCGGTGTCGAGTTCCCGTACGCTGGCCCGAAGCCAGCCGGCCGTCACGTCAGTGACCGCGCCATCAGGTCCGACATCCTGCAGTGTCACGATCCATGCCGTGTCAATGGCCGTGGCAGTGGCGTCGAGTTCAAGCTCGATGTCACCCGCTACCTCGAGCGCTTCCGTGAGCGGCGCCGTCGTCCAGGCCAGAACTGCGGGCGGGTCGGTCGGGCTGGGCCGGGCTCGGCCCAGCCCGCTCCCCAGCGCGAGCAACGACCGGGCGCCAGGCTCACCGTCGTCGGCGGCGAGTACCCCGTCGCTCCGCAGCGCCAGCCGGTAAGCCGATGTTCCCTTAGGCGGCCAGACGGTACTGGTGAGCCATTCGTCAGTGCCGGGCATGCAATACCGGATGGGGGGACCTTCGAGGATCCCGGTGTCGCGGCCCTTGAGCCAGTGGTCATACCAGGCCAGGGCCTCCAGGTGCAAGCTTTCCCAGGGCCAGGTCAGACCGAACTCGCCGAGCATCCCGACCCGCACGACCGGCGCGCCGGCCAACGCGGCCAGCGCCCGGAACGTCGACGGCAGATGCAGCGGGACATTCTGCCAATCACAGCCCAGGTAGGCAGGCACCACCACGTTCCCGAGCAACGGCTGAATATCCCGCTCATCCCACCACTCGTCGCGCAGCGGATGCTCGACAGCCATCGCCCGCCACAGGTCATCCCACGGATGCGGATCGTGACGCAGCTTCAGCAACTCGTGCAGCATTGTGACCGACGCTTCCCCGTTCATCGTCGCGAACCGCCGGTGCAGCGCCGGAGTCCGCAGGACATGCCGCGCGGCATCAACGAGCGTGCTCCGCCAGAACTTGTCGCTGCGGCCTGACGTCATGCCCACCATGGCCAGGAACGGCGTGACGAAACCCGAGCTGAACAACCCGTGGTGCATCGCGGCCTCATACAAATCAGTGGTGACCGCGACAGGGAAAATGGCACGCAAATGTGCAGGACGCTCAACCGCCGCTTCGAGCTGAGTCATCGCGAAATAGCTGATGCCGATCATCCCGACATTCCCGTCACACCACGGCTGCGCAGCGGCCCACTCAACCAGGTCGTGCATATCACGGCGCTCCTGCGCATCGAAGAAGCCGAATGTCCCGCCCGACCCCCCCGTCCCGCGCAGATTAGTGATCACGTGGCAGTACCCGCGAGGAACCCAGAAATCAGTCGCCCCGGCCTCGATAAATCCCATCGGGGCGCCTAGGTCCTGAATCTGCCGCGGATAAGGAGATGCGGCGACCAGCGCTGGGAATCGCCCGTCAGCATCCGGGCGATGCACGTCGGCCAGCAGCGTGACCCCGTCCCGCATCGGCACCGCGACATCCTCATCGCACCGCATCCCGTACTCAGGGACAGACAGATTCCGGTACTCCCGGCCCGTCGTCTGCGGGCCGTTCAGCTGACGCTGCCCCGGATCCACCCCCGCCGCCTTGGGCATGCTGCTCCTTCCATACTGCCAGTGGGCCAACGCCAAAGGCGCAGCGGAAGCCTACACATCGCCAGGCGCACCGGAAAAGTGACGAAAGTCCTGGCTATGGACGCGCTGATCGGTGGGGACCAGGAATAGTCCGGCAGGCGCTGCGAGGTGAGCAACTAAGTGAGTAACAATCACCGCCGCCAGTGGCGGACGCCAGCGAATGACCGCGGATGATGCTTTCCAGGCCGTGCGACACGAAGCGCTGGCTGCCGGTGCCTGTAGTTGGCTTCGGGACGAAGAGGCCGGGGGAGTCGTAGACCGGACTCGACCTCATGTCCGTCGCGCACTTGGTCCGCAGCCTCTGGTGGACTCCGACACGGAGTAGCATCGTCGGCCGCGCACGCGCCGGGCGTGCGGCCCTGGCGGGCCGACCCGGCGCAGCGTGGCCACGCTCCAGAAGCGGAGCAGTGGTCGCGCCGAGCGTGCTAACGGGTTTGCTAACAACGGCCCTGGACGGCGCCGGACAACTGCGGAACGATGAGTCGCCCCAGCAGAATCAATGTGACTGTCTGGACAGCAATGGACGGCTTAAATCCTCCTCGTAATGCGTAGGTCATCGGTTCGATTCCGATAGGCGGCTCCAGCTAGAAGCCAAAAATCGAACACCATCTTCTAGGTCGTGGACCGACTCGTGGACCGAATGTCGGTGATTCGGCTTATCGTGCTGTTATCGCCAAGACCCACAAAGGTCACATACAACGGCTGCCGAGCGGCTCGTCCGAGTCAAGGTCTACGCGGGGACTGATCCGGTCACCGGCAAAGAACGCCTGCTCAGGCAGACCTGTCCCGACGAGGCCTCGGCCTACATAGCGCTCGGGCGGCTGCTCGCCGAAGCCGACGGCGGCCGGTTCCCCGACCGGCACGCGACCGTCGGGCAGGCGCTCGATAAGTACCTGGAAGTCGCCGACCTGGAGGTGTCCACCAGGGAGGCGCACCAGGGTTACGTCCGCCGCACCATCGGGCCGGTGCTCGGCGAGGTGAAGATCCGCCAGCTCGGCGCCGACTCACTCGACGCGCTGTACACGGCGCTGAAAAAGTGCTCGCGGCCATGCAGGAGGCTGCCGCGGACCGAGCACTACGTGGCCGGGGAGCATGTCTGCGATGTCCGGTACGGCCCGCTCCGTGACCACCGCACCACCCGGCCTCACATTTGCGACGCCCGCCGCCCGCAGACCTCACCGTCGTGGCCCGTCCCGCCCCGCCCGATCCGGGCATGACCCCGGTCACCTCGGCCGGCGCGCTGGCCTCCTGCTCTGAGGCGTGCATGGCGGTAGCCACTGGCCCAGCGCGCCGGCCAGGCCGACGGTGGCGCGGGCGGCGGGGATCAACGGCCACAGCAGCGCGGCCAGCGTGAGGGAGGCTGCCGCCTGCACGGCCGCCGCCTCAGCGGCGGCCAGCGTGAGAAGCTGCCCGGCTGCCGTCCGGGTCGCGTCCGGCGGCGGCCCGGCCGGGACCGGCACGGTCTGGGCCATTGTCTGGTCCTTTCGGTCGCTGGGGGACACGCCGGGAGTCCCCCCGCCAGCCGCCGCGCCCAGAGTGGCTCCTGGCCGCGGGGAGGCGGTGAAGGGCTGAGCCTGGCGGCTGCGGCACCGGGCCATGCCCGCTGGTCACCTGCGTTGTCCCGGCCGCGGAGGTGCAGGGGGATCACGCGCGATGAACACGCCGGCGGTCGCGCCGCCGCGACCGGGCACGGGACCCGGCCGGAGTGACCGGCGTGATCGCCGGCGCAGGCTTTCAGTGTGCCACCCAACAGGGGATATCCGAAGGGGATGATTTCGTACAAAAGGCCATAACGGAGCGTGGTTGAATGTGGCCAGGAGCACGCCCCGGCTGCGGCTACGCCGGCCCATCCGCCCGGGACGGACGCTGCGATGACGCCGCGCACGGCGGCTGGAGGACGTGTGGATCTGAAGCTGGGTCACTACAGCAAGGACGGCATAGAGGTCGTCACCGTCGAGGGCGAGATCGATATCTACACCGCGCCGCGGCTCCGCGAGCTGCTCATCGACCTGGCCGGCAAGGGCAACTACCGGCTCATCGTCGACCTGGACAAGGTCGGGTTCTTCGACTCCACCGGCCTGGGGGTGCTGGTCGGCGCCCTGAAGCGGGTCCGGCCGCACGACGGCTGGCTGGATCTGGTCTGCACCCAGAAGCGGATCCTGAACATCTTCAAGATCACCGGGCTGACGAGGGTCTTCGGCATCTACCAGAGCGTGGACCAGGCCATCACGGCCAGGAAGTAAGGAATGGCTACCGGGTTCGCGGTGCAGGGGAAACGACTGTTATCTCGACACCATTCGGCGGCGGCGAGCCGTCCCTTCGGTGACAGCTCGAGCTCGCGGTGACGCGGCGGGAGGCCAGCCTTGCGCACAGCCGTTCGTGAAGCCGATGACTCCCGATCCCGGCGGTGACGACTGCGGCCCGGCCGCGCATGCGAACACAAGACAGGCGTGTATCAGCCCGCGGCGCCTGGACTCCGTAATCCAGGCAAGGGATCGAGGAGGTTACCGGTGCCGCAGATTCCCGGCGTTTTCTTCGGGCTGATGGGGACGGCGATGGCGGCGCTGATGTTCCCCTGGCTCCGCCGCGCCGACCCGCACCCGTGGGGGCTGGCAGAGCCGCCGCTCAATCCGGCCGCGCTCAGGGAAGCAAGCTGGGACCGGCGCGGCCCGATCGAGATCACCCTGGCCTACGGCGACCCGCTGGAGGTCTCTGCTCCGCTGGTGGAGGTGATGACCGCGCTGCCGGGCCGGGGCGGGGAGGCGGGCGCCCCTGAGGAGGCGCTCGCGCACCTGGCGCACTGGGATGCGGCCGTCGCCCGCCGGGACTTTCTGGCCTTGTACCGCCAGCCCCGGCCAGATCCGCCGGGCCCGGTCGGCTTCAGCGATGCGCACCTGGTCCTCGGGCAGGAGCCCCATCTCGTGAGCGTGCTGTCGTTCCGGCACTACCATGCGGCCCGGTTCGCCGATGCCAGCACCACGGGAATGATCGCCTCCCGCCACTGCCGCTCGATCAGCTGATCCTGGCGCCGGTACCCGCCATCGAGCCCTACCTGGCCGGCTGCGCCGCGTTCTGGCGGCGCGCGGCCCGGCACGGGTTCGCGCTCGGGCGGACGGCCTATCTGCGGTTCCGATGGTTCACCCTCGCGGACGCCGACGCACCCAGCTCACCGGCTCGCCCTGATCACCCCACACCCAAGGCCTCATGGAGCCCGCGTTCCGCTGTTCCATAAGCTGTCCCGCAACACGGGTTCCCCAACAGCGCCGCAGTGATGACTTCCGGCCCGGTGGCGGCACGGCTGCCGCACGTGATCACCTTGCCCGGTCGTCCGCGACGATGGTCACGCCGGGCGGCACGTCGAGTGCCGGGAGGGTCTGGCGCGCCGTGTCGTCGACGTGGATGCGCGGCGATGGCGGCGCGCTGGCCGGGTAGAAGGTGCCCGGCCCGTACAGCTGCCCGTAGCGGATCACCACCCCGCCCGCTTTCAGGACGGCGCGCTCGTGCGCGGCGGTGACCGCGCGCGCGTGCTCATCTGGGTGTTCCCACGCGATGCTCTGCGCGATGACCCGCCTGGCCTGCGCCGCGGCGGCGGCCTTGAGCAGGTTGCGGGTCCCCTCGCTGCGCATCCGGTCGTTGCGGTCCCGGAACCCGGCCATCTCCCCGGCGTCGTCAGGCAGGTCGGTCAGCTGATGGAACACCACCTCGGGGTGAAACGCGCTGACCGCGCGTCAGCCTGAATCGATCGATTGACAACACCTACGGGCCCAGGTCGGTCCCCCAGCCGCTTCGTCTCGTCGTGACTGCGGGCGCTCGACGGGATCCTCGCGTGCATCGCGCCGGTCATCCCCGGCGACGGCGTCCGGCTGCCCTGGCGCGGCCTGGCGTGAGCCTTGAGCGCACCAGCCTGAGCAGCGCGCTCTCGCCGCCAGGCTCTGGTTCGGTGTGGTGCCGTACGCACGTCAGGTGCACGGGCCGGCGGACAATGGTGTCATGGTCGGCGGCTCGCGGCGGGCGGTGTTCCGGCTTGGGGCGGCGGCCGGCATCGCGGGGCCGGCCGCCTTCACCGGCGCGTGGATCGCCAGCTCGCTGCGGCAGACCAGGCATGGACCCGGCGGATTGCAGCTCAGCGGCCTGGCGGCGCCGGACGCGCGGGATCCGTGGATCATGCTCGCCGGTTTCCTGGTACTCGGCGGGTGCACGGTCGCATTCGGCGTGGCGCTGCGCGAAGCGCTCAGCGCGAACGCGACCGCCGGCGCGGGACCGGGGCCTGCCCTTATCCAGGGCGCCGGGCTGCTGACGGTCGCGGCGGGCCTGCTGCGCCGGGACCACATGCTGCTCAACGCGCCTGGTGAGCCGGGCGCGTCGTGGCATAGCAACGCGCATGACGTGATCAGCGGCCTGGTCTACGTCGACCTGGTTGTGGCGCAGCTCGCGCTGGCCCGGCGGTTCGGCCGCGACCCCGCCTGGCAGCGCTGGCGGCCGTGGCTGCTGGCCAGCGCGGCCGCGACCGGCGTCAGCCTCATCGTGTACGCCGCGGACGTGACCGGGCCCGCGGCGGCCATCTTGCAGCGCGTCGCGGTCACCGTGCCGCAGGCCGCCGTCGCCGCCGTCGCGGCCCGGCTCATGTGGCGCGCTGGCCGGGCGAAGCGGGAGGCGATGGCTAGTGGGCTGTCCACTAACGTCTACCGGGCCGACGGACGCGATCACGCCTGGCCAGTGCCCTGTGGCAACCCCGTGAAGGTATGTGGTCACCGCACTAGCGGATAGGTATGCCCTGACGGCGCCAAGGTGGGGGTGCGGGCTGTGCCCGGTCAGCGCCGGGCGCTCGAGGTGACCGTGCGTACTGCGCAAGCGGCTTGCGCCCCGCTAGCGGGGCACGCCCCGGGCCGCCATCAGGGCGTTCAGGGCCTCGTCCAGGGTGCGGGCCGGCGGGAGCCGGCGGTCCAGCCCGGTCAGCCGGAACAGCTGACGGACCTAGGGCCGGGCGCAGACCGCGTGCAGGCTGCCGCCGTGCGCGGCGGCCCGGCTAGCCGCCCCGGCCAGCGCGGCCAGCCCGGCCGAGGCCGGGAACGACCGGTATTCCCTGGCGCTCCCCGGCTATAGCTGGAAGGCCCCTGCACGGTCTGCGGGCGGCCAGGCCCCGGCAAGTGGGATACTAGACATGTCGGGTTCCTCCTAAGGTTTGGTCCGACATAAGGTCCCGGCCGCGTGCTGCGAACACCTGGCCGGGACCGCCCGTGGCTAGCAGGCGATGCGCGTGAAGGTCACCTCCCGCCGGCCTGGCGGGAGGGTGTAACGCGATATCACAAGCTCTCCTCTGGCTCATGCTCACCTGCAGCCTCTCAGCCTGCCAGAATAACGCCCTGTGCGTAAGTTCCTGTGCGTAATTTTGTGGAGAATTGTGGTAGATACGCTGGTCAGCCCGGTGTGCAGGTGTGGACAGCAGAGCTGTGGATATGTGGATAACCGCGTGCCTGCCAGGTCCCTGGGCATCCACTGTCGGCTTGACGAGCCGGGCCAGCCAGTGCACTGCACCGTTGGTGCGGCAATCGCCTTCACATGAAGAAGGCGTGCAAGTAGGGCAGGCGGAAGCAGCTCCGGTCTCCGCGTGGGCGGTGTCCGGAGGTGTCCAGCTCTTTCCGCCTGGTTACTGCGCGTGGTGTGGCGTTTGTGTCGGTAGACGTGACGCCGCAGGTCAGGCGTTGGCGGTGGACGAGCCGCCCGAGCCGGTCAAGTCGTTGTTCAGCAGGGGTGCCGGTCAGCGCGGTCAGGTTGGACGCGCCGATCGCGTTGTAGAGGGCCCTGCCCGCCGCCTGCGGCCGGGTCCAACTGGATGACCTGCCCGGCCTGCAGCGTGGCCTGGAGCAGGTCGGCGGCCCGCCGGGTCGCCAGGTCCTACAAGATCGTGTCGGCGTTGTCCTCGCCGGAGTGCAAGTGGACGCCGAGGTGGACGGCCAGCTGCTGCGGCTCGCCGATCGCGGACCGCATTCGCCGACTCCGTCGAACGGGCGGCCCGGCGGCTGCTCCGCGCTCATGGCGCCGACTGTTCCGCCGGGCCGGTTACGCTGTGCCGGTGACTGACGGGCGCCGGCCCTGCCGCTGGGACGAGGCGCCGGATCCCAGCTTGCCGGAGTGCCCAGGCTGCGGGCTGCCGTGGACCCAGGATGACGGCGAGCCCGAAATGGCCGTGCGGGGGCGGTCATGCCGGGGTGCTGCTGCCAGAGTGCCCAGGCTCTGCAGGCGGCGCGGCGGGAACGCCAGCGGGGACAAGCCGTTATGGCACCGCAGCGTGCGCGGTGCTGCATCTGATGCCCGGTCACGTGCGCATATGCCCATTACCGGGGTGCGATTGCGATGCGGTCAACCGAGGAACGCCCGGCTTGGGCCAGCTGGCGGTCAGGACTGTACCGGGCACGGCTGGGGGCACCGGGCGGTGAGATCGCGGGCCACCTGGCGCCACATATCGCAGCCGGTGTCCGGGATCGGCAGGCCGAAGCTCTGGGCGTACACCTCCAGCCGCGGCACCGTGGTGGCCAGCACGTCATAGCCCAGGTCCTGCAGTGCCTGCCGGGCATCGGAGATGGAGTGCGCCCGGGTGACGCAGCGGTTCAGCAACACGGCCGAGCGGGCGGGCCGGTCACGGGCCGCCTCGACCTCGGCGATCTCGTCCCGCACCGGCGTGGTGCGGTTGATCTCGATCGGGGTCGGCGCGCACGGGATCACGATCTGGTCGGCGTACCGCAGCGCCGACCGGGCAATGCCGGCATGGTCTTCGATCTGCGGGGTGTCGATGATCACCACGTCATCGTCGTGGGCGATGCCGGGCAGGCGGCGGTGCAGCTCGCGGGACGGCAGGGCCACGACCCGGAACGGGAACGCCTCCCGCGGCGTGACCCGCGGGTCCAGGGCCGCCAGATCAGACCATTCCAGCGCGCTGCCGGACGGGTCCGCGTCGACCAGCAGCACACTGTTGCCGGCCCGGGCGAAGACGTGCGCCAGCCACACCGCCGAGGTGGTCTTGCCCGTGCCCGGCTTCAGGTTAGCCAGGGCAATGCTCAGCGCCGCCATCCGTGCATTATGCCAGCTGCCGCGGCATTACCGCAGGTAGTTGCGGGCATGGTCGCAGCTTGTGGGTCAGCCTGGCCCACCTCGGCCGTATCTCCGCGATGCCTGGCACTACAGTAATACAGTATTGCCGTAATACAGCATTTACTGCATTACGGCAATACGAATGGCTGATGCTGGCGGCACGGCTTCGATGCGGCAGCCAGGCCATCGTGCGCCGATGCGTGCCTGACGGCGACCACAGGCACCTGTGAAGCGCCTGGGGAAGCTGCCCACAGTCTGTGGACGGAGGTGTGCGCAAATCACAACTGTGCAGCAACCCCGGCACGGCCGGTCAAAGGCGTCATGCCGGATGTCATCCGCATCGGGCTGCGGGAAGCTCCGGCGTGGCATCGCGTCACGACCTTGACGGCTTCGCCCCGTACGGGTACTGCCTCAGGTCATTTCCCTGGCGCCGGGATCGACCCGGTACGCCGCCGGCCACGCAACGCGATGTCCGACTATGGGGGCACGGCGCGGTACCGCCGGATGCCACTGCAGCGCGAACAGGGTGCCCGCAGTCTCCGCCGAGCCAGTCGCCGGGAGGATGCCGGCGATCTATGCGCGGAAGAGCCTGCGGGTTCCGTCCGCCCGCGCGCTGCCGGAGGCCATTGCCTGAACGGTCTGCCAGTACACGGGAGTGTCCCCGCCGCCGGGCGCCGCGGGCAGGCTGCCGACGGCGAACCCCCTGTCCGCAGTGGTTACAAGGCGGAGTGGCCGGCTTTCATGCTGGCTTCGTGGAGCCGCCACCTCATACCGTCGCGGGTCATCATCAAGGGGCACACCGGGACATTACGCGCCAGCACCGGCTACGGCCCTGATGTTGCCGCGCCGGCGTGTCGGTCCCGCAGTCCGAGCAGCCGTCAGGCCGGCTCGGCCAGGTCCAGCATGCCGTTAAGCGGCCTGGCCGGCACCGCATCGGGGAATGCTGCCCCGGCGCCTGCGCCAGCACTGCCGGGATCCGCCAGGATGCGTGCGTGTCGTGGCGGGTCGGCTGTGATCCAGCGTTCCGTGCACGACCTAGCATCCTTGCAGTACCAGCGGATGTCTGCGCAGGCCCGGCCGCCATCAGGTACCAGCAAGGCCAGCGGGAGCGCGATGCCGCACATGCCGCACTCGGCGGTCTCCAGCGGCCGCAGATCCCGTTGCGCGGCCGCCGGCGGTTCCGGCAGCGCCAGATGCGGACGCTGCTCAGATCTCGTTTTCTGTGATGTGGTCACAACTGGTGAGGCTGGTGGGGCCATGATTCCTCCACGGGGAACACAGGTCGCCGGTCCCAGGCCTCATGCCACGGCCCAGGGCGCCCGCTCGTGATGTCATCAGGCAAGCTCGCTCATACCAAGCCCGCTCGTACCTCGCCAAGCTCGCTCATACCAAGCCCGCGCATCCAAGGTAGCCACCTTAACCGGGCGACTCAAGGCAAAGCCGCAAATCCCTCCGCTCCCCCCGCAAATCCCTCAGCTCGCACCGCAAGTCGCTGGCGTCCCACAGACACCAGCGCATGGCCTGCACACAACGACTGCGCTGCAGGCATCCCGGGTCGTGGTGGTAGCCCAGGTGGTCATCGCGCCACGGCCGACGCCGCCGAACATCCGACAGGCCGGACCTGGCCTGAGAGCCGTTCACGAAAGCGGCGGCCACGGCGCAGCAGTCTGCGGCATGCCAGCAGGCTACAGACTTAACTAACCGGATATTGTGCGTAGGCGGCATACGGATCAAGCGGCGGCCTTGGCGCCCTCTGCTTGCGGGTGCGGATCCATGTCATTGTTGGCAACGTTTACGCACAGTAACAGCATGGCGGAGACGTCGGCCTCGGGCGTGGACCGGTTCGTGGACCGGGTCGCGGGATAGTCCCAGCGCGGCGAGTGTCACCAACACCCTCGGCCAGGCTCTCGGCGATTACCTGGAGGTCGCCGACCTCGAGGTGTCGACCCGGGAAGCGCACGAAGGCTACATCCGCCGCACCATAGGGCCGGTGCTGGGCGAGGTGAAGATCCGCAGGCTCGGCGCGGACTCGCTCGACGCGCTCTACACGGCCCTGAAGAAGTGCTCCCGGCTGTGCCGGCGGCTTCCGCGGACCGAGCGCTACGCGGCCGGAAAGCATGTCTGCGATGTCCGGTGCGGCCCGCTGCGTGACCATCGCACCACCCGGCCGCACGCTTGCGACAGCCGGTGCCGCCCGCACGTGTGCCGGCCGATGAGGCCCGCGACGATCCTGCGGATCCACTCGATCATCTCCTCGGCCCTGGACCTGGCCGTCCGTTACGACTGGGCGGACCGCAACGTCGCGAAGAACGCCAGCCCGCCGCATCCGCGCAAGCGCGAGCCGGATCCGCCGAGCCCGGATCAGGCCGCACGCCTGCTCAACCTGGTCTGGGCCGAGGACGAGGAGTTCGGCCTGTACCTGTGGACCGCATTCACGACCGGGGCGCGGCGCGGTGAGGTGAGCGCCCTGCGCGAGAACCGGTTCGACTTCACCCGCCAGCAGGTCCGCCTGGCCCGCAACTACCTGGTCAAGCAGGGCCAGCGCATCGAGAAGGCGCCCAAGGACGGCGAGGGCCGCGTCCTGTCTCTGGACCTGCTGACCTGCGAGCTGCTCCAGGAGCGGTTTCCGGCGCCGCCGCGCCGAGGCCCGGGCACTGGGCGTCGAGGTGCCCGAGGACGCGTTCGCGTTCTCGCCGGACCCGGCCGGCCAGGCGCCCTGGAACCCGGACACCATGACCCACCGGTACCGGCGGATTAGCCCGCGACAACTCGGCCCGGCGCCTGCCGTCGGGTGCTGACGTTGTTGTTGACCTGGGGTTATTCGGCGAGAGGCTGACAGTGGCCGGCATGGTTCTGATGGTGGGCGGTGGCCGAGTTCGGCTGTCGTCTCGACGAAGCCTGCGCGGCCTGGACCATCACGCGGTCAGCAGGTAGAACTCACGGCCGTCGGGATCGGCCATGACTATGACGCTGGCATCAGCCTGGCTGTAACCGAGGCGCGTGGCTCCGAGGGCGACCAAACGGCCGGCCTCCGCTTGCTGATCACCGTCGCCGGGTGGAGCGAGCACGAAGCGAAGCCGGTTCTGCCATGCCGGGGGCATCCGCTCCCCGTCCCAGGAGACTTTCGGACCACCCTGCGGCGATTGGATCGCCGTCTGGAGACCCTGGTCCCAGACCAGCGGCCACTCCAGCGCTTCGCCCCAGAAGAACCCAGCCTCGCGCGAACCGGCGCACGTGATCTCGGCCATGAACCCGCAGCCCGCCAGGTACTTGTTGCCCGGCTCGATCACGCAGAATTCGTTGCCTTCGGGGTCGGTGAGCACGATATGGCCCTCTTCCGGGCGCTGGCCAATGTCGACATGCCGGGCGCCGAGCCCGAGCGCCTTCGCCACCGTGCGCTGCTGATCCTTGGCGGACGCGCTGGTCAGATGGAAATGCCTCTCGTTCTGGCCGGACTTCCGCTCCTGCGCGGGAAGAAACTGGAACCCGAACCCGGCGCCATCCCCCGGCACCAGCGCGGCGCCATCATGCGGATCGGCGGCCAGCTTCCAGCCGAGCAGGTCACCCCAGAAGCGCGCCAGCCGAAGCGGGTCGGCCGAGTCGAAGCTCACTGCCAGGAGTCGGCACGCCATCTCGCCGAACCTCCGATCTCGCCACCAGCAACGGTGCCCCTGCACAGCCGCCGCCCGTCTGAGCGAACGTTAGGCCACGCCTCCTGCCCCGCCAAGCGAATAACTGGCCTGGTGCTTGAGCCTCGCTAAGCCACTACCGAGATGTCGCCGGCGGAGATGGTGTTGCGGTGGATGGCCTGTAAGACCGTCATCGTTACGCGCTGGTGAAGTCGTGTCCGTGGGGGCGGCCCCTGGGCTTGACCCTAGTTTTCTTCTGGGCGGGATGGCGGGGCGCCGATACGGCTGATGAGGTCTTTGCGGGACCGGATGCCGAACTTGCCGAAAATGTTCCCGAGGTGGTACTCGACGGTCTTGACGCTGACATACAACTCGCCCGCAGCCTGGCGGTTCGAGCGGCCGGTCGCGACCAGGCGCGCCACCGCCTGCTCAGCCGGGGTCAGGGCCGCGAGGGCCCGCTCGGTTTCTGGTTCTTCGGGCCTGCCGGCGGCGGCGAGCTCCCGGTCGCAGCCCTGCAGGCAGGGCCGGGCGCCGAGGGTGATCAGGCGCTGCCGCGCGGAGCGCAGCCGGGCGACAGCCTGCTCCCGTTGCCCGGCCGCACGCAGCCGGCGCGCGTCGGAGATCTCCAGCTGGGCCAGCACGAGCGGCACCCGCAGGCCCTCGGCGCGACGCCAGGCGGTCTCGAACGCCGCAGCCGCGGCGGTCGGCCGCCCGGCCGCGGTGGCCAGGTCGCCACGCAGCCGGGCGGCGGCGACCATGGCTGATGCCGGGCCCGCCAGTGTCAGCGACCCCTCCAGCCCGGCCAGCGCAGTTCCGGCCTGGTCCAGGCGGCCCAAGCCGATGAGGGCGTCGATCTCAAGAACTCGCCAGTCGTAGCGAGCCAGGACGCTCAGGCGGCCAAGGAACTCCGCCCTGCCCGTGGCGTGCACGGCCGCCGCGGCGCCGACCACACCTTCCAGATCGCCCTGGGCCATGGCCAGAAACGCCCGGGCGACGGCAGCCGCGGCCATCGGCCCTGGAGCGCTGGAAGCCCGGGCGGCCTGGGTGGCCATCCGGATGTGCGCGCTGGCCACCGCCCAGTCGCCGCGCAGCGCGGGAACAATAGCGGCGACACAGTGCACCAGACCGAAGTCCGATATCCGGTCGGAGTCCTGGGCGAGCGAGACGGCCAGCTCGGCGTGAACTACGGCATCGTCCCAGGATCCGAGGCGCCACTCAGCGCCCGCCAGGTAGCACAGGCACTGGCTGGCGGTGCGCAGCGGGACACCGGCACGCAGCCTCGCCGCCGCGGTGGAAAGGTCGCCGACCGCCCCGGCCAGGTCCTCGGCCAGCACCCTGGCCACGCCCCGCTGCACCAGTGCGTCGGTGTCTTCCCGCGGCACCTCGGACGGGGCGGCGGGCAGGAACGCCAGCCGGGCCAGGCCCTCAGGTCCCCGCCCATCGGCAACAAGGGCGATTGCCACCACGCCCAGAGCCGCGTGGCACACGGCGGCCGGGGCAGCCTCGGCCGCCGCCGCCCGCTCACCCCATCTGATCGCCTCCGGCATGCGGCCCGCGACCAGGCAGAGCGCAGCCAGCCAGAAGGCGGCGGCGGCGCCCACCGCTGCTTCCCTGGCTGGGTCGTGAGTGTGCCATGTCTCCCGCAGCCGGGCCTCGGCTACAGCAGCCCGGCCGGCGAGGACATCCAGCGCGCCCAGCAACCCGCTGCGCCGCGCGCCCGGCGCCAGGGCCGTCACCCTGGGGGCAAGGATCTCCGCCTCCGCTACCTCGCCGTAGGTGACCAGGATCTCCAGCGCGTCCAGCAGACGCCGATCGGCTGCGGCGGGGTCGCTGCTGACCGCCGCCGCCTGCGCCAGCCAGGCCGCCGCCTGTGCGGTCCGGCCCAGGTTGCAGGCGTCCCGGGCCGCCGCCTCCAGCTCGCCGGCCAGCCCATCGTCCGGCCCGGCCGCCGCCGCCACCCGATGCCCCAGCGCCCGGTCCCAGCCCACCAAGCCTGCCGCCCGCTCATGCAGCCAGCGCCGCCGGACCGGATCCAGATCGCCATACACTGCCCGCCGCACCAGCAGATGGGTAAACCCGATCCCGGCCCCGGCCCCGGCCCCACCCGGCTGCTCGGCCAAGATCCCCGCCGCCACCGCCTCCGCCAGGGCCGGCAGCGGATCACCCAGGCCGGCCAGCGCGGCCGCCGCCGTCAGCTCGCAGTGGTCGCCCAGCACCGCGGCGGCCGCCACCAGCTCCCGGGCCGCACGGCTCAGCGCGCCCACCCGCAGCAGCACCACCCCGGCCAGCGAACGCGGCACGCCCAGCGCCCCGCCCAGCCGGTCCAGGCCCCCGATCCCGAACTCCTCCAGCGCCGCCCGGCAGTACAACGGGTTACCGCCCGTCTCCTCCAGCAAACGGCCGATCGCGCGGCGCGGCAGCTCGCCCACTCCCAGCGCCCGGCCCAGCGCCACCACGTCCGCCGGCCCCAGGCCGGCCAGGCGGATCCGGCCGACCCGGTGGTCCCCGGCCAGGAAACGCAACCAGCCCTCGCCCAGCCGGGCCACCTCGCCAGGGCGTGCCGACACCACCACCAGCACCCGATCCGCCTGCAAACGGCGCACCGCAAACAGCAGCGCCCGCGCCGACGGCCCATCAGCCCAATGCAGGTCATCGACCACCGCCAGCACCATGCCCCGGAACTGGCCCAGCCACGCCACCAGGTCGGCGCCCACCGCCAGCGGGTCCACCCCTCCGGTCAGCTCCGCCAGCAGCCCCGGCGGGCTGCCCGCGCCGCTGGCGCTGGCGCTGGCCACCAGCTGGCCCACCACGCCGTACGGCAGCAACAGCTCCGCCTCATCGCCGCTCGCGCGCAACACCGCCGCGCCGCCCAGCCCCGACGCGAACCGCGCCAGCAGGGTCGACTTACCGGCACCCGCCTCCCCCTCAACCAGCACCACCTGGGGTTCGCCGCGGCGCACCGCCGCCGCAGCATCCTCCAGCACGGCCAGCTCACCGGCCCGGCCAACAAACACCCCCCCGCGGAGAGGCGCCGCAGCCGCCGGCACCCCGCGCTCGGAAAAGGTCAACACTCGCCTCCCCGCCGCCCGGTGCCAGCCAAACAGGCGGCAATCCGATCAGCCGCACACCCAACAGACGGTACGCCACCACGCCATACACCGCGCTGTCCCCGGAGCCGGAGACAACATCCTCGTCCTGAATGGGACGGACTGCCTGTCACCTACCGATTCAACCAGCCAGAGCACACCACGCCACTCCCCGCCCGGGAGGAGCCCACTCCAGTGGTCGTGATCGTTGTCTATAGCCAGGATCAGCAGATGATCTCGCCGAGGTAATGGCTAAAGCACGAAGTCACCGATTCGCCAGGTATTGATTATTGATATGGCTGCGTCTCCGCACGTAGCAACGTCGCCGAGATGCCAGTAGGGTCTGTGGTCAGCGGTGCTCGCCGCGCTGTCGCAGGAGGCGGCAGAGCCGGAACACTTCATCGTGAAAGACAGCGAGCCGGTCCTTCGAATTCTGCCACCGCGACGTGCCGGGCGGCCCGTTCTTCACGGAGTCTGGCGGTGAGGGCGTTCACGATGCGGCATCGGTCTCACAACGGCCCGGCCGGGCGGCTCGGCGCGGAGTTGGCTAATCTGCTGGGCACGCCTCCTGCGGCTTGATGGGGCAGTGTGGGCGTGGTTGAGAGCGAGCCGGCCCGCACCTCGTGATGAAACCAGCCGATTGCCCGGAGCGCCATCGAAAGCTACCCTTGCAGCCGTGCTTTCAGAAGCCGTCCAGGCGGTCATCGTGACCGGACAGACCCGGCGGCTGGCCGGGCGGGTCGCGCTTGTCACCGGCGCCGGCCGTGGGATCGGAGCGGCCACCTCCCGCGCGTTGGCCGCAGCCGGTGTCCGCGTGGTGGTCAGCGACGTCGATGGCCAGGCTGCCACCGCCACCGCCGAACAGATCGGCGGACTGGCCCGCGCCATGCGCCTCGACGTGGCCGACCGCCCCGCCTTCACCGCGGCCCTTGACGACGTCGAGCACACCTTCGGCCGCCTAGACATTCTGGTCAACAACGCGGCGGTGCTGCCGGTGTCCCAGCTGGCCGACGAGCCGGACATCGCGACCACCCGCCAGTTGGAGATCAACCTGCACGCGGTGATCCACGGCACCCGCGAAGCGGTACGTCGGATGCGCCCCCGCGGCACTGGGCACATCATCAACGTCTCCTCCGCCGCCGGCATCGTCGGCTTGCCCGGCGCCGCCACCTACAGCGCCACTAAATACGGGGTGATCGGCCTGTCCGAGGCGGTCCGCGCCGAGCTGCGCGGCACCGGCGTGAACATCTCTTACGTGGTGGTGCGCCTCGTCCACACCGACATGACCACCGGCTTCGAGGCGGCCCGGCTGATGAAACCCATCCCCGCCGAGACGGTGGCCGCCGCCATCATCCGCACGCTGCGCCGCCCACGGTTCGACGTGTTCGTACCGCGCCGGCTCGCCGCGATGCACTACACGGTCAAACGTCTGCTCCCCCGGGCCGTCGGTGAGCCCGCACTGCGGCTCCTGCACGCCGACCGGGTCGTGCTCGCCGCGCTCGGCAACCCCCAACGCGCAGCCTACGAACGGCGGATCTGCCCGCCCCGCTGACCCGCGGGCACACCCAGCCACCACATAGACACCCGCAAGCACGCAGCTTGTCGAGGCGCGACCCTCGCCTGCACGCGGGCCGGGCTCGTGCAGCCTCACGGCCGGGAGCGCAGCACGGCGACCTCGGGGAACTCCCCGGGCGAGCCGTAGCCGTGCTCGGCCAGCCAGCGGACGTTAGTCAGGCATCGCAACGACCACCATGCGCGGATGAGGTCGCGGTCGACGTCGGTGCCGTAGCCGGCGACGACGTCGCCAAGATGCTCCTTGTGTCCGAGCGTGAGGATGGCGAGGTCGAAGAGCGCATCGCCCTGGGACGCCTCGGACCAGTCGAGCACGCCGGTGACCTCGTCACCGTCGACGAAGACGTGGTCGACCTGCAGGTCGCCGTGGATGAACACCGGTGTCCACGGCCGGAGCGCAGTCTCAGCGAGCTGGCGGTTGCGTGTGACCAGGCCGGCGGGAAGGACGCCGTGGGCGACGAGCCACTCGCATTCGCCATCGAGGCGCGATGCGAGCTCGCCGGGGCTCCGGCCGGGCCATGGCGGCAGCGGCGCGTCGTGCAGCATCCGGGCGGCCGCACCCGCCGCGGCCCACGCCGCCGCCGACGCGGTAGATGGCTCACCGAGGTGGCCGAGTGCCGTCCCCGGGAGGGCAGCGAGCGCGAGCACCGGCGGCTTCCGCCACAGGACCTCCGGAGTCGGGACCGGCGCCATCGCCATCGCCTCGACCTCGACGTCGGTGCGGGCCTGATCAGCGTCGATCTTCAGGAACACGCCGCCGACACGCAGGGTCGCGCGCTCGTTATGGGCGACGACGACCTCGACCTCCTCCACGCTGGCCATCATCGCGGGGATGAGTGCCGACGTCACCGGGTTTATCGCGTGCGACCGCGCGGCTGACCTCGTCCCGCTGCCCGGCGGCCTCGTGCCGCCACCGGCCGCTGACGGGCCGGGCACTGCGCGGGCAGCCCGGCTTCGCGCTCGGGCAGGCGGTGACAGCCCGGCGCTGCGGCTACTCTGGCTTGTCCATCGGGTAGGGCGGCTCCTGGTCGGACTCGTAGAAGATCCCGAAGGGCTTGTCGGTGATGAACAAGAACGTGCAGTCATTGGCGGCTGTTGCGCCGTGTTCCATCCACCCGCCCTCGGGGAACCAGACGAAGTTGCCCGGCCCGAACTCGCCCTCGTGGGTGGAAAGGACGCCGTCCAGGACATAGATGCCGTGGGCGTGCGGATGGGTGTGCCAGGTATTGGTGAACCCGGCGCCGTAGCGCAGCATGATGACGGTGAGGCCGGTCTTCGGGTCGCTGAACAGGGTCTTGCTGGGAATGTCGGCGCCGGTCTGCTCGACGTGGAACATCTCCCACGGCATCCGGCTGGAGTCGGCGACGGTCAGCTTGACGAGATTAGTCGGAACCGACATCTGTTCGCTCCTGTTCGGGACGCAACTGAAGGCAACCGCCTGTCACCCAGCTGCACCGGGGCCGCCAGGCACGCTCCAATTATCAGCAGGCCCTCGCAAGGGGTCAATGAGCACCATTCCGGGCGATTAGGCCGGGTCCGGTCGGCCCGCGTTCACGACCGGATGCCAGTGCGCACGCCGCGGCGCCAGCGCTGCGGTGAGAGCTGCGGGCTCGCGGCGAGCTGTGGCGGTGCGCAGGGCAGGCGCCTGGTTCGTCCGGGGTTACTGGCCGACGCGGCCGTCGATCCGCTCGCGGAGCAGATCGGCGTGGCCGAGGTGGCGGGCGTACTCCTCGACCATGTGGAGTATCACCTCGCGCAGCGCGACGGTCGTGCCGTCGTGCATAGGGCTGCGGACGGCGAGGTC
>Ga0335077_10002676_pt1 | contig 21346 bp, 13 predicted proteins | sample Lox_Sample_31_FD_207151 | JGI IMG/M metagenome (GOLD analysis project Ga0335077, IMG submission 207151) | Soil microbial communities from Loxahatchee National Wildlife Refuge, Florida, United States - Lox_Sample_3.1 | ecosystem: Environmental > Terrestrial > Soil > Wetlands | place: USA...
CATTTCGCGCTCTAAAGTGAAACTTGAATATCTGGTCGGCACGATGATCGAGCTGCCGAGGGCGGCGCTGCTTGCCGGCGAAATCGCGGAGGTCGCGGAGTTCTTCTCATTCGGCACCAACGATCTCACACAGACCACGATGGGTCTTTCACGCGACGACGCGGGGCGGTTCCTGCCGGTGTATGTCGATCAGAGCAAGGCGGCAATCTTCAAAGAAGATCCGTTCCAGACGCTCGATATCGCGGGCGTGGGTAAGCTGATCCTGTGGGCGATCGAGCAGGGCCGCAAGACGCGCCCCAAGCTGAAGATCGGAATCTGCGGAGAGCACGGCGGCGACGCCGACAGCGTGAAGTTCTGCCACAGCGCGGGGATGAACTACGTGAGCGCTTCGCCCTTCCGCGTGCCGATCGCGCGGCTGGCGGCGGCGCAGGCGGTCATCGAAAGCAAGAAGCGCAAGTAGCCGGCGAACGGTCCACGCCGTGCGCGTCGCTCACGTTGGCATCCGCAAAAAGAAGTACGTGGCCAGGAATCCGAATATCACGTCGGGCGCCCAGGCCGCCAGCAACGGCGGAAGCTGGCCGACCGAGCCCATCGCTTCAAACAGCGCGGCCCCCGACCAGTACACAACGCCAATCCCGACAGCTACTGCGAGCCCGCCCACCGCGCCGCGCGTGCCGACGAGAAATGCGAAGGGCGCTCCGAGAAATACGATAACCGCTGCAATCAGCGGAAACGCAAACTTCTTGTGCCACTGCACCGAAAGCCGCGCCGTGTCGAAGCCGGCCTGTCGGAGGCTGGCGATGTATTGGCCGAGCTGCCGCCAGTTCATCTGGTAGTACTGGCGAACTTCGCGGCGGAAATACGTGGGCGGCTCGGTCAGCTCGGGGAACGAGGTTGCCTTGAACGGCTGATAGCTGACCACGCGCCCGTCCGCGCCGAAATCGCGGACCCAGCCGCCGGTGAGAATCCAGACGTCCTCGCTCGGCTCCCAGCTCGCGCGCGCGGCGAAAATCCGGCGGCGCATCTGGAAGGTCGCCGGGTCAAGCTCGAAAACGTTCAGGCCGCCGAAGAGCTGCCTATCGGAGTCGAAGAGCTCGTAATTATAAATTTTCGCGTTCTCCCCAAAGATCCACTGCCGCGCGGGCTCGAAATACGTCTGCGCCGGTCGCCCCTTGATCTGGTTGCGAAGCGCGTCCTGGCGCTGGTTGGCGTAGGGAAGAAACGTGTCGTCGAGTAGGAACATCCCGCCCGAAATCAGGCAGCCCGCCATCAGCAGCGGAAGCACAAGGCGGTAGAGGCTGACGCCGCTCGCTTTGAGCGCGATGACTTCGTTGTTCTTCGCGAGTACCGCGAGCGAGACGAGCGTGGCGACCAGCGTCGCAAGCGGCGCGAGCTGATAGATCATCAGCGGGACGAGATAGCGGAAGTAGCTCAGCACGGTGAGAACGGAAATGTGATTGCGGGCAATATCGCCCAGCAGGTCGAACAGGGTGAACGCGTCGAAAATCAGCACGAACCCGGCCAGCAGCACGAAAAAGTAGTAGAAGAACTGCTGGAACATGTAAACGTCCACCAGCATCGGAAAGGCCATGGTGCGCCCGACTTTCAGCGCCTCTCGAATCGTGGCGCTCGCCTGCGTGCGGGCGGCCGTGCCGTTGGATGTTGCCGTGGGCGCGGCGGCGCGCGACGCCGGGCGGAGTGATTGCAGCCATGCGAGAACGCGGCTTGGCTTGCGAATATTTTCCACGCGCCGGAGGAAAAACAGTCCGATAGCCGTCGCGACGATATTGGCGGCCCACACGCCGGCCCATGGAGCCACGCGGCCCTGCGCGGCCATGTGGTCGCCGGAGACGAATAGAAAGTAGTAGCCTCCGATCAGAATCAGCGTCAGGACCAGGCCCGCGGCTCGTCCGCCGCGTCGGGGACGGACTCCGATGGGCACGCCGAGCAGCGCGAACACGAGGCACGCCGCTGGAAACGCGATGCGGCGCTGGAACTCGACGCGAGCTTCGCGCCAGTGCGGGCCGCGTTCCGACAGCAGCGCCCCGATGGATTGCTCGGAAATCGAGAGAGGCACGGCCCGCTGCGGCGAAGCGGCGCCCGAAATGTCCACGGGAAGATCGGTCTCGCCGAACGTGGTGACGTTGTACTGGTCCGGATTACTCGGATCGTATTCGTGCGTGCTGCCGCTGCCGAGGTGAAGCTCCATCTGGCCGCGGGACGGTCCGACGATGATCATGGCGTCTTCGGCGATGGTGATCGCCTGTTGCGACCGGTCGGCCGGCCCCTTTGCCGAGCGGGGAATCAATCCGGCCGCCGCGTCGCTGGTGGAGGCAAGAAAGACTCCGCGCCAACGTGTGGCAGCGGCTTCCACGTCTTGCACGTATAATATGAACCGCGGAAATCGCTCGTCGAAGACGCGGGGCTGGACGGCGAACGGCGCTTGCGAGGAGAGCACCTGCGCTTCGAGCCGGCGAAGCGTGCGAAGAGAAGCGGGGCTGAGCCAGAACGTCGTCACCAGCGTGGCTGCGGTGGCCAGCAGCGCCACGAAGCCGACCGGAAGAAGCAGGCGGCGCAGGCTGATTCCCGAAGCGTGCAGCGCGACGATCTCGCTATCGGCGGAAAGCCGCCCGAGTCCGATGAGCACGCCGACGAGAATTCCCATCGGCAGCGTGAACCCGAGCACGGGGGGCAGGGTGCAGAGAAACAGGAGCGCCACGGTCCCGATGCCGCCCGAATGGCGGACGATCAGATCCATCAGGCGAACGAGCTGGGGTACGAAGAAAACGAACGTGAAGACAGCGAGGCCCAGAAAGGCGTGGGACACGACCTCGCGGCAGATGTATCGATCGAGCAGGCGCATAGCAGCGCGCCGCACATTCTAGCACCGGGAGCGTTCGATTGGGCCGAGTAAACCTGGCTATTCTCTGGCACATGCACCAGCCGCAGTACCGCGATCCGGAGACGGGGCGGTACCTGCTGCCCTGGACGCGGCTGCACGCTCTGAAGGACTACTGGGGAATGGTGAAGCTGCTCGAAAATTTCCCGCGCGTGCATGCGACGTTCAACTTTGTCCCGCTGCTCGCCGAGCAGATCGAGGAGTACGCGAGCGGCCGGTTTCGCGAGACGTGGTTTGAGGTCGCGTTTACTCCGGCCGAAAAGCTCACGCCGGACCAGAAGCGCGAAGCGCTCGAGCGCGCCTTCCAGGTGAATGAAAATTTTCTGCGCCGCTGGCCCAGATTCGCGGACCTCGAATCGCAGGCGCGGTCGGGCGGGGCGGAAGCGTGCGTGGCGCACTGGAGCCCGCGAAACTGGCGCGACCTCCAGGTGCTCTCGCAGCTCGCCTGGATGGATGAGGAGTATCTGACGAAGGATCCCTCGATCCGGGATCTCTCCGAAAAAGGCCAGCACTATTCGGAGGAAGACAAGGCGGTGCTGCTCGCCAAGCAGCACGAGCTACTGGAAGCCGTCCTGCCGGAATATCGCCGCGCCGCCGCGCGGGGACAGATCGAGATTTCGACGACGCCGTATTACCACCCCATTTTGCCGCTCCTGTGCGACACGGACATCGCGCGCGTATCCAACCCGCATACGCCGCTTCCGCAGCCGGCCTTCCGCTACCCGGAGGACGCGCGCGAGCAATTGTCCCGGGCGCGGCTCTTCCACGAGCGCGTATTCGGCCAGCCGCCGGCAGGGCTGTGGCCATCGGAAGGATCGGTATCCGACGCGGCGCTCGAGATTGCAATGGAGCTGGGCTTCAAATGGTTCGCGACGGACGAGGGCGTGCTCGGGCGGACGCGGAATATTGGATTCTGGCGCGACGCTTCGGGATATCCGGAGAATGGTCCGGAACTGTACTCGCCCTGGCGATTCCGGCGCGCCGGGCAAGAGATGAATGGGTTCTTCCGCGATCACTACTTGTCGGACCTGGTTGGTTTCGTGTACAGCCGCATGGGGGCCGATGCGGCGGCGTGGGACTTGCACCGGCGCATCCGCGCGATCGGTGAGCGCGAGCCGGAAGGGCGCACCGCAACCATCAGCCTCATTCTCGATGGAGAAAACGCCTGGGAATACTACCCGGAGAACGGGCGCGAGTTCCTGCGGCGTTTCTACGAACGCATCCAGCTCGATCCGGACATCCATGCGATGACGATGAGCGAAGCGGCCGCTGCCGCCGAGTCCGCGGAGAACCCACGAGACCTCGACGAGATTTTCCCAGCCTCGTGGATCAACGCAAACTTCGACGTTTGGATCGGCCATTCCGAGGACGTTCGAGCATGGGACTTGTTGCGCGATGCGCGAGAGGCCTTCGAGCGGGCGAAGGCGCGTGGGGTCTTGATGGACAAGTCGACGCCTCCGCGGTGGACGCCACAGGGAGAACGCGCCTACGTCGGGGTGCTCGCCGCCGAGGGAAGCGACTGGTGCTGGTGGTATGGTCCCGAGCACGCATCGGCGAACGATGCCGAATTCGATAGCCTCTATCGAAAGCATCTGACCGAAATCTACAACGCGATCGGTGAGCCCGCTCCCGACGCACTGGTTCACCCGATCAAGCGCGCACCGGAGAGAGGACGGCGCGAGGCTCCCTCCACGTACCTCGACGTGCAAGTGGACGGGCGGGAGAGCAGTTACTTCGAATGGCTCGGCGCCGGGCTTTATTCAACGGAACGCCGAAGCGGGGCGATGCACGGTCGGCAGTACGTGCTCGGCGACTTCTATTACGGTTTCGGGCCGGACCATTTCTGCCTGCGCGTGGATCCTATCGCCGAGGCCGTAGCCGAGATGCACGAATTCCAATTGCGGCTGACGGTGTGGGATTCGCGGGAGACGCGGATCACTTTGCGCGTGGAAGACGGAAGGCTCGCGGGATGCATCGTCGAGCAGGGCGGCGTATGCATGCTGCACCCGAATACGGTGGTCTCGGCGGCGTACGCGAGGATCATGGAAGTGCGCCTCGCGCGGGAGATGTTCGATCTTCGCGGGCGCCGCGACCTGCTGGTGCGCGTGGCGCTCTGGAAGGGCGGTTTGCCCGTGGACGTTCTGCCGCCCGAAGGAGTGCTCGAAGTCGCGCTGGGCGAAGAGAATTTTGCGTGGGAGCCGGAACAAGCGGTTCCAGCACCCGAGCCTCTGTCCGGCGGCCGCACTTCCGCGCCGAGTTAGCCGCAATAACACGTATTGACATTTGGAACCTGCAGCGGGATAGTCGGCGCGTCCCTTTGCCGGGGATTCTTGAGATCGACAAATACTAACAGCAGTCGGCTCCGCGATATGTGAGCCGCCCAACCCGGACCGAGAAATGGTTCTCGGCGCCGGAGGAGGGCCTAATGAACAAGCGGCAGTTTGTAGTGTGCCTTCTGGTGCTCGCCGGAAGCGCAAGCGTTTCCGTTGCTGCACGAAGAGTGATGCACGGCTCGGTGCCGAGCAGCTCCCTACGGATTGGCCCCCAAAGGAAGGTAGAAGATCGCGGCGCCCGAAGTGTGCCCGTTCGCAAAGCGAAAGCGGAAGGCTTCGGCCCGCTCTCGGTCCCGATGACGTTCGAGCCAAACGTCGGGCAGGCGGACGCGCGCGTACAGTTCATCGGCCGCGGAAAGGGACTCACCGTTTATCTGACGCGCGACGAAATCGCGGTGCGGGTTGCGAAGGGCGCGGGAAGCCGTTCGGGTGTCGTCGCGCTGAGACTCGCGGGAGGCGCGCGGTTCAGCTGGACCGGGCGGGAGAAGCTGCGCGCGGTGAGCAACTACCTCGTCGGAAACGATCCGCGGCGTTGGCACCGGCAGGTTCCCCATTTCGAGCGAGTGGACGCGCGGGGAGCAGAGCGCGGAGCCGGCATCGCGGTGTACGGCAATGACGAAGGCCTCGAATACGACTTGCGGCTCGCGCCCGGAGCCGACGCTTCGGCACTCCGACTGAACGTCTCAGGCCCCGACCAAATGCGGATCGAACGGGACGGAAGCCTTGTGCTGAGCGTGGGAGAGTCCCGCCTGCAAATGAAAAAGCCGGAGATTTACGAGGAACGGCCCGGACGAGCGAAATGGCGACAGGCAGTTGCCGGCGAGTACGTTCTTGAGGCGGATGGTTCTGTCGGCTTTCACGTCGGTCGGCACGACCCCAACGCAGCGCTGGTGATCGACCCTTCGCTCTCCGTCGCGTATGCCACATTCCTCGGAGGATCGGGCACGGACGCTGCGGCGGCTCTGGCCGTGGATGCGTCGGGCAAGCTGTACGTCGGCGGGACCACGACCTCCGCGACGACATTGCTGGAGCCGCCGAGCCGGCGGCTGGGGCCGGCCGACGGTCCGGCGGAATTCTTCATCGCCAAAATCGACCCTGGCGCGACCGGCGCGAACTCGCTCGTCTACCTCACGATTCTCGGGGGCAGCGGCGTGCAAGCCGGCGGGATGATCGCGATTGACCCGTCCGGCAACGTGGCGTTGATGGGTACGACCACCGCGACTGACTACCCGGTAACGGACGCGAGCCAGCCGACGAGTGCGCTCGCGAGCGGCCAGGGAAACGACCTGGTGGTGAGCGAGATCGACGCGACCGGCGGCAATTTCGTATTTTCGACTCTCTTCGGCGGAAGCGGAATCGAAGCGTTCAACTCGCCGGGAGGAATAGCGGTCGATTCCGCCGGCAGAATTTACGTCGCGTCGGACGCGCACACCACCTCTATAGACACGGCCTCAGCGGACTTGCCGGTCACGGCAGGTGCATTTCAGACCACGTGGGATGGAATGTTGGACGACGGATTCATGGCGATCTTCCAGCCTCCCGCGCAGGCGGGTGGCGCGCCCGTTCTCCGGTATTGCACCTATCTCGGGACCAATTCCGGCAGCGGGCCCAGCATCGGGGGGATCGCGGCGGACTCCGAGGGCAATGCGTATATCGCGGGCTCGAGCTCCAACTCGACGAACGGATTTCCCGTGAAGAATGCGATTCAGACGGCGTATGGAGGCGGATCTTCGGACGCCTTCCTGATGAGGATCACGCCCGGCGGCGGCGGGCCGCAAGATCTCGTCTATGCAACGCTGCTGGGAGGATCGGGCGCGGACGCCGCGCTCGCCGTGGCCGTCGATTCGGGGACGCCGGCGAACGTGTACGTAACCGGGACGACCCAGTCGCCAAACTTTCCTACCAACGGCACAACGGCGGCCTACCAGTCGAGCTTGCACGCGAACGCGACATCGAACGCATTCCTGGCCGTGGTGGCGCAAAACGCGATCAGCGGACAGGCATCACTCAGCTACTCGACCTACTTGGGAGGATCGCGCTCGGATTCGGGGCAGGGCATCTCCGTGGCGGCGCTGAACACCGTCTACGTGGCGGGGACGACCAGTTCGTGGGACTTGCCTTGGCACGACAATCTTCAGCCGTTCAATGGCGCGGCCGATGCGTTCATAGCGAAACTGGATCCGACGGCGTCCGGCGCGGCTTCGCTGATTTACGTGACGCCGCTCGGCGGAACCTCTCCTCCGGGAGGAACGGCGGGCGCGACGGGGAATGCGGTCGCGGCGGACCAGTCCGGTCACGTGTACGTCGCGGGAACGACCACTTCGGCGGATTTTCCGACCGCCGTCACCACGCAAGCCAACGTGAACGGCTTCCAGCAGGAATGCGCAAGCTGCCAGCAGACGCCCGCCGTATCGGATGCCTTCGTCGCTGAGATCGTGGAGAGCGCGGCGCAGACGCCGAGCGTGTATTTCAATCTCGGCCGGGTGAGTTTTCCCGCCTCGGCCATCGGCACCGCAAACGCCGCGCAGCCCGTGGCCGCGCTCAACGGGGGCGAGAGTCCCTTGACGATTTCGGACATTGAAATCGCCGGGACGAATGCGGCCGATTTCTCGCTGATCGGCCAGGGCGCCTGCCTTGGGAAGTCGATCGCTCCCGGACCCGCGCCGCAGTGCTCGTTCGAAGTAGGATTCACTCCGTCCGTTGTCGGCCCGGAGGCTGCCGTCATCACATTTTCGGACAACGCCCCGGGAAATCCGCATGTTCTGGAACTGGCGGGCGCCGGGAACGGGCCGCTTGCATCCACATCGCCTGCGAACGTGAACTTTGACAATCAGCCGGAGAATTCCCGCAGCTCGGGCCAGATCGTGACCCTTTCGAACGTGGGAAACGAGCCTCTTACGCTCACGAGCTTCGCCGTCACCGGTCCGAACGCGGCGGAATTCCCGCTTGCACAAGGCACGGGAAGCAATCCCTGCCAGTTCAACACGGCGCTCGCGCCTGGGAGCGGCTGCGCGATCGAAATCGTGTTTGCGCCGGACGCGGTCGGGCCGTTCCAGGCGGAGATCGATTTCCTGGACAATTCCGAAGACATAGCAAATGCGAAGCAAGTGGTCCCGCTGACCGGAACCGGCACGCTTCCCGAGCCGATTGCCAATCTATCGGCGTCGTCGCTGGATTTCGGAAACGAGGCCACCGGCAGCAGCAGCGGTTCGCAGAGCGTCACGCTGACGAACACTGGCAGCGCCCCTATCGACATCAGCGGCATCTCGATCGCTGGAGCCAACGCGGCAGAGTTTGGGATCGCGGCTGCGGGCACCACCTGCCCGGCGGGCGGCGGAACGCTCGCGATCAAGGCGGGTTGTACCGTCGCCGTGCAATTCGCGCCGGTGTCAGGCGGAAGCAAGACCGCCAGCTTGAACTTCATGGATAACGCCGCGGGCAGTCCGCAGCAAGTCGCGCTTTCCGGCATAGCTTCAGCTCCTGCATCGCTTCAAGTCACTCCGGCGAGTCTGGCGTTTGCATCGCAGAGCGAAGGAACGACGGGCGCTTCGCAAACAGTCACAATCTCGAATCTCGGCACGTCCTCAGCCGGGATCAGCGGGATCACCGTGTCCGGAGCAAATGCCGGTGTCTTCGCGCTGGGGACGCCATGCGCTCCGAGCTTGGCGGCAGGTAAAAGCTGCCAGATGACCGTGTCGTTCAGCCCGGCAGTCTCTGCGCCTCCCGGCGCCAGGTCCGCGACGCTAAATGTTCCCGGAGGCTCTCCCGCGAGTGTCGGCCTTTCGGGTACCGCGACGCAGGCGGCGATCTCGACGCCCGCGAGTTTTGGCTTCGCGCCGCAGCTCGGGGGAACATCCGGTACCACGCAGCCGTTGACCGTAACGAATAGCAGCAGCGGGACGCTGGCTGGCGCGCTGACAATCACGTCCGCGACGAAAACGGGAACGAACGCGGCCGACTTCGTGCTGTCGACCGACACCTGCACAGGCGCGAGCACCCCGCCGGGAGCGACGTGCACGATTCAGGCGGCCTTCAAGCCGGTACAATCCGCGACGTGCGGGGCGTCCCAGGGTCTCCGCACCGCGACGCTCGTGCTGGCCGACAATGCGCCGGGAAGCCCGCACAGCATCCCGCTCAGCGGCACGGCGATGGATTTTTGCATCAACGCCGCGACCGGGCAGGGCGTCAGCGAGCCGATTCCGGCCGGACAATCCGCCACGTTCATGCTCGAGATCGACTCGTCCGCCGGATTCACCGGGAGCGCGACGCTCGCGTGCTCGGGTGCGCCACCTCTCGGCGCCTGCGCCGTGAGCACATCTCCTGCCACGACTCCGCCGACCGTCCAGATTAGTCCCGGCAGTCCGGGGCAGTTCCAGGTGGTCGTCACATCAATGGCGGGTGGAGCAGTTCCAACGGGACTTCCGAACTCGCGGAATCAGCCTCCGGGCGCGCAGCGGGTTATGTGGATCGCCGCGGTCTGGATTCTGGCTTTGGCGTCGTGGGGAAGCGTGGCGCGCGCGAGGAAGTTGCGAAGCTCCGCCCGGTTCGTGCAGGCGGGCGTTCTGCTGCTGGCGCTTGCGACAGCGATGGTCGCGTGCGGCGGAGGCGACGGTGCGCTCCCCAGTGACCCTCCGCCCGGCACCCCTCCGGGCACCTACACGACAAACGTCACGGCGACGGTCACCACTTCCGGCCAGCCGGTCGTGACGCGCACGATCCCGCTCAACGTCACGATTCAGTAGTAGCGCGCGCCTAAAAGACTTTGATTGCGAGGTCGCGCGGTTGAGAGCCGGCGGGGATCAGCGTCGTCAGGAGTGGAGACGGGATGTTGGCGCGGATGATGGCGAGTTCGTCGGAGGCAGTATCGACCACCACGAGCATGTCGCCGCCGGGAGTAAGCTGGCAGGTACGCGGGGCCTGCCCCACCGCGATCCGGCTTGTTCCCGCCTGGCGAGTCTGAATCGCGACGGGCACCACGCGATTGGCCGCCGAATCTGAAACGAACAGCGTCTGCGCGTCCGCTGTCAGGGTCGCGGCGGTAGGCGACATCCCGAGCATCAGAAATTCGCCGACCTCGTTGGTCGCGGTGTTGACGATGAGCAGGCCGTGGGCGTTGCCGGAAGGAATGTAGAGCTCGCCGCCGTCGGGCTTCAGGATCAATGCGTCGGGCGTGCCGCCGAGCGTGAGATTGGCCAGCAGCACGTCTCGCTTCAGGTCCACCACGGAAATCTGGTTGCGCGTGCCGGACGTAATGAAGGCCTTCGAGCTATCCGGCAGGATCGCGATCTGCTCCGGATTCGGTGCGACGGGCACAACGGCGCGCGGCGCAAGCGAAGCTGCGTCGAGGATCGACACGGTCGAGTCGTCTCGATTGGACACGACGAGCAGTTTTCCATCGGGTGAAATCCGCGCGATCCACGGCCGGCGGCCCGCCCGGCCGCGCGCGACGATTTGACGAGTGGCGCAGTCGATGGCCACCACCGCGTTCGAGCCCGACGCGGCGACGAAGGCACGGGAGCCATCGGCGGAGAAGTCGAGCGCGTACGGCGCCGCTCCTACCGGAATGCGCGCGACCACATGATTCGTCGTCACGTCCAGCACCCACGCGTAGCCCCCGGCGGAACTCAGCCCCCAGATCTCCTTGCGAGTGGGGTTTGCGCGGATGCCGGTGGGCGACGGGCCAACCGAAATCGTCGCCACCGGCGACAGCTTCACCAGATCGGCCGCCGTGACTGTGCCGTCACCCGTGTTGCCGACATACGCGAAGAGGTGCAGTCCCGGGCGCAGGAACGACGGGCGAAGTTCAAGCGCCACCTCGCGGATCGCCAGTCCCGCAAGCGCGAGGACCAGGATCACCAGCCGGTAATTGAGGCGATGTTTCAATTGACTGTGCGGCCCAGCACGGCGGCGATCGCTCGGACTTCACGCACCAACTGATCGAACTCGTCGGGCAGAATCGACTGCGGCCCGTCGGAGAGCGCGTGAGCGGGGTCGTGATGGACTTCCACGAGAAGCCCGTCGGCGCCAACGGCGACGGCCGCGCGCGATAGCGGCAGCACCTTGTTTCGCCGCCCGGTGCCGTGCGAAGGATCGACGACAATCGGCAGGTGGCTGAGCCGCTGGACGGCGGGAATCACGCTCAGGTCGAGCGTGTTGCGCGTGTGATCGGCAAACGTGCGCACTCCGCGCTCGCACAGGATCACCTGGTAGTTGCCCTCGGACATTACGTATTCGGCGGCCATCAGAAATTCATCGAGCGTGGCGGACATTCCGCGCTTCAGCAGTACGGGCTTTCGCGCGTGCCCGGCGCGCTTCAGCAGCGAGAAATTCTGCATGTTGCGCGCGCCGATCTGGATCACGTCGGCGTATTTCTCCACCAGATCGAGCGATTCGTTGTCGATGGCCTCGGTGATGATTCCGAGGCCGAGCTTCTCGCGTACATCGGCGAGGATCCGCAAGCCGTCCTCTCCGAGCCCTTGGAACGCGTACGGAGACGTGCGCGGTTTGTAGGCCCCGCCGCGAAACAGGCGCGCGCCGGCGGCGCGAATCCGCTCGGCGATGATGAACGCCTGCTCGCGCGTTTCAATGGCGCAGGGGCCGGCGACCATGGCCACGGCTTTTCCGCCGAAAGTGACCTCGCCGGAGGGAGTGGGCACACGGACGATCGTGTTGTCAGCCTTGATGTCGCGGCTGACGAGCTTGTAAGGCTTGCTGACCGGAATGCATTCCACCACGCCCGGCATGGATTCTAGCGCGCCGATGTCTACGGCACCTTGATTGCCGGTGATGCCGACGGCCGTGCGCCCCGCGCCGGGAATCGGGTGCGCGCGAAATCCGAGTGCCTCGATCCGCTGGCATACGGCGCGGACCTGCTCCTCGGTGGCGTTCGACTGCATGACGATAAGCATCAGCGGCGCTCCGTGCCGAAAGGCGAAACGCAAAGTTTAGCGTATCCGCGGTCAGCGAGGCAAAGAAGAGAGGGTGGCCAAGATCGGGGAACATTCTGGAGGCGCGGGGCGGGATCGAACCGCCGATAAAGGTTTTGCAGACCTTTGCCTTACCACTTGGCGACCGCGCCTCAGGCCGGCTTGCAAATCATAGCACTGGCGTCGTTGAGCTGACCAGCGCATCGCTCCCGATCGCTTTCCACGGTATCCGCCGCGCGGCATTGGACACGGCGCTCCGCGGGTGTATAGTACGCGCCAAGAAGGCGAATCGCGCGGGAAGTTCGATTGGGGTCGAACGGTCCTCTGGTACGGAAACCGCAACTCACCAAAATTTGAAGTCTGACTCAATCCGGTCAACCACCAACAGCAACGAGTTCAAAAGGAGATCGCCTATGAAGAAAATCTTGATGGCCGCAATCGCGCTTGCCTGTTTCACCGGCGGAAGCGCCGTGACGCTGCGCGCGCAAGAGCAAAACCCGCCTCCCAAAGTGTTGTTGATCATGCGCGAGATGGTGAAAGTCGGAAAAGGAACGGCTCACGAGAAGAACGAAGCCGCGTTCGCAAGGGCCTTTGCTGCCGCGAAGGCTCCCGACCGGTACCTGGCCGTGACCACCATGAGCGGACCGAGTGAAGCTTGGTTTCTCGAGGGCTTTGGCTCTTTCGCCGACTGGGAAAAGACGAACAAAGCCGACGACGAGCCGAAGATCTCGGCGGCCGTCATGCCGTATATGGAAAAGGACGCCGACTACATCTCCGATGGAAACCAGACCGTGGCCACGTTTAATGAGAAGTGGAGCTACCGGCCGGCGATGAGCATGGCCGATATGCGCTATTTCGAGGTGGAGACGATTCGGTTGCGCCCGGGGCACGACAAGGACTGGGAAGATCTCGTCACGCTCTTCAAGACGACCGCCGACAAGATCAATATGGACGAGCATGACCTCTTCTACGAGGGCCGTTACGGCGCTCCTGCCGGGACGATCTATATCTTCACGCCGCGAAAGTCTCTGGCCGATCTGGACGCCGCGCTGGGCGCCGGGAAAGCCTTTCAAGATGCGCTCGGGCCGGAAGGCCAGAAGAAGTGGGCTCAACTCGTAGAGGAGACGATTGCAAACGACAATACCACTCTCGTCGAATTCAGCCCCCAGATGAGCCTCCCGCCGGACGCCTGGGTCAAGTCCGATCCGGACTACTGGAAGCCGAAACCGATGGCGCCTCCCAAGGCCCCGGCTGCGGCGCCGAAGCCGGCTCCGGCTCCAACAACCAAGAACTAGCGGAGCTGCAGCCCGAAACGCGGGGCGGAGCGTGTTGCTCCGCCTCGCGGCATCGACCGGACCTCCTGGGCCCCGGTTTGCGCGCGCGCCAACTTTCCGATAAAATGACTTTTGGACTCCCGGACAATCTGAGGGAATGGCGGAAGAACAACACCGCAGTAGCCTAGCCTTCGACGCAGACGACGAGTACCGTCCGGAACCACCCCCTCCACCCGAAATTCCAGCGTGGAAAGACGGCAGCATCCGCATCGGCATCCATACGTCCATCGCCGGGGATATCAGCGGCGCGCTCGATATCGCGCACGGCCTGGGCGCCAACGCGCTGCAGATCTTCTCCTCGAGCCCGCGGATGTGGGAGCGCGGCATGTCGCGCATCACCGAAGCCGACGCGGCCCGGTTCCGCGCCCGCCGCGCGGAATTGGCGCTCGGGCCGCTGGTGATCCATTGCAACTACCTGATTAATCTCGCGTCTCCGAATCCTGTGCTGCGCACGCGCTCCATGCACGCCTTCCATCAGGAGATCGTGCGCGCCTTGGCGCTCGGCGCGGACTATCTCGTGCTGCATCCGGGAAGCGGACAGGGCAGCGGGAGCGACACGGCGGTGGCCGCGATCTCCCAGGCGTTGAAGCTGGCGGCGCGCGGACTGAAGCTCGGCGAGCTGCGCATTCTGCTCGAAAACACGGCCGGGCAGGGAAGCTCGGTCGGCTCGCGATTCGAGGAGCTGAAGGCGATTCTCGATGCGTGCCCCGATCTGCCGCTCGGCGTGTGCATCGACACGGCGCATACGTTCGCGGCCGGCTGGGATATCCGCTCGAAAGAAGGCCTCGAAGGCGCGCTGGCGGATATCAACCGCACCGTAGGGCTCGCGCGCGTGGGTGTGGTGCACGTGAATGACTCGAAGGTGCCGCTGGGCTCGCGCGTGGACCGCCACGAGCACATCGGGAAGGGCAAGATTGGGCTCGAAGCGTTCGGGCGAATTCTGAATCATCCGCTGCTCGCGGCGTGCGCGTTTATTCTTGAGACGCCGATCGATAAGCCGGGCGACGATAAGCGAAACGTCGCGGCGCTTTGGAGGCTCACCGGGCGGGTCGTGCGAGCCTCGGGCCCCGGCATGAAGCCGCGGCGGAAAAAGGTATCACGGGAGCGAGGGGTGCGCTCCGGCGCGCGACGACGCAAGAGACCACGGGGGAAGTGAACTTGGCCGATTACGACTCGCAGCGAATCGAAGAAAAGTGGCAGAAGATCTGGGAGGAGCAGGCGGCCTTCCGCGCGGACGACGGCGACGCGGCGCGCCCGAAATACTACCTGCTCGAAATGCTTCCATATCCTTCCGGGACGCTGCATATGGGCCACATGCGGAACTACACGATCGGCGACGCCGTGGCGCGGTACAAGTGGATGTGCGGCTACAACGTGCTGCATCCAATGGGCTGGGACGCCTTTGGTCTGCCCGCGGAAAACGCGGCCATCAAGAACGGCACCCATCCGCGCGATTGGACCAATGCCAATATCGAGGAGTTCCGCCGCGTTCTGCGGCGCTTCGGATTCAGCTACGACTGGCGGCGCGAAATTTCCACCTGCGAACCGGAATACTACCGCTGGAACCAGTGGTTCTTCCTGCGCATGCTTGAGAAGGGCATCGCCTTCCGGAAGAAGAGCAAGGTCAACTGGTGCCCCGAGTGCGCCACGGTGCTCGCGAACGAGCAGGTGATCGACGGATACTGCTGGCGGCACGAGACCACGCAGGTCGAGCAGAAAGAGCTCGACCAGTGGTTTCTGCGCATCACGCAATACTCCGACGAATTGCTCGAAGACATGTCGCAGCTCGTCGACGGCTGGCCGGAGCGCGTGCTCGTGATGCAGCGGAACTGGATCGGGAAGTCGCGCGGCACTCGCGTCCGATTCGACGTCGCGGGAATGAAGGACCGCAGCCTCGAGGTGTTCACCACGCGCGTGGACACCATCTACGGAGCGTCCGCGATCGTCGTTGCTGCTGGCCATCCGCATGTCGGTGCGCTGCTCGAAGGCGTCCCGGGACGCGCGGCCATGGAAGCGCAGCTCAAGGCCATGCGCCAGAAAAGTATGCGCGCGGCGGACATCGCCACCGCCGAAAAGGAAGGGTTCTTCACCGGCCGGTTCGCCGCTAACCCGTTTTCGGGCGCGCAGGTCCCGATCTGGGTGGCAAATTTCGTTCTTGCGGAGTACGGCACGGGCGCGGTGATGTGTGTCCCGGCGCACGACCAGCGCGACTACGAGTTCGCGGACAAGTACGGCCTGCCCGTCAAAATCGTCGTGCAGGCCGCGCAGGGAACGCCCCTGCGCGCCGATCGCATGAACGAGGCGTACACCGAGCTCGGGCGCCTGGTCGAATCGGGGCCCTACACTGGCCTGACGTCGGACGCGGCAATCGAGAAGATGTCGGCGGACGCCAAATCGAAAGGCTTCGGCCAGGAGGAGACGACGTATCGCTTGAAGGACTGGGGCATCTCGCGCCAGCGCTACTGGGGCACCCCGATACCCGTGATCTATTGCGAGAAGGACGGAATCGTCCCCGTGCCGGACGACCAGTTGCCCGTGCGCCTGCCTGAAAAAGTCGCGCTGACGGGGCAGGGGCAATCGCCGCTCGCGGGCGTTCCGGAATTTGTCAACACAACGTGTCCGAAATGCGGCGGCCCGGCCCGCCGGGAAACCGATACGATGGACACGTTCGTCGATTCCTCGTGGTATTTCTACCGCTACACCGACCCGCACAATTCCAGCGCGCCGTACGATAAAGCGAAAGTAGGTTACTGGTTTCCGATCGACCAGTACGTCGGCGGCATCACGCACGCGATCCTTCACCTGCTGTACTCGAGATTTTTCTGCAAGGTAATGCGCGATCTCGGGCTGGTGAAGCACGACGAGCCGATCTCGCGCCTCTTCACGCAGGGCATGGTGCAAAAGGGCGGGGTGGCGATGTCGAAGTCGCGCGGCAATGTTGTCGGCGCGATTGAAATGGCCGAGAAGTACGGCTGCGACACCGGCCGGATGTACACGCTCTTCGCTGCGCCGCCGGAGAAGGACCTTGAATGGAGCGAGCAGGGAATCGAAGGGTCGTCGCGCTTTCTGAACCGGGTGTACAGGCTGGTCGAGAAGCACGCCGAGAGAGTGCGCGGGCTTTCGATCGACTGGAACGCGCAGACCGACTTCGCCCATGCCACGGCGAAGGAAAAGACGCTGATCCGCAAGACGCACCAGACGCTCAAGCGCGTCACCAACGATTTCGAGGTGCGCTGGCATTTCAACACCTCGATCGCGCTGGTCATGGAGCTCGTCAACGAGCTGCACGCGCAGGAGCCGCTCGATCGGGATATTTCGCCGATGATCCTGAAGCGCGTGCTCTCCGTGATGGTGCTGATGCTTTCGCCGATGACTCCGCACATCGCCGAGGAAATGTGGGAGATGCTTGGGAATTCGGGCACAATCTCGCGGGCGAAATGGCCGGCTTACCGCGAGGATTTGACCAAGGAAGATCAGATTGAGATCCCGATTCAGATCAACGGCCGGATGCGCGGAAAGATTCTGGCCGATGAAGGAATCGGAGAAGAGGACTTGAAGGAGCGCGCTCGCACCGACCCGCGCATCGCACCGCTGCTGGCGGGCAAAGAGATCGTAAAGCTGATCGTGGTTCCGAAGAAGCTTGTGAATATCGTGCTAAGGTAACCGACGGCAGGGAGATAATGATGGCGAATAGCGGGGCGGCGGCGCAAAAAGAGCCCGGAGGAATGGTGAGCACGAAACGCGGCATCGTGGTTTTGGATTTTGGCGGCCAGTACACGCAGCTGATCGCGCGCCGGATCCGCGAGCAGCAGGTGTTTTCTGCAATCCTGCCGTGCACGGCCTCGGTCGACGAGATTCGCGCGCAGGAGCCGGTCGGGATCGTGCTCTCGGGCGGCCCGAGCTCCGTGTACGACAAGGACGCGCCGGTTTGCGACCCGAAAGTGTTGGAGCTGGGCGTCCCCATGCTCGGCATCTGTTACGGGATGCAGTGGCTCACCTATTCGCTGGGCGGAAAAGTCGAGCGAGCCGACCGTCGGGAATATGGCCGCGCTAAACTCAATATTGAGCGCGACTCGAGGCTTTTTTCAGGCCTGCCGGGCGAACTCAAGATCTGGAACAGCCACGGCGACCACGTCGTTGGGTTGCCGGCCGGCTTCCACGTTACCGGCCGCACAGACAACGCGGTCGCAGCGGTTGAAGATCCCGACCGACAATTCTATGGCGTGGAATTTCATCCCGAAGTGAATCATACGGACCGCGGCACCGAGATCCTCCAAAACTTCGTCTTCGGAATCTGCGGCGCCAGGCAGAATTGGAGTCGCGCCGGATTTATCGCCGAAGTGGTCGCGTCGATTCGCAAGCAGGCCGAAGGCGCTCGAGCGATCTGCGCGTTGAGCGGCGGCGTGGACTCTACGGTGGCCGCAGCGCTGGTCCACCGTGCGATCGGCGGTCGGCTGACAAATGTTTTCGTCAATACGGGCCTGCTGCGCTGGAACGAGTTTCCGGACACTCTCGAGATGCTTCGAAGTCGCCTCGGATTGAATGTGATCGGCGCGGATGCGACAGAGCGCTTTCTGGGTAAGCTGAAGGGCGTGGTCGATCCGGAGCAGAAGAGGAAGATTATTGGCAACGAATTCATTTCCGTGTTCGCCGAAGAGGAACGCAAGCTCGTCGCCTCGCAGTCCGGATTGCCCGTAAAATTTCTCGTGCAAGGCACTCTGTATCCCGACGTGATCGAATCGGTGTCCGTGAAAGGACCGTCCGCAGTCATCAAATCGCATCACAATGTCGGCGGATTGCCGAAGGACATGCCCTTCGTGTTAATCGAGCCGCTGCGCGACCTGTTCAAAGATGAAGTCCGGCAGATCGGACGGGAGTTGGGATTGCCCGAGGAAGTCCTGGTGAAGCACCCGTTCCCTGGACCCGGCCTCGCCGTGCGGATCGTGGGAGAAGTGACCCCCGAAAGGCTGGAAACTCTTCGCGGGGCGGACGCCGTCGTCGTGGAGGAAATCCGCCGCGCGGGGCTTTACGAAAAAGTGTGGCAGGCGTTCGCCGTTCTGCTGCCAATCCGCAGCGTCGGCGTGATGGGCGATGGCAGAACGTATGCCGACACCATCGCCGTCCGCGTGGTCGATTCGCTCGATGCCATGACAGCGGACTGGTCCCGGCTGCCGCTGGAAGTGCTGGAAAAGATCTCGGTGCGGATCGTGAACGAGGTGCCCGGCGTGAACCGGGTGGTTTACGACATCAGCTCCAAGCCGCCCAGCACGATAGAATGGGAATAGAGATGAGGCGGCCTACCCGGTGCATTGTGCGCGACGTGAAAAGACACGAAAGCGCTGACGCCATGCGCGTGGTAACACGGGACGGTGCCGCGGAGAGCCGCTATCGAATCAACGCTCTAGCGGTTCGCCATCTTCTGGGCCATGTACAGCAACAGCCGGCGGTCTCCCTCTTCGATGCGGCCGAGGAGCCGGCGAAAGCGGCCCAGATAACGCGCGTCCTTACCGGTGCTGCCCCAGGCGATGTCGTCCGCGCTCTTCCGCTTCGGAAGATTGGGAAGCACGGGCGGTTCTTCGCCGTCATAGAAAAGCTGGTAGAGCGGCACTTCCATCGCCCGCGCCAGCTTCTCCAGGGTCTCGATCGCCGGAACGGTGTGGCCGTTCTCGACGCGCGAGATGTAGCAGCGGAGCAGACCCGTGCGCTTTTCAACGTCGCCCTGAGAAAGTTTTTTTGTTTCACGTAGAAGTCGAATGCGATCTCCGATTATCATGGCGGGTATTGTCACATGGACTAGTGGCCGCTGCAAGGCAAAATTGATCGGGACAAAAATTTATTTCAGCGTAACCGAATGCGGATGACGAACGTCCCAAAGAGTATGGCAGCCAGCGCCCCGGCGCTCGCGATCCCTCTCGAACGAGAGGGGAAGAGGGCAGAGGATCGGGAACTGGTGCGCCTCGCGCAGACCGGGGCGGAGCCTGCATTCGAGGAGCTTGTCCGCCGCCATCAGCAGCGGGTGTTTGCGCTTGTCGGCGGAATCCTGCGCCGGCCGGAGGATGTGGAAGACGTCGCGCAGCAGGTGTTTCTGAAAGCGTATCTCGGTCTCAAGAGATTCGACCAGCGCGCGGCATTCTCGACCTGGCTGTACAAGATCGCGGTCAACGAATGCTGGGATTACTTGCGGAAGAAGAAGGTTCGGCCGCTGGTGTACGAGGCGGATTTGTCGGAGGAGCAGGTTTCCCGGCTCGACGGGATCGTTTCCGCCGACCGCCCGCCCGAGGGGCCGAGCGATCGCGCTGAAATGCGGGAGGTCCTCGAGCGGCTTCTCTCCGCGCTGCCCGAGCAGGACCGGCAGCTGCTGGTGCTCAAAGAGATGGAAGGATTTTCGGTGCAGGAACTGGCGGAAATCCTCGATCTGAACGTGAATACCGTGAAGGTGCGGCTGTTCCGCGCGCGCGGCCGGGTGATGGATGTCTACCGGCGGCGGGTCGGAGCCGGGGTCAAGACAGGCGCGGGGCCGTCCTCGCGCGGGAAGGAGTAGGTCCCATGGCAGTGAACGCGGAGTTCGAGAACACGGCATGCGCGAAATACGAGTCGCTGCTGGAAGACTATCTCAACGGAGAACTGAGCGTCGCGGACGCAAAGAGCGCGGCGGAGCATTGGAAGAGCTGCGCCGGTTGCCGCGAGGCTCTCGAACGCGCCTCTGCGAGCGTGCGCTTGCTGCGCTTCGCGGGCCCGTCTGCCGAGCCCACCCCGGCCTTTGCGCGCACGGTGATGGCCCGCATTCGCATGGCGCAGGAACAGTCCGCCGAGCGCACGAGCTTCTGGCAGCCGTTCGTGTCTGTGGGCTGGAGATTCGCTGCGACGGCTACTCTGGCGCTGGGCGCGCTGCTTTCCTACAACGCGGGCTGGGGCAGGCATTCGCAACCGAGCATCGGGACGGCGCGTCCCAATATCGTACGGGATATTTTTTCTCCCGAGCCTGCCGGCGCTCCCGCCGGCGCGGACGAGGAATTACTGATGGTCGCGGAGACAACCCATGGACGCAACTAAAAAGGGTCGGCGCGAGGCGGCAGTTCTTTTTTTCATAGTCTTTCTTTTGGGCGGCGTGTTCGGGGGCGTGGGCAACCACCTCTGGGGCGCGCGCGTGTGGGGCGAGAAGCCTTCGGCCAGCCCCGCAAAGGTGACGCGGCAGCAGATCGTGATCGAGTCGACTCGCGAGCTGCAACTGACTCCCGACCAGGCAGCGCAGCTTGCCACCATTCTCGAGAACACGCACAACCGCTGGCAGGCGCTGTATGCTCCTCTCGACACGCAGAAGGAGCAGATCCGGCAGGAGGGCCGCGCTCAGATTCGCGCCATGCTGAATCCGGAGCAGCTGGCGAAGTTCGATCAGAACATCAAGCAGTACGACGAGCAGCGGAAGAAAGACAAGGAAGCCGGGCGCTAGCGATAGCGCGGCACCCTGCCCTTCTTTCGGCGGCGCCCTAGCGGGCCGCACCTCGAGACCCGGCTAACGACATCCACTTCGCGCTCAACCCATGAACGACAGCTCTACTTCCGCGCAAGCCCGGGCCGCATCTCCATCCCCGCCGTCACCCGCAACGACGCCCACGATTCGATTGGACGGCGTGTACAAAACGTACGATCTCGGCGAAATCCAGGTCCAGGCGCTGCGCGGCGTGTCGCTCCAAATCTTCCCGGGAGAATTCGTGGCGATCATGGGCGCTTCGGGATCGGGCAAATCGACGCTCATGAACATCCTCGGCTGTCTGGACCGGCCGACTTCCGGCCAGTACTGGCTCGACGGCCAGGAGGTGACCACGCTGTCGCTGGAACAGCGGGCCCTCTTGC
>Ga0335077_10002678_pt1 | contig 21340 bp, 15 predicted proteins | sample Lox_Sample_31_FD_207151 | JGI IMG/M metagenome (GOLD analysis project Ga0335077, IMG submission 207151) | Soil microbial communities from Loxahatchee National Wildlife Refuge, Florida, United States - Lox_Sample_3.1 | ecosystem: Environmental > Terrestrial > Soil > Wetlands | place: USA...
GCTCCGGAAGACCGCCTGGTCGTCTCCGGCAACATCGAGCTCACCGAGGTGGATATCGCCTTCAAGACCGCCGGCAGGCTCATCGAACGCACCGTCAACGAAGGCGACAGCGTCCAAAAAGGCCAGATCATCGCCCGTCTCGATCGCGATCAACTGGTAGCTCAGCGCGAGCGCGAGAGTGCGTCCGTGCTCTCCAACGAAACCCAGCTTGCGCAGGCCCAAACCGCCGTGGAATTGCAGCGCGCCACGCTCGCCGCCGATATCGAGACCCGGTGCGGCGACCTGGCCGCCGCCGAAGCGCGCCTCGCCGAGCTCAAAAACGGCTCCCGCCCGCAGGAAAAAGCCGACGCCCATGCCGCCGTCGAAGCCGCCGCCGCCGAGCTCGACCGCTCGAAAAAAGACTGGGACCGCGCCCAGACCCTCTACAAGAACGACGACATCTCCACCGCGCAGCGCGACCAGTACCGCCGCAATTGGGAGAACGCCGAAGCCATGTCCAAGTCCGCCAAGGAGCGCGAAGATCTCGTCCTCGCCGGACCCCGCCAGGAGCAGATCCAGGCCCAGCAGGCGCAGGTCGAACGCTCCCGCGGCGCGCTCAAGATGGCCGAAGCTTCCGCCATCGAGCTCAGGCGCCGCGAGCAGGAACTGGCTACCCGCCGCGCCGAAATCGTTCGCACGAGGGCCAACGTCACTCTGATCGATTCGCAGTTAAGCGATACCATCGCCGCTTCGCCCTGCGATGGCGTGGTCCTCGTCAAGTCCGCCGACGTCGGCGAGGTGCTCGCGCCGGGCACAAGCGTCGTCACCGTCGGCGACATCGACCACCCCTGGGTCCGCGCCTATGTCAACGAGACCGACCTCGGCAAAGTGAAGATCGGCGCCAAGGTCAAGGTCACCACCGACTCCTTCAAGGACAAGGCCTTCAACGGCCGTATCAGCTTCATCTCCTCGCAGGCGGAATTCACCCCCAAGCAGATCCAGACCCAGCAGGAGCGCGTGAAGCTGGTCTACCGCATCAAAATCGACGTCGAAAACCCAGGCCGCGAGCTCAAACTCAACATGCCGGTAGACGCGGAGATCCCACTGGGGCAGTGATGCCATCCATCATCGAAACCCGCGACCTGACCAAAACCTTCGGCGCCATCACCGCCGTCGATCGCCTGAACCTCTCCGTCTCTCAGGGCGAGATCTTCGGCCTGGTCGGTCCCGATGGCGCGGGCAAAACTACCACCCTCCGCATGCTTTGCGGCCTCATGAACCCCACCTCCGGCACCGCCCGCGTCGCCGGCCACGACGCCGCGCGCGAATCGCAGGCCGTGAAAGACCAAATCGGCTACATGGCCCAGCGCTTCGGCCTCTACCAGGACCTCACCGTAGAAGAGAACATGGTCTTCTACGCCGACCTCTTCGGCATCGTCGGCAGCGAGCGCGACCAGCTCACCGCGCGTCTTCTCCAGATGACCCGCATGGAGCCCTTCCGCGACCGGCAGGGCGGAAAACTCTCCGGCGGCATGAAACAGAAACTGGCCCTCATGTGCACCCTGCTGCACAAGCCCGAAATTCTCTTCCTGGACGAGCCCACCAACGGCGTCGATCCCGTCTCCCGCCGCGACTTCTGGGCCATCCTCTACGAGCTGCTCAAAGACGGCATCACCATCTTCATGACCACCGCCTATCTCGACGAAGCCGAACGCTGCAACCGCGTCGGGCTGCTCCACAAGGGCCGCCTGATCCGCTGCTCCCCACCCGGCAGGATGAAGCAGGAGATGGACGCGGCCAACCTGGAAGGCGCGTTCATCAAAGCCATCCACGCCGAAGAAGGAGTAGCGCGCTCGTGAATCACAACGGCACCGCGGTCGAGATCCACGAACTGGTCAAAGCCTTCGGCTCCTTCGTGGCTGTGGACCACGTTTCCCTCGAAGTCTCCAAGGGAGAGATCTTCGGTTTCCTCGGCCCCAACGGCGCCGGCAAGTCCACCACCATCCGCATGCTCTGCGGCCTGCTGACTCCCACCTCCGGACGCGCCAGCGTCAGCGGCCTCGACGTCGCCGGCCAGCCCGAAGAGATCCGCAAGAACATCGGCTACATGTCGCAGAAGTTCTCGCTCTACGACGACCTCACTGTGGAAGAGAACATCGACTTCTTCTCCGGCATGTACTCCGTGCCCAAAGCCCTCCGCCCCGAGCGAAAGGACTACGTCCTCCAGATGGCCAACCTCACCGAGCGCCGTGGCGCCATGACCCGTACCCTGAGCGGCGGGTGGAAACAGCGTCTCGCCCTCGGCTGCGCAATCCTACACGATCCGCCGGTGCTCTTCCTCGATGAGCCCACCTCGGGCGTCGATCCCCTCGCCCGCGGCGCCTTCTGGCATCTCATCCACGACCTCGCCGAGACCGGCCACACCATTTTCGTCAGCACCCACTACATGGACGAAGCCGAGTACTGCCACCGCCTGGCCTTGATGTACCGCGGCAAGGTGATCGCCCTCGGCACCCCGGAGGACCTGAAAAACGGCCTCTCCAGCCACATCCTCCTGAATCTCGAAACCGGCGATCCGCTGGAGACCATGCGCGCTCTCGAAGGAGTCGAAGGCGTCAGCGACGTCGCCGTCTTCGGCGCGGGACTCCACGTGACCGTGTACGATCCGGCCTCCGGCCCCGCGCGCGTCAGGGAACGCCTGGGGGCCAGGCAAATCGCGGTTAACAGGCTGGAGCGCATCCAGCCCTCGATGGAAGACGTCTTCGTGGCCATGATCGAAGCCGAAGAGAAGAGGGCTGCATGAGCAGACGCCGTCTGCGCGCCGTCGCCGTCAAGGAACTGCACCACATCACGCGCGATGCCCGCAGCCTGGGAATGGCGCTCGCCGTTCCCCTCATGATGCTGCTGCTGTTCGGGTTTGCGCTCAGCCTCGATGTCGACCGCATCCCCACCTATGTCTACGACCAGGATCAGACCTCGCAAAGCCGCGAGCTCATCCGCCAGTTCCGCGGCTCGCGCTTTTTCGATATCCAGGCCGAAGTCGACGATTACGCCGCCCTGGAGCGTGCCATCGACCGTAGCCAAATCCTCATGGGCCTCGTAGTCCCGCGCGATTACTCGAGAAGCCTCGGCGCCGGCCGCCAGGCCCAGGTGCAGATCCTGCTCGATGGCAGCGATTCCAATACCGCCTCCATCGCGCTCGGCTACGCGGAATCGCTGGTGCGCAACTACTCGCTCTCCATCCGCACCGACGCCATGAACCGCCGCGGCGGCGAGCGCCTGACTCAGCCCATCGACGCCCGTCTGCGCGTCTGGTACAACAGCTCGCTGGAATCCCGCAATTACGTGGTGCCCGGCCTGGTCGCCGTGATTCTCCAGATCATCGCCGCGCTCTTGACGTCGCTCACCATCGCACGCGAATGGGAAATGGGCACCATGGAGCAGCTCCTCTCCACGCCGTTGCGCCCCGCCGAGCTGGTGCTCGGCAAGATGCTGGCATATTTCGTGGTCGGGCTGGCCGATGCCGCCATCGCGTTTCTCGTCGGCGTCTTCGTCTTTTCGGTTCCCTTCCGCGGCAGCCTGGTGTTGCTGACGGTCTCCACGTGCGTGTTCCTCTTCGGCTCGCTGTTCTGGGGCATCTTCGTATCGGCGGCGGCGAAGACTCAGTTGCAGGCGTACCAGATGGGCATTCTGAGTTCGTTCCTGCCGGCGTTCCTGCTCTCCGGTTTCGTCTACACCATCGGGAACATGCCGGTCGTCATCCAAGCCATCACCTACATTATCCCGGCGCGCTACGTGGTGACGATCCTCAAAGGCATCTTCCTGAAAGGCGTCGGGCTGACCGTGCTCTGGGCTCAACTGGCCTTTCTGGTGCTCTACGCGCTGGTGGTCTTCCGCCTGGCCACGCGCAAACTCAATCAAAAGCTGGCGTGAATCCTATGTGGGAACGAGTCCTCGTCATCATTCGCAAGGAATTCAACCAGGTGCTGCGCGAGCCGCGCATGCGCACCCTGCTCTTCATCCCTCCCGTGGTGCAGTTGATCATCTTCGGGTTCGCCGTGAACCTCGACGTCGATCGCGCGCGCATCGCCTGGATGGACATGGACGGCACGCCCGTCAGCCGCGATCTGCACGACCGCTTCGCCGGTTCCGGCCGCTTCGAGGTGGTCGCCACGCCGCGCAGCGAAGAAGACGTGCAGCGCCTGCTTGATCGCGGCGATGTGCAGGCCGTGGTCCGCGTGCTGCCCGGCTTCGCCCGCGATCTCGACCGCCGCCGCCCCACGGAGGTCCAGGTACTGGTCGATGGCACCGACTCCAACACCGCGTCGCTGGTCTCCAGCTATGCCGGCACCGTCATCGCCCAGTTCTCCGCCGACGTGATGGAGAAACAGCAGCGCATCCGGCTCATGGCCCGCAGCCCCGGATCTCCCGCGCGTGTGGCCGCCCCAGACGTCGTGGCCGGCACCCGCGTCTGGTTCAACCCCGATCTCTACAGCCGCAACTTCTTCGTCCCCGGCGTGATCTCCAACATCGTCATGCTGGTGACGCTCATGCTTACCGCGCTCGCCATCGTGCGCGAAAAAGAGATCGGCACCATGGAGCAGTTGATGGTCACCCCCATGCGCCCCATCGAACTGATGCTCGGCAAGACCCTGCCCTTCGCGCTCATCGGCCTGGTGGACGTGGTCCTGATCACCACGGTGGCGCTGCTGGTCTTCCACGTACCGCTGCGAGGAAGCTTTCTCCTGCTGCTGTTCTGTTCCACGCTTTTTCTGATGACGAACCTGGGAGCGGGCCTGTTCCTTTCGACCATCTCCCACACCCAGCAGCAGGCCATGATGATGAACTTCTTCTTCTCCACCCCGGCCTTCATGCTCAGCGGGTTTACCTTCCCCATCCGCAACATGCCGGTGGTAGTGCAGTGGCTGACCTACCTGAACCCCCTGCGCTACTTCATGGAGGTCGTCCGTGGAATCTTTCTGAAGGGCGTGGGCGTGTCGGTGCTATGGCCGCAGATGGTCTGCCTGGCCGTGTATGGCGTGACCGTCCTGGTCTTCAGCGCGCTTCGTTTCCACAAGAAGCTGGATTAGCCTGGCGCCAGGAACCAACAGGATCTTGTACCGTTCGGCCCTCGTCAGGCCGGACGTTCAGTAATTCTTCAGAATCCGGTTGTATCCTCCAACATTGAGGGTTTCTCGGCGTGGTATTGCCGCCTCATCGCCCCGCGGACACTCTACTTCGTTAAGCAATGCGAAAGATGCCTCGGAAATTGTTCCTCTGCTTCCTGCTGGTTTCGCCAGGCCTGTTTGCCCAGACCGCGATCTTGCGCGGCCAGGTGGCAGACGAAAGTGGCGCACTCATTCCGGAAGCCAGCGTCACGTTGAGCGGATCATCGGGGCCGGTGCGGACCACCGTCGCGGACAAGACCGGCTCGTACACTTTTTCAGGCCTGCCGCCAGGAAGCTATCTGGTCGAGGCATCGGCCCCGCAGTTGAGGCAGACCCAGCCGGCCAAGGTCGCACTGCGGCCCGGAACGCAGGTACTGAACCTCACCTTGAAGGTGGCCTCCCTGTCGGAGAATGTGACAGTGGCGGAGAACTCCGCACCGGCCTTGAGCACGGACTCGACGAGCAACGCCAGCGCGGTTGTGCTGAAAGGCGCCGATCTCGACGCCCTCTCCGACGATCCGGACGATCTCGCGGCGGACTTGCAGGCTCTCGCCGGACCTTCCGCCGGTCCCAACGGCGGCTCCATCTTTATCGACGGCTTCAGCGGCGGCCAGTTGCCGCCTAAGGAATCGATCCGCGAGATTCGTATCAATCAGAATCCCTTTTCGCCGGAATACGACAAACTGGGATATGGCAAGATCGAGATCTTCACCAAACCGGGGTCGGACAAGTACCGGGGCACGGCCCAGTGGAATTTCGCCAACGATTTCTGGAACACGCGCAATCCCTATTCGCCGGAAAAGGCGTATTTTCTGCTCAACGAGTTCGAAGGCAACGCCGGAGGTCCGCTCACCCGTAGATCCTCGTTTACAGTGGACGCCCAGCACAACAGGGTGGACAACGGGTCGATCTTCAACGCAGTTGTGGTGAACCCGGAGACGTTCGCCATCGCGCCGTCTGCCGGGGCACTGGTCACTCCGGGACGGTATACCAACGTCAGCCCGCGCGTCGACTACCAGGTCAGTGAGAACAACACTCTCATGCTCCGCTATGGCATTTCGCACTCCGATGTTCAGGACAACGGGATCGGCGGCTTCGACCTGGTTTCGCGCGGCTACCACTCGCAGTTCACCAACCAGACGGTACAGGCGGCGGAGACAGTTCTGATCGGAAAGGCGGTGAATGAAACGCGCTTTCAGTACTATCGAAGCGCCAGCCAGTCGATTGCCAATACCGCCGGCCCCTTGGTCCAGGTGCTGCAATCGTTCAACGATGGCGGGGCGACCCTCGGCCGCACGTTCGACACGCAGAACAGCTACGAGCTGCAAAACTACACGTCCATGATGAAAGGGAGGCATTCGTGGCGCTTCGGCGTCCGCCTGCGCGGCCAGGCGGATGAAAACGTTTCACCGCAGAATTTCAACGGCACTTTCACCTTCGCCGGCGGCGGGTTGGCGCCAGTGCTGGACGCACAGAACCGGCCGGTGCTGGATCCTCAGGGCGAGATGGTCCTGGCGCCGATCACGTCCATCGAGCGCTACCGCCGAACGCTGTTGTTCATGAGTCTCAACTACACTCCGACGCAGATTCGCAATCTGGGAGGCGGCGCCACGCAGTTCAGCGTCGGCACTGGAATTAAAGGTTTGAGTGTCCACCAGGTGGACGCCGGTATCTTCGCCGGTGACGAGTGGCGTCTCCGGCCGAATTTCACCTTGAGCCTCGGACTGCGCTACGAGACCCAGAGCAATATTCACGACTACCGCGATATCGCGCCGCGCGTGGCTTTCGCCTGGGCGCCCGGAGGTGGCGCGGGCAAGCGCGCGAAAACAGTGCTGCGCGCGGGATTCGGCATCTTTTACGATCGCTTCCCGCTCTCCAACACGCTAGCCGCGGAACGCTACAACGGCGTCGTCCAGCAGCAGTACGTCGTCGCCAATCCCGATTTCTATCCGAATCTCCCGCCTCTGGCCGCGCTGGCCGGCTCGCAATCGATGCCCGTGATCCAAAGAATCAGCTCGAGCATGCGGGCGCCCTACATCATGCAGTCGGCGGCTACCCTGGAGCGCCAGTTGCCGCACAACACCACGCTGGCGGTCACATACACGAATTCGCACGGCCTGCATCTCTTCCGTTCGCAAGACATCAACGCTCCGCTGCCGGGCACTTACGACCCGGCAGTGCGCAACAGCGGTATCTATCCCCTGGGGCGCCCCGGCGCCGTCAACCTGATGGAATCGTCGGGGCTTTACAACCAGAACCAGGTGATTTCGAACGTGAACGCCAAGCTGAATCCGGGCCTGTCGTTGTTCGGCTTCTACGTGTTCAACCGTGCGCACAGCAACACCGATGGCATAGGCACCTTTCCCGCAAATCCTTATAACTTCGACGGCGAGTACGGCCCCGCGGCTACCGACGTACATCATCGCGCCACCGTCGGCGGGTCGATCAACCTGCGATGGGCCGTGCGCATCAGTCCTTTTGTGGTGATGCAGTCGGGCACGCCGTTCGATATCACCGCCGGCAACGATCTTTTCGGCACGACGCAGTTCAATGCCCGCCCCGGAATGGCCACCGATCCCAATAAGACCGGCGTGATCCCAACGTCGTACGGCCTGCTCGACCCGAATCCCACCGCCACCGAGCCACTCCTGCCGCGGAATTACGGACGGGGACCCGGCCAGTACAACGTGAACCTGCGCGTTGCGAAGGTCTTCGGATTTGGCAGGGAGCGCGGATCGATCGGAGGCGATCCGCGCTCCGGGGGCGGAGGCGGCAACCCATTGCAGGCGGCGACGGGCCGGGGCCTGGGCGGCCTTATCGGGACCCCTACCACGCCTCACCGGTTCAACCTGAGCATCGGCATGTCCATCCGCAACCTGCTGAATCATACGAACCCCGGCCCGATCATCGGAAATATCACGTCACCGTATTTCGGGTCCGCCAACCAGATTGCGGGCGGGCAAAACGGCGAAGGCTTCTATGAAACGGCCAATAACCGCCGCCTGGAATCGCAAGTCAAATTCACCTTCTGAGGCCCGGCGTGTGGATTCTGATAGTGGAAGATGAAATCTCGATGCGCGAAGCGCTGCGCCAGGGCTTGGAAGAGGAGAACCACACTGTTGTTCTGGCGAGCGACGGCGTCGAGGGACTCCATGCCGCTGAAACGTGTGATTTCGACGCGATTCTTCTGGATGTCATGATGCCGCGCATGGATGGCATCGAGCTTGTCCGCCGGCTGCGTGCCGGCGGCAGGCAGACACCCGTATTGATGCTCACCGCCCGGGACGCGGCCAGCGACGTGGTCCGCGGCCTCGACGCCGGCGCGGACGATTACCTTACCAAACCGTTCTCCTTCCGGGTCCTGCTCGCCCGCTTGCGCGCGATCTCGAGGCGCTCGGGACAACCCCAGAAACCAACCTTGCAGATTCACGACCTGGTGCTTGACCCGGCATGTCACGAGGTGTCGCGCGCTGGCAAGCTTCTGAGCCTTACGGCCACCGAGTACCGCGTGCTCGAGTTCCTGATGCGCCGCGCCAATCGCGTGGTTGCGCGATCGGCCATTATCGAGGGAGTCTGGGGATTCGAGGAGGATATCGAGGCCAACACCGTGGACGCGTTCATCAGGCACCTGCGGGAAAAGATCGAACTGAAGCATGCGCGCAAGCTGATCCATACCGTGCGCGGATATGGCTACATTCTGCGGGAGGAACCGTGAACCGCCGTACGATCCGATTTCGCCTGACCGCCTGGTACGGCGCGATCCTGGCGGCGACCTTTGCCGCCGTGGGCATCGGGGTCTGGTTCGCAATTCGGGACAGCATCAATGACACCGTCGACAAGGATCTGCGCTTCCGGCTGCGGGAGATGAGAGGTTTTGTCCGGCTGCAAGCCTCCGGCGGCGATCGGTCGTTGGAAGAACTGATCCAACATGCCTCTCTGGCGCCCGCGGGCAGCCGGTTCCGCATCGCCGACAGCGCCGGCCGGTGGCTTTATCAGTCTCCGGGAACGCAAGGATGGGGCGCTGCTCCGCCCGATCCCTCGCGCCTGCCGAATCGCGGCAGAGTGGAAACCTCAACGCTGAACGGAAAGCCTGTACGCGTGCTATCGGCCGCTGTGGCGGCAGGTTCGATCCAAATCGGAATGCCGACCGACGAGTTCGCCGAGATGCTCGACGCATTTACCTGGACGGCGGTGCTCGCGAGCCCGCTCCTGCTGCTGCTCGCTTCCGCCGGCGGCTATTGGATGAGCCGCCGCGCCCTGGCGCCCGTCGAGCAAATCGCTCGCACCGCGGGCGATATCGAAGCGCACAATCTTTCCGAGCGATTGCCGCTTCGCGGCACGGGCGACGAACTTGACCAGCTTTCGGCGACATTGAACGCCATGCTGGCGCGCCTGCAGGACTCGTTTCGCCGCGTCACTCAATTCACTGCCGATGCATCTCACGAGTTGCGGACTCCGGTGGCGATCATCCGCACGACCGCGGAGGTGATTCGCAAGAAACCGCGCAGCGAGAAGGAATACTCCGAGGCGCTGGACCGCATTCTCGCGGAAAGCGAGCGGACTACCGACCTGATTGAAGACCTGATGCTGCTGGCCCGCGCCGACGCCAATATCGAAGAGACGGTCCTGGAGCCGCTTGCGCTCGCCGACCTGGTCCGCGCCGCCTGCGCCGATGCCCGGGTTCTGGCGGAAGCCGCTGGAATCAAGCTGGCGGCCGATGATTTCAACGGATGCACCGTCTCGGGCGATTTCCGCGCGCTGCGCCGCGCCGTGCTCATTCTGCTCGACAATGCGATCAAGTACTCGAAGCCCGGCGGAGAGGTACAAGTGCACCTCGGTCTTTGCCGCAAAGGAGAACGGCCGATGGCAACATTAGAGGTCCGTGACAATGGGATCGGGATTGCCGCCGACGAGTTGCCGCACATTTTTGAGCGCTTTTACAGGGCGGCCAAAGACCGCTCCAGGAAGATCGGCGGAGTGGGGCTGGGGCTCTCGATCGCGCAATCGATCGCCAGGCGGCACGGTGGCGAGATCCAGGTCGAAAGCGCGCCCGGCAGGGGATCGACCGCCCGCCTGCTCCTGCCGGCGGTTTAATATGCGCACTATTCACGGATTCTTCAGAATCGTCTCCCATACTGGCCAAGGAGTCTGATTTCTAATGCGAACACTCACCATCATTTCTGCTTTGGCTGCCCTGTTGCCGACCTCGGCGGTCGCCGAGAAGAAGCTTGCCCTCAAAGACCTACCGCCGGCAGTCCAGACGACCATTCAGGGAGAGTTGAAGGGCGCCGAGATTAAAAACATCGGCAAAGAAACTGAGCACGGCGTTGCCCAGTACGAGGTGGAGACCATGCTCGGTGGCAAACACCGCGATTTCAATGTAGACACAAAGGGAAAACTCCTGGTGGTCGAAGAAGAGACGACCATCGATTCCATTCCAGCCGCTGCCAGGGCTGCCATTCTGAAGAAGGTCGCCGACGGAAAACTCGGAATGGTGGAGTTGTTCATGAGGGACGGCGAGACCATGTATGAAGCTGCCTACACCGGCAGGAACGGCAAGAAGCATGAAGTATTGGTGAAAGCCGACGGCACCGAGACCAGGGACTGAGTCCTGGGCAAGAAACGAATGGAGGCAATATGAGCAGAAGCTTACCAGCCGCAGCCGCGGTTCTTTTCGCAGGCATGCTGGCCGCAAACGGCATCGGGCGTGCGCAGACATTCACGGTCGAGAAGTTCGATATCAAGGGCGACGGCGGCACTGACTACGTCGCTGTCGAATCCGCCACGGGGCGAGTGTTTGTGTCGCGCGGCACCCACATGATGGTGGTCGAGGGCGCCACCGGCAAAGTGCTCGGCGATATTCCGAACACACCCGGAGTGCACGGCGCCGGCATAGCCACTAAGGCAGGTCACGGCTTTACCACCAACGGCGGCGACAAGACGGTCTTGATGTTCGATCTGAAGACGCTGGCCGAGATCAAGCGGATCAGCGTGAGCCAGGGCGGCCTCGACGGCATCATGTACGATGAGCCGGACGACAAGATCATTCTGACGAACCATAGCCGTCCCATCGGCACGCTCACCGCGCTCGATCCGAAGACAGGCGATATCGTTGCCACGGTGGAGCTCGAGGACACCGCGCCGGAAGGCGCCGCGGCCGACGGCAAGGGGCACATATTCGTCAACAACGAAAGTAAGAACACGATCCAGGTGATCGACGTCAAGACATGGAAGGCGACCGCGTCCTGGCCGCTCGCGTCCTGCGAAGGCCCGACCGGGATCGCGTATGACAAAGCGTCCGACCGCATTTTCTCGGGATGCAACAACACGTCAGTTGTGGTTGATCCGAATACCGGCAAGGTCGTGGCCACCATTAAGAACGGCACGCGGGTGGATGCCTTGGGATGGGATGCGTCGAAAAAGCTGATCTTCATTCCGAACGGCGGCCAGGGCAACGTTACGGTCGTTCACCAGGATTCGCCCGACAAGTACACCGTGGTGGACACCGTCGCCACGTTTGCCGGTGCGAAGACGATCGCCGTCGATCCCAAGACGCACAACGTCTACCTCTTCCAACCCGAACGTGGCCCGGCCCCGGCGCCGCCTGCCGACGCTCCGCCGCCAACGCCCGGCAGAGGTGGCCGCGGCCCACAGGGTCCGATCATTGCCGCTTGGTTTATCGTGATCAAGCAATAGCTATGGGCCGATGCCGAACCATTGTGGAGCAGGGCTTTCACTGGTGGCGTCAGGCTTCCGGAAAGCAAAACGGCTGCGTGCGCCAGACGCAAGTGCGCGGACGATCCTGCGGAGTCGGAGACCCAGGCATGTACAGAAGACTGAGATCCGGATTCCCATGCAGGAAATCTGACGCTTGTCACCATCCGGGACAGACGATACTTACGGCGTTTCGCGTTGGCCTAAGCGTGACGGCTCTGACGCTCCACCCCGGCCCGATGAGGTAAACTGATGCGTCGCAGGTTACAGAGACGATATTTTGAATCAGGCCGCCACCAAAGGAGCAGACGACGCCGGCGCAGGCACGGTGCCGATTTCTGTCGTCCACAGCGCAAACTACCGAGCTGCCCGGCATGCAGCCGGCGCCGCCATCGGCATCCTTTATTTCTGGATCATCGGTATCGGGGCCGTGAGCGACCGATTCGCTTGGGACAGCGGGTTAGAAGCGTTTTACGGCCTGCCGGCTCATCCGATCAAAGGAAGCGATGCCGTCAACGGATACTACGACCTGCTTGGCCGATCATTCGCGAGCGGCCAAGTCCGCCTGCCGATTGAACCATCGCCGGAATTGCTTGCCCTTCCCGACCCATGGAGCGACCAAACCAACAGGCCTTTCCGGCTCCTGGATACCGTGCTCGACAAGCGGCATTACTATCTCTACCACGGAGCAGCACCCGCCCTGCTGCTGTTTACTCCCTGGTATTTGCTCACCAGACACGATCTGCCGGAGAACTTCGCAGCCTTTCTGTTGACCCTTGGGGCCTATTTGCTGTTATCGGCGTTGTTCGCGGAAATGCTCTCGCGGCTTGGCATTTGCCTCCCGGTCAGCCTCTATGCGCTTCTGCTGATCGCTCTCGGTGTGGCGCAATCGGTGCCGTTTCTGCTCCACAGGGTCAAAGTGTACGAAGTTGCAATTGCGGGCGGCTACCTCTGTTCGAGCGCAGGTTTCTATTTCGTTTTCAGGCTACTGACCGCTACCCGCCGCTCAGCGTTGTGCGCGGCACTCTCGGGGATTTGCTTCGGACTGGCGATCGGGTGCCGCCCACACCTGGGACTAGCCTCCGCGGCAGCATTCGTGCTGCTCATTTGGCTTCCAGATCGCGCCATGAGCGGACCAAGGCGTTTGGTCCGAAGCGACGTTGTCGCCTTCGCGGTCCCTGTGGTCCTCTGCGGGTTGGCAATCGCCGCCTACAATTACGTCAGGTTCGGCAATTTTCTGGAATTCGGCACGCGCTACCTGCTGGGCGGCGATCTGTACCGGAATTTCCGTGGGTCGATCGGCAATCTTCCCCGCGGCCTGTATTATCTGCTGGCTTGCCCGCCGGACCTTGTCGCCGAATTCCCGTTTTTTCGACTCGCCCTGCGCGGTCCTTTCAATTCCGCGGCCCCCCCGGCGGACTATTTTCTGGAACCGATAGCCGGTGTGCTGAGCCTCTGCCCGCTGATTTTTCTGGCGCCCGCGATGCTGATCTGGCGGAGACCATGGACAGGCCAGCGCATGGTTCGCGGCTTTCTTGCCGCCATGTTGGTTTGCGCGACAGGCATAGTCCTGGTTCTCGCCTCACTGCCATTTACCTCCCAACGATACGAAGTCGATTTCGCGCCTTACCTTCTGTTCATTGCGTGCGTGGCCACGGGGGTGCTGCTGCAAACTCTACAGCGGGCTGGAATCCGCGCGGTTGCAATGATCGGGCTGGCCGGCCTCCTTCTTTACTGCATCGCCGCAAATCTCGCATTGGGGGTGCAGGGGCCATATGACCAGTTCGTGCAAGCGGACCCCGGCGCGTACGTCCAGCTTGCGCGATGGTTCAGTCTGGTGGAGCGATTTCGGCCTCTGCTGAATCCGAGTCTCCACGTTCGAGCGGTTTTCGAGTTTCGCGCGCCGTGCCCGCCGCAAAAGGAGCCACTGGTATCCGCCGGCGAATTCGGCTCGCGATATCTGCTCTCGGCGGAGTGCGCCGGAGCCGGCCGAATCCGCTTACGTTCGGAGACCTCGGTCATGCATCCCGACGTGCGTAGCGTCGATCTGCCGCTGCCGGGGCCGGGCCGGTACACGGTCGGACTGGATTTCATTCCCGACCAGCGGATCATGTCGGTAAGCTGGAATGAACAGACTGTGTTGCAGCATCCTTTGCGGTTCCTTGTGACCGCTCCGTCGCAAGTCCGGTTCGGGTGGGATCCCACTTTGGGAAACCAGGATGTCTTCGACGGGCGAATCTTCTTTCCGCAGATCCGAATTCTCGCGAACAGGGGCGTGACTCGGCCCTGATCGAGAGACGTGTCGCGACGTTTGGGGGACAATTGGCGCGGGGCGGTCCGCGCCAACCCTTACATCTTGACTTCGCTGTCCTTGAGATCGTGGAGAGTTTTCGGTACCTTGTCCTTCGGTGTGTCGGGCAGGACCTCACTGGGAGGCGTGCCTTCCTTGCGCACCGAGATCCAGCCGCGCTGGGAAGTGATCTTGATGGACGGACCGTCGCCCACCTTGCCGCGCAGCGTCGCGCTGTGCTGGCTGGATTCCTTGGTGATCGGCGCGCCGTAATCGTTGACGGCATCGCCGCGCTGGGCCACGGCTTCGAGCTGGAAGGCCGCCTTGTCCGGCAGGACCAGCTCAACCTTGCCCGTGCCGCTGCGCACCTCGATCGACGCCAGAGGCGTCTTACCGGGATTGAGCTCGATATCGCCGCGCTCGGTCTCGAGCTCCACCGAGTTCGTGAACTGGTCCATCTTGATGTCGCGGGAGCGCGTGACCAACCGCACCGGTCCGACGACGTCTTTGGCCTCGAATTGGCTGAGGTCCATGTTGACGCGGCCGGGCACCGCCTGCACGCTGAGCTCGGTATTGCGCGCACCTTCGAATTGCAGCGGCTTGGCGAGGTTTTTGAAATCCTGAGTGCCGGTGAAGGCGCCGTTGATGGTCACCTGCCCGGAGATATTCTCGAGCTCCACATCGGAGCCGCGGCCCTGAAGATCGAACCGGCCCTTGACGTCGAGGGCGCGGATCAGGTCGCTGCGGCTGACATCGAGGCGCACATTACCGCCGATGCGGCTGAGGCGGACGTCGCCGTGGCTGGAGTTGATCTCCACGTCGCCATCGACGTCGTTGATCTCATGGTCGCCCGACGAGCCGCGCGACTCGACCGCGACGCCCTTGGGCACGGTGACTTCGAGATCGTCGCTCAGGCGCTGGTTGTTCGGCACCCGATCCTGGTTGGTGCGGACGAGCAGGCGATCGCCCTGGGGAACGATCTCGACCGGCGTATTGCCGTTGGTGCGCTCGGCGTCGTCTTTGTTGTAGGCGCGAATCAGCTTGTGACCGTTGACGACGACGTCAGTGGTATCGCTGCCGGTAACCTTGATGCTGCCGCGCGGGTTTTCGAATACGATGCGTTTCATGCCGGCGGCCGGCGCGGTGGCGGACACCGGGTAATCGTACTGCTGCCCCCAGAACCCGACATCGTTGAACCACCAACCCATGCGGTGCTCGTGGGCGGTCCAGATACCGGAGCCCACGATGCAGATCAGGATAACCAGCAGGACTTCGCCGCCGGAGAAACTGCCGCGGACCCCGCCTTCCCGGTGCCAGATGAGCACCTCGACCAGGCGAATCAGGCCCCAGCCGATAAGCAGGAACGGCCAGTACTGCGCGGCAAGATCGAAAATAGGCGTTTCCGGATGCAGATTGCGCCACAGAAAGACACCGCCGATGATGAGCAGCAACAGGGGTCCGGTAAACGAGCGCCTCATACGGAGTCTCCCTTCGCGGTGGTGTCGGGCGCGGGCTCGGGCTTTGACGGCGCGCTGGCGCCGAATCCGCCCTTCGCGGGCCCCGACTGCGCGTAGGTGCTATGCGCATAGCTGCCCTGCGGCGGAACCGTAGGGGGCGGAAAATTAGGCGGCGGAAATCCGGGGGCCGGCTGCGAAGGCGCCGGCTCCAGTCCGCGGCGCGCCAGGCTCAACAAGCCGAAGACGATCAGCAATACCGGCCAAGTCTTATCGAACCCGTACGGCGTGAAATTGTTCAGGGCGAACAGCACACCCAGCGTGATCAGTGTGACGGGGCCGCGGAGGGCGCATACCAGGGAACGGTTATCTCTCATGGCGGACCTCCGGGTCGCCAGTCCTACCGCTCAGGCGGCCGAAGAGCAGGTACACTCCGGCGGCGATCAACAGCACGGGCCAATAGCGTACCACGTACTCGAAATCGAGCAGGTTCAGCGTGTGCAGCAGGAAGAGTACGCCCATCACGATCAGGCCGATGGCCACGATCGGGATGTTGTGCGACCCGCGCAGGTTCAGAATGCTGGAGTACTCGTCGACCGGCTCGCCAAGGCGGCGCTTGCGGGCGGTGTGATAAGCCTCGAACGCCATGTAAGCCATCCACGCCGCGATCAACATGCCGAAGATCGGTTCCATGCCGTGTGCCGCATTCGAGTTGACGATGCTCACCAGGACGCCCCAGATGATGGCGTGCAGCAGGCCTTTGGCATACTGGCCGTTATAGATGGCGCCGACGCCCGGGATCATGCCCAGGAACAAGGCCAAGCCGGGGGAGACGTCGGAGTAGACGTAGCCGCTCGGGGGCGCCGCGGCTGGGCCGGCGACATACGGCGAAGGCGGGACCTGAGCGCCCGTGGGCGCGCCGGCGGGTTCGGCGGCTGGCGGCACGGGCGCCGGCGCGGGTGCGTGTTCGGCACAATAGACGGTTCCCCAGGCGTCGCGGCGGCACTGGTCGCAGACCGGTTTGCCGCAGGCGCGGCAATAAGCAGTGGCCGCTACTTCCGGATGATTTTGACAGTTCATGGTATCCCTCACTCGATCGCTTATTGCGATCCCCCCTGCGGTTTTGATGTAGGTTCTCCCGCGGGAGGCAAAGCTTTCACGGGCAGCTTCCGGTCGTCGGTCTTGCGTTGATCGGCGGGGGCCGGCTTCTGCTCGTCCACCTGCTGCTGGTAATCGCGCAGCAGGGTTTGAATCTGGTAAACCACTTTCAGGTTTTCGTAATACTTCACGGTGCGCGCCCAGGTAAGATTGGCGTGCAGCTCGATGGACGCCCACACTTCACTGGGCTTGAGATCGCTGGGCTTCAACTGCCGGATGGGCGTCACGAACCTGGTAAACATCGAAAACGACAGGATCGTCATGGCAGCGCCCATCACGAACTTAGGCCGAAGCACCGGGCCGAACCACCCCTTCAACCAGGCGAGCCCGCCGCTGCGTTTGGGCTTGTGACGCGCCCAGGGGGCATCGAACAGAATCTTCGTAATCAGCTCTGGCGGCGGCTCGACGTCCGAAGCGCGCTCGATGAACGTGACGGCAGCGCGGGAATCGGCGGCCAACTCGGCGCAGGCGGAACAGGCGGCAAGGTGCCGTTCGACCTCGGCCTTTTCGGCCGGGGCCAGTGTGCCGTCCACGTAATCGCAGATCAGAATTTCGATCTCGGCGCAGTTCATAACGCCAGCTTCTGCTTGCGCAAGAGACGCGCCAGTTCGGCGCGTCCCCGGTTGATTCTCGACTTGACCGTTCCCTCCGGGATATTCAACACCTGGGCGATATCCCGATACTCCATTTCCTGCAAATCCCTTAAGATTACCGCTTCGCGAAGATCCGGCGACAGCTTCTGGAGGGTTGCCTGAAGGATCTCGCTGGCTTCACGGCCGGCGACCGCCTGGTCGGGCCGGGCGGCCGCGGCCGCTCCCTCTTCCTCGAGCATGGGCAACTGCTCTTCGATCGAATCCGTGACCCGCTCCTGACGCGTTCGGCGATAGTGATCGATCAAAAGGTTACGCGTGACCCGGGCAAGCCAGGTATGAAACGAGCCTTCCGCGCTGCGGAAGGTCCGGATCGTCTTGAAAACGCGCAAGAAAACCTCTTGCGTAAGGTCCTGCGCCTCCGGGGTGCTATTGGTGAAACGGAAGCAGAGCCCATAGACTTGGCGGGTATGGACGCGGACAAGCTCCTCCCACGCGGCTTCATCGCCGCTGAGACAGCGCCCGACCAGAGTATTTTCCAGGCTATTCTGCGTCAGATTTCGGCCTCCGGGGATGATCGCCACCGGGTTGACAAGCCCGCCGCCGGAAGCCGTTCCGTTCAGAACCTCCAAAGCTAGCGCTGCGGTTGCCATGGCCTTCGTTTCCATAAGGAGAAACGAGGCTCCTCCATGATAGGTTCAATTTTTCCTGTAAGCTAGGGCCACCGGGCCGGTTGGGGGCGCTTGGAGGGGAGCGCAGGAACCCGAAGGATGCCAAAGATGCACCATTGTGTGCCCTGAATTATCGTAACCCGCCTGGCTTCAATGGGTTGCTGGAATTCGCGGTAACGCCGCCGCCAACAGCCTCCAGGCCTCCGCTCCTGCATCGAGTCAGCGCAGCGATTTACCTTGCCCGGCACTCCTGGATGTGCTACAACCGAACCCATTAGGGGTGAGCTGATGACCTTCCGTCTAACGACATCGCTTGCGATAGCTCTCATTCTGGCGCTGTCATGCGCCGCCCAAACGTCGACGTCTCAGATTTCGGGCACCGTGCGCGACTCCTCCGGCGCGGTTATCCCCGGCGCCATGGTCACACTTACGAACGAGTCCACCGGCGTCATAGAGAAGCAGACCACCACCGAGGCCGGGGTCTATGCATTTCCCGCCATCCCGGTCGGCTCGTACCTGCTTAGGGCCGAGGCTTCGGGCTTCCGCGCACTGGTCCGCTCCGGCAATGTGGTGCAAGTCAACACCCCGCTCACAGTCGATCTCACGATGGAAGTCGGCGCGGCCTCGGAGAGCGTGGAAGTGACCGGCGCCGCCGAGGCGCTTCAGACATCCTCCGCAACGTTGGGTAACGTGGTTGAGCAGAAGGCCGTGGTGAACCTGCCCCTCAACGGCCGCAATCCTCTCAACCTGCTGATGTACGAGCCCGGTGTTGTGCAGCGCTCGGGCAACACGGTGAACGTCAACGGCGCTCGGGCATCGGCTGTTAACGTCACGATCGACGGCATCGAGGCCAACGAGAGCACGAATCCCAACCCGGTGAGCAACATATTCCGGCTGCACCCGGACAACGTGCAGGAGTTCAAGGTCACGACGTCCAACCCCACTGCGGAGGAGGGACGCAACTCCGGCGCTAATGTGTCCATCGCCACGCGCTCCGGGACCAACCAGATCCACGGTTCGGTCTTCGAGTTCTTCCGCAACACCGCGCTGAACGCACAGGAGTTCTATTCGAACGCGCAGGGCTTGCTGAAGCCCGTCATCCAGCTCAACCAATACGGGTGGGAACTCGGCGGCCCGATTCGCAAGAACAAGACTTTCATCTTCGTAAGCTGGCAGGGGCAGAAGGTGAACTTCGCGGACCCCATTGACAAGGATTTCGGGGAAACGGTCGATCTTTACACGCCCGCCGCCCTCGGCGGAGTCTACCGCTACTGGGTCGCCAACCCGACCAACCCGCTGGTAATCGCCGGCCAGCGGATCACGCAGAATAGCGCCCTGCTCGTGGATCCACGCACGGGGGCGCTTGCGCCGGGCATTCGCAACTGCACCACCAACACCGACGCCAATTGCGTCGCGAGCTACAACATCTTCGCCAACGACCCAGCGAAGATCGGCCTCGATTCGGCCGTGAAAGGCGTGCTCGGCGGCTATCCCGCCCCGAATGCCTACAGCGCCGGTGACGGTCTCAATACCGGGATTTACCAGTGGAACACCCCGTTTCGGGTGCGCGGTCCGCAATACCTGGGCCGCATCGATCACTATTTCAACTCCAAGCACTCAGCCTTCTTCCGCTATCTCGGCGGCGAGCAGGATACTCTGAATGGGGACCCGCTCAACAGCCGGCCGGTGATCCTCCCCGGCTATCCGCCGCGCGGCGAGGTCTTCCGTCCCGCCACCAACATCGCCGTCGGTTTCCGGAGCGTTCTCTCCCCCCGGCTGGTCAACGATCTGACACTGGGGTTCTCGCGGTGGCAGTTCCTGTTTACCCAGGGTGAAGCCAATCCGCTATTTCCCAACACACCCCGGTTTACCTTCAACAATTCCGACGTGGACTATACCGCCAACCCGCACACCTATCGCGCGGTCAATACCTACCAGGTTGTGGAGAACATGAGCTACATCAAGGGTAGCCACGTTTTCCGCTTCGGAGGCAATATCCGTTTCTACCAGCACAACGATCAGCGCGGCGATGTCGGCGGCACCAGCCTCACGCCCGCCATTTCCCTGTCGCGCACCACGCGCCCGCCCGTGGGCTTCAACCTTCCGGCACTCGGCACGTCCACGGTGGCGGGTATCGCCTCTACGGATCTCAACCGGCTCCAAGGAACGATCAATGACCTTCTGGGCATCCCCGCCGGCCTCACGGAGGTCTTCATGGGCGATCTGAGCCACGATACGTTCGCCCCGTTTCTGGCCACGCCGAAGACCGTCAATGTGTGGGTGCAGGGCCAGCGCGCCAAGCAATCGAACTTCTACTTCCAGGATGAGTGGAAGGTGCGCCGCGATCTCACCATCAACTATGGCGCGCGCTGGGAAGTCAACCTCCCGGCAACAGAAGCCGGCAACCGCGTTTACCTGCCGAACAAGAACGTGGATGGCAGCCAGGGACCGGTGACTTATGTGCATGCAGACCGCTGGTGGAACAACAACAATCTGGGAGCGATTGGGCCGCGCCTGGGCATTGCCTGGCAGCCGGGCGGATCGAACAAGACTGTCATCCGGTCCGGGTACGCCATTGCGTTCGACCCCGTGAATACCTTCCAGGTCACGTCGGTAGCCGCCAGCGTGCCCGGGCAGACCTTCACGTGCAGCAGCAGCTTCAGCGGAACCAACGGCGCACTGGTCACCACCCCGGGTTGCGCCAGCGTGCCCGATGTCCGGCTTGGGGCCGGCTTCCCCAACGCGATGCCCGCTCCCACCGCGAAGCCCTCCACCTTCCTGACGCCTCCCGCGCAGGTGCTTGGCAACGCTCCCAACATTCGCGTCTTCGATCCGAACCTGATGATGCCGACCGTGCACATGTGGAACCTGACCGTCCAGCACGAGCTCAAAGGCGGCTACGTGATCAGTGCCGGGTATGTCGGACGCCGCGGCACGCGCCTCTACCGCTCCTGGAACGTCAATCAGATCGACGCCAAGCCGATCCTGCCCTCGTTCCTGGCGATGCAGAAGAACTTCAATCTCGGCGGAGGCTGCCGTCCCGACGGCACGCTTGCCAACAACTCGCCATGCCCGGGTGCGGTGCCGGTGCCCATCCTGCAACAGGGCATCACCAACCAGTCCTTTGTCAATTCGTCAACCACGCAGACCGACCTGACGCAGAACGCTGCCGGCAATTTCGCCTCGCGCCTGGAGGGCAGCACCCTGGCCGGGCTGCTTCGTCCCAACCAGCAGTTCAACCAGATCCTGATGATCGACAACGGGGGCGACTCCAACTATCATGCCGGTCAGTTCACCTTCCGCAAGCGCTTCGACA
>Ga0335077_10002679_pt1 | contig 21335 bp, 17 predicted proteins | sample Lox_Sample_31_FD_207151 | JGI IMG/M metagenome (GOLD analysis project Ga0335077, IMG submission 207151) | Soil microbial communities from Loxahatchee National Wildlife Refuge, Florida, United States - Lox_Sample_3.1 | ecosystem: Environmental > Terrestrial > Soil > Wetlands | place: USA...
CCCGTGTCCACGAACGTGGGCAACGGAGAGAACGGGTCCTGGGCCCAGTTGACATCCAGCGATGGCGGCTTGTGGTGATAGATCTGGTCCAGCATTTGCACCCCGTAGTACGCCATCGTGTAAGGCTTTTGGGAAATGGTCGCGGCGATGATACCCTTCTGAATCCAGTTGAGCGTGCCTTCGTCGGTGTCCATGGCCACCACGGTCTTTCCCGCGACTTTGGCGCGATCGAGCACTTCCCCCACTTCCTTGCCGGCCTGCGCTTCCAGGCACACGAATCCATCCACTTTGTCGCGGCGCTTCTCGACGATTTCGTTGGTGGTGTCAAAAGCGATACGCGGGTCGCCCTTGATGTCGACGACTTCTAATTTGATTCCGGGATGTTCACTGACGGCAAACTTGTAACCATTCAAACGTTCCGCCAGATTTGCTTGTCCCGGCATGGTGAACACTACCACATTGCCTTTGCCTTGAAGTTGCTTCGCAAGCACGCGCCCGCCCATAACTCCCGCTTCATAGTTATTGGTTCCGATAAACAGGAGCCGCTTGCTCGCGGGAGAATCGGAATCCAGCGTAATCACCGGAATGCCGGCGGCGATCGCTGCGTCGATGTCCGGCTTCATGAGGTTGGCGTCGGCTGGAGAGATTAGGATACCGGCGGGCTTCTGTTGCAGCCCGGTGAGGCGGCGCAATTCCTGCTGCTGCGCGGCTGGGTCATAAGTGTCCGGACCGACCAACTCCGCCTGCACCTGCATCTGCCTGGCCGCGCGCATCAAGCCGTTGCCCGCGCTTTCCCAATACGGGATCTTGATGTTCGCGGAAAGCAGATAGTACTTTTCCTGCGGACTGTGCTGGGATCCGCCGCATCCTGCAAGGAACACGAGCATTGCCCCCAGCGGAATCGCGAATGAATACAACTGGAACCGGCGCATGGCCTCCTCCTTGAACTTGAGTCTTTGTGTTCTTGATTCTATCCGAACTGCGAGGGCGCGGCGTAACGGCTAAACGAGTACCGTGAAGGTCGTCTCAGTGCGCTGCACGGGCCGGTAAAGTGTGTCGCGCTCGACCGGCTCTCGTCCGGCTTTGCGAATGAGCCGCAGGAGTTCGCTACGCCGAAGCGACTGGCTGGTGGTCGCGCCGGCATCGTGATAGATCTTCTCTTCCACGACCGTGCCATCGATATCATCCGCGCCGAACCGGAGCGCAATCTGTGCGATCTTGGGCGTCATCATGATCCAGTACGCTTTGATGTGCGGAATATTGTCGAGCATCAGGCGCGCCACCGCGATGCTCTTGATATCCAGAAAGCCCGTCGTTTTGGGAATGTGCGCGAGCGGCGTGTTGTCGGGGTGAAACGCCAGCGGGATGAAGGTAACGAAACCTTGCGTTTCGTCCTGTAGAGCGCGCAGCTTCAACAGATGATCGACGCGGTCTTCTTCCATCTCGATGTGGCCGTAGAGCATGGTGCAGTTGGAGTGCAGGCCCAGGCGGTGTGCCGTGCGCGCAGTCTCCAGCCACTCTTCGCCCGTGATTTTGTGATCGCAGATGATGCGCCGCACGCGATCGCAGAAAATTTCGGCGCCCCCGCCCGGCAGCGAATCCATACCCGCATCACGTAGCCGTTCGAGTACTTCGCGAACTGAAATCTTCGTGCGTTGCGCCAAGTATCCGATCTCGACCATAGTGAAGGCTTTCAGATGAACCTGCGGGAAGCGCTCTTTGAGACCGCGCAACATCTCGCAATACCAGTCGAGCGTCAGTTCCGGATGCAGTCCGCCGACGATGTGAAACTCGGTGACCGCTTCGGTCCAGCCTTCGCCGGCGACATGCCACACCTGATCGAGCGACATGGTATAGGCCTTCGGGTCCCTGGCTCTCTTGCCAAACGCGCACAGCCGGCAACTGGCTACACAAACGTCCGTGGGATTGATATGGCGGTTGACGTTGAAGTACGTCGTATTGCCGTGGAGCCGCTCGCGCACGAGGTTGGCCATGTAGCCGAGCGCGAGAAGATCCGGCGTACGATAAAGCGCAACGCCGTCTTCATAGGAAAGGCGCTGGCGGCTCTCGACTTTTTTGAGAATCGGTTTCAGCCGGGAATCTTCAATGAAGACGGACATGGAACCTATGCGCGCCGCATCAGAAACACGTCTGCGGCCCAAAACACAAAGAATAGCACGCTGACCCAGCCGTTCATGGTGAAGAACGCCGCATTGACACGCGACAAATCGTCCGGTTTCACCAAACTGTGCTCATAAACGAGCAGCAGTCCGACCGCGACGATTCCCGCCAGGCTAAGCGAACCCAGGTCCAGCTCACGCACCAACGCCAGCAAACACACAATCATCAGAATGTGGAGCAGTTGCGAAACGCGTAATGCCCCGGCGATGCCGATCCAGCGCGGGAGGCTGAACAGGCTATGGGCCGAGTCAAACTCAAAATCCTGGCAGGAATAGATGATGTCGAAACCGGCCGTCCAGAACATCACCGCGGCGGTGAGCCATAGAATGCGCGGATCGAGCGATCCGCGCACGGCAATCCACGCCGCGGCGGGCGCGATCCCCAGCGAGAACCCGAGCACGAGATGCGAGAACGTCGTGAACCGCTTGGTGAACGAGTAGAAGAAGACGACACCCAGAGCGACCGGCGCCAGCTTAAAACACAGCGGATTCAACTCGCGCGCCGCATAAATGAAGACCAGGCTCGACACCGCCACGAACCCCCAGCCGAAACCGGCGGAAAGCAGTCCGGCCGGAATGTGACGCATCCTCGTGCGCGGGTTCCGTGCATCGATTTCCGCATCCACCAGCCGGTTGAAAGCCATTGCGGCCGACCGTGCGCCGACCATCGCGACCGCGATCCAGGCGATCTTCATCCACGTGGCGCGCACACTCAGCCCGCCCTCCCGGATGGCCAGCAGCGCACCGGTGAGTGCAAAGGGGAGAGCAAAGACCGAGTGCTCGAATTTGATCATTTCGAGCGTCAGGCGGACTCGTTTCCAGAACATCGTGTGAAACAGGCCTCCGGCTGATTCCTGCAGCACCGGGCGCAAAGAAGTACCATTTTATCGCATGACCCCTCCGCGTCTCGCGTTGCTCGTGGTGCTGCTCTCGTTCGGTTGCGCGCCCCAACCTAATGAAAAGGCGGACCTCCATACACAAATCGTCACGCTGCCCGGCGGCGGCGAGATCCGCGCCGAAGTGGTGATGACCCAAGGCGAGATGGAGACTGGCATGAAATTCCGCGACGCCTTGCCGCCGGGCCGTGGCATGCTGTTCGTACACACGAAACCCGCGCCCTACGTCTATTGGATGTCCAACGTCAAGGTGCCGCTCGACATCATTTTCATGGATGCCGGCCGGCATATTGTCGAGATCTCCACAAACACTCCTCCCTGCCTGCAGAAACCCGCTGACTGCCCGGTCTATGGCGGCCACACCGACGAGCAGTTTGTGCTCGAGTTGCGCGCCGGTGAAGCCCAGCGGCTCGGGCTTCAAAAAGGGCAGACTCTCGCGTTCTGAGGGGCTCGCAGCAAGCGTTCTGATATTCTGAGGTCGTATGAACGAAGACCAGCTCCGCGCGTTACTGGAGCAAGTGCGCTCCGGCGCCATCAACGTGGATTCCGCTGTGGCCCGGGTCCGTCACATGCCATTCGAAGATCTGGGCTTCGCCAAAGTGGATCATCACCGCGAGCTTCGCCACGGCATGCCGGAGGTAGTTCTCGCCAAAGGCAAGACGCCGGATCAGGTGGTAACCATCACAGGCCGTCTGCTCGAGTTCTCACAGAATGTGCTCATCACGCGCGCCGATGGGTCCACCGCCGAGCAGATCGCGCGAAAGTTCCCTGAGGCCGAGTATTTTCCGCTCTCCGGCGCCGTGCGGTTTTGGAGAGACAAGACGCTGCGCGGCAAGGGCAAGATCGCCGTCGTATGCGCGGGCACGAGCGATATTCCCGTCGCGGAGGAAGCGCAAGTCACCGCTGAAGTGATGGGCAACGACGTTGAATCGATTCACGACGTCGGCGTCGCCGGCATCCACCGCCTCATCGAAAGTAGCTCCCGGCTGGCAGCAGCCCGAGTGGTGGTGGTGTGTGCGGGCATGGAAGGCGCGCTGCCAAGCGCGGTGGGCGGCCTGGTTTCCTGTCCCGTGATTGCCGTCCCAACCAGCGTTGGTTACGGCGCCAGTTTCAACGGCCTCGCCGCGCTGCTCGGCATGCTGAACAGTTGCGCCAGCAACGTGACGGTTGTGAACATCGATAACGGCTTCGGCGCCGGTTATGTGGCCAGCTTGATCAACCGCCTGTAGCATAACCACTTGCGCTTCACGCGCCTATATATCCAAAGTTTGCATATCGTTGGTCGATCCCACCTGACTAACCGAAGCCAATATTGATGCGGACCGCAGTCTCCTTGAAGATCAAAGTCAGGTGTCGCAAGACGTCCATAGTGTGACTGCCCCTGGAGTCGCGCCCGGGAACGACCTGGAGCGTGAGATGGCAGCGCTCTATTCGAGTCACTCGGCGGGCCTGTTGCGTTACGCCTTCAGCTTGATCAAAGACACCAGCGGCGCCCAGGATGCGCTCCAGGAAATCTTCCTCCGCTACTTCATGGCGCGAAGGGAAGGCCGCAGTTTCAACGATCCCAAGGCATGGCTATTTCGCGTGATGCGCAACTACTCGCTGGACATTCTCAAGTCGTCCAGCGTGAAGAACGAAGTCGGTAGTGACGAAATTCGGGAAACCTTTGCCAGCCACAACGATCCCGAGAAGCACTATCGCCGCACCGAGATGGCGCGCGACCTGGCAAAGCTGCTTTCGTCCCGCGAAATGGAATGCGTGCGGCTCCGCACCGAAGGTTTAAGTTACGACGAGATTGCAGAGGTTCTGAATCTGCGGCAGGGAACTGTGGGAGCCACGCTGGCTCGCGCCCACAAGAAGATTCGCCAGGCGTTTGGCTATGCAGATGAAACGAAAGAGCAGCTCCTGCCCGCTCCCTGCGCCGCCGTGCAAGAAGAGAACTCTTATTCATCGTGATTTCCCGCGCGCTCTGCCCAATAGACACACCCGACGGACCTGTCCTACATTGAGAGTGTGGGGGTCTTCTACAACCGCGACGCCTTGATCACGGCGCGCGCGGAATGGAAAGCCGGCGGCAAGAAGGTGGTCTTCACCAATGGCTGCTACGATCTGCTTCATCCCGGTCATATTCGCTTGCTGGAACAGGCGCGGTCGCTGGGTGACCTCCTGATCCTCGCGCTGAATTCGGACGCGAGCGTCCGCCGCTTGAAGGGTCCGTCGCGGCCGCTCATTTCGCAGAACGAGCGAGTGGAGGTCTCACTCGGAGTCGAGGCAGTGGATGCCGTCACTTTGTTTGATGAGGATACGCCGCGCGAGCTGATCGCTGCGGTGTTGCCGGACGTTCTGGTGAAGGGTGCGGACTGGGCACATTGGATTGCCGGACGCGAAGAAGTGGAAGCGGCCGGCGGCGAGGTAATGGCGCTCAGCCTGGAACCCGGCTATTCCACTACGGGAATAGTAGAAACCATCCTCGCCCGATAATCCCTTGATTCATCCTGCAATTCGCGACCTGTTCTCTGCGCTCGGACGCCATCCGGCATTTCAAGAGTTACTGCAGCGCCTCGCCGTGGACCAGCAGCAACCGCTGGCGCTCTCGGGTCTCACCACCACCGCGAAAGCGCTCTACTCGGTGCTGCTCTGGCAGATGACCGAGCGTCCCCTCCTGGTGGTGGCCGCCGGTAACAAGCAAGCGGAGTCCCTTTGCGAAGCGGTGCGCACATTCTTCCACCTGCTGGCTTCCGACCGGGAACGCCCCGACCCGCAATTGCTTCCGGCTCTCGATGTTCTGCCCGCGCAACGCATGTCGCCTCACGCCGAGATCCTGGAAGAACGGGCCGCTGGGCTTTGGCGGCTGGCCACCGATCCCCCGCCCATCACCATCGCGCCGATTGCCTCAGCGCTCCTGCGCATCGAGCCCGCTGATTTTTACCGCCAGCTCGCGCTCACCCTGCGCACGGGCGACGAAATTCCGCTCGACGATCTGATCGTGCACCTGGAAAGCATCGGTTATGAGAAGCGCGATCCGGTTGAGATGGTGGGCGAGTATTCTGTCCGCGGCGGGATTCTGGACGTCTATTCGCCGGAAGCTGCCAAGCCTGTCCGCATCGAGATGTTCGGCGATCAGATCGATTCCATCCGGCGGTTCGAGGTAGAGTCTCAGCGCTCCGTCCTCAAAGTCCCCGACGGCACTTTGCTGCCACTCACCGAATTTCAAAAATCGCGCACAGTGCTCAGCGAGTTGACCGAACAACTCCGCCAGGGAGGCGTGCCCGCGCGAGACCTGCCGCTTCCCGGCGAGACGTTTCCGGGCTGGGAACTCGTGGCGCCGCTGGTGCGGCCGCGCCGCAGCTCGCTGTTCGATCTGCTGGAGAACGCCGTCGTGATCCTGGATGAGCCTGAGGAAATTCGCGCCGCCGCAGAGCGCTTTTGGACACGGCTCGAAGATCCTGAGCGCCCGGCTCTGTGCCCGCCGGAAAAAGTCTTCTTCCGCTGGGACGAGATCGCGGGGCCGCGCGGGCCGCAAATCGAACTGCGCGAGCTCGACGTGCTGACGCCAACTCCCGATCCCCAAATCCCAAATTTCACCGTGCACATTCCCACTCGCCCCTCCATGTCGTTCCACGGCAACATGCAGGTGGCGATTGCCGAAGCGCGCGGGTTGATCGAATCCGGCTCGCGCGTGGCGTTCTTTGCGGCTTCAGCAGGCGAAATCGAACGCCTGGCGGACATTTTCAATGAATACGGGATTGCCTACCAGCTCGGCACCGACCAGTCCGACGGCACACCGCAATATCTGGCTGAACGCGCTTATCTGGCCGGATCCGTGGCGAGCGTTTATCTGATCCGCGGCGGCATCGAGCGTGGCACGGTGTTCCCGGATTCGAACCTTGCGATCTTCGGTTCGGAGGATCTCTTTGAAACGCCGGAGCTGGTGGCGCGGCCCGCAGGCGGCAAGTCGCATCTGGCAACCTTCTCCGCCGAAACGTTCGAGCTGAAGCCGGGTGATTACGTAGTCCATGCCGAGCACGGGGTCGGGCGTTTCCTCGGACTCCGCTCGATCGAACAGGGCGAGGCCAAGGGCGACTACATGTTGCTCGAATATGCGGGCGGCAGCAAGCTCTACGTGCCGCTGACGCACATGGACCTGGTGCAGCGCTTTCGCGGAGCAGGCGATGCCGCTCCCCAACTGGACCGCATGGGCGGCTCCACCTGGACCCGCACCAAGAGCCGTGTGAAAGCGCGAATGCGCGACATGGCCGAGGAGTTGCTCAAACTCTACGCCGCGCGCAAACTTGCCAAAGGCTTCGCTTTCTCGCACGACAGCAACTGGCAACGCGAATTCGAAGATGCCTTCGAGTTCACTGAAACGCGCGATCAGCGGTCGGCCATCACCGACATTAAACGCGACATGGAGAATGCCGAGCCCATGGACCGCTTGCTGTGCGGCGATGTAGGCTTCGGCAAAACCGAAGTGGTCATGCGGGCGGCATTCAAAGCCCTCGGCGACGGAAAACAGGTTGCGGTGCTCGCTCCCACCACAGTTCTCGCGTTTCAACACTACGAAACGTTCAAGCGGCGGTTCCAGCCATTTCCGGTGCGCGTCGAGATGCTCAGCCGCTTTGTCGCTCCGAAAGAACTGAAGCAGGTGGTCGCCGACGTGACCGAAGGCAAGGTCGACATCGCCATCGGCACGCACCGGCTGCTCTCGAAGGACATTGAGTTCAAAGACCTGGGCCTGGTAATCGTGGATGAGGAGCAGCGCTTTGGCGTCAAGCACAAGGAGCGGCTCAAGCAGCTCAAGAAGACGGTGGATGTCGTTTCAATGAGCGCCACTCCGATTCCCCGAACACTACACATGTCGTTATTGGGACTGCGCGATATGTCGGTGATCGAGACGCCCCCCAAAGACCGGCTCGCCATTCAGACCGTCGTCGCACCCATGCAACCCGACCTGATCCGTTCTGCACTGGAACTCGAATTAAGCCGCGGCGGTCAGGTGTACTTCGTTCACAACCGGATTGATTCTATCTGGACAAGAGCCTCGATGATCCAAGAGCTTGTACCACAAGCGCGGGTAGGCGTGGGCCACGGGCAAATGGACGAAAAAGAACTCGAGCACACCATGCTTCGCTTCGTCCGGCACGAATACGACATTCTCGTTTCTACTACTATTGTCGAGAACGGGTTGGACATTCCGCTGGCGAACACCATGATCATCGAAAACGCGGACCGGTACGGACTCTCGGAACTGTATCAGCTTCGCGGGCGGGTGGGCCGCTCGAACCGTCGCGCCTACGCCTACCTGCTGGTACAGCCGGATACCGAACTATCCGAAACAGCGCGAAAACGGCTGGCCGCGCTCAAAGAATTCAGCGATCTGGGCGCCGGATTCAAGATCGCGGCGCTCGATCTAGAGTTGCGCGGCGCCGGGAATCTGCTGGGCGGCGAGCAGCACGGCCATATCAACGCTGTGGGTTTCGACATGTACGTGCGGATGCTCGAAGAAACCGTGCGCGAGTTGAAGGGCGAGGAGGTGCCGCCGGAGATTCACGCAGCTCTCAACCTGGCGCTGGATATCCGCATCCCGCCGGATTACATCACCGACGAAAATCAGCGGCTCCGCGCCTACCGCCGCATTGCTGGCACGCATGACGCCGACGAGCGCGACCGCATCGCCCGGGAGCTCGAAGATCGATACGGACCCGTACCCGAGGCAGTCCAGAATCTATTGGAATACGCCGCGTTGAAATCGGCCGCAGAGAAATTAGGCATCGAGCGCATCGACCGCCGCCAGGGCGCGTTGCAAATCAAGTTCCACCAGCAGACCCGCGTGAGCCCGGCACAGCTCATGACCCTGGTGAGCGGCCGGCGCGGCGCGCAATTCACTCCCGCGGGGGTCTTGCAAGTGCCGCTCGACGGCCTGTCCGCGCCCGGGGCCGTGCTCACCTTCGTCAAGGAACGGCTGGCGGAACTGCAGGCCTGACAGGTCCCTTTTACCCCTGCGCGGACTTCGCGCCCTTACCGGTTTCCGCCCGGCTTGCGCTGCGTCATACTGAACCAATTGCCGGAATTATCCTTGAGCAGTGCCTCGATTCCATAGAATCGCTCGGTCGGCGGGGATAGGAACTCTACACCTTTGGCCTTCAGGTCCTCGTAGGTCTTCTGGCAATCCGCCGTCTCGAGCACGCCGCTACCTAAGACACCCTTGCGGATCAGGGTGCGCAGCATCTCCGTGGTTTCGGCATCCGTGTTGGGATTCGTCGTGGACATCAGTATGACCTCAAGGTCAGGCTGGCCCTTGGGGCTGACTGTCAGCCAGCGGAAGCCGTTCTCCATAGTCGCGTCGGTGTTCAGTTCAAATCCGAGCTTATTGAGATAGAAGTCTTTGGCAGCATCCTGATCCAGAACATAGATGGTCACGTGTGAAAGGCGTTGAATCATCGAATTTTCCTCCGCCAACAGATTGCTACAGGATACACGCGATGTGCTTCTTGAATCTTGCTGTTGTGCAGCCGGCCGCGATATCAGAACGGCCGGGCGCCGTAGTGGAGCAGATAACACGTGGGAACGAACCGATGGATCGCCTGTTCCGGCACGGGGAAAATGCGCCGGATAGATCGCCGGTACTCCGCGGGCGAGCAGCCGACCAGCGACCGGAACAATGTGCTGAACGAACCGAGGCTCTCGTAGCCCACTGCCATGCAGATCTCGTTGACCGGCAGATGATCCCGGGCCAACAATTCTTTGGCGCGGTCGATGCGCAACCGCCGCACGAAATCATGCGGTGTTTCGCCGAAGGCGCGCGCGAACATCCGGTGGTAGTGGAAAGGGGACAAGTACGCTTCGCCCGCGGCACGAGTCAAGCGCACGGGCAGGTCGAGACTTGCGGCGAGAAAATCTCGCGAGCGGCAGAGCCACTCGAAGGTGAGGTCTTCGACCGGCGGGCCCGGGCGCGGACTGGCCATCGCCAGCAGTGGCCGTTCACGCGCCATGGACACAGCCTAGCACGGCTAGTCGAACAGTTCCCGGCTGAAGATCGGCCGTCCTGCCAGCGAGGTGTGAAAGGCCCAAAAGGCCAGCGCGGCCACCAGCACCAGCGCGAAGATGGGACCACTGGCATACCAGGCCGAAAAGTTCGCCGTCGACGGCAGATTGCCCACAAGATCCGCAACAAAAATCCCCGCCGCCAACGCGACCAGTCCAAAGCGCACCACGACAAGGGCGGCAATGCCGTAAACGACAATCACGAACGGTGCTTCCACCCAGGGATAATCGCTCCCCAGACACTTAATGGCGGTGTAAATCAAAACGAATCCAGCGGCCGCGAGCCATTGTTTGCGGAGGATCGTGCGCAGGAGAAAGATAAGGAAGAAAAATATCAGCGTGCCTGTTACAGAGTTGGGAATCTGGGCAAGAATGGCCCCAACAGCCTGGCGCGATCCCTGGAAGTAAACCGTGTTTCCCAGGCTGGGTGCGGAGCCGAACTTCGAAAGCACCACGTTGTTGATGATGAAAATGAGGCACCAGGATACACCCAGCACGGTGCCGAACAAGACGTCACGTCCCACCAGCGGGTCGCGTATGCGGCCACCCGACATGCGGGTCCAGGAAATGATGGCCTGTGGCCAATGCCGGCGGACATAGGGTTCGAGCGCCAGGTAGAGAATCCAAACGCAACCGCAGATGAACAGCGCCGTGCTTGCCATGATGATGAACAACCCGAAGGTGCTCATATCCGGCACCAGATGACTTCTGGTGAGCCAGAGCGCGGTTTGCGCGGTGAACACGAACAGCGCGAGCCGGAAGGCTGCCTGCCGGTCCCCCCTGCCGCGTGTATGATTCCAACGCGCCAACCAGACAGCGCCGCCGAGAACCAGGATCAGTAGGCATGTGCCGATGACGTCCGCGGCTTTTTGGCCAGCGGTCCGTTCTTGCGGCTGCATGCGGTATGGGTTTGTCCAGGCGCCGATCATCGCGAAGTACACAGGTTTGCCGCGCCAGGCCGCCGCTTCCACGCGTAACGCCCTCTGGCTGCCTGGCCATGTTCCGGTCCATGCGGCGCGCGTGTCAGAGACCGCCAATGAATTCCACTCGGGTTCGGCCGGCCGCAGCGTACCCGCATCCAGGCCTGCCGCTGAGAGCAGTGGCTTCCAGTCGAAGGGTTGTGCCGGGGGCGGCGTCTTGTCCACCTCCGGAGGAACTGCCTCAAACCATTCCAGGCGTCCTTGCGGGTCCAGTTGCACGTTGATCATCCCCGATTGGGTCACCGGAGGATCGTAAGTGGTCACGATTCCGGGCGTCATAGCCTGATCCCTGAAATCACTGGGAACCAGGTAACGCGGGCTTTCGCGATACCAGAAGAAAGCCAAACTGGGCCAGCTCGCCAGTATTTTCGGCCAGTCGGAGGGCCCCGGCTTCTCGTGCTCCTGGATGTAATGAAGAAAGTCTCCTTGATAACCGAAGCCGTACGCGCGGTCGATGGCGTGGCTCGTGTAGCCGAAATTGCCAATCATGTTGCGTGCAGTCTCGCTCAGAACCTCGGGAGGCTTTTCGAGTCCTAGCTGATCAGTGCCGCTGGTACGGGGGCCGGCGAACACAATGGTGGCTAGCGCGAGTACCACCGCAGCCAGGCAAGGAAGGGCCACCCGAACAGGCAGACCTGCCGTCTCGCCCGACGCGGCCACCATCTGGGGTGATGGCGTCTCCCCCGCCGCCAGCGCCGCGGCAAGTGGATCGCCACCAGGCAGAGCCGCCGTCACCGCCAGCGCGGAAGCCGGCCGGTTTCGCGGATCGGGATCCAGGCAGCGCAGAATCACGCGCTCCACGGCCGGGTCGAGATCTTTCACCAGCGTTGTTGGATTCACCGGCGTGGTTTCGGTGTGCAGGCGCACTAGCTCGGCCAGCGTCGCGGCTTCGAACGCGCGCTTGCCGGTGAAGATCTCGTACAGCACAAGGCCCAGCGAGTAGATGTCACTGCGAATGCTGACCTCTTTGCCGGCAAGCTGCTCGGGCGCCATGTAAGCCGGCGTGCCATTGCGAACCTCAGCCCCTTGAATCTGGCTGGCGAGACCAGCCAGACCAAAGTCCGCGATCAGGACGTTGCCGCGGCCATCCAGCATGATGTTGGAAGGCTTCAGGTCGCGGTGAAGTACGCCTTTATCGTGTGCAGCCGCGAGTCCCGCGCACAGTTTGCGCGCAATCTCCAGAGCCTTATCCGCCGGCAGGCGTCCGATGCGCCGCATCAGGGAGCCTAAGTCCTCGCCATCCACATACTCCATCGAAAGGTAGGGCTGTCCTTCTACGTCACCCAAGTCATAAACGCGGCAGACGTTGGGGTGGGAAACCTGGCGCGCGATGCGGATCTCGTTGTAAAAACGCGCGAGGGTGGTTTCGTTCGTTGCGGTCGCCTCGGGAAGGAACTTGAGAGCCACCGGCTGGCCAAGCTTCAGGTCATTCGCCCGGTAGACCTCGCCCATGCCGCCCCGGCCGAGCAGCGCCACGATGCGGTAGCGCGCCGCGAGCAGAGTTCCGGGAAGAAACCTGCCTTCGTCCAGCGAACTGGAGCTGCTCAAGTGTTCCTGCGATGAGGGCGTCGACGCAGGCGGCGGCATAGTGTACGTTGCCGCGTCGGGGGCCAACGATGCGCCGCAGCGAGGACAAAAACGGCTGCCTTCAGCGATGTCTTGACTGCACGAACGACACTCCAACATGGGCCTCGGCGGAGTATTCAATCTAGCATTGTCTGACACGAATCGGTGGGTCACTGCGAGCCCGCGGATCATCGCGATCCGGCTCTGAATTCCTTCAGCAGATTCCTGGCACGCGCTTTCATGGCTGCCGTTCCACTTCGAAGCACTTGCTCAATCAGCTCTTGCACTTCGGACCGAAGAACTTCGTCATGACGAGACAAATCCGCCAGCGCCTGAAGGCCGGCGGTCTTCACAAGGGAACCGCGGTGCTTCAGGAAGGAGCGGAAGATCCCGGCTGCTCGCCCCCTCTCTCTTGCTAGGAGCGGAAGGCGCGGAATGATCTGTGCAAGATGCCAGAGCAATTCTTGTTGGTCAGCTTCCACCAGAAGACCGAGTAGTTCCGCCTTGAACGGCGCGAGCAGATCGGGCTCTCGCGCAGACGCTTTCTCCGCCGCGTCGGCAGCGCGCATGCGAACGAGCGGATCATCGCTCCACAGACACGAGATCAGTTCGGGGAAGCGCTCGCGGTGGACCAAGACCAGCGCGACAACCTCGTTGGAACGTCCGAGCGACCTCCGGTCCCCGCCTCCCAAAATGGATGCGATCGGCACGCTGGCCATTTCGCTCAGCGTATCACTCGCGGTCTATTCGTACCTCACGGCTTGCATGGGGTCGATGCGCGCGGCGCGCCATGCGGGAATCGTGCTGGCAACAAGCGCCACCAGGCCGAAGATCAGGGCGACGGCTGCGAAGGTCAGCGGATCAAGGGGTCCCACGCCAGCCAGGAGCGTGCCTGTCAGGCGGCCGGCTGCCACGGCTCCCGCCATTCCGAATACGAGACCCGCGCCCGCAAAAGCCAGCGATCGCTTCACGATCAAGCGGACGACGTCGCCCTTCGCTGCACCTAAAGCCATGCGAATCCCAATCTCCCGTGTTCGGCGGGTGACCGCAAAGTGAAGAACTCCGTAAATTCCAACCGCCGCGAGCAACAGGGCCGAAACGGCGAATGTCCCGACCAGCGAAGCGCCCATGTCGTAGGCCGAAACGATCCGGTTCAGGAATTGCGGCATGGTGCGGACGCCAAAAATCGGGAGACTCGCATCGAGGCTCTTCACTTCGTGGCGGATTCCGGCCATCAGAGAATCGGGGCTTTCCTTGGAACGCACGATGAATGTGACGCGCCCTCCATAATGCTGCGCGAGTGGAAGGAAGAAGTAGGGTATTGGATTCTCGCCAAATGTTTCGTACTTCCCGTTCTTGGCCACACCTGCTACTTCGACCCAGGGGCTGTCTTTGCCGGTTGCGAACCGCCTGCCCAGAGCCTTCTCGGGCGTCTGCCAGTAACGCCGCGCCATCGTTTCATTGATGACGGCTACCGGGCGCGAGGACTCCGTATCACGCTCATCAATCGGCCGCCCCGCGACCAGCCGGGTGCCCATGGTTTCGAAATAGCGCGGACCCACTCGGGTCACACCAGCGATGCTGGATTCATTGTCCGATCTTGGCGTGTACCCTTCGACCCGAACCGAGTAGTACTCGTCGTAGGCGTCCAGCGGCAGCGGATACGCCAGGCTCGTGGATTCGACACCGGGCAGATTCTTGAGGCGCTCCACCAGGCTCTTTTGGAACAGCCTCCCGCGTTGCTCGCTATAACCTTGCAGGCCCAGGTCCACAGAGAACAACTGCAAGCCCGTCCTGTCGAAACCCGGGTCTACATTGCGGGCGAATTGCATGCTTCGCAGAAACAGGCCGCCGCTGATCAGAAGCACGCAGGAAAGCGCAACCTGAGCCGTAACCAGCAGATTCCCACGAGTCAGTCCGCGCACTCCGCCCACCGCCGTGCCAGGCTCGCCCTTCATCGCCGCTGCCTGGTCGACTTTTGAGGCTCGCATGGCGGGAATCAGGCCAAATAGCATTGCGGCGACGAGTGAAAGCAGGAAACTGAACACAAACATGCGCGGGTCGAGACGCGATTCGTATTCCAGATCGGCGGTCTGGAAATCAAGCGTGGGATAGAACGCCTTCAACAGGTCGTTAAAAAGCAACGCGAGGATGATCCCCGCCGCCGCACCCAGCAGCGAAAGCAGAACGCTCTCCGTCAGCAATTGGCGCAACAGACGGGTCCGCGTGGCGCCAACGGCAACCCGAATCGCCATTTCGCGAGCGCGGCCGGCAGCCCGCGCCAGCATGAGATTCGCGACATTGGCGCATGCGATCAACAGGACCAGACCCACTACGCCGAACATAATCGCCGTTGTGGCAGAGATCAGGCCGAGAGCGACAAACACGGGTTGTGTCCTGGTTCCACCCGGAATGACGCTCACCCGAATATCCTTGTTGCTTTGCGGATACTCGCGGGCCAGCCGGCTTGCCACTACGTTCATTCGAGCCGCGGCCTGCTCTTTTGAAACGCCCGGCTTGAGACGGCCTCTCAGCTCGATCCATCGATTGTCCCGGCCTTCCATGTAATTGCCGAAATCGGGCGCGATGGTTTGCTGCATCGTCAGCGGTATCCAGACATCCGGTATGAAGGTGAACAGCCTGGTACCGAGAAAGCCCCGCGGCGCCACACCCACGATCGTGAACGGGTGGCCGTCGATCCGGATCGTCCTGCCGGTGATATTCGGGTCGCTTTGAAAATGCTGGCGCCAGAAATTGAAGTTCAGCACGCACACCGGCTTTTCGCCCGGAGCGCGAGCCTCGTCCGGCAGAAATCCCCGGCCCAGGATCGGGTGAACGCCGAGACCCGAAAAGTAATTACCGGTCACGATTTCTCCCCAGATCAGCTCCGGCCTCTCACCATCGGTCATGCTGAGCGGTATCCCGCTTGATCCCATCAGGTCCGAGAGGCCTGTATCGGCGTTTCGGTAATCCAGTAAATCCGGGTAGGAGAAGTTGCCGATGTCGCGGCCCCATCGCACGGGCGAGGTGAGGTAGATAGCCACCAGGCGGTCCGGTTGATCCACGGGCATCGGCCGCAAGAAGTATGCATTCACAATCGAAAAGATCGAAGTGTTGGCGCCAATGCCCAGCGCCAAAGACAGCGCCACCACCAGCGTGAAGCCGGGAGATTTTCTCAGAACCCGGGCGGCGTAGCGGATGTCTTTCCAGATTCCAGCCATGGCCGTCTATGCTGGCAGGTCAGTTGCCACGTCACGCGACCACACAAAACCATTGCCGTCAATGGACTAACCCACAAACGCGCAGCCGGCGGATGTCCGCTTTCGGGACGTTCAGTGCGATTTCGAACGTCTACTTCCGGGCGGATTCGGCTACCGGGTTGAGATATTCGATCCAACTGGTCATCATTTCTTCTTCGCTCTTGTCGCCCCAGCGGATAGCCCGTGCCGGATCGGGATTGGCCGGATTGTTCGGGCTGTTGTCGTAGTGAGTGGTCACCATGAGGCGGCTGCCCTTTTCCACCCGCACCGGCTCTTTGAACCGGTAGACGAGCTGCCAGTTGAAGCTGTAGTTGGGAACCGCCAGCAGGACTTCGCGCCGGCCATCCGGACGCCTGAGCTCGTACACCACGTCGTGGCCCCGGTAGTGCATGTGCGGCGTGATGGAGAGCAGCAGCCTGTCTTCATCGAAGGTGAAGCAGCGCTTCACTTCGTGGCTGGGAGAGCCGGGCGGGATGCGAAAGAAGAAATTGCGCAGATCCATGCGGCGGAGCACTCGTTCGGGCGGCGCGGAAGCCAGATACAGCCCCACGCTCGTGCGGTCGGTTTGCGGCGCGCCGGAAGTTCGGGCGTAATGAACTACGAACTCGAGCTTGGACCCCGGCGGCACCCACTTCGCAGTGCCGTCAGGAAAGCGGTCTGGCGCGCGGCCCGGCAGAAACGACGCCAGCGCGCCCTCCTGTGATCCCCGCAGATACGGAAGATCCGGCGCATCGGCGGCACACGCATCGTCAACTACTGGGGCATCCTCACGAACCCGGGTCAGAGTGCCTTCGCGCACCAGGAACGATTGCAGGGCCGTCATTGATTCGATCGAGGTCGAGCCCGCCTGCCGCTCGTCGGCGATCACACTCACGTGAACGTGGTGCACCACGCGGCGATTGCCGGGCCGGATCTCGGCAGCGCGGATCCATTTCCCTTCCGTGAAGTTGGTCGGCACGACGAAGTGCTCGTAAGCGTCGTTGCCAGACTTCACCACGAATTCCTGCCCGATGTCGATGACGATATCCGGCTTTCCCAGGCGCCAACCATCCGCGAAGACCGGAGCCGCGGGTAAATCGACTGCGTCGCCTTCGCGTGCGCCTTGATCCACCCAGGTCTTGATGGTCTCGATCTCGCCTGCGGTGAGCCGCGCGTCGTTCGCGAAACTGCCAAAATGCGGATCCGCGAACCAGGGCGGCATTTTGCGCGCCAGCACGGCTTCCCGAATCGCTTTTGCCCACGGCCGCGCGGATTTGTAGTCGAGGAGCGACATCGGCGCAATATCGTTGGGATGGTGGCAGGCGACGCAGCGTTGGTAGAAGATGGGCGCGATGTCCTTCGCAAACGTCGGTGCCGGCGAAACCGAGGCCAGCAGCAACCCGAGCGCCCAGACCATGCTCAGATCATACAGTAAAATATGAATCCCTATGCCAAAAGTCCGTTGGGGTGTTCTCGGTGTCGCCGCCATCGCCGTCCAGAAAGTGATTCCCGCCATGCAGCGGGGCAAAGATTCGCAAATCGCAGCCATCGCCTCGCGCGACCTGCGTAAGGCTCGGAAGGCGGCGCGTGCTCTCGGCATTCCAAAAGCATACGGCTCGTATGACGAACTGCTTGCGGATCCCGACATCGACGCCGTTTACAACCCGCTGCCCAATCATCTGCACGTGCCATGGTCGATTCGAGCCGCGGAAGCCGGGAAGCACGTGCTCTGCGAAAAACCCATCGGACTGAACGTCGACGAGGCGAGGCGGCTGCGCGACGTACGGGATCGGACAGGCGTGAAGATAGGAGAAGCGTTTATGGTGCGGACGCACCCGCAGTGGCTGAAAGCGCTTGAACTGGTGCGCGGCGGCCACATCGGGGAACTGCGGTCGGTTATGGGCTTCTTCAGCTACTCGAACGCCGATCCGGCGAACATCCGGAATGTTCTCGAGTACGGCGGCGGTGGCTTGATGGACATCGGCTGCTACCCCATCTTTACGTCCCGGCTGATCTTCGGTGCCGAACCGCGTCGCGTACTGGGTTTGGTGGAGCGCGATCCGAAGACGAAGATCGACCGCCTGACCTCGGCTGTGCTGGACTACCCGACGGGGCAGTGCGTCTTCACTTGCGGTACGCAGATCGTTCCGTACCAGCGCGTGCAGATCTTCGGCACCCGCGGCCGCGTGGAGATCGAGATCCCTTTCAACGCGCCGTCCGATCGCCGGTGCCGCATCTCGGTTGATAATGGCCGCGATGTGATCGGCTCCGGCATCAAGATCTACAAAATTCCGCGGTGCGACCAATACACGATTCAAGGTGACCTTTTTTCCCACGCCATACGCGACGGCGGGGAGGTTCCTGTGCCGCTCGAATCGAGCATTGGAAACATGGCGGTGATCGATGCGGTGTTCCGGTCAGCGGAATCCGGCGGCTGGGAAGAGCCAACGGCCTAATGCCCGCGTGGACCCCACCCGCCCTTGCCACCCGCTCCGGTGAGCGCTAAGCTCCAATTGGAGGGTGCGTATGCGAAATCTTGCGCGATTCCTTCTAATTGGTTGTCTGGTGGCGTGGCCCGTGGCCGCTCAGCGCGGCGGCGGGGGACATGGCGGCGGATTCCACGGTGGCGGCGGATTCCACGGTGGCGGCGGATTCCACGGCGGTAGCGGCTTTCACGGCGGTGGGTTCAGCGGCGGCTTCCGTGGTGGTTACGGCGGCTTCAGGGGGTACGGGGGTTTCGGCCGCGGGTTCTATGGCTACAACCGGTATGCCTTCGGCTTCGGCCTCGGATTCTATCCCTATTCGTATTGGCCCTACGACTACGATTACGGCTACCCCTATTACAATTACCCATACTATGGCTACGGGTACGGCTACAGCTACCCGTATCCGGCCTACGATTACGGCTACTCGAGCTCGCCCGTGGTTGTCTATCAGTCCAATCCAGCGCCGGTCACCGTCTATGAGTCTCCACGCACCGCACGGCCGCAAACTCGCGAGTACGCTGAATCTTCGTCTCGGGGCAACGAAAAGCCGATTTATCTGATCGCTTTTCGGAATCAAAACAACATTCGAGCGGCCGAAGCATATTGGGTGACGGATGGCACGCTGCACTTCATCACTTTGCAGCACGAGCAGAGGCAGGCCCCGCTGGATTCTGTGGACCGCTCTTTGACCTCGCGGCTGAACCGCGAGCGCCACGTGGATCTCCGGCTTCCGGAATCCGACTAGCAGCCAGGCGCTTCAGCTTTTGCGGACAGCGGGAAGCGATTTTCCGATCGTCGTGAAAATTTCTGTTGCAATGCGTCCGATTCGCCCCACAATAATCGTGTTACAGGCGCACACACTCTGAAAAGCCAGCATCCTTCCTGAGATATCCCTCTCACCGCAAGCGCAATTGTTTAGAACTCGCCAAAATGCGTTGGCGAACGAGCTCAGATAAGACTGAAACAGCCTAGAAATTCTCCGCAACAACTACGAACGATTCTGATTCCCCCACGAGGCAATAACCGAATATATAATGCATCAATTAACTCAATATCCTGGCAACACACCCGAATGTGTCCCGGGGAAAGGAGATTGCCAACATGCCAGCTCCTTGGCCATGGCCGACCAACTAAGCCCCATCGTCGTCGCGTTTTTGAGCGATCGGTGCTAAACCAATTCGAAGCCCTCACGGGCCTGCAGTGGAAGTGTGCGCTCAATGCGCATGATAGAATCGGGCAACGGAGTTAGAATGGCAGCAGTTTGGCATCTGTCTGTAGAACGGGCGATCTGGCTGCTCGGCATTCTCTGCGCTGTCCTGCTAGCGGGAAACTTCTTTCGTCTGAAATTGGCCCGCAACTATCGCTTTTTTCTTGTTTATCTGATTTTTGACTGCGCGCGGTCCACGGCACTGTGGTTTTACAGCCCAGGCTCGGTTTCCTACCGAAGTCTGTGGCGGGCCGCGGAGCCTGTCATCTGGATACTGTACGTCCTTGTAGTCCTTGAACTCTGCTCCCTAGTGTTCAAGGACTACCTGGGAATCCACGCGCTCGGGCGTTGGATCGTCTATGGAAGTCTCGCTCTGTCGGTACTGCTGTCAACTGTCACGGTGCTGCCTACGTGGATGCACTCAACAGAGGGGGCTTTCGCCATTCAACGTTTCCTCATGGTCGAGCGAGGAGTTGACTTCGCGGTGGTACTTCTTCTGCTTCTGCTTTTGGTTTTCCTTGTGCTCTTTCCTATTCAATTGAGTAGAAACGTCATCGTACACTCCATTTTGTACGCGGTATTCTTCACCACCAACTCCATGGGCATCCTCATTGTGAACCTGACCGGCTACCGGCTCAGTATTACGGTGAGCACTTGCCTGATGGGCGTGTCGGTTTTGTGCATGATCGGCTGGCTGGTTCTCATCACCCGGGATGGAGAGCAGAAAATCATGGCGATTCGCCGTCCAGTGTCTGTTGATGAGGACCGGCTGATTGCCCAACTCACGGAAGTTAACGCAACGCTGATGCGCGCGAGCAAGCGGGTCAGTCCCGAAGCTTTTGGCGCCCGGCGGTAAGCCTCATCAAGAATCCACGCGGGTGTGAAATAATCCCCAATTGGAGAGACACCTGTGCGAAGACGACAGTTTCTTGCTTCATCATTTGCAGTCTCGGCTCTGGCCAGCGCGCAGACCGCGGCGGCAAGAGCTCGCGACTTTTACGAACTTCGGCGCTACAGCCTGCAAAGGGGCGCGCAGAGGAACCTCGCCGACGCATTTCTTGCTGAAGCGCTCATTCCGGCTCTGAACCGGCTTTCCATTGCCCCAGTTGGAGTTTTCAGCGCGGACATCGGACCGGAGAGCCCCTCGCTGTACGTATTGATGCCGAGCCTTTCGGTGGAGACACTCGCCACCGCTGAGTTCCGTCTGGAGCACGATGCCGAATACCTCAAGGCCGGGGCGCCCTTCTTGAACGCAGCCGCCAAAGAGCCGGCATACGAGCGCAGGGAAAGCTCGCTCATGGCCGCCTTTGAGGGATGGCCGCGGCTAACCGTTCCGCCTGCCACGGCGGAGCACCGGTCGCGCCTGTTCGAGTTGCGCACCTACGAAAGCGCCACCGATCAGGACCACAGGCGAAAAGTCGAGATGTTTAACAGCGGCGAGTTCGACGTGTTCCAGCGTGCCGGTTTCTGGCAGGTGTTCTACGGCGATACTCTGGTAGGGCCCCGCATGCCGAACCTGACCTACATGATCGGCTTTCCGGACCTCGGGGATCGGGCCCGGATGTGGAAAGCCTTCGGTTCCGACCCCGGCTGGAAAAAGCTCAGCGGCGCAGCGCGCTACAACTTCGAGGAAATCGTTTCGAATATTACGAACGTGATTCTCAGCCCGACTTCGTATTCGCAGATTTAGGGTCCGCAACTACAGATACCGCCGCAAATCCTCAGGGCGGAAGCAGT
>Ga0335077_10002680_pt1 | contig 21325 bp, 24 predicted proteins | sample Lox_Sample_31_FD_207151 | JGI IMG/M metagenome (GOLD analysis project Ga0335077, IMG submission 207151) | Soil microbial communities from Loxahatchee National Wildlife Refuge, Florida, United States - Lox_Sample_3.1 | ecosystem: Environmental > Terrestrial > Soil > Wetlands | place: USA...
GCCCAGGCTGTGGCGATAAGCGTAGGCGGCGATGGTCGGCATCTTGGCCAACTGTCGCAGGATCTGCAGCTTGCGGTTGAGCTTGTCCTTGATGTTGTGCGCTTCGGGATAGAAGGTGGAGAGCGCGGCGATGGTGCTGGTCAGGATGCCCATGGGATGGGCGTCGTAATGGAACCCATCGATGAACTTCTTCAGGTTCTCGTGGACCAGACGGTGCTGACCGACTTGCTCCACCCAGTCGCGCAACTCGCTTTCGTTGGGCAACTCGCCGTTGAGCAGCAGATAGGCCACTTCCAAAAAGGTGCAGTTCTCCGCCAGTTCCTCGATGGGGTAGCCGCGGTAGCGCAGGATGCCGTTTTCGCCGTCAAGATAAGTGATGGCGCTTTTGCAGGATGCGGTATTCATGAATGCGGGGTCATAACTCATCATTCCAAAGTCGTCGGGACCGGTCTTGATTTGCCGCAGATCTCCGGCACGGATGTGGCCGTCGGTCAGCGGAAGCTCATAAACCTTTTGGGTACGGTGATCGGTAAGGGTGACCTTATCATTGGCCATCTCTTTTATCTCCTTGTCGCCCATGCCGGAGACGAGGCGGGGCGCATGCGGCGAAGCAACCCGCATGCGTACCGGAGGCGCCGACACGCAGGCCGACCAGTATGCTCCCCTTGAACGTGGGGGGCTGCAGTGACGGGCCTCACACACCCTAGTGATCAGCGTCGCAGAAGGCTGTCCACCACTGGGATACCCTGCCTGGGTTCCTGGCAATTGGGGAAACATTCGTCTCGTAATAAACTTCTTATGTGAGGGCAGCCGCATGAAGACTGTTTTTGTTGTAGGCGCAGGTCCAGCCGGACTGTTTGCTGCGCAGAAGATCGCCCAGGCCGGCCATCAGGTGATCGTATTCAACCGTGACATCAAGCCCGGCGGGCTGGCCGAGTACGGCATTTATCCCGTCAAGGACAAGATGAAGATTGGCTTGCGCAAGCAGTTTGCCAAGGTCCTCAGCTTGCCCAACCTGTCGTATTTTGGACACGTGGCGGTGGGCAGCGAGTCCACCGTGACCATCGACGACCTGCGGCAGTTCAATCCCGCGGCCATAGTCTTTTCCGTCGGCGCGCAGGGCACCAAGAGCCTGGGCCTGCCCGGGGAGCACGCCAAGGGCGTCTATTCCGCCAAGGACTTCGTCTACTTCTACAACCAGCTTCCGCCTTTTGCCTCGCGGGATTTCTCGACCGGCAAGCGCATCGCCGTCATCGGCATGGGCAATGTCGCCATCGACATTATTCGCTGGCTGCTGCAGGACGATCCCAACCGCCAGACGGAAGAGGTCATCATCGTCGCCCGGCGCGGCCCCTTCGAGGCCAAGTTTGACGAGAAGGAATTTGCCCACGCCCAAATGCACCTTGACCGCCAAGCCTTCCAGCAGGAACTGGAGCGGGTAAAGGACAAGATCGCTGCGGTCGGGCAGGACATCTCCAAGGTAGCCGAAGCCACTTTCCCCGCGCTGGCGAAGTATCCCAACCAGGAGCTAGTAATGCCGCGGCTGCGGTTCCGCTTCCTGTCGTCGCCCAAGGAAATCCACGCCGGTCCGGATGGGCGGATCAACCGCCTGACGGTGACCGAGAACAATCTGGTCGCCAAGGACGGCGGTACCGCCGCCAAGGCCACCGATCAGACCGCCGATCTCGACGTGGATACCATGATCTTTGCCATCGGCGACGTGCAGGATCCCAAGCTAGGCCTGCCCTACGGTCGCGACGGTTACGTTACCCAGCCGGACCCCGCGGACCCCAAAGCCCCGGCGTTCGGCGTCTTCGATCCGCAGAAGAACCAGCCGCTCGACGGTGTGTACGTAGTCGGCTGGGCGCGCCGCGCCAGTGACGGGTTGGTGGGTATCGCCCGCCACGACGGCGAAGTGGGAGCAGAGAAAGTGCTGCATTACCTGGCCGGCGTGCCCGACAGCGCGCCGGTTTCCGTGGACGCAGTCCAAAGACGGCTGGAAGCCAAGGGCGTGAAAGTCGTGACCAAAGAGGACATCGCCCTGCTGGGCAAGGTGGAGGAGCGCGAGGCACAGAAGCGTAATCTGACCTGGTTCAAATTCTCTGACGACGAGAGCATGCTGAACGCTATCGAGAAGGAGAAGTTGACCGCCTGCGTTTCCGCTGACTGAGCCAAAGACTAGTGTTCGTCCGGAAGGCGGGCCTGCCACGGCCCGCCGTTTTTCTTTGGCCGATTAACGCAGAAGTCGCGCGATGTCCGCCGCCGTCTCAGCCGCAGGCCGGTCGCGGAAGATGATCGGCGCCATTGACGGATTCTGATCTGGACTCTTCGTGGTCAGCAGGACGACGCGCACGGGAGGTTGCACTTGCCCCAGCTTTTGGCAGAATTCGACTATTTCCGGGCGTGCCGGCTCCTCGGTAGAGATGACGACCAGATCATAGAGACATCGCGGCCATCGCGGCGGAGCATCGGCGAGGCAGCCAATGCGGCGCACCACGTAGCCTTGGGCAATCAGCAAGCGTGCACGCACTTCCCACGCCTGCTGGTCGGGATCGACCACCAGGATTCGCTTGGCGAACCCCGCCGCCTGTTCCTTCCCCGCCGGCCACGGATTAAAGATCGCTGCGGATTTTAGGTTGGCGCTCATCGCGTGTACGCGCTTCCCGTCCCGGTTATTTATTCCGTAGCCTCCCGTTCCAGCTCACAATACCCCAAAAAGGGCTTTATGGAACCAGCACAATTTTGCCGCAGGACCCCGCGGCCATCACCGCCTCGTGTGCGCGCGGGGCATGGGCCAGGGGCATCTCCTGCCCAACCACCGGCCGCAAAGTGCCGTTCTCCATTCCGGCATAGAGCGCGGCGTGGATGCCGGCAATCTCCCGCTCCGTTGCGGCGAACAGCATGAGCCCTTTCACGGTGGCTTCGCGCATCATGGCGTCACGCGGATTCACCTCTACCGTACCGCGGCTGCCCACTACAATCACCTTGCCGCCGGGCGCGACCAACTGCAAGTCTTTTCCCAAATTCTTGTTGGCCAGCATCTCGAGGATCACGTCGGCGCCCCGTCCGCCGGTGAGGGACATCAGTTGGTCGGCGAAATCCGCCGCATGGTGATCGAGCACGTGGCGTGCGCCTTCCTTGCGGACCAGCTCCTTGCCCTTGTCGGTGCCGGCGGTGCCGATCACCGTCATACCGGCGGCGCGCGCCAGTTGCACCGCGGCCGTGCCCACGCCGCCGCTGGCGCCATGCACCAGCACCACTTCCGCCGGCTTGGCCTCGGCAAGCTGGAACAGCGCGCGATACGCAGTGGCATAGGGCACCCATACCCCAGATCCCTGCGCGAACGAGATGTTCTGCGGCAGAGGAGAGACTTGCGATTCCAGACACAAGGCCTTCTCGGCGTACGTTCCACCGAGCCCGCCGGCGATGTACACGCGGTCGCCAGTCTTCACGCGCTTCACGCCTTCGCCCACTGCTTCAACCACTCCGGCGCCATCTGAACCCGGCGTGTACGGCAGTGCCGGCTTGCGGGCGTATGCGCCCGAACGCACGTAGGTGTCGACCGGATTCACGCCCGCCGCGTGTGCGCGCACTACTACTTGTCCCGGCCCCGGCTTGGGATCAGGAACATCCTCCAGCTTCATTACCTCCGGACCGCCGAATTCATGCACTCGAATCGCTTTCATCGTCGTTCTCCTATGAATTCCCATGAGACATCTGCGCTGCGCGCAACAGTGTAATCCCCACACGGAGTTTTTACGATTTGGATGAGACGCGTGCTGGGGATGCACTTTGCGGCCAGGGGCAAACCAAGCCATGCTCACTTACATGTTGATCTGTTTGTTGCGGTGCCGGTTTAGATACCAGCAAGGCGTGCGCCCGAGGTGCGGGAACAGTGAATGAACGCACACCTGGTTCTCGGGGTTCAGGAACATGAACTCAGTTTTTCCGTCCTTGAGCGGGACGGCGTAATAGGGCTGCACTTGCAGCGTCCCAAACGGGTCGCGGTTCTTGGGGATGCGGTATCGCACCGAAGCATAATCGCCCGCATACAGCAGCGCTCCGGCCACCACCACGATGATGAGCGCGGTTTTCACGGCAGCCGAAATTATACGCACTCCAACCGGCGATTACTCCCGGACATGTCCTTCGCGAGCGTGTCGCTCGTCTGTTCGGAATCTAGTGTGCCGACTGCAGGCGGCTTAGCTTAGGGTCACTGGCCGAAATAATGAGGAAGAAGTATGGCCCCCGATATGCAGCGCGCCGGCCGGAAAACGCGCGCAGGAATTGCCCTCATAGCACTTGCATCCTTAATCACTCTGTCACTAGCTGGTTGCTCCTTGTCCGGTACTCAGGCGGCCACAACCCCGGCCGTCAGCGTTAGCTTATCGCCCGCTTCCGCTACCTTGACTTCAGGACACACGCAGCAATTCACCGCTACCGTCAGCGGATCCAGCAACACCAGCGTTACCTGGTCGGCCACCGGCGGGAGCATCAACTCCAGCGGTATGTTTACCGCTCCCACCGCCGCCGGCAGCTATGTGGTGAAAGCCACCAGCATGGCCGATTCCACGGTGTCGGCGTCGGCCGCGGTCACGGTGACAGCCGGAGTATCCGTTTCCATCTCTCCGGTATCGGCCGCTATGCTCACCGGCGGCACCCAGCAGTTCACCGCGACGGTAAGTGGTTCGAGCAACACTGCCGTCACCTGGTCGGCGACCGGTGGAAGCGTTTCCTCCAGCGGCCTGTACACCGCTCCAAGCAGCACCGGGACCTTCACGGTAAAGGCGACCAGCGTGGCCGACACCACCAAGTCTGCTTCGGCGACCATCACTGTCAGCGCGCCGGTGGTTGGCGTCACCATCTCGCCGGCATCGGCGTCGGTCGTGGTCAGCGGCACACAGCAGTTCACCGCCTCGGTAAGCGGCACAAGCAATACTGCGGTTACGTGGTCGGCGACAGGAGGAAGCATCTCCTCGTCCGGCCTCTACACTGCGCCGAGCGCTGCTGGGAGCTTCACGGTGAAGGCCACCAGCGTGGCCGACACAACCAAGTCGGCCTCCGCAGCGGTCACCGTCAGCGCTGCCCCGGTGGTCGCGGTAACGATCTCCCCCACGTCGGCCTCGATGGTAACGGGCAGCACGCAGCAGTTCCACGCCACAATCACGGGCACAAGCAACGCGTCGGTTACATGGTCGGCGACTGGAGGCAGCATCTCCTCCAGCGGCCTCTACACAGCGCCGAGCGCGGCCGGAAGTTTTACAGTGAAGGCCACCAGCGCGGCTGACAGCAGCAAGTCGGCCTCCGCTACTGTCACCGTCAGCGCGCCAGTGCAGCACACGGTTACGCTCACTTGGACGGCGAGCAGTTCCGTTGTCACCGGCTATAACGTCTATCGTGGCACGGTGTCCGGCGGACCCTACACCAAGGTCAATACCGCGCTCGAGGCGGCCACCAACTACGTGGACAACAGCGTCCAATCGGGCACCACCTATTTCTACGTGGTGACGTCGGAGGACGCGAGCGCGGTCGAGAGTGCTTTCTCCAACCAGGTGTCGGTGGCTGTGCCGACCCCGTAAGGCGCGTCTTCTGGTATTCGAATTCAGAACAGTTGCGCTTGTTCTGAATTCAGAACAAGAAGGTGAATTTTCACCATGGCAGGCGCCGCGCTGTTAAAAGGGCGGTATGCGACGCCTGTCGCTGCTCTTGGCTGCGGCGGTATCTGTTCTCGTTCCCTTCGGCAGCGCGGCTTTTGCCGCCTTCTTTCCCCGCCAGGGACGCCTGTTCCCCATTTGGTTTTGGGTACTCTGGCTTCTGGTTTCCGTCTGGGTTACGTTCTACGCGCCGGTGATCGTGGATCACCTGACGGCGCCGAACGCGCGCAGCTATTCCTGCACCGTCTATGCTCGCTGGGGCATTGTGTTAGGCCTGATCAATCTCGTTTGGAGCATCTTCGAAATCGTGTGGCTCGGGTGACCCGAAGCACGGCTTCGGCCTTAAAGCAGAAGCTTGAACTGGCGGCGGAATGTAAACTGTTTCGGTCATGGCATCCGAATTCGCGCTGCTGGGACTGGGCGAAATCTCGGAGTTGCTGCGCGTCCGCAAGATCTCGCCCGTCGAGGTGACCGAAGCTTGCCTGGCGCGGATTGAGGCGCTCAATCCCGAGCTCAAAGCGTTTATCACCGTGACAGCGGATTTGGCGCGGGCGCAGGCGCGCGCAGCCGAAGCCGACATCCAGCGCGGTGAGTGGCGCGGACCGCTGCACGGAATCCCGCTGGCGCTGAAAGACCTCATCGACCTGGCCGGCGTTCCCACGACCGCGGCGAGCGCGGCGTTTGAGCATCGCATTCCGGCGGATGATGCGGAAGTCGTGCGCCGGCTGAAGGCTGCTGGGGCCGTGATCGTCGGCAAGAACAACCTGCACGAGTGCGCTTATGGCGGCAGCGGTGTGATCAGCCACTACGGCCCGGCGAGGAATCCGCGCTACAAGGGCCGCATCACCGCCGGCTCGTCCTCGGGTTCAGCGGCGGCTGTGGCTGCGGGACTCTGCTACGCCACCGTGGTCACGGACACGGCTGGTTCCATCCGCCTGCCCGCGGCATACTGCGGGATCGTTGGCTTCAAACCGACTTACGGACTGGTGAGCGTGCGCGGAGTGATGCCGCTTTCCTGGTCGCTGGACCACATCGGTCCCATCGCGCGCAATGTCACCGATGTGGCGCTGGTTCTGGCGGCGATCGCCGGCTACGACCCTGCCGATCCCACGAGCCGCGAGCTTCCCGTCGGAAATTATGCGGCCTTAGTGCGTGGCCATGCGCCCAGGTTGCGCGTGGGCGTGCCACGAAAGTTCTTCTATGAAGATCTCGACCCTGAAGTAGCGCGCGTTGCCGAGGAGGCACTGCGCGTCGTGGCTGCGATCGCTGCGTCGGAGCGCGAGGTCTCGTTCCCGGTGGATAACGACCGCACTGTGGCCAGGGCCGAAGCCTATGCGTACCATGAGCCCAACCTCAGCGAGCATTCTGGCCAGTACGATCCCGAGACGCTTCGCCGCATCAACACCGGCGCTGACGTGAGCGTGCGTGACTATGCCGCCAAGCTGCACGAGCTGGAACTCCTGCGCCGCAGCGCGAAGGAAATCTTCCGGGACGTGGACATTATCGTCACTCCGACCAGTCCAGTTCCTCCGCCGTTGTTAGCGGAATTGCAGGCGGACATTCCGCGCCTGCGCGAGCGCGAGCTGCTGATGCTGCGGAACACGCGTCCGTTCAACGTGCTGGGCGTGCCGGCGATCTCGCTCCCTTGCGGCGAGACCTCGGCAGGATTGCCCGTGGGATTGCAAATCGCAGGGCCCGCAGACGCCGACGCGCAGGTGCTGGCATTTGCGCGATTGTTTGAGCAAGCAGTCCGGATAGGGATGCCGCCCCCTGCCCAGAAGGGCTTCATCTAGCGGCTGGTCCGGGTGAGCCTCCACTGGGCAACGTGCCTGTGGATCGGAACATGGCCGGTGAAGTGAGAGAGCAAATTTCACCGCTACTTCTCTTTCAATAGCTGCTTGCGCATCGATTGCAATTCCAGCCGGCGCTTCTCCGTGGTCTTGGGATATGCCAATTTGAGGCCCTTGAGCGCATCGAGCACAATTCGGGAGACAATCAACCGGGCGTTCTCCTTGTCATCGGCGGGAACGATATACCAGGGAGCGTGACGGGTGCTGGTCGCGTTCAGGCAAGCCTCATAAGCCTCCAGGTAGTGCTCCCAATATCCCCTCTCGTGAATGTCCGAAGCGCTGAATTTCCAGTTCTTGTCAGGCTCGTCAATACGCGCGAGGAATCGCTTGCGCTGTTCTTCCCGCGAAAGGTGGAGAAATATTTTAACGGTCCGCGTTCCATTGTGATAAAGGTGACGTTCCAGGTCCACGATCGAGCGATACCGCTCCTTCCAGATGGTTTTCTCGTCGCGTAACTCTTCCGGAAGCCCCTGGCTGCGGAGAATCTCCGGATGCACCCGAACGACCAGCACTTCCTCGTAATAGGAACGATTGAATATGCCGATCCGTCCGCGTTCGGGAAGCCGGCACGTCGTGCGCCAGAGAAAATCGTGTTCCAGTTCTTCGAAGCTCGGTTGTTTGAAACTGAAAACCTCGCAGCCTTGGGGATTGACCCCGGACATCACGTGCCGGATGGCGCCGTCCTTGCCGGCAGAGTCCATCCCCTGAAAAATAATGAGCAATGCATAGCGATTGGCGGCGGAGTGAAGGTTCTGCAGCGAGCTCAACTCCTTAACATGTTGCTCCAGGAGTTCCTGATACCGCTTCTTCGACTTGCAAAAAGGCTTTACAATCGTCGGCCAGTCTTTGAGTCTTACCTTTTTCCCTGGCGGCACACGGAAATCCTTTGAATTGATTTTCATGTTCATCCGTTCTTGTACCGTTTAAGGCTACTGGGATGGTGAGCGCGGAAGGAATCGAACCTTCAACCTACTGATTAAGAGTCAGTTGCTCTGCCAATTGAGCTACGCGCCCACAGGGAAAATCGGCGGGCAGGACTGTCACCGAGCGAAGCGCGGCGGAGCACTGCAGCCAGCCGCGTTTTGAATATAACAGTCCTGCGTTGCGAATGCCAGAGTGCGCGGGCGCAGTCCCGCCTTGCTGCAAGCGCCGGTGGCTCGGTATCATGGCTCGCTCGTTCTGCGGAGGCCGGCGCCATGCCCAAGTTCGCTGCCAATCTCACCATGCTCTTCACCGAGCTGGATTTCTTCGCCCGCTTTGCGGCGGCCGCGCGCTGCGGCTTCACCGCCGTCGAGTACCTGTTCCCGTACGCTTATCCCAAGGAGCGGCTGGCCGACGCGCTCCGCCAGCACGGCCTGACGCAGGTGCTGCACAATCTGCCGGCGGGCAACTGGGAGCGTGGAGAGCGCGGCATCGCCTGCCACTTGGACCGCGTCGGCGAGTTCCAGGAAGGTGTTGACCGCGCCATCGATTACGCGCGCGCGCTGGGCTGCAAGCAGATCAACTGTCTCGCCGGTATTGCCCCCGAGAGCCTCACGCTAGCCCGTTCGCGGGAGGTCTTCGTCAGCAACTTGAAGTACGCCGCGCCGCGCCTGGGCGCGCACGGCATCAAGCTGCTGATCGAGCCCATCAATACCTACGACATTCCCGGTTTCCTTCTGACGAACACGGCGCAGGCGCTCGACATCATGCGCGAGGCGAACGAACCCAACCTCTATCTGCAATACGACGTCTACCACATGCAGATGACGGAAGGTAATCTCTCCGAGACCATCCGCAAGAACCTCGCGCGCATCGCGCACATCCAGGCCGCCGACGTTCCCGGGCGCCACGAGCCCGGCACCGGCGAGATCAACTACGCGTTCCTGTTCCAGCATCTGGACAAGATCGGCTACCAGGGCTGGGTGGGATGCGAGTACAAACCGCTGGCCAGGACCGAAGACGGGCTGGCGTGGCTGGCGCGCTATGAACACGCGGCCGCCTAACACGGAGGAGCTATGAAAATCGCATTCATCGGACTGGGCATCATGGGCCGTCCCATGGCGGGGCACCTTCTCGACGGCGGCCATGATCTCTACCTTCACGACCTCCGGCCGGTCCCGCAGGACCTGCTGGACAAAGGCGCCCACGCTTGCCGTTCCAACAAGGAGGCGACAGCGCAGGGTGACGTCGTCATCACCATGGTGCCGGATACACCCGACGTCGAGGCCGCGATCTTCGGACCCGAGGGCGTTGCGCTAGGCCTCGCGCCCGGCAAAACCGTCGTGGACATGAGCTCCATCTCGCCCATTGCCACCAAGGATTTCGCGCGGCGCATCAACCAGCTCGGCTGCGAGTATCTGGACGCGCCCGTCTCCGGCGGCGAAGTCGGCGCCAAGCAGGCAACGCTGACCATTATGGTCGGCGGCAGCGAGAAGACGTTCGCGCGCATCAAGCCGCTGTTCGAGCTGATGGGCAAGAACATCACGCTGGTCGGCGGCAACGGCGACGGCCAGACCGCCAAGGTCGCCAACCAGATCATCGTCGCGCTCACCATCGAGGCCGTGGGCGAGGCGCTGCTGTTCGCTTCCAAAGCCGGCGCCGATCCTGGGATGGTACGCAAAGCTTTGATGGGCGGCTTTGCGTCGTCACGCATCCTTGAAGTACACGGCGAGCGCATGATCAACCGCACCTTCGATCCCGGCTTCCGCATCGAGTTGCACCAGAAAGATCTGAACCTGGCGCTCTCCGGCGCGCGTGCTCTGAAGATGAGCCTGCCCAACACCGCGACGTGCCAGGAGCTGTTCAACGCCTGCGCCGCGCACGGCGGCTCCGGCTGGGACCACTCCGCGATGGTGCGCGCGCTCGAAGATCTCGCCAACCACGAGATCGCATCGAAGGAACGGCAAAAGGGCGCAGCGTAAAAACCCCCTGGGGTCAGCGCTCCGGCTGATCGTGCTCTTCCTCGATGGAAAGCGGGGTGACTTGGTCCACCACGATCGCGATTGCAATCGTACCGGCCGGAAACAGCAGTCCGCGAACGCCCCAGACCGATTTGGCCCAAGTCCCGGCCGCCGCACCCGCCAAATAAAGGAACCAGATAGAAAGGATGAACTTCGCCTGGCGAAGATGCTGCTGCCGCATGGCGGCGGCAGGCCGGCCGCACAGGATATCGTAGGTGGTAAATGCCGCGTGGGAGAGTAACTGGGCGAGCTTGTTCAGCATTCCCGTCACGAACGTGGTGTGCACGGTCAGCGAGCCGACGCGGGTCAAAGTTGCGGTTTGCAGTCCCATGGCTGCCGCCAGCATGGCCAGCAATGCCATCACCGGCAGGATGGGCCATCGGGCCACCGCCACGATGAGAGCGGCTTCGATCAGCAGAGTTGCCGAGGCGATACTCCGCATCCTCACCCGCGTTCCAATTTCAATGATGGTCCGGCCGATGACCGATCCCAGAAGAAAGGCAGAGACTACACAGCCGGCTTTGACAGCGTCCATCCAGTGCGCGGCGACCAGGTTCTGCGCCACGTGGACCGTGGCCCCAGTCATGTGGGCGGTGAACGTCTGATAGATCGCGAGATACCCGACGATGTCCACGAATCCGGCGGCAAAGGTCAGCAACAAAGCGACTCCAGCCTTGGTGCTGATGTGAACTGCGTGCGCCTGGCTGAGAGAGTTCACGCGGAGTTGGATGCCACATCGCAATCTGCCGGCGGGCAACTCGCAAAGTCATTCAGCACAGCGTGCAGCTACTGGTCTCGTTCCAGGAGGTTTCTGGCATCGATTTCGTTGTCCCGCCCCATCCAAGCAAGTAGAGATTTCACGGAGGTGCATATCATGTCTGACCTTGCTTATCGAAGCGAGGGCGTTAACGTCAATCTTGGCCGGCGCACCTACTGGGGTGCGATTTGGGCGGGAGTTTTTACCTTCTGGGCGATCTGGGCGGTATTCGAAACCTTGGGTATCGCAATTTTTGCGAGTGTTGCCAGTCCGCGAGAAACGGCACCGGTGCTTGGTATGAGCGTTGGGCTGGGGGTGTGGAGCATCGTGCTTACGGTTATTGCCATGTTCGTGGCCGGACGGGAAACCGGAAGGCTGGCCGCCGTCCCAGGCCGCCACGATGGTCTGATCCACGGAATGATCATGTTCGGGCTGTCGTTCGTGGGCGCAGTCGTGCTGCTGACCCTCGGGGCGATCAGCGCCAGCGGAGGAGCGACCGTCGCCAACCCTGCGCACAGTCCCTCTTTCCTGACCATGTTCGCTAATCTGGGGTGGATCAGCTTCATTGGCTTGTTCCTCGGCTGGTTGGCCGCAATGTTCGGCGCATCTTCGGCTGTGCCCCCAAGGGAGCAGCGGACCCTGCATGAAGTGAGACCGGCGGCGTAGGCTGAAAACGACGGGACGGGCTGTTCCGTAAACAGTAAGAGAAAACACGTGTTGAGGACTCTGCAGTTTTGCCCACTTCGGGTAACCTGCAGAGTTCTTACCAGGGACTTCATCGGGTACAATCTCATAAGAAATCTCCTCGCTAACGATGGAGATTTCCGCTTGCGACCCTGGTCGTCGCGGAAGACATCCCAAGTGCGAAAGTGGCGGAACTGGCAGACGCGCCAGACTTAGGATCTGGTGGGGAAACCCGTGAGGGTTCGAGTCCCTCCTTTCGCACCAAACCCTCCCAGACGTCCCTCGGAGTCGACCCAGCTAGAGCTGCGCTTTGTCGGCAAGGCATACGCCGGATTTAGGGAACGAGCACGATCTTGCCGAAGTTCTTTCGATCGAGCAGCAGCCGGTGGGCCTCCGCCGCCTGATGGAGCGGGAGTTGCTGCCCGACGATAGGACGCAGCTTGCCCTGATCCAGCCAGGGCCGCATTTCTTCCCATGCCTGGGCGAGCCGTCCCGGGAGCGCCGCCAGCGGCGTGAGCCATAGCGCGTGCGCGCTGGCATTGCGCTGGAACATCGCCGCGAAATCGAACTGCGGCGGCTGCCCGCTGGCAAAGCCGTAGACGATCAGGCGCCCCAGCGTGCGCAGGCAGCGCGTGCTCTTGGCGGTGTGCTCACCGCCCAGCATCTCGAAGACAATGTCCACGCCTTCGCCGCCAGTCATCTCCATCACTGTCTGCTCGTAATCAAAATTCTTGTAGTTGATGCCATGGTCGAGCCCGAGTTCCTTCAGGCGCGCCAGCTTTTCGTCCGACGACGACGTGCCGAAGGTTTCGACGCCGAAGAGCCGGCCCAGTTCGATGGCGGCCGTACCCACGCCTCCGGCTGCGGCATGGATGAGCACGCGCTCGTTCTCCTTGGCGTCGGCCATCCAATAAGCGAAGTAGGCGGTGAAATAATTGATCGAGAAAGCGGCGGCTTCGGCGGCGCTAAGCCGCTCCGGCCGCGGTAGCAGCCCCTCGCGCCGGGCCGCAACTCGCTCGGCATAGGCGCCCTTGGGCACCAGTCCAATGACCTTCTCTCCGGTCTCCTCGATTACTCCGGCGAATTCGAATCCCGGGATGTAGGGTGGCTGCGGGCCCCCGGGATAGAGTCCCCGGGTCATCATGGTGTCGGCAAAATTCACGCCTACGGCTTCCACCCGTACTACGACTTCTCCGATCTTGGGCTGGGGGTCGGGAACATCCTGCAGTGCAAGAACCTCGGGACCGCCGCTGCGCGTGGTAAGGATGGCTTTCATTGAGACAGGGTAACGAAGTGCGCGTTGTAAACCAAGCAATTAGCGACGGGAAAAAAGGAAGCAGGTGGCAGGAAAAGCAGAGCTCGGTCAGTCTGCAGTTGAGTTGATCAGGCCATTGAGAACGCGCCCCACTTCATCACACTGGCTCAACAACTGCACGGCTTGAATTTTCGGGAAATAGCACAGATCATTAGCGATCTCGACTTGCGTTTCCAATTCATACAGCGAGCCGCGGGCTTGCATGAGGAAATGACGAAAAATCGCGCTGCGTGCCGCGCCCCTTAAGGTTTCCGTCACGCCCGCTCCTGCTTCCTGCCTCCTGGGTCCTAAGAAAAACCGGCGCGTTCTCCCCCGAGAATGTGCGCCGGTTCTTTTGAGTCCCCAGCTTTCGCAGGGGAGGGTTCGTTGCAAGGCGTTTGGTTGAACGCCAGAGCAAAAGCTGCGACAGCCGACCGGCTGCCGATGCTCAACATGACCTTTGGCGGGTACGGGGTCAACGGCAAAACTGGAGTCGGTGTTAACTGTTCGGGTAACCCGTCCAATTGTGCCGCCGCGGCTTGGACTGCGCTGGCGGGCCGAGCCATTCTGTCGTAAGTCGCTGCTCACGCTGAAGTTAAAAGCTGCTAAGCCCAGGTCAACATGATGATATAGTTTTTGAGCGGAATAATAGGACCCTGGAACAGGGCTATTCATCTTAACGTCTTACGGGTCCGGACTGGATGCGCCCGGCGGAAGCGGGTGTTACACCTGTCCGCACCGTGGTCGCTTAGGGCCACAAGAAGGTCACCGTGGACCTCATCATCGTTCGCCTCGTATTCATTCTAGTTTTGGGAGTCGCCAGCGGACTGCTGCAACCGCTGGGACTGAGCAGGCCGGTCGCGGCTTCCGCCGGATTAGCAGTGGGTATCGCTGTTATTCTGTTTGAGCTGCGGCTGCGCGCGGTCAGCCTGAAGCGGCTGATCGGGGCGGCCATCGGCAGCGTTCTCGGCATCCTCGGCGCGTACTTGTTCAGCCTGGTCATCCGCAACAGCATCCCTGCCGGCGGCACGCAGAGCTTCCTTCAACTCCTGGTGATGCTGCTGATGGCCTACGTCGGCCTGGTGGTGGGAGCGAACAAAGGCGATCTGCTCAATCTTTCCGCGCTGGGCGGGGTTTTTGGCGGGGAAAAACAGGGCAAGCGCAGTTGCAAGATCCTGGACACCAGCGTCATCATCGACGGCCGCATCGCCGACATCGCCGAGACCGGCTTCCTCGACGGCGTCATCATCATTCCTCAGTTCGTGCTGCGCGAACTGCAACTGGTGGCCGATTCCGCCGATTCCCTCAAACGCAACCGTGGCCGCCGCGGCTTGGACATCCTGCAGCGTATCCAGAAGCTCACCACGCTAGACATCCAGATTGTCGAGGACGATTACCCGCACGTCCGCGAAGTGGACATGAAGCTCATCGAGATGGGCAAGGCCTTCGACGGCAAGATCATCACCAACGATTTCAACCTGAACAAAGTTGCCGGGCTGCATGGCGTCCAGGTGCTGAACATCAACGAACTGGCCAACTCGCTCAAGCCCATTGTGCTGCCCGGCGAGACCATGAAAGTGTTCATCCTGAAGGAAGGCAAGGAGTACAACCAGGGCGTGGCCTATTTAGACGACGGCACCATGGTCGTCGTGGACAATGCCCGCAAGATGATCGGCAAGACCATCGACCTCGCCGTGACCTCGGTGTTGCAGACCACGGCCGGAAAGATGATCTTCGGGAAATTCGATGAGCGGGTGGCGCCGACCGCGCCTCGTCCGGAGCAACAGCGCCCTCAGTCCAGCACCAAGCCGCAACCCATCATGGCGGAAAGACCCACGGAATAGTTTCGAGTTTCAGGTTTCAAGTGTCGAGTGGGCGCCGGAGGCGGCGCCCCTTTTTCCTGGGAATCCGGAGAGCAAGACCACGGGAAACTCGAAACTGGAAACTAGAAACTGTATACTTTCCGCCCTTATGAAAGTTTTCGTCATTATCCCCGCGGCGGGATTGGGCACACGCATGGGCGGGCTGACGGCAGGGGCCAAGCCGGCGCGCGTGACCGCCGCTTCCAAGCAGTTCGCCGAGATCGGCGGCGCGCCCATCCTCATTCATACGCTGCGCAAGTTCGAGGCCGTGCCGCAGGTCAGCGAGATCGTGCTAGCCTTGCGTCCCGAGGATGGCGCCGCATTTCAGCTTCGTCTCCAAAGAGAAGGGCTGCGGAACAGGATCATGGTTGTCGAGGGCGGCGAAAACCGCCAGCAATCGGTGGCCAACGGCCTATCGAAAATCGACGCTGCACCCGATGATCTGGTGCTGGTGCACGATGCGGTGCGGCCCTTCGTGGACGCGGAGATCATCAGCAGTGTGATCCAGGGCGCGGTGCGGTACGGGGCGGCCATCGCCGGACTGCCGGCGGTCGATACCGTCAAGCAGGTGGACCGCACGGCCGACGGCGCGATCGTGGTCTCTACTGTTCCGCGCGCCCGCGTGGTGCTGGCGCAGACTCCGCAGGGGTTCCGCTACGACGTGCTGAAGAAAGCATTCGACGAAGCCCAGGCAGATGGTTTCCAGGGCACGGACGAGGCGTCCTTGGTCGAGCGCACCGGACACGAAGTCGCCGTGGTGATGGGCTCGCCACAGAACATCAAGATCACCACCCCGGCGGACATGGAACTGGCCGAGTTTTTCTTGTCCCGGGAGCGGCGCCGGCGAGTGAGCGTGACGGGGTAGTTTTTGCCGCGGATGCACGCGGATCGAAGCGGATGACAACCGAATCAAGAACGAACGCCCCCATAGCCGACGGCGGACCGGCGCGGCTGTCGTTGGATCCGCTTCAACACCGAGAGTTGACCGAGAAAATCCTCGGTATCTTCTACGATGTCTATAACGAATTAGGCCATGGCTTCCTGGAGCATGTGTATGCTCGGTCGATGGAACACGCTCTCACAGCCGCCGGCTTACAGGTTGCCCGCGAAGTGCCAATTGCGGTTTGGTTCCGTGGCTTCCAGGTGGACGACCTCAAGGCTGACCTGTTGGTCGAGAACAAGGCCTTGCTGGAGCTCAAGGCCGCCCGAACGATCGACACGGCTTTTGAGAAGCAGCTCCTGAACTATCTGCGCGCAACCGAGATTGAGACCGGTCTGCTCCTTAATTTTGGTAACAAACCAGAGTTTCGTCGCTTCGCGTTTGAGAACTCCAGAAAGAAAATCCGCGTTTATCCGCGTGTATTCGCGGCAGGAAAATGAATTTCAGGATTGGCTACGGATGGGATTCGCACGAATTCAAGCGCGGGATCCCGCTCAAGATCGGCGGCGTCAAGCTGCCGCATGACCGGGGTCTGGCCGGGCACTCCGATGGCGACGTCCTGCTACACGCCCTGACTGACGCGCTGCTGGGCGCCGTGGCTGCCGGCGACATTGGCGCGTACTTCCCCTCCACCGACAAGAAGTGGAAAGGTGCCGATTCCGTCACCTTCGTGCAGCACGCGTTGAAGCGGGTGGCAACCGCCGGTTACAGCGTGGCCAACGTGGATTCCACGCTGATCCTGGCGGCGCCCCGCATCGGGCCGTATGCCCGCGCGATCCAGGCGCGGGTTGCTGAGCTGCTGCGGGTTCCGAAGAATAATGTCGGCATCAAGGCCAAGACGCCGGAGGGCATGGGCACCGATAACGCCGTTATCGCGCACGTCGTGGTGCTGCTGACGAAGAAGCGACAGGACGACGATCGCGTTGTGCTCGAAGCGGCGGAAGAGACGCCGCAACTGGTGATCGATGACGTGGTGGAGAAAGTGCTGGAGAGCGTGCCCGAACCCGAGAAGAAAAAACTCTCGGGTCATACTAAGATCACAGCTAGACATAAGAGATGAAAAGCCTCAGGCCCCTTGTGCTGTTACTGGCGCTGGGTGTACCCGCCCTGGCGCAAGAGCGTCTCCCGGGATCGAACGACAACGCCGACTGGCGCACGCCCGCCGAGCGCAGCGACTACCGCACCACGCCGCGCTACGATGAGACTATGGCTTACATCCAGCGGGTGGCTGCGGCGGCGCCTGGACAAGTCAAGGTCGAAGTCTTCGGCAAGACCGGTGAAGGGCGCGACCTATTGGACGTTGTGGTCTCGCGCGACGGGGTTTTCGATCCCGAGGCGCTGCACCGCGCCGGTCGCCCTGTCCTGCTCATCCAGAATGCTATCCACGCCGGCGAAATGGACGGTAAAGATTCCTGCCTGGCGCTGCTGCGCGACATGGCCATCACCAAGTCGCAGGCGCGGTTACTGGAGCGCGCCGTGGTGGTCATCATTCCCATCTACAATGCCGACGGCCACGAACGCTTCGGCCAGTACAATCGCATCAACCAGAATGGTCCCGAGGAAATGGGCTGGCGCGTAAACGCCACCAACCTCAACCTCAACCGCGATTACGTGAAGGCGGAAGCACCCGAGACCCGCGCCTGGCTCCGGCTGTGGAACCGCTGGCTGCCGGATTTCTTCGTCGATGACCACGTCACCGACGGCGCTGACTACCAATACGACGTCACCTATTCGCTTTCCACTGGTGCAGGCAATGATCCCAACATCATCGAGTGGCAACAGAAGAACGTGGCGCCGTACCTGGACAGATCCGTCGCGGCCTCAGGTCATGTAATCGGTCCCCTGATTTTTCTCACCGACGATGCCGACCCCACCAAAGGCATCGAGCGCTTCCCCAGCACGCCGCGCTTTGCCGACGGCTATGTTGTCCTGCAGAACCGTCCGGGAATGCTGGTCGAGATGCACATGCTCAAAGACTACAAAACGCGCGTCACTGGAAATTACGAGATCCTGCGGGCGCTGCTGGAGGTAATGAATCGCGATGCTGACACGCTGGTCCGGCTGAACCGCGAAGCTGATGCGGCCGTGGTCGCCAACGGTAAGCGCTTCGATCCCGGCGCCAAGTTCCCGCTCCGGACTGCTCCCAGCAAGGAAACCCAGCCCTTTCTATATCGCACCTTCAATTACACCCGGGAGCTGAGCGGAGTTTCCGGGCAACCCTGGATCCGCTATTCGCCAGAGCCGCTGAACATCACCATTCCGCGCCCTGTCCGCCTCGATACCGCCCTCACCGTCGCGCCGCCTCGGGCCTACATCGTGCCAGCCCAGTGGACGCAAATCATCGCGGTGCTGGAAGCGCACGGGCTGAGCCTGGAGCGCACTACACGGCCCTGGAATGCCGAGGTTGATACCTACCGCTGTACCGGCCTGAAGTGGAACGAAAAGTCTTTCGAAGGACATCACGTGATGTTCTCGCCGCAATTTGCTGCCCAGCCGTTTACCGGTCACTGTACGCCGGTACACGAAAGACTCTCGTTTCCAGCCGGTTCGGTTGTGGTCCCGATGGACCAGCGCGCCGCCAAGGTGGCCATCGAGTGGCTGGAGCCGGAAGCGCCGGACTCCGCCGTCGCCTGGGGACATTTCGACGCCATCTTCGAGCAGAAGGAATTTGGCGAGGACTATGTGGTGGAGAAGCTGGCGCGGGAGATGATGGCGAAAGATCCCAAGCTCCGCGAGGAGTTCGAGCAGCGCCTGACGTCAGACAAGCAGTTTGCCGGCGACGCTCATGCCCGCTTGGATTTTTTCTATCGGCGCTCGCCGTGGTGGGACAGAGAATTGGGGCTCTACCCGGTAGGGCGGCTCACTACGCTCGAGGGCGTGCCCCTGCAGTAGATCGTCTTCACGACCACCTGCGGAAGAACAGTGCCTCCTGGGCGGCAGGGCCAGTACGGGCCGAGAGCGCGGCGCGCTGTTGTTCGTTCAAAGGCGTGAATTCGCGGGCGAGTTTCACGTTCTCTTCCAATTGCGCCACGTTGTCGCAACCGATAATGACGGTGCTCACCGGCAGCGACAGCACGTAGTACAACGCATCCTTCATCCCGAGCGGCCCCGCCTGGGTCTTGCCTCCGGCATAAGGCCCGACTGCGGGCCAATTCGAAAGCAGCCGGCCTCGCGAGGGGATCTTCATCCCGATGATGCCCATCTGCTTTTCGACCGCCAGCGGAAGCAGCTTTTCTTCGAACGAAAGATGGTGCTTGTCGGCGGCATTGACCGCCAGCAGAATCTGATCGAAAGGAAACCGCCGGATGCACTCCATCAGCAGCTCGGGATCCCGGTGTCCCGTCACACCCAGGTAGCGAACCATTTTCTGGTCGCGCGCCTGCAGTAGAGCTTCCAGCGCTCCGCCCTTGGCGAAGATGCGGTCCACATCGTCCTGCGAGTCGATGTGATGGAGCTGCCAGGCGTCGAGGTGGTCGGTGTTGAGCAGCTTGAGCGATTCTTCGATCAGCTTCAGTGAGCCGTCGCGAGTGCGGTCGTGGGTCTTGCTTGCCAAGTAGACCTGGCTGCGGCGCCGTTTCATTACCTGTCCTATGTAGCGCTGGCTCCAGCGCTTGCCGCCGCCGTACAGCGCCGCCGTGTCGATATAGTTGACGCCCAAATCGAGAGCGCGCTCGACGATGGCTACCGCCGCGGCTTCGTTATCAGGTTGCTCAATGGCAGCCTGGCCGCCAAGGCTGAAAATGCCTACTCGGTACCCCGTGTGTCCAAGGTTGCGAGTCGGCATAGCATCCGCCGTAGTGGGATTTGAAGGCAGCGGCGGCAGCGCTGCCGCGGTCCGGCTTAGCAGACTGCCTGCCACGAGTCCGGCAGTGGCTACTCCGGTTTGCTTCAGGAAGTTGCGACGGGAAGAGGCAGATTTCGGCGAGTCGTCTTTCATAGCGCACCAAGTACCAGATTTTAGACGTTCGATCAGTGGATTGGTATCACACAACGCGGGAAGAGTCCGCGAGTGGTTCAAACGCCCACCCATTCCATCATCGCCCCGGCCCAGGAATAGCCCACGCCAAAGCCCACCAGCGCAAGACGGTGGCCGCTTCGGATCTGTCCGCGACAGTGCGCCTTCTCCAGCGCCAGCGGGATAGTGACGGAAACGGTGTTGGCCGTGTCCGCAAGATCGACCCAGAACTTTTCCTGCGGAATCGGCGTCCGCGCTCGCAGGCGCTCGAGCATGAACTTGTTTGCCTGGTGAAAGATGAAATGGTCGACGTCCTCCACGCGCTGGCCGCTTTTCGCGAGCAACTCCTCCAGCAGCCTGGGGACGGTCTCTACGGTGAACCGGTAAACTTCAGGACCATTCATATAGAGGTTGCGCTCGGAGCGCCAGTTGCCGCGACCGTCCTCCCTCTCGACGGCCTGCTCACAACCCACCGGCTGGCGCAGGCCGCCGGCCGGCACGATCAATTCGCTGGCCCCGCGACCGTCAGTGCCAAAGACGAATGGCCCAATCAACTCAGTGTCCGACTCGACAGCGGTGAGCAGGGTCGCGGCGGCGCCGTCGCCAAAGATGGTGCGCACGCTGCGGTCGCGGCGGTTAATGAACTTGCTATAGGTCTCGGCGGTAATCAGCAGCACGTTCGTGGCGTTGCCGGTCTCGATAAGGCCTTTGGCCAGCGACAGCCCGTAGACAAAGCCGGAGCAGCCTTGATTGAAATCCAGAGCGCCGCAATCCAGGCGCAGCCCCAGCCGGTCCTGAATCAAACAGGCCGTGGTGGGAAGAAAGTAGTCCGGGCTCTGCGTGCAGAACAGGACAAAATCGATGTCGCCCGGCCGGCATGCTCCCTTTGCGAACAGGCGCTCGGCCGCAGCGACGCCCAGGTCCGACGCGCACTCCTCCGGTGCAGCGATATGGCGGACGGCGATGCCCGTCTTTTCCAGGATCTTCTGCGCGTCCCAGCCGCCGACTTCCTGAGCCAGCTCTTCGTTGGTCAGGATTCCCTGTGGGAGATAGGAAGCGATCGCCTTAAGCGCCGCCCTCCGCTGCCGGGCTCTCTTGCCATGGTGCATGGCTGAACTCTGCATTTCAAACAAGACTTGCCATCGGCACGGACGGGGTGGAACTACCCGACTGCGAACCTAGCCTCATATTACACATCTGGAGCGCTTGATTCGAGCGGGCCCGAGTTTCATGGGCAGAATGGCCTTAGGCTTCTCCGCGCGCATCCTTTATTATGTGCGGTCGCGCCGGGCCGCGATTCGCCATGAAAGTCATTCCCGCCAGCGATTCGTCGTTGCTGGCCGTCTTTGGCAACACGATCTCACCCGAACTGCACGCCCGCGTCGTT
>Ga0335077_10002682_pt1 | contig 21311 bp, 22 predicted proteins | sample Lox_Sample_31_FD_207151 | JGI IMG/M metagenome (GOLD analysis project Ga0335077, IMG submission 207151) | Soil microbial communities from Loxahatchee National Wildlife Refuge, Florida, United States - Lox_Sample_3.1 | ecosystem: Environmental > Terrestrial > Soil > Wetlands | place: USA...
TCCCCCGGTGACACCGCGTAACTGACTCTGGCAAGCCAGCACGCTAACCGGGGACGGCGTGTCCGCTTTAGAACGACACGCCAGGCATCAACACGAACACCCCATCACGGGAACGGCAGAAGAGCCGTGCTTCCTCCTCGACGTGCGTGATGTAGCGACGGACGAGCTCGTCCGATAGCGGTAGCGCGTCGTATTCCCAGTCACGCGGCGCGATCGTGGCTGGCGCGTTGATGTAGCCCCTTGCGGCGAGGCCGTTGCGCACCTGCTGCTGCTTCGCATGCGATTCGCCTTCGCGCAGATACGGATAGCGGAAGAGCTTCGGCGCACGTAGCCAGCGCGCGAGCTTGCGGTCGGCATTGTCGACGTCGCGAAGAAACCTGTACGCCGCGACATCGGTGAGCGCGAGGTGTTGTGCAGTGTGATTGCCGACGTCTGCGACGGTGTCGAGAAAACGTGCCGACCGCTCATCAACCGCGCCCGCGACGAGGAACCACGTACACGGCGCGTGGTGCACCCGCGATGCGTCATGCAATGCACTCCAGATCGCTTCACGCCGCGTCTGACTCGCAGCACTCGATTCGGCGAGTGGATAGTCGTCAAGCGTTAGCGCCATCTCCACGTCATCAGCTCCCGCTGCGCGCCCGGCCTACGAAGATCGGGCTCCCTTCAACTGCAGCATCGAACGCAGTTGGGGCCACAAATCGGTTCCGGTCGCCCCCAATTCGGCCAGCTCGCCAATGCGGTCGGCCAAGCCAAGCCAGTCGCCGAAGGACAATCGCTTGTCCCAGGGGCACGCCCACCGAGCGAGGAGGTCGCGGCCCCGGCCGGCGGCGCTCATCGCCGCCGCCCACTCACCATGATCGAGCTCGATCGCGGCGAGCAGGATGAGCGGTTCACCGACAATCCCACTGCCGATGGTGCACTGACGCAACAGCTCGGCAGTTGAATCGGCGTCGGGCGAGGGGAAGCCTAGCGCGCGGTGGTAGGCATCGAGTGCTGCATGTTCCTGCCGCGCCGGGAAGTCGACGATGCCCATGATCGGATGGCGATGATCGAGCGCAGTTCCGGCCCTCGCCAGCTGCCAGAGACGGCGGATGAAGATCGCGGGCGATCGATCGGCTGCGGCCTGTTGCTCGAGCAGATTCGCCATCTCGATACACCGCAGCGCACCAAGCTGCTCATCTGAGATCCGGTGCTCTCCGTTGTCGATCTCGACAGGCGAGTCGTCGAGAAGTTGCGATCTACTCATCCGACCGAACGCGTAGACCAGAGCTTCGGCCTCGGCCCCGATCAGTTCTCGCAGCGTCTGACGGTCGGCGAAGTCGAAGAGGCTCGCCGCGTAGAATTCGGTACCGTAGGTGCTGTGGAACAACCCCGCCGTGTAGACGGCCGGAGCGCAGCCCCAGGCGACCAGGATTTGATATACGCCGAACAGGTGGTGCATGAAACTGCCGGCACCGTGGGCCATGGAGCGGGTGGGAGCCAACACGGTCAGATATCGATGCAACTGGTCGGTCATGTTCTGCGCTCAAACCAGTTCTGCGCGACACGCCCGAGTTCCACCTCGTCATCCCTGAGCGCTTGGAGGTGGCCCATTAGGTCGTCGATTACCGTCGTGAACGTTTGCAGCGTCTGAGGTTCCGTCCACGGCGTACCGCTCAGCGAGAACATCGGACCTCGGCTCTCGGCCACCGCGTCGAGCAGAGACTTGAGGTGGGACAGCACACAGTCGGCGGGACTGGCGTCTTGGTGATCAAAGGCCAGATTCAGCGCGAGCGAGTCCTCTTCCGCCTGGGCACAGTGCCAGGCCCCCGCCGGTAGGCAGAGGAAATCGCCGGGCGAGAGAATCACGGACTGCATCTCGGACTTGTCGGGAGGGTCGAAACCGGCCTCCTTCAGATACTCGGTATGAGGTGAGTTCTTCTTCGGGTAGCGTGTCTTGGGATCAACCTGATACCACCAGCGCTTCCTGCCCGAGACCTGCAGGGTGGAGGCCACACGTGCATCGAAATGCATATCGAATCCACGGCCCTGCGGCGAAAGATAGGCACGAACCGTAATCCTTCCCGTGTAGTGCAGTCTTGCGCCAACCGCTGCTGTCATCCGCCCGAGGGTCTCGTGGGCCTGTTCCATCCCAGTGACGCAGATCGAAGCCCCCGCTCTCAGCATGTCCGGGATGTCGGCGATCCCGATGTGAGCCTGACGCAAGAGGGGAAAGACAGCACGGATTTCGTCCACCTTGTCAAGATTGTCCTTGAAATCCGAGGTGCGAAAGAGGTGATCGAACTTGTCATCCGGACCATGGACGACCAGCGGACGCTTCTGAAAGTAGCTCTCGACAAACTCTTCGACGGGAACTGGGGCAAGTATCTCAGACAGTACATCCATAGCGTCTCCCGGATCAGTTCGTACAGGACTCACGAACGGCCGGACGTTGCCGACTGTGGAGGTCCCGCAGGATTCGATGGGCCAGACCTTCCGTATCAAGACCATGCTTACGTCGCACATTGGCTGTCTGCTGCTCCGCCGACAACCAGATCTGTGGCCACCCGAGGCGTCGGATGTGAAGATCGGGGTAGGCGTGGGCCACGAGGTCACCAAACCCGCCGATGCTCGAGTGATCCTCAAGGGTGTAGATGCCGGAGTATCCCTCGCGGATCATGGGCCCGAGCGACTCAGGTAGCGGTTTTATCCTGATCACCTGAACCACCCTGGCGGAGATCGACCCTTTCTGGAGCGACGCCGCCAGGTCCAGAGCCCAACGCGAGGCGATGCCGGTCGACAGGATCAGGACGTCCGAGCCACCGATCAACTGCAGAATCTCGCCGCCGGCGCTGCTCGAAGCCTCGACGCCGAACTTCGACAGGCGCAAGTAGGCCGGGCGACCGTCGCTCATGATGGTGTCGACCGCGTACCTCACCTCGACTTCGGACGCCGGAGACCAGACATCGATATCTGGCAAGCTGCCGATGAGGCTGAGATCGATCAGGCTGACGTGCGTGTTGCCGTTCTTCAGCCCGTCGATCCCCGCATTCGCACCGACTAGGGTCACCGGCAACCGCATCTGACTCACACCGCAGCGAATCTGGTCGTGGGCTCGGCTGCACAGGAAAGCAGCGAAAGAGAATACCCAGGGGCGCTTGCCGAGGCCGGCCAAGCCGGCCGCCACCGAAACCATGCTCTGCTCGGCAATGCCAGCCTGAATGAAGCGCGACCCGAATCGACGAATCAGATCCTCATGAAGTCCATATGAATCGCCGAGGTCGCCGTCGAGCAGCCAAAGATCGGGGTCGCGACTTCTACGGTTGTCGAGGTGTTCGGCGAGGGATTCAGCCAGTTTGAGCATCGATCAGGGCTCCTCGGGCGACCAGATAGTCCGTCTCGCTCAAGCTCGTACAGTGGCTAAGGTGCGGGTGTTCCTGAAAATAGGGAATGCCCACTCCCTTTACCGTGTTGGCGATCGCAACCCTCGGGGTCGCGCCATCGGCCTGTCGTACCGTCATCCATCGCTTCAGTTCGAATTCAGAGTGACCGTCCACCGTCTCGACGCTCCAACCGAAGGCTCGCCACTTCTCTACTGCACCACGCAACGGAGCCCGCAGCTCCGGGCCGAGCGAAGGCCAGCCACACTCCTGGTGGCCGTTGCAATCGACGACGGCACGGAGGTTGCCGAGTCGATAGCGTGATGCAAGGTCGGCCGCCTCCCAAACCTGGCCCTCTTGGCACTCGCCGTCGCCCAGCACCACCCACACCTGCCTGCCAGTTCCACGGATGGCCAGCGCCGCACCCACTCCGAAGGAAAGTCCCTGGCCGAGCGAACCGGTCGAGAAGTGGACCCAGGGATTGGAGTGCCTGCATGGATGGACATCCACGCCTGCAGCGGCGTCGCCGTAGCGAGACAGATCGAAACGGGCCCACCCAAGCGTATCCAGCAATGCGTAGTAGGCAATCGCACCATGTCCCTTCGAGAGGATAAGAGTGTCGCCGTAATCGACACAGGGTCGGACGTCGGCATGGGACAAGATCGCTTGAAGTATCTCCACCACGCTGCACGCGCCACCAAAATGACCAGAACCTGTGGCGTACAGGGCGTCCAGGATCCGCAAACGGACGGTAGCCGCAACCGAGCTGGCTCCTGAGGGCGTCGCGGCGCCTTCGGCGTTGTTGTTTCGTTCGCTCTCGTTGATCGAGTCCGGGTCACCATCGAATCGAGCGCCGTCAAAATTGCTCATAGTCAATCCCGTTCTTCTCACAAACGGTACGGAGAGCCCGCAACTGGTCCAGCGGATACTCGCCGTACGATCTCTTCCGGACGAAGAGGCTGTAGCCCTCGGGGGGATATTGTTGGCTGGCGGCCCGGAGATACGAGCGCTTGGCACGAGCAATGTCGTGCATCGCCAAGTAGGCATCCCCCATCAGGCAATAGCTCTCGGCTAGGCCAGGTTGGAGGAGAGCCGCCATCCTGGCCGCATCTAGTGCTTGCCGCCATCGCCCGAGGTGCAGGAAACAGACCCCGAGAGACTCGAGAGCGGCCCAGCGGTACGGACCGGTGAATTGGTCATGATCGAGGCAGTCCATGTAGGCCCGTCCAGCCTCTTGGTAACGACCAAGTTTGCGAAGCCCTTCCGCAAGGTAGAACGCGGCACGGAGATCGTTCGGGTCGTCACGCAGGATGGAACCGCAAATCCTCACGTTGCGCTCCGCCGATGTTTCCGGTTTGTCCTCTTGGCCCAGATCTCGGAGACGAATCTCCCGCACCGTTAGCACATCACCGGCGGCCCTCACCGTCTCGTGCACGCGGTGTCGGTACCGCTGAGTCGGCATATTCCGGAAGAGTCGTATCGCGAGCCACTCGGTCTCACCGCGAGCGACGGTGACAGCCGCCGCTGTCGCCGTTTCCGCTGTGAGCACCTCGCGGACGGCTCGATCACTCCCATTGGTGAAGACCTCGTCGGAATCGATCGACAGGATCCAATCCCCGCTGGCCAAGTCCAGGCAGTGATTCCGGGCGGCCGCAAAGTCGGAGATCTTGCCCGATCGATCGTTGCAATCCAGAAACGTGCCGAACCGGTCGGCATACGTCCCTGCGATTTCGGCCGTTCGGTCGCTCGAACCGGTGTCGACAATGCAGAGTTCGTCATACACGCCGGTGATGCTCTCGAGGCAGCGCTCGAGCACGCTCTCAGCATCGCGCACGATCAAGCATGCGCTGATGGTCGTCACAACGTTGCTCGTTCCCTCGACAAGTGTGCTTTGACGTCTTTGGCCCACGTTCCTCGAAACATGTTCTTGTCGTAACCGGCCCTGGCGAGGCCGCGGTGGATCTCGTTTCGGTTCCTCCATGGAATGATTATGCTCAACATGAGAAGTGCCTTCCGTACCACGCGCTGAGCGTCAGCAATACCCAGAGCTCTGGCCAACACCGGCCATCGACGGCGGCACCAGCTCGACTGCGATCGATGGCATCGAGATAGTACGCCAGCACGTTCGGCTTAAACAGCCCGGCGTCCCAGATCGGGCTTTGGGTAAGCTCTTCGAGCACCACGGCACGGAACGCGTCATGGTCCAAGTACGACCGAAATGGAAAATCGAAGATTCCGCGCTCCCTCCTCATGATCTCGTCCGGCAGGACGGAGGACACTATCGCCTTCATTGTTACCTTGCTGTGCCATCGGTTGTCGTTGTACTGAAACCGCTCGCTCGGGTACAGCGAGCATGCGGATTCGACGAAACGAGGATCCAGGAACGGGAATGCGATGTGGGCTCCGGATCGGTGGGCGTGGCTCTCGAAGTCGCGGAGCAGCGCATCGGGAAGACGATGCTGGCATTCATGGGCCACGAAGTACGAGAACAGATGGGTTCGTCGGTCGACGGGGCCGCACTCACGGTAGAACTCGTGCAGGTCGTCAACTGCTGACCATGCATCGTGATCAGCGGCCAAAACGGCATCGAGATCGGTGTTGCTGAAGAAATCGGCTACACCGGGGAACAGCAGATCGTCGGTCCGTTTCATGTACGCCAGCAGGTCCGAATGGCCGAGATCCTGTTTCGTCATAGATTCCCGAGCTCGGAAATAGTAGTCCAGAGCCTTGCGGTAATTGGCCAGAACTTCATCCGCCCCCAGGCCGGAGACGATGTGAACGTTACCGTCGGCGACGGCGGCATCGATCAGCGCATTGTTGCAAATGGTGGCCCAAGCGCTTACCGGTCGGGGCTCATTGAGGATGCTGCGAAGATGCATAACGCTGCCCTCGACGGTCAGTTCCACCCTCTTAAGCGGCAGACCGAACGCGTCGGCCGCGATCCGGGCGTAACGGTACTCATCCGGGTGCCGGCCGTCGGCATAGGCCATCGTATAGCAAACCGTGGACATCGGTCCGGTCTGGCTGGCAATGCGGGCCAGATAACTGGAGTCCATGCCGCCCGAGAGGAACAGGGCGTTTCCCTCAGGAGCGAAACCATCCCGGCAGGCGTGCTCGAGGTGACTGCCAAGTCGGTTGATACGCGAGGCTCTCGAATCGATTGGCATCGGGTTGCCGAGCGGTGACCAGTAGCGCTCCGGACGGATCGGCCCTCCCAGACAGCGCACGAAGTGCGCACTCGGCAGGCTTTCGAGACCATTGAGGAACGTGCGGCCCAAGCGGGCCCTGCCGTGGAGCAGGTATGTCATCGCTGAAGCGATATCTAGGCCACCGGACGGCTCCTCCCCAATGAGTGGTGCGAGAGCCGAGGAGAACGCCACCTGCCCGTCTCGGGATCGGTAGTAGAGGCCGTCCACACCCAACCGGTCTCTGAACAGAATGAGACTGCCCGACAGATACACCGCCAACGAGCATGTGAGCGCATGGTGCTCGATGATGCCAAGGATGAGCTCCTGGCCGTCGCGACAGGTGTCGGAGAACTCTTGCAAGGTCCGCCAGTCTCGTTCGCAAGCAGGGCTCGCTGCGACCACAACTCCACGATGGCCAAACACGAACGTGGCAGCAATCGCCACCACGTCATCGACGTAGACGGCTGCGTCACCGCCAGCCCATTGCCGTATCCAGTCGCCTTTGGCGATGCCGTTTCGATCGTCGGTGCGAGGAGCGACGTTAACGATGCCGACAAGAGGCGCGGGGCCTGTCATGGAGCCTCAGATTCGCGTCCGATGCCTGCGACCTCGGACGAGGCGAGCGCTCGCTCAAGTCGCTCGAAACGAGCAAACGCCTCGCTCGGGTGCATCGGCGCCCCGAGAAAGCCAAGCGGCTCAGGCAAGGCTTCTTGCAGATGGCGGGTGAAATGCACCGTGCCGTCGTCGTCGATCCGGGCGATCCCGTCCCTCCGTGCCGCCCGCTCGTTGAGGCTGATCGCCCCCCCCGGCGAGAGCGCCATGGAGGGGAGGAGTTCCAGCCTTCCGTCGCGAATCCGACATGGATGGCCGCCGACGGCACCGAACGGGCCCGGTACGCTCGTCGACCGGACGAGCTGCGGGAAGATCAGTGCCTCCACGACATCGACGGCGTGCGCAGCGGTGAGTGAATTCAATTCCACCGTCCGGGGCAACGGGCTCATCTCCCGGGTAAGCTCGGACCACAGCCGATGTACTCGGTCCACCTCGATGTGGCATTCAGCATCCAGATACTCAGGGCATGCCTCGGTCAGCAGCAACTGGACCTGTGCATGGTGAGCAGTGACGCGAACGTCGGCCCCCGGGAGCCTGGTGGCCAGCACGCGATGCAGCATCCCCACATTGCCGATGCCGCAGAGGGGAGCCCGCCCGGCCGCGGCGACCATCGGATTGACAGCATCGGGGAAGGCGCAATTGATGACTGGGGTGCGCAGCCCGACCTCCTCGATCGCGCTCATCAGCGCGAAGATTGGTGGAACCTGCGCACACAGTTGAGCTCCGAAACCGAGCTGGCCGAGCGCTCTGCTCAGCGGCCGACTGTCGGTGGTATGGGCCCAGGGCGAGCGCAGCGTGGCGCAGTTGACAAAGAGACGGGCCTCCTGGTGCCGCAAATAGTGGTGCAGCGCCGGTGCGTCCAACAGATCGAGCTGGACCCACGAGACAGTCCGCGCTTTTGGCGGTTGCAGCGGAGTCATCGCGGCAACGAGGCTCGCCATCGCCGCGACCTTGGCACCACGGCCGATAAGCACCATCTGCGGGGCCGGCACGATCCGTTGTTGTAGGCCAACCGCGATGCGGACCGCCAGATCCCCAACGCCGAAGAGGGCGATCCGCTTGCCCCCATGCTCGTTTTCTAGCAGTGTCTCATGCATGCGGGCGAGACCGACGCTTCAATCGGCGCCCGTGTTGGACAGATGCGAGAACATCCGACCGGCCGAACTCCGCGTGTGGAGGATCTACGAGAATTACCGCTCCCACGATCGTCAGCCCTTACCGGTGTCTCCGCCTCCATCATCGAGGCGTGCGATGCGGCGACGATATCGCCCGGCGAGCGAGTCCAGGTCGTCGATCAGGCGCCCTACATTGGTTTTGGCAACGTTGATCTCCCTGTCCTTGCCGGTATCGCCACCGCCGCCGTCGTCGAATCTGGTCAGGCGATCACGGTGGAGGCCAGCGAGCAGATCCAGGTCTCTGAAGAATCCGCTGACAACTTCGCCCTCCTTGCCGGTGTCACCGTCGGCGAACGGGAACCTGCGTTGGTAATCGTCGGCGAATTGATCGATCTCATCGACTAGCCGTTCCACCTCGGTTACGGCACCGATGGCGCCCTTGCCAGTGTCACCGTCCGTCTCCGGCAATCGCAGCGAAGCCCTGTAACGCCGTGCGACTTCGTCGAGATCTGCGATCAGATTCCCAGCCTCGGAGAGTGACGACAAGAACTCTCGGTTGGCGGCGATGTCCAGTTCGCCCTCTTTCCCAGTGTCACCTTCCAGTTGGAAGCGACGCCTGAAACGCCCAGCCAACTCATCGAGGTCCCGCGTGAGGTCGTTGATCGAATACGCGTCTCTGTCCTCGCTAGTCACGAACGCCCCCTTATACCTAGGTACGACATTCTCCCACTCGTTCGGAGAGGTCGAAAGAGTTCAGTCGCTACATCCTTGTGTCCTCGTTCGACGGCCGGGCCCGGGGTCCCTCCTGCTCTTGCGTGGACAGTGCTGGCTTCGCCACCGAACTGTGGACGATGCTGTGCAGAGGGCTCCGATCCATCTCGTCACCGCTAGCCTAGACATCCATGCGATCGGCCTGCACCAGCGCGGACAGCTGAGACCACCGCTCGGCCCTCGAGCCGCTCAGGCACCGACCGTCTAGTGACTGGTTGAAAAGAGTGTGACCTTCCGGCCCAATCTTTGACAGCTCGGCGATCACCTCGTCGATGGCCCCGTGGATGTCGGCCGGAAAACTCGTTTCGGCCAGACGGCCGCCTGCGCTGAGAATCATCATCGCCGTAGCCCGACACTTTAGGCACGAAGCGCACGTCGAGTCGCCGCTCGAGTAGCAGACGCGCAGCGTGCGCAAGAGCTCCGGCCCCAGGTCGAGCAAACGTTCAACCTTGTCCTGCCGGGTTACCAACTCGTCCACCATTGTGAGCGGAACCGGAGCGTCGTAGCCGGCAATGAAATCGGCATTCGCAGCTACACTTCCGACTGCGGTTGTCAGCTCGTTGAGTCCCCCCGCCAAGTAAACCCTTCCCAGGTTCAGTCGGAGTGCGCTCAGCGCGGTGACGATATGATGTACGTGCTCCAGGCCAAGCCAGAACGAGCAGCCCTCCGGGAATGCATGGTCAAAGCGACCATGTTTGAAGATCGCGGCGATGTTGGTTCGCAGGTGTATCCAGCCCAGACCGCGCTCATGGGCGACTCGCCGTGTCGTGTAAGGGCCAACGGCTCGTTGCCTCCGTGTCATCTGCACATCGAGGTTTTCGAAGTTCGACAGGTGGATTAGCCAATCGATCGTCCCGCCCAGCTCGAGCAGTGCTGCCGAGCTGTCGACGCCGCCGCTGAACATCAGGCCAACGTGCGGGGCCGGGAAACGTTCGAACCCGGTGGACCGGATTCCGGCCGAAGCGTCGCGAGCTTCCCATCCGTAGTGGGCGGCCAAAAAGTCACCCATACGACGCAACATCGTCTTAACGTCCACGGAGATCTCGTGCTCCATGACCACCTGGCCCACTCCGAGCCAGCTCACGGGCGCCATGGCGATCACGAAGGTGCCCGCCAGATCGATGAGATCGGATGTGACCCCTTCGCTGCAGTAGATGACGAGTTCCCTGTTGTCCCAGAACATCCTCTCCGCCGGCCCGTCGACGGTGAAACGGAAGCGCACGCTGTCGACACTGCACTCGATGCCGGTCAAGGCGACGATCGTCTCGCTCATGGCGTCACGCCGCCGCCAGCACGGGCCTGACCACATCATCAAGGTAGTGCGTCATAGAAGCTCGCAGGCGGTCAGCCCGCTCGAATATAACGTCGCCAGCCGGTTCACCCTCACGAATCCGCTCGACCAGATGACGGATCCTGATCGGTACGGCCGGCTCGATCGGAACGCCCAGGTATTGCACCAGGCTGTAGCGCGAGTCGTACCACCCGCCGAAGAAGACCACGGGGGTCCCCAGCGTGATACAGGCCAGGAGCGCGTGAATGCGTCCCGTGACGACGACTGACGCCTTGCCGTATAGCCCAAATGCCAACGCGGTACTGTCTAGATCCACAACCTCAAGGCGTGGACCGGAGAACGGATGTGGTTGCGCTCCGGGCGCATGGTTCAGAACGATCGTCTCATCGACCTCGGCACATGCGCTGATGCACTCTCGAAGCTCCGATTGCGGTCCGAGCCCGAGACTCGCAACGATCGGGCCGTCGCGACGCTGCCAACCATACGCCCGGCCGAGAAGCAGGGTCTGGCAGCCAACCAGGTAGGAGGCGATCCCGCTGCGTCGTAGCGACTCATGCGTGAAGGGATCACGGCTCCCCACTGGAATCGTGAAGTGGCGGGCCACCGAGACATCGGGAACGCCCAGCCGACTACGCAGCGCCACTCCGATCGGCAGGATCGGACAAGTGATATCGACGAGCTGCCGCGCTGCGGGGTGGTCCTCGGGCTGAAGCAGCGTCGCGCCGGGCAAGATCATTGCTGAGCAGGCATTCACGGCGGCGATGGTCTCGGCCGTCATTGTTCGATGGGCGTTCGCTTCGACGATGTCCATTTCGGCCAAATCGAGAACCTGCCTTGTGGCGTACTCAATTATCAGATTCCCGCGATTCGTGCATCCCGAGATAATCGAGAGCAGAGCGCAACGATTATCAGCCACCACCGCATCCCCACGCCGAATCTTGCCAGGTCGCTCCTACCGATACGGACCAACAGCATTAGCGCTCTTGAACGGCCATGAGCCACCGTCATATCTGTCCATACTAACCTGAATATTAATCGAGGGTACCATGGGATAGGCCAGGTACAGCCAGCCCTCATCGGCCTTGAGGTAGGTGATGTCGCCCACCAGCCTGGTTCCGGGCGCGGCGGCGGTGAAGTCCCGGCCGAGCACCTATGCCCTCCGTGTTGATTACGGTTGTGCCCGTCTCTCTGATGCTGGTGACTTGGCGGTGCCGACCCTGTCGGCCCTCGGTGGCGCGGCCTCCATACATGTGCCACGCTGAGGCCGAGGTCGCCGCCGTGCCAGAAAGAGTTCACGTGGAACGGACGAATCTCGGAGATAAGCGAGGTAAGTCTCCATCTCGATCCGTACGCCGTCCTGCGGTGGCAGATCCCTCCCGGAAAGAGCTGCCCGCGGACGACGAGCGGGCGGACCTTTGCCGCGGCCAGCCGGGTGCCCGTACTGCCTGCCACCTCGTGGCGCTCGGCCCGCCTTCCCCGGACGAATCCGGTCAGCCACCACCACAGGGAGCCCGGTAATGCTGGACGTTGTGATCATCGGCGGCGAGGTCCACGATGGGGATGGCGGGGCGCCGGCGCGTGCCGATGTCGGGATCACCGGGGAGCGTATTGCATGGATCCGCCCCCCGGCGCCTGGCGAGCCGACCGGGGCCCGAGTGGTCATCGACGCGGCCGGAAAGGTGGTATGCCCTGGCTTTATCAACATCCTCAGCCACTCGAACCGGAGCATTCTGCACGATCCGAGGTCGCTGGGCGAGCTGACCCAGGGCGTGACCACCGAGGTGTTCGGCGAGGGCAGCTCGATGGGCCCGCTCACGCCACCGATGAAGGCCGAGCTGGAGCGCGACCGTGACGGCCTGGACTATGAGGTCTGCTGGACCCGGCTGTCGGAATACCTGAGCTACGTTGAGCGCCGCGGCACCGCGCAGAACGTGGCCTCGTTCATCGGCGCGGGGACACTGCGGGCGAACGGGGTGGGCAACGACGACCGCCTGGCCACGGCCGCCGAACTGGACCGCATGCGGGGGCTGACCGCCGAGGAGATGGCAGATGGCGCGCTGGGGATCGCATCGGCGCTGATCTACCCTCCTGGCAGCTACGCGGGCACTGATGAGCTGACCACACTGTGCCAGGTAGTGGCCGGATACGAGGGCTGTTATGCCTCGCACATCCGCGGCGAGGGCGAGGATCTGCATGATGCACTCGACGAGTTCCTGGCGATCTGCAGGACAGCGGGCGTACGCGGCGAGGTGTTCCACCTCAAGGCGGCCGGCCGGGCACATTGGGACAAGATGGCTGCGGCGATCGAGCTGATCGAGGGGGCCCGGGCGGTCGGCGAGGAGGTCACCGCCGACGTCTACCCCTACCCGGTCAGCTCGACCGGGCTGACCAGCATCATCCCCGATCGGTACCATGAGGGCGGGGTCGACGCGCTCTACGACCGGCTGGCCGAGCCCGCCACGCGCGCCCGGATCCGCACCGACCTCACTGGCTCAGGGCAGTGGGGAGATGTGACCGAGGCCGAAAATGCGCTGATCCTTCAGTGCGCCGCCGAACAGAACCGTAAATGGCAGGGCCGGACGCTGGCCGAGATCTCTGCCGAGCGCGGCATCGACCCCCTCGATGCGGCGTTGGACCTCATCGCGTCTGACCGGTCCCGGGTGCAGTCCGCGTTCTTCTCGATGTCGGAGGAGAACCTGCGCAGCGCGCTACGCCGGCCATGGGTGGCGATCAGCTCCGACGGCACTTCGATGGCACCCGAAGGCGCCTTTCTGGCGTCGCCGACCCACCCCCGGTCCTATGGCAGCTTCGCCCGGGTTCTCGGCCACTATGCCCGGGACGAGAAACTGCTCCCTCTGGCGGAGGCTATCCGCCGGATGAGTGGCCTGCCCGCCGCCACCTTGGGCCTACGTGACCGTGGTCTGCTCCGCGAGGGGTACTTCGCCGACGTTGTCGTGTTCGACCCGGCGACCGTCGCTGATCGGGCCACGTTCGCCGATCCGCATCAGCTCTCCGTCGGTGTGAGCGAGGTGATGGTCAACGGCCAGATCACGGTGGCTGGCGGGCAGTTTGCCGGGCACCTGGCCGGGCGCGCGCTGGCCGGCCGGGGGCGCCGCCCGTGACGGGGACCGTGCCGACGTCGGCCTCGCCGGCCGCCACCTCGGCATCGGAGAGGAGCTGACCTGGAACCCGAGGAGGTTATCCAGACCGCGAGCAGCGCCCAGGCGGCGGTCCCGCCGAGGTGCTACGGCCGGTGCGGCTGGGGCTGGTGAACTGGCGGCCCCATCACTCCAAGCTATGGCCTGATGCGTCAGTCGTCATTTGCTTCGCGTGACAAATGCTCGGTATCGGTTTCGTATGTGCCCAGGAAATCGGCACGATCATAATTATCGAGCGCTTGGCGGAACATCTTGTCGCGGCTTTCCCACCTGTTCGACATCGGGTACGCCTGTACACGTGCCTTGTCGTCGTGGGAGAGGTGGATGGCAGTACCCCGCATGATGCGCTGCAGGCCTGCGCCCAGCGTGAGCCGAGCGATCATGTCCTGGTCGTCCCATCCCCAGCCGTACATGTGCAGTCGGCCGTTGTATCCCCCGATGGCAAGGAAGTCCGAACGGCGGACCATCAGCAGGCCCGGCGCCTGCCGTGTACCATCCTCGGTGTCCTCCTCCTGATCGATGATCCGCAGTTGGCGGCCGTCCGCGGTTCGAATTCGAAGCTCGTAGCCGAAGCACACCACATGCTTGCCATTGCGCGAATTGGATTCCGACTCCCGGACGCCGGCAAGCGTGCCGAACGAATCGCCGGTCGCGCAAACCTCATCAAGCAAGGATGTCACAACTGCGGGTTCCAGCAGGATGTCACAGTCGCAGAAGAACAGTAGGGGTTGGTTGGTCAGCCCAGCACCAATGTTGTGCGCTCGGCCCTTGTTGAAGTACTGGTCATCAACGACCTCGACGATCCGGATATCGTCGGCGAGCGAGCCGGTCTGCTCGCATAGAGACGTGGCCGAACCGCCATAGTTGACGATCGTAAGATCGCCTCTCGCCGCGCGGGCTGAGGCAAGCAGTTGAGGCAAAGCCCGCGCGAGTTCCATCCGGTCTCGCCACGAGACGATGATCGAAAGCATGAGCCACACCCCCACGCGCGACATGCAGCCGTGAACTGCCCGGTCTTGTGCCGACCTTCTTATTCATCCACGCCAGCCGCGTATCGGCAAGTCCGGCGATGATCTGATCGGCCAGCCCGCGGGAGTCCAGTCGATGAGTGGCAAGCAGTGCGTTGTCGTCCCCGGATCGGGCAGTCCAGTGCGTCGGCCTGCCGAAGGCGGGCATGCGCGGCACCAGGCCGGTGCCTTGGCGCCGGTAGCGTCGTCTTTGTCTACGGCGGCGGGCCAGGGTACTTAGAACGGAGATGACTGATCACTGGTATCAGCCGTGAGCCTGGGCATGTGGTCGCACCGAGCCCTGCCTGCTGCTTGCGCTCCAGGTGCCACCAGACTGATTGGATCCCAAAACGGCTGGTCAAGGTATCTACTAGCAGGCTCAGCGAGGCGACGGCTGCAATCGTAGGCGTATCACCGGAAAGGTGTTCGAAGTCGCCCGCAACGGCAATCCCAATGTTTCCCCCATTGAACGATTCGGTATGCGAACCCTTGATGCCTAGTGGCCGACCTTCGTAGATTTCACCATTGCTATCGATGATGTAATGGTAGCCGATATCAGCTCCGGGGCCCATGCTACCGATATGCGCGAAATGCCTCTTTTGTACAGCCAGGGCAGTTGCGGGCCCGTTCTGGGCAGTACCCATCGTGTGGTGAATAGTGATCCACTTTAGCACATTACTGAGCTGAGTCGTTTCGTTACTCGGGATAGCGGACGTATAGTTGGTCGCAGCTCCTTTGGCTGTCTGGTGATACCCATACTGTCTGCCTGCCCCCGTCCGGGGCGGGGCCGCTCCCCAACTGTGCCGTCCGATCACGTGCGCACTGACCGCGCATCCGTCGACACGTCCCCACAACGTATAGTCACCGCCATCCGGAAAGGTGAAGCGCGACTCATCCCAGAGGACGCGCAGCGGGCCGTAGCAGGGCGAGCATCCTGTTGGCTCGGTGCCGCGGCAGATCAGTCCCGATGGTGTCGCGCTCGGATCCTGCGGCGGCCTTCTGTCCATGAAGCTGGAACGTGCCGCCATGATATCGGCCGCCAGGCTCGTGCAGTCGAAGCCGTCACGGGGACATATATATCCGTCACGGGGACATTTATATATTGAGGTACTCAGAGGCCCCACCGTGACGGCGGAAACGATCGCGCACATTGGGCAGCGCAGGAGTGTCGCGGGTTGGTCAGATACATTGTCCACAGAATTCCGCCTGGAACTGGATTCGCATAACAATTCCCCCGGCCACGCACCCCAGCAAAGACTTCGAATGGCTCAGTTCATCAGTCCGCCATTACCGTCCACCATGCGGTCGACGGTCAGCCGACGAGAACTTCCTCGCCACCGATGGTATTGCCCCGGCAGCTCACTTCACAGGTCCCGCACCGCCATCTCTACCTTCCGACTTTCAATGGTGCCTGTAGCCGTACCGCAGCCGACGTCCCGTGCCCCGCTCGCAACGCCACAAATCAGACGTGGCACCGCGAAGCTCCGGCACCCTGGTGTCCGGCGGCGTTCCCGGTGAGGACGTAGGGGCCGCTGGGGGCCGTTGGCGGTGAGGATGAGCTTGAGGGCAACCCGGCTGGGTTGTCCTTTTTCGTGTGCGACGCCACCGTGATCACGTTCAGGTTGGTGGCGGCCCTCCCGTCTTCTCTTGGCCGAGTGCCGGGAGGGCCGCGCGAGGTGCGCGGAGGCACCGGTGGTCACGGTAGACGGTGATGCGGGCGTGGTCGAGCGGCGGCTGGTGGCGGGGCGGTTGCGCTGCCCGGGGTGCGCGGGCCGGCTGGCGGGGTGGGGGCATGCCCGGCTGCGGGTGATCCGGGGGGAGAACGGGATCGGCTGGCGGCTTCGCCCGCGGCGGTCACGGTGTTCTGGCTGCGGGCGCACGCATGTGCTGCTGCCGGTGGGCTGCCTGCTGCGGCGGGCCGATGCGGTGGCGGTGATCTGGGCGGCGCTGGTGGGGAAGGCCGGGGGGCTGGGGCACCGGCCGGTCGCGCGGCTGCTGGGGCGGCCGGAGTCGGCGGTGCGGGACTGGCTGGCCCGGTTCACCTCGCGGGCGGAGCTGATCCGTGGGGTGTTCACGGTGTGGTTGTGTGCGCTGGATGCCGGCCCGCCGCCGCTGCTGCCGGCGGGATCGCCGGCCGCGGACGCGGTGGCCGCTGTCACCGCGGCGGCCGCGGCGGCCCGGCGCCGCTGGGCGGTGCGGCTGGTCAGCCTGTCGCCGGGTGAGCTGGCCAGTTCGGTGAGCGCAGGCCGGCTGCTGTCGCCATCGTGGGCGCCGGGATTGATCAACACGAGCCCGTTCTAGGCAGGCGGCCCGGCGGGCCGGCAGGGTGTCCGGAGCAAGATCAACTCTTTTTCCCCTTGTTCTGGAGGTTGCCGATGACCGCTGCAGATGATGAGCAGGCCCGCCGTGCAGGGCGGGCCCGGGATGTCGCGCTATTCCGGTATTCACTGATCCGGGAGGCAGCCGATCCCGGGCTGTCGACCCGGCAGCGGGGCCGGCTGGTCCGTGCCCTGGCTGCCCGTGAGCATGCTGGGCCGTTCGGCGAGCCGGTGCGGGTGTCGCGGGCCAGCCTGGACCGGTGGATCCGGGCCTGGCGGGCTGGCGGGTTCGACGCGCTGATGCCCCCGGCCCGCCAGGTCACCTTGCGCACCCCGGCGGAGGTGCTGGAGCTGGCTGCGGCGCTGAAGCGGGAGAACCCGGCCCGGACCGCCGCGCAGGTCGCCCGGATCCTGCGCACCAGCGCCGGGTGGGCACCCGCGGAGCGGACGCTGCAGCGCCACTTCGTGCGGCTGGAGCTCACCAGCCACCCTGATGGCAGCCCGCCGGTGGTGTTCGGCCGGTTCGAGGCTGCCCGCCCCAATGAGATGTGGACCGGTGACGCGTTGCATGGGCCCGTCATTGGCGGCCGGAAAACCTACTTATCAGGTACGTGGAATCACCGTGGCGTGGCTCCGCGTGATGCCCGAAGCTGCCCGATAGCGTTACCGCAGGCTGATGGGGGCGGGGGCCCTGCGGGGGATGGATGCTGCGCTGTCTGGCAAGTGGCCGGTTCTGGGGCGGCATGAGCGGGCTGCTGAGTGGCTGGGGATCTGGGCTGACCTGGGGCGGGCGCCGCGGACGATCGACGCTTACGCGCGTGGGCTGGCCGAGTACCTGGAGTCGTGCGAGCGCGGCGGGACCGACCCGCTCGCGGCGGCCCGGGCCGATGTCGCCGGGTTCGTGCGGGAGCTGAGGATGCGGCCCAGCCGCGGCGGCGGGAACGTGGTCGCGCTGGACTCCGGTGCCGGGCTGTCGAACGCCACGTTGCAGCAGCGGCTGGTGCCGGTGCGGCTGTTTTATGACTACCTCGTCGAGGAGGGCGTCCGTGACTCCAATCCGGTCGGGCGCGGCGCCTATACTCCCGGCCGCCGTTTCGGCGGAGCTGGTCCGAGGCCGTTGGTGCCGCGGATGGAGAAGCTGCCGTGGATCCCGGGCGAGGCCGAGTGGCTGCAGGTGCTGGAGGCCTTCCGCGGCGAGCCGGCCCGCAACCGGCTGATGCTCGCGCTGGCCTATGACGCGGCGCTGCGCCGGGAGGAGCTGTGCTCGCTGCGCACCGATGCCCTGGACCCGGCGCACCGCACGATCCGGGTGCGGGCGGAGACGACGAAGACCCGGCGGGAGCGGGTGGTGCCGTACTCGGCGCCGACCGGGCTGCTGCTGGCGGACTACCTGCGGCACCGCAGCACGATCAGCCGGGCGCGCGGGGCGCTGTTCTTGTCGGAGTCGCGGCGCAACCGGGCCGAGCCGCTGACCTTGTGGTCGTGGTCGAAGATCGTCCGGCGGGTCGCGCTGGCAGCCGGGGTGCCCCGGTTCTCTACTCATACGACCAGGCATTTGTGCCTGACTGACCTGGCCCGGATGGGCTGGGAGGTGCACGCGATCGCCACCTTCGCCGAGCACCGCTCGACGGACTCGACGCTGCGGTATATCCACCTGTCCGGCCGGGACCTGGCGGAGAAGCTGAACGCCTCGATGACACAGATCCACGCCTGGCGGGTGCAGATGCTCGCAGAGCCGGCCGCAGCCGGCGGCGGTGCGCCATGAGGGCCTTGCCGGCGCTGCCGGATGCCGGCGAGATTCCATGGAGTCCCGGCCCTGAGGACCGAGGCTGGGACCGCAGGCGAGGACTGCTGGCCGGCGAGGCCGCCGCCATCGCGGCCATCGGCCCGGTCGGTTTGCGCCGCAACAGGGCGACCGGGATCCCGCGGCGGACCGCACGGCACTGGAACGCGATCTCGCGCCTGGTAATCCCGCTGGACGCGGCCCGCGCCGCCCTGCATCATGACGATGACCCCAAGTTCCGGCGGGCCGGGGCGCAGGCCGCGGCGGTCATCCTGCAGCACTGCGCGGAGACCGGGCAGTCCTACTGGGCCTGGAGTAGCTGGGACTGGGCCCGGCTGGCCGGCTCTGGCAGCGGGGAGTTCCTGGCGGCCCGGGCACTGCCGACCGAGCGGGCCGTGCGCCCGTTCCTGGTCGCGCTGGCCTACCTGATCAGCGGCTTCACCGGCTTCCAGCACCTGGGCATGTTCAACAGGCTGCACCTGGCCCAGCTCGTCTTCGGCAGCGAGGCCGTCGATGCCGCGATGAACGAGGCGGCAGCCGTCCTGGACCGGTGGGGCTACCGCAGCCAGATCCGTGACGGCGAGTACCGGCTGCCCGGCGTGCTGGCCCAGGCGCTGCTCATCAACGGCAGCCCCCGCCTGTCCGGCCTGAGCACCGAAGCGTTCGCCCGGCTGCACGAGCATCCCGCGGCAGCCGAGCGCAAGCACACGGCGGCGCTGTTCGCGCTCCAGAAAGTGGTCGCTGACCTGGGCTACTGCGACCCTCCCGTCCGCCCCGGCGGCAACCACATGCCGGTGATCGAGGGCACTTCCGCGGCCTGGGCGCAGTGGGTCGAGCGATGGCACGCCACCTCGGCCCTGACCCCGAGGGTCCGCGCGGTCATCCGGGCGATCATGGCCAAAGCCGGGCGGTGGCTGGCCGCTGAGCACCCGGAGATCACCGAGCCGGGCCAGTGGACCCGGCAGATCTGCGCCGCATGGGTCGCGGCCCTGGACCGGATGTCGGTCGGCGACTACGTCCAGCGGACCGACGCGCTCGGCGTCCGGGCCGGGAAGCCGGTCGCCCCGCGCACCAAGGCCCACCAGCTCATGGCCACCCGGACGTTCTTCCGCGACTGCCAGGAATGGGAGTGGATCCCCCGCCGGTTCGACCCCGCCCGCGCGCTGGCCGTCCCGCGCAGCATCAGCGCCCTGATCGGCACCGACCCCCGGGTGATCGCTGACGACGTGTGGGCCAAGCTGCTGCACGCCGGCCTGAACATCGAGGCTTCCGACTTCCCCGGCACGCACGCCGGCAGCTACTACCCGGTCGAACTGATCCGGGCACTGACCCTGACCTGGCTGTTTTCCGGGCTGCGCAGCGACGAGATCTCCCGGCTGCGGACCGGCTGCATCCGCTGGCAGCACGACGGGCAGCCCGTCGCCGCCGACTCCCGCGACATCCTCGCTGGCGACGCCGTCTGCCTGCTTGACGTGCCCGTCCACAAGACCGGCACCGCGTTCACCAAGCCCGTCGACCCGATCGTCGGCCAGGCCATCGAGACGTGGCAGGCGCAGCGGCCCGCCCAGCCCCCGCGAACCGACCGCAAAACCGGCGAACAGGCCGACCTGCTGTTCTCCGTCCGCGCCCACCCGGTCGCCAAGACCTACATCAACAACACGATCATCCCGGCGCTATGCGCCAAAGCCGGCGTCCCCACCGCCGACGTCCGCGGCAACATCACCAGCCACCGGGCCCGCTCCACGATCGCCAGCCAGCTCTACAACGCCAAGGAGCCGATGACCCTGTTCGAGCTGCAAGCCTGGCTCGGGCACCGCACGCCGAACACCACCCAGCACTACGCGAAAATCACCCCGAACACCCTGACCAGGGCATACACCGAGGCAGGCTACTTCGCCCGCAACATCCGCACCATCGAGGTCCTCATCGACCGCGACGCCGTCACCTCCGGCGCCGCCGCGGCCGGACAGCCCTGGCAGCACTACGACCTCGGCCACGGCTACTGCACCTACACCTTCTTCGAACAGTGCCCGCACCGCATGGCCTGCGCACGCTGCGACTTCTACATACCCAAAGACTCGGGCAAGGCCCAGCTCCTCGAAGCCAAGGACAACCTGCAGCGGATGCTCGTGTCCATCCCGCTCACCGATGACGAGCGCGCCGCCGTCCAGGACGGCCAGACCGCGCTGGACACCCTGCTCACCCGGCTGGCCGGCATTACGACGCCGTCAGGCACGACGCCACGACATATGGACGCACCACCCGGCGCGGCCAGCCTGCCGATCGCCGAAATCACGCATCCCAGACATGGATAAACCGGACATTTAGATTCCACATAATGTTCGCGTTCATCGACGATCACACGCGGCTGATCACCGGGCACCGGTTCGGTCACGGTGAGGACACCGTCCGCCTCGCCACCGCGCTGCGCCCCGCCCTGGCCGGCCACGGCGTCCCCGAACGGATCTATGTTGACAACGGGTCCGCGTTCGCTGATGCGTGGCTGCTGCGGGCCTGCGCGGTGCTGGGCATCAAGCTCACCCACTCCACGCCGGGCCGCCCTCAGGGGCGCGGGAAGATCGAGCGCTTCCAGTGCGCCACGAAGCGCGCTGTCGTATCCCCGGCATAGCCGGGAGGAACTCGGAGGGAGGTTCCTGGGTTTGATGGCTTACCTGGATCCGAAAGGTGAAGGGGACCAGAGCATGC
>Ga0335077_10002684_pt1 | contig 21306 bp, 19 predicted proteins | sample Lox_Sample_31_FD_207151 | JGI IMG/M metagenome (GOLD analysis project Ga0335077, IMG submission 207151) | Soil microbial communities from Loxahatchee National Wildlife Refuge, Florida, United States - Lox_Sample_3.1 | ecosystem: Environmental > Terrestrial > Soil > Wetlands | place: USA...
TCGAGCCACGGCCGGATCGACCGGATCTTTTCCCAGAACGGTCCCATCTCGACAACGAGGTCCTTGATCAGCGGCAGGTTTTTGAGCGGGCCGATCCGGATTTCGCCGTGCCGTTCCAGCTCGGGCCGGATCTGCGTCTTGCAGGCCAGCTTCTCGGTCCCGTTGATCTCCATCGCGCAGGAGCCGCAAATGGCGCTGCGGCAGGCATACCGAAACGTCAGGGTGCCGTCCGTCTCGCTCTTCAGGCGCATCAAGGCCTCGAGCACCGTGGTGCCGTGCCCGACGTCGAGCCGGTACGGCTCCTCGTGCGGCTTCGGATCCTTTTCCGGGTTGTATTTTTGGATATGAAACGTGACGCGCATGGGGCGAGTCCAATGGATAACGGTGTCGTATTCTACCAGAGCGGGACGCGGTGTGCAAATGGGATGTCCGGATCACCCCTCGCGTGCGACCGGTGATTTGATTATTTATCCCGGCACGCTTTCTCCAAAGCGGCGGCGTCGAGTTTTTTCATCTGAAGCACCGCCTTCATGACGCGTTCCGATTGGGCGGGATCGGCGTCTTTCATCATCTCGCCCAAAACGGCGGGAACGATTTGCCAGGATAGACCGTACCGGTCTTTAAGCCAGCCGCATTGCCCTTTGGCTCCGCCCTCGGAGAGCTTCTCCCACAGCTCATCCACTTCTTTCTGCGTCTTGCAGTTCACGATGAAGGACACGGCTTCCGTGAATTTGAACACCGGCCCGCCGTTCAAGGCCATGAATTCCTGCCCGTCGAGCCGGAAGGTCACGGTCATGACCGTTCCCTTCGGTCTTCCGGAAACCCTTGCCCCTGCCTCCCCATAACGAGTGACGCTCACGATCTTTGAATTCTTGAAAATGGAGGCATAAAAATTTACGGCTTCCTCCGCGTTGCTATCGAACCACAAACATGGGACGAATTTTTGCATGATGTGAACCACCTTTCTCACTTTTCAGCGATGGTCTTCAGGTTGGCCAGTCCCGTCTCGAAGTCCTTGCCGACGATGCGGTCCATATTGAAAAAGACGTGGATGACCTTCGCCATGTAGGGAAGGGGACCGTGCATCGCCCACGTCACCTTTGTGGTATCGCCTTCGGGTTCCAGCGTGAACTCGGCGACGTTGTGGCCTTCAAACGGCTTGATGAAATCCAGTTTGATCGTGACCTGAGAAGGCGGCGACGACTCTGTAATCTCCATGCGCCCTTTTCCCACTTTGTTGTTGCCTTCCCACTCGTACACGGCGCCTTTGCCGTCGGACGCGCCGCTGTGGATCCTCTGCATCGCGGGGTCCATTTTCTCCCAGGGCGACCAGGCGCCCCAACGGTGGAAATCGTTGATAAGCGCAAAGATCCTCTCCGGAGGGGCTTTGATGCTCGCCGAGCGCCGGACACGGAACGTGTCGGGCCGGGTCGCGGCATAGATGAGAAGAGCGGCGATCAGAACGACCGCCGCGATGGCGATGATCTTTATCATGGATTCCCCCCCTTCTGCTCATCCTTATTTTGTTCTTGAACGCCGCCGCTCGCTTTCCGCCACGAGTTCCGTCAAATCCGCGGCCGGGCGAATCTCGAAGGGCCCTCCCCGCACACCGGGGTGTTTGGACATCAACTGGACGGCGTGGTTCAGATCCCTGGCCTCGAGAATCAAGATGCCGCCCAACTGCTCCTTCGTTTCGGCGTAGGGGCCGTCGGTCACGGAGGCCCTGCCGTTCTGAAACCGCAGCGTCGTGGCGTTCCGGGGCGGCTGCAGCGCTTCCCCGCCGACAAAGTGCCCGTTCTTCCGGAGCACGTCGTCGTAGGCGAAGCAGTCGTCGACGAAGACGTTCCGCTCGCTCTCGGACATCGTTTCCCATTTTTTCGGATCCATGTATCCAAGGCAAATATATTTCATGATATTTCCCTCCCTGTCTTGTATTTTGATCCGGCCCGGCCCTTACGGCCTCACGACGGCTTGCGCTTTTCGACCTGTGCGCGCACCGTGGGATTGTCCGCGGCCTTCCGGACGTCCGGTGGAAAGTCCGACATCTCGAACACCTGGCGAATCTCGATGACGTCGCCCTCTACCGCGGGGCATCGCTTCGCCCACCGGACCGCCTCGTCCTTCGACTTGAGGTCGAGCATCCAATAGCCGCCGACCACTTCCTTCGACTCGATGAAGGGCCCGTCGGTCGCGCTCGGCTTCCCTCCCGCAAATGAAACGCGCGCGCCCTTCGAGATCGGGTGAAGCCCGTCGAGCGAGATGAGCGCTCCGGCCTTCGTCAGCTCCTCGTTGAACTTCATCATCTTGTCGACGGCGTCGGCCGGCGGGGCGAATCCTTCACCCGCCCTCTCTTCGGCCGGGGTGTCGGGTTGGTACACTCTCGGAATCATCATCAGCATGAATCGCATGACCGTATCTCCTTTTGGTTTGGAGCCGGGTTTCCAGGCCGCCTCCGGCGGCCCCGGCTCCGTGTTGGATTGACTGTCTACACTTCATAGTCGTTCCGGGGAGCCCGAAATCGACAACGGGGGAATAAAAAATTTCGTTCGCCGTTTCAGTCCGGCAGTTCGCCCAGCCGCCGATCGAGAAACCGCCGTTCCGGCTCAAGCCGCGTGAGGTCAAGAGCCCGCCGGTAGGAGGCCCGGGCTTCGGCCGTCCGCCCCAGCCGCCGGCACAAGTCCGCACGCGCCGAGTGGGCCAGGTGGTAATCCCGCAGATCGCCGCGCGCCAGAATGGCGTCGATCAAGGCCAGGCCGGCCTCAGGCCCGTCCCGCATGGCCACCGCCACGGCGCGGTTCAGCTCCACCACGGGCGACGGATCCATCCGTGCCAGCAGGTCGTACAGGACGACGATCTGGGCCCAGTCCGTCTCGGAAGCGTCGGACGCCTCGGCGTGCACCGCCGCGAGCGCGGCCTGCAGGCTGTAGGGGCCGAACCGGCGCGTCGTGAGCGCCCGTTCCACAAGCGCCAATCCCTCTTTGATCTGGCCCCGATTCCAAAGCGAACGGTCCTGATCCTCCAGCAGAACCAGGTCCCCGGTCGGCGAGGTGCGCGCGGCGCGTCGTGATTCCTGCAGCAGCATCAGCGCAAGGAGCCCGACCGCCTCCGGCTCCGGCAGCCATTCGACGAGCAGACGGCCGAGGCGGATCGCCTCGCCCGAAAGATCGGCCCGCGTCAGCGACGCGCCCGATGACGCGGCGTAGCCCTCGTTGAAGACGAGATAGATCACCCGCAGCACCGCGGCGAGCCGGTCCGGCAGCTCGGCGTGGGCGGGCACCTGGTAGGGAATGCGCGCGTCGCGGATCTTCGCCTTGAAGCGTCCGGCCGAGACCAGCCAGGCCCGTGGATTGGCGGGCAGCCCCTCGCGCGGCCACTGTTCCAGCGCCGTCCGGAAGGCCTCGTGCAGCGCCTCCTCCGCGAGGTCGAAGTCGCCGAGCAGGCGGATCAGCGTGGCGAGGACGCGGCGCGACTCGGCGCGGTAGACGGCGTCCACCTTTTCGCGCATGCGTTCGGAGGTCTCCTCGCTCATCGGCGGGCCTTCGGTTACTCCTTGTGGAACGGCCTAAGCGGTTTTGGAAATATCGGCGTCATGAGCGATGACTGTAAAGTCGTGCGTCTCATGACGGGATGAGCGGCGGAACGGCTCCAAATGGACTAAGATTTCGGTGCGGGTGTCGCGGAATTCCGAAGTTCAACCAATGCGCGATGGATTTCCAGCGCGTGGTCCTCCGGCTTGACGGAGGGGAAGATCTTGCGGACGATGCCCTGCGGGTCGATGATCACGGTGCTCCTCCGGGCCACCTTGATCCCCATGAAGCTCGTGAGCACGCCGTACTGCGCGGTCACCTGCTGCCGGTCGTCCGCGAGGATCGGAAAGTTCAGTTTGAATTTCTCGGCGAATTTCTTGTGGGATTCGACCGTGTCGACGCTGACGCCGAGGATCTTGGCGTCCAGCCGCTGGATGGCCAGCAGGTTGTCGCGGAAGGAGCAGGCCTCCTTGGTACAACCCGGGGTGTCGTCCTTCGGGTAGAAATACAGGACCACCCACTTTCCGCGCTGCTCGGATAGCGTCACCGGTTTCCCGTCCTGGTCCTGGAGCGTAAAATCGGGGGCGGGCTTCCCCTCCGCCACCGCCGGCTCCGGCGGGTTCGCGTTCACCCGGAAGACGCCGAACCAGACCACCAGCGCGGCGAGGACGATCAATAGAAGAATGCCCGAGAAAAACATTTTCATGATGACCCTTGGACCGGATAATGGGGAATCATAACCTATCTCTCCTGCCTATTCAAGCCCATCCCGCGCGCGAGGTCGGAGGGGAATGGAGTGGATTATATTCTTTTAGGTGAGGCGAGTCAATAATTGGGGAAATAACGTGAGGCGTAGAGGGTCAAAGGTGGAGGGGAAAAGGAGCAAGTAGATTGCAGGAAATTCCCCCTTCGGTCCCTATATATATAATGATGCAGATCGAATATATTCGTCCTTTTGGTTGTCGGAGCTATCCCTTAATGTTCGCGATCGGCTTGAGCTGGACGACCTTTTTCGAGACCCCGATAGAGTCCATCGTGTCGACGACTTCGGAAATGTCTTTATAGGCCGTGCCGGCCTCCTCGGCCAGTCCGGACATCGAAACGGCCTTGACGAGAATCCCGTGCTGCTCCATCCGCCGCTGAAGGTCGCTTCCCCGGATCATCCGCTTGGCCGCGTGGCGGGACATGGTCCGGCCCGAGCCGTGCATCGTGGAGCCGAAGGTCTCGGCCTCGGCGGTCTGGGTGCCGAGACAGACGTACGAGCCCGTCTCCATCGAGCCGCCCACGATCACCGGTTGGCCCCAGTCGCGGTAGAGCGTCGGGACTTCGCTTCGGCCGGGCCCGAAACAGCGCGTGGATCCCTTGCGGTGGACGAGAAGCTCGGTCGGTTTTCCGTCGATGTCATACGTCTCGATCTTGGCCACGTTGTGCGCCACGTCGTAGATCGTCTCCAGCCCCAGCCGCTCCGCGTCCTCGTTGAAGACCTGGCTGAAGGCCTCGCGGATCCGGTGCGTGATCACCTGCCGGTTGGCGAAGGCCATGTTCGCGGCGCAGACCATCGCGCCGTAGTAGGCCTGTCCCTCCGGCGAACGGAAAGGAGCGCAGGCCAGCTGCCGGTCCTTGACCGTGATGCCGTATTTCTTCATGGCCGTATCGAACACCCGGAGATAATCGGTGCCGATCTGATGCCCGAAGCCGCGCGAGCCGCAATGGACCATCACGACCACTTGGTCCTGCCCGAAGATCCCGATCGCGCGGGCCAGCTTCTCGTCGTAAATGTTTTCCTGCGAGGCCACCTGGATCTCGAGATAATGATTGCCGGAGCCGAGCGTTCCGATCTGACCGATCCCCCGCTCGATCGCGTGCGCGCTCACCTTGGACGGATCGCCGCCCGGGAGACAGCCGCCGCCTTCGACCCGGTCGCGGTCCAGGGCCCATCCGTATCCTTTTCTGATGCACCAGTCCACGCCGCGCGTCATCACCTCCGACAACTCTTTCTTGTCGATCTTGACGAACCCCTTCGCGCCCACCCCGGCCGGCACCTTGTTGAACAGGACGTTCAGCAGGTCCCGGAGACGCGGCTTAACGTCCGCCAGCTTCAGGTCGGTCCGGATCAGCCGCATCCCGCAATTGATGTCGAACCCGATCCCGCCGGGCGAAATCACGCCGTCCTTCGTCGAGAAGGCCGCCACGCCGCCGATCGGAAATCCGTAGCCCCAATGGCCGTCCGGCATGCAAAGCGCGTATTTTTGTATGCCCGGAAGACAGGCCACATTCGTGACCTGCTCGAACACGCCCGCATCCATCTCTTTCAGCAGCTTGTCCGAGGCGTAGATCCGCGCCGGAACGCGCATGCCTTCCTTCTCGGTCGTCGGAATTTCCCAGAGATTGTCTTTGACTTTGTTGATTTGCATAGGCCGTATATGTCTTATATGTCCACGACCACGCGGGCCTTCCAGCCGCCCGTCTCGGTCCGGACCACCTCGAACTGATGATAGGTCACGGCCTTGGCATCGGCCCGGAGGCCGTGACGCTTGGGATCGATCGGCTCTCCCCGGACGGTGGAGCTGAGACTCCACTCCCCGTTTTGTTTCAATTGAACGCTGAATTCCCTGAACAGAAGCCTCTCCGCGTCTTTCAAATAGATCAGCTCCGACAGCCAGTCGTACAGGAGCTGATCGATCTGTTCATGCTGGAGGCGGATTTCTTTTTGAACCTTGGGCCGGATCCGGCGCGTGTCCGCCATTCCCTCAAAGAGGGCCTGACCCGCCGCCTGGAACAGCTCGGCGGGCGTGTCGCCCGTCGCCTCGAACGCCATGTCGGCAATGGCGGTGTCTTCGAGAAAAGTATACGCCTGACTCATAACTCAAGCACTTTCGGGAAGCGGGTGAGGTTTTCGCAACCGGTCGGGGTTACCACGACCAGGTCCTCGATCCGGACCGCCCCGATCTCGGGATAGTACAGCCCCGGCTCGACCGTAACGACCTCTCCCGCCTTCAGGGTCCATTCGGACTTGCTGATCCTGGGAGGCTCGTGGATGTCGAGGCCGACGCCGTGGCCGGTGCCGTGGAAAAAACCCTGCATCCGGCCGTTCTTCGGACCGGTCGGATACCCCGACTGCTCGAAGATCGTCATGATCCGCCGGTGGATCGTCCGGCCTTCCGCCCCGTCGCGGACCATCGCGATGCCCTCTTCCTGCGCGCGGCGGACGGCGTCGTACAAGGTCCGGAGCGCGTCCGGGGCCCGGCCCTTCACCACGGTCCGCGTCATGTCGGCGTAGTACCGCGTCCGGGCCGACCGGGGAAAAACGTCCATCACGATCGACTGGTTGGGCCGCAAGGGGCCGGAGCCTTCGTCATGCGGATCGCATCCCTGGAGGCCGCAGGCCACGATCGTGTGCTGGGCGATGCAGTCCATCTCCATCAATTTCACGTTGATGATTTTCTTGATCGCCTCGGAGGTCAGGGTCCCTTCGCTCCAGTGCAGCTCGTCCTTTTTGATCTTGGATTCCCGGATCACCTCGACCGCGGCCTCCACGGCGGCCTCGGTCGCCCGCTGGGTCTGGGTGATCGCCTCGATCTCCTCGGCCGACTTCAGGACCCGCTCCTCAAAGAAGGGGTCCGGCTTGGTCGTCAGCGCATAGCCTTTCGATTGAAGCCCCTGGGCATGGCGGAACCCGAAATCGCCTGGGATGAGAAGCCGCCGCACGCCGCGGACCTTGAGACAGGCGTCCACCACGTCGATCGTTTTGGGCTCGGCCAGGCCCTGCTCTTTCAATTTCTGCTCGATCGCCGAATAGGACAACACCTCGTTCACGCGCGCCTGGGCCCGGGCCCGGTCGAGCTCCAGGTCGCTCATCACGAGCGTCTTTCGCCCGTCGGTCTGAATGAAAATGAAGGGATCGGGGGCCAGAAACCGGGTGGCGTAGTAGAGGTTCGAATCCAGCTCGCTGTTCGCGATCATCAGGACGGCCTGGTCGTTTTTCATCGCATGCTCCTTTCGGAGGGTATTATAAACGGCCGCGGAAAGTAATGCAATCTCCCGCCCGTCCTAAAAAGACCGGGCGGACCGACGGGACGGGGGATTGAAAAACCGCACCGAAGGATGTTTGAAGAACCCGATCAGGATCATCCCGGCCAGGAATCCCCCGATGTGCGCGAACCAGGCGACGCCGCCGGCGGAGCCCCCGCCGCCGACCGAGGCCGTGCCGCTGATCACCTGAAGGACGAACCAGAAAATCAGCACGACGCCGGCCGGCACGTACATCCGCCAGAAGAAGAATCCCAACGGGATCAGGACGAAGACGCGGGCCCGCGGGTAGAGCAACAGATATGCGCCGAGCACGCCCGATATGGCGCCGCTCGCGCCGATCATGGGCGCCGCCGAAGCGGGATCGGCCAGGGCGTGGCTCATCGCCGCGATCACCCCGCAGATCAGATAAAAAAACACGAAGCGGACGTGCCCCATCGCGTCCTCGATGTTGTTTCCGAAGATCCAGAGATAGAGCATGTTCCCGATCAGGTGCAGGAACCCCCCGTGCAGGAACATGCTGGTGATCAGGCTCAGGGCGGCGGGCACGGCCGTCACCCCGCGGGGCAGGGACGCTTCTCCAAAGATCACGCCCGGAATCGCCCCGTATTGGTAGACGAAGCGCTGCCCGGCCTGCGGACCCAGGGTCAGCTGGTAGAAAAAAACCAGGGTCGCGGCCGCAACGATGCCGATCATCACAACGGGCGTCGTCTCGGTCGGATTGTCGTCATGAAGCGGGATCATCGCGCCGGCTCGAATGGAACGAACGATGGGGATAAGGTAGCGGATTGGATGGGACCCGTCAAGGGGCGGGGCCTTGCGATTTTTATCGGGCCGATTTAAGATAGCGCCATGCGTTTCTGGGAAAAACTTCGGGCCCGCCTTCAAGGCCGCCCCAAGTCCCCGCCCCGGGTGGCCCTCGTCCTCGGCGGCGGCGCGGCGCGGGGCTTCGCCCACGTCGGGGTGATCCGCGTCCTGGAACGGGAGAAGATCCCGATCGACATGATCGTGGGCACCAGCGTGGGCAGCCTCATCGGGGCGATCTACGCCGCGGGCGCGGCCGGCCCGAACCTGGAAAGGATCGCCCTCCAACTGGAGCGGGACGACCTGGTGGACTACTCCATCCTCGCGCTCAGGAAGGGACTGATCATCGGAGACCGGCTGGAGCGCTTCGTCTCGGAGAAGGTGGGCGTTTCGCGCATCGAGGATCTCAAGCTTCCCTTCGCGGCCGTCGCGACCGATATCCGGACCGGCGAGCGCGTCATCCTGGACCGCGGCCCTCTGGCGACCGCCGTGCATGCCAGTTGCGCGCTGCCGGCCGTCTTCCAGCCGGTCGAACTGGACGGGAAGCTTCTGGTCGACGGCGGCGTGCTGGAACCGCTTCCGGTGCCCACGGCCAAATTCCTCGGAGCGGACGTGACGATCGCGGTGGACGTCGGGACCCGGATCAAGAAGATCCAGTCCTCGGACGTCGTGACCGTCGTGATTCAGGCGCTCAGCATTTCGGGGGCCGAGATGCGGCGGCGCCACGCGCTGGAGGCCGACGTGTTGATCCATCCCGACGTCAACGGGGTCGGCGCCTTTGATTTCGCTCAAAAGGAACGCTGCGTGGAGGCCGGGGCGGCCGCCGCCCGCGAAGCCCTCCCCCGCATCCGCGAAGTTCTAAGCGCCCGCCGCATCCTCCCCCGCCGATCGTAAAAAAACGAAGGCCGGGTCTTGATGCAGACCCGGCCTTCCCTTATCGAGCCGACTACGGCTTGCGCGTCCGGTTTATCGCTGGAAGATCGGCCGCCGCCATTTGCTCGGTCCGCCCCCGTTTGAGTTCCGGGGCCGGAACGATCTTCGGGGCGCTTCTTCCTGAACCTCTCCGCGGCTCTCGAACCCGGTGATCGTCACCTGGGGGATCTTCGACCCGATCAGCCGCTCGATATCCCGGAGGTTGCCCCGTTCGTTCGGGGACATCAACGAGATGGCGTCGCCCGTCGCCTCGGCGCGGGCGGTCCTTCCGATCCGGTGGACATAATCCTCCGGCGAGTCCGGAAACTCGTAATTCACCACGTGCGAAATCCCCTTGACGTCCAGTCCGCGCGCGGCGATGTTCGTCGCGACCAGCACCTGGATCGCGCCTCTCCGGAAGTCGTCCAGCGTTCGGGTCCGCGCATTCTGGCTCTTGTTGCTGTGAAGGGCCGCCACCCGTTTTCCCTTTCCCTCGAGCTGGCGCGCCAGATGGTCCGCGCGGTGCTTCGTGCGCGTGAAGACGAGCACATGGTCCATCTTTTCCTTTTCAATCAGATGGAGAAGAAGGTCCCGCTTTCGCGAAGCGTCCACCGGATAGACCACCTGACGGACCCCGTCGGCCGGCGTCCCCTGCCGCGCGATCTGGATCATGACCGGGTGCTTCAAAATTTCATGCGAAAGCTTCCGGATCTCTTCCGGCATGGTGGCCGAGAAGAAAAGCGTCTGCCGCTGAAGCGGGAGATTCTTGATGATCGTCCGGACGTCCGGAATGAAGCCCATGTCGAGCATCCGGTCCGCCTCGTCGATCACCAACACCTCGAGGCTTCTGAAATTCAGATGGCCCTGCCGCATATGGTCCAGCAAGCGGCCCGGGGTCGCCACAAGGATGTCCGCCCCTTGACGGAGCGTCGTCGTCTGCCGATCGAGGTTCACGCCGCCGAAGACGACCGCGGTCCGCAGCCGCAGGAAGCGGCCGTAGGTCCGGACGCTTTCATACACCTGCGCCGCCAGCTCGCGCGTGGGAACGAGCACCAGCACGCGAAGCGACGGGGAACGTCCCTCGCGCAGCTTGTGCAGAATCGGCAGGGTGAAACCGGCCGTCTTGCCGGTTCCGGTCTGGGCGCAGCCGATCACGTCCTTTCCCTCCAGAACGGCCGGGATGGCCTGTTCCTGGATCGGGGTCGGGTTTTCATAATTTTTCGCCTTGACGGCGCGTAGAATTTCCGGGGCAAGCCCCATTTCTTCAAACGTCATTCTTTGTTACTCCTATCTATGGGACCGCAGTCCCGTGCATGATTGCGAACCGGCCGGCGGTTGTCAGGCCATGGCTCGTTCATACGAGTCCATGCCCGGCTGTGCCGGTCATTCGCCTTGATTGAAGAACCTTTAGAAGTATTGAAGGTCAATCGGTAAGAATGGATGGACCCGCTTCTGAGGAGGGATCGTATTCTCGCGGATACCGCCTCGTGGTTCGTCAAAACTGAATGACTATAACACAAAGGAATGGAATTAGCAAGCACTAATACAAACGACTTTAATCCTGTTCCATCGGCGGGTCCTGTCCTTCGGCAGCCCCATCCGTCCTCACTGCGTACTCTCCGATGTTTTATTCGGGGAATCACACGAAAGAGCCCTTGGCCTTTCCGTTGCGGGCGGACAGGGCGCCCCGCCTTCGGCCACCCGCCGAATGCACCCTACGTCAGGTCGTTCGCAGTAAATATTGATCGCAAACGATAGAGGCTTGACATTAGACCGGATTCATATTCTACTGAACGGGTATGTCCTCCATCTCACATCAAGGGACGACGGCCCTTGTCACCGGCGCCTCCAGCGGGATCGGCCTCGAGCTCAGCCGGCTGCTGGCGCGGGACGGCTGCCGCCTCGTGCTCGTGGCGAGAGACCGCGACCGCTTGGAAAAGGCCGCGCGGGAATTGCGGGAGCGGTACAACGTCTCCGTCAAAGTCATCCCAACGGATCTTTCGAAGCCGCAGGCGCCCGAGGCGATCGTCCGGGAGCTTGAGCATGCATCGATCGAGATCGACATTCTCGTGAACAACGCCGGCTACGCCGTCTATGGCCCCTTCCTCAAGACGGACCCTGGGGTCGAGCTCGAAATGATGCAGGTGAATATGGCGAGCCTGACTCATCTGACGAAACGGCTTCTGCCGCACATGGTCAAAACGAAAGCGGGCCGGATCATGAACGTCGCCTCGACCGCGGCCTTCGCGCCGGGGCCGTTGATGGCGGTCTATTATGCGACCAAGGCCTACGTCCTCTCCTTCTCCGAGGCGCTGGCCGACGAGCTGCGCGGAACGGGCGTCACCGTGACGGCGCTCTGCCCGGGGGCCACCGAGACCGGCTTTCAGAAAAGGGCCGGAGCGGAAGATTCGATGATGTTCAAGCCGTGGAAGGTGATGGACGCCGGGACGGTCGCCCGGGTCGGCTATGAAGGAATGATGAAGGGGAAAACGGTCGTGATCCCCGGGCTGCTGAACAAGCTGTTGGTCTTTTCGATCCGCCTCGGCCCGAGGCGTTACGTCACGCGGATCGCAAGGTTGATGCAGGAAAGACGGAAGCCGAAATCCTGAACCGTTCAGGCCGTCACGCCCACGGTGACTTTGCGGAAGCGGGCGGGCGCGGCGCCGTGGGACATCTCGGCCGTCTGGCCCGGCTGGCCCTTTCCGCAGTTCACGACGCCCCAGAGCGTCCAGTGGTCGCCGTCGCAGACGGCGTCGCAGGAGCCCCAGAACTCCGGCGTGATCCCCTGGTAGGTGCAGTTCTTGAGCATCGCGCCGCGCCGGCCTTTCCTGATTTCCCAGCCGATCTCGCAGCCGAACTGGAAATTATACCGCATCTGGTCGATCGACCAGCTTTTGTTCGTGCACATGAAAATGCCGTCCTTCGTATCCGCGATCAGCTCGTCCAGCGTCCGGTCGCCCGGCATCAGGCTTAAGTTCGTGATCCTGATCATCGGAAGCGAGGCCCAGCTGTCGGCGCGGCCGCAGCCGCGGCTGGGCTCCCGGATCACCGGCGCGAATTCGCGGTTGGTGTGGTAGCCCACGAAAATTCCGTTTTGAACGATGGGCCAGCGCTGCGCCCGGACGCCGTCGTCGTCGTAGCCGAAAGTCGAAAGCCCGCCCGGCACGGTCGAGTCGGCCATCAGGGTCACCCGCTCCGAGCCGTAGCGGAACTTTTTGTACTTCTCCATCGTCAGAAAGCTCCGGCCAGCGTAATTCTCCTCCAGGCCCAGGACGCGATCCAGCTCCGAGGGATGGCCCATCGATTCATGGATCTGGAGGGCGAGCTGCGTCCCGTCCAGGATCAGGTCTTTTTTGCCCGGGGGACACGGCTTCGCGGTCAGCAGCGCCACGGCCTCTTCGCGGGTTTTCTCGGCGTTCTCGATCAACGCGAGCCCCCGGACCAGCTCGTAGCCCATTCCCATGTACTGCCCGCCGAAGCTCATCGGGTAGGAGCGTTTCTGGACCTCGCCGTTCTCCACGGCGGTCGCGGCGTAGCCCGCGCCGGTGCGGGTCAGGGTCTGGTCGACGAAGGTCCCTTCGCTCGTCGCGAGCCATTGCCGCTCCCGGACGCATCCCATCGTCGACTCGGCGACCTTGATGCGGCGGTCCTTCCGGAGGATCTCATCGATGCGAAACAGCAGGTCCAGTTTCTCGCTCACCGGCACCTTGAACGGATCGATCACGAGCGGCGTCTGCCACGCGGTGTCCACGACGTCCTCTTTCGAGAGGCGGACGTTTCCCTTTTTAAGCTTCGCGCTCGCCTTCGCGATCCGGCAGGCCAACACCGCGGTCTTTCGAATGTCCTCCTTGGCCAGCGAGGGGCCGGCCGCAAAGCCCCACGCGCCGTCCGCGATCACCCGCACGCCGAGCCCGAGCGACTCGTCCTGGCGCATCTCGCCCAGCTCCCCGTTCCGGACCGTCAAATCTTCGACCGTCGTTTGTAGGATCCGCACGTCGGCGTACGATGCCCCGTGGCGTTTCGCGGTGTTTAAAGCAATCGCGGTTAAATCGCGCATGGATCTATCTCCTCATCCGTTGCATAAACGGGTCCTGTCCTTCGGCAGCCCCATCCGTCCTCACTCCGCTTAACTTTCCGGAAGGGTCAACCATCCCCACCCGGTGGGGACCATCCGTTGCGGGCAGATGGGGCGCCCCGCCTTCGGCCACCCGTTTATGCGTCGGGATACAGAACATCTTTCAAAACCTCGTCCCGCTCGAAAAATTGAACCCCCGGATCTTCACCGCCGGGCAGACGATCCCCCCGCCCCAGAAGGCGTGGGCGTAGGCCGTTTCGCGGCCCAGCGCCTCGACCCGGTTGAAGGCCCCGACGACGCTCTCGGTGAAGCGGAAATTTTTCACGGGATGCCTGACCTTTCCCTTCTCGACCAGGAAGACGCCGTCCCGGGTCATGCCTGTGATCGTCAACGTGACCGGGTCGAGAATGTTGGTGTAATGGAAATGGGTGATCAGCAGACCGCGGTCGGTCGACGCGACCATTTCGTCGACCGAGGAATTTCCGCCCTCCAGCATCAGATTGAGCGGCATCGGGCCGTTGGTATTGGGCTGCGGCAGGGCGTGGCCGGTCGAGGACGTTCCGGCCTCCTTCGCCGTTTTCCGGTCGTGCACGACCGCCTTCGCCACGCCCCGGTCTACAAGAACGACGCGGCGGCGCGGCATGCCCTCGTAATCGAAATTCAGGCCGAGCGTCCGGGGATTGTAGACGTCGTCCACGATCACGACCTTCTCGCTCAAGATCTTCCGGCCCAGCCTGCCCGACACGAAGCTGCGGCCTTCGAGATACGGCAGCGCGCCGAACCCTTCCCAGGCCATGAAGAGCAGAAGCTCCGCGACGGCGGCCGGCTCCAGGATCACGTCGTAGGCCCCCGGCGGCAGGACCCTGGGACCGCGGCCCGCCAGGGCCTTCTCGATGGCGACGGACGTCAGGGCCTCGGGGTGAACGGCGCGGATGTTCGGGTGGGTCGCGTCCGCCCAGCCGGAACTGTCGCGGGCCATCACCGTCACGCTGAAGCTGGCCGAGGTGTAGGCGTTGTACGCGAAGAGGCCGTTCGAATTCGCCAGGCCCGTCGCCTGCATTCCGTGCGAGAAGATCCCGGCCGCCGTCGTCTTTTTCTTCCGACAGGCCGCCACGGCGCGGCGGATGCAATCCACCTTTTCATCCGGCGTGACGGCCATCGTCTCCGGGACGGCATGGGAGAGCGGCCGGTAGGTCTGCGGCCCGGGGAAAGACAAGAGCGCGGGATCTTCCGGCTGGGCCGACGCGATTTGAACGGCCTTCCGAAGCGTCCGCTCCAGGGTGGCGCGGTCGAAGCGGTTGCAGCTCGCCCGTCCCTGGCGCCTCCCCTTTTGAACGCGGATCACGGCCTCGGCGTTTCCGGTCTCGATGTGCTGCGAGACGATGTTGTTCCCGAAGCGGGTGAGGCCTTCCTGCTGCGCCGCGAGCAAGACCTCCACGGCCGTTCCGTCGGCCAGCGCCGTCACCTGTTTTACGATGTCGCGAAAGCGGGATTCGTTCATGATCGGTCAGCGCGCGTGTTGGTCGGGGTCATGGCCGGGGTGGTCTTCGTGAGGCTCGTCATGGTGCTCTCCCGGTGGGACGGCTTCGTCGTGGGTCTGCCCGCCGGGCGGCATTTCGTCCATCTGCATGCCGGGCATCCATTCCATGTTTTCCTCGTGGCCGTGGTGATGGCCGTGATGAACCTGTTTGGGGGCCAGCCAGGCATAAACGGTCAGGCTCAAAAGAACGAGCGCGGTTGCGGCCCCCAGTGCCAGCACCCCCTTGCGGTCCTTCGGATCGCGGCTCGCGCCCCGATCGAGCAGCGGCACGATGAGGAAGAGCAGGAACAAAACGATCGTGCTGTACAGGATCCCGGCCATGCCCAAAAAATTTTCGGCGCCGTACTGCCAGAGATAGATCCAGGGCGGCTTGACGCCGGTCTCTACGGAGGAGGCCTCGGGCTGCAAGGGGGCGGAAACGAGCGCCGCGAGGATCGCGACAAGGCCGTAGAAAACGAGGCTGAACCGGATGATCCCGAACAGATGTTCGGAAAACGTCCCGCTCAACTCGGACTGCGGGACTTCGGGCAGTTTGGAATGCGGCCCGCGGGGAAGCGGCGAGATGTTGAAGACATGAATCAGATAAAAATGGCCGACGATCAAAAAGACCAAAAGCAGCGGGGCCAGCGAGACGTGAAAACTGTACATCCGCGCGCTCATCGAGACGCTCTTCGTCAGGCCCTCCCCCAGCAGGCCTCCGAGGGGACCCAGAAGACCCACGACGAACTGATAGTGCTCCAGGGCCTCGGACCCTTCCTGGTCCCACTTGATGACCGTCCCCGAAAAGTACGAAAGCATCGTCGCGGTAAAAAACAGCCCGACGCCGAAATACCAGGTCAGGGCGCGCGGGGCTTTGTAGGACCCGCTGTAAAATACCCGGAGGAGATGCGCGCACATCGATAGGATCACGGCCTGCGCCGTCCAGTAATGGAAGGAACGGAGCCACCGGCCGCCGGCGACCTGCTCCGCGATATAATGGACGCTGCGGTTGGCCTGGTCCGGCTGGGGATTGAAGAATTGGGTCAGGATCAGGCCGGTGAGAAACAGGAGGGCAAAGCCCGTCAGCGTGATTCCGCCGAGGCAATAGCCGAGATTCTTGGCGTGGGCCGGGACCGGAAAAGAAAGGCGGCTCAGGCGGGTCCATTGATCCAGTCGATTCCAGAGACTGCCGTTCGACATGCGACCTCGAATCGATTGTGCGGCGGAACAAGAATGTCGATTCTACTCGAACGAAGAGTGTTTGTCAAAGTAGTTACTCAGCGAGCGAAGGTCGCGAGAGGGGGAGGCTCCATTCCGCCTTCGGCGGATGGAGGGGGCGACGCGAGCCCCTACAAACGGTCGATCATTTGTCAAAACTCAAGCGCTCTTGGCGCATCGGAAACCGAGATCCCCGAAACTGAAGACGGGGTCGAAATAAAGACGGTAGGAGGCCCTGGCTTCGTGCGCGGTGATCTCCCGCGCCTCGTCCTCCCGCTGATGGCCGAAACTCCGGGCCCAGGATTTTCCACGGATGACCTTGAAGCGCCGGCCGTATTTATCGGACGGAACCGGATTTCCCGGATAAGCTTGATACCAGTCCTCGGTCCATTCCCAGACGTTGCCGGCCAGATCCTCGACCTTGTAGAAGCTCGCGCCCTGCGGATAGGACCCGACCGGCCGCAGTCCGTCCGAGAGCAGATTGGCCTTGCCGGCATCGAATTCGTTCCCCCAGGGATAGCGAAGACCCTCCGGCCCGCGGGCGGCCTTTTCCCACTCGGCCTCGGTGGGAAGCCGTTTTCCGGCCCAGGCACAATAGGCCGCGGCCTGATACCAGGTCACGTCCGTCACGGGATAGCGATCCCGCCCCGGGGGGTACGCATCGGCCTCCCAGGACGCGGGGGACTGCGCGCGCCGCGCGCGGATGTAGGCCGCGAAATCCCGGTTGGTCGCCTCGTAGCGGTCGAGAAAAAAACCGGGCAGGTTCACGGTGCGGGCCGGGGCCTCGTCCTGAAACCAGGGCTTGATCAAGCCCAGATCCACGCTCCGGCCCTGAAGATCTTTTTCATCGCTTCCCATCGTGAAGGGGCCGGGAGGAATCCAGACCATCCCGGGGGGCGGCGACGAACAGGCGAACGCGCCCGCGCAGACTCCCAGAAAGACTCCGAGGAGGATCCAAAACCGAACGGTTTTATTTGGACGGGCCGGATGCCGTTGCGATTTCATCATGACGCTCGCGTCACGCATGATAACAATTCCCTTCGCGAAAAATCAACGCGGGCGATCCCCGCCCCGAGCGCCGAGGCAGGCCGGAGCTGCCATCGATAAGCGGCCATGATCAAACACACACGACAGACTTAGAGTGACATCCGGCGGGTGGCCGAAGGCGGGCGCCCCATCCGCCCGCAACGGACAGGCCAAGGAGTTTTTCGTGTGGTTCCCCTGCGAATCCCGGGAAGATGCGGAGTGAGGACGGATGGGGCTGCCGCAGGACAGGACCCGCCGGGTGTGAGTCGATGTAAGCAGTCATGGGTACAACCCCACGGTGCCGCCCCTGCGCGCTGCTCAGCCGGCGTTGCAAAATCGCAGGGGATGTGCGATTCTATTTCGTCATGGATCTGTTTGAAACAAAAGAACCCCAAGGTCCCCCGCCGCCGCTGGCCGAGCGGATGCGGCCGGGAACGCTCAACGAGTTCGTCGGACAGGAGCATCTCGTCGGGCCGGGCCATTTCCTATCGACCGTTCTGCGATCGGACCATCCCCCCTCGATCATTTTTTGGGGCCCGCCCGGCTCCGGCAAGACCACCCTCGCGCGGATCATCGCGCGGGCCACGCAGTGCCGCTTCGTCTTTTTCTCGGCCGTGCTGGCCGGCGTGAAAGAGGTCCGCGAGATCGTGGCCGAGGCCAAGGTCCGGAAAAAAACGGAGGGGAAGCGGACGATCCTTTTCGTGGACGAGATCCACCGCTTCAACCGGAGCCAGCAGGACGCGTTTCTCCCCCACGTGGAGGACGGGACGATCATACTGATGGGCGCGACGACCGAGAACCCGAGTTTCGAAGTCAACGCCCCTTTGCTCTCCCGCTGCCGCGTCCTGGTTTTAAAATCGCTCGAGCCGGATCATATCGTCCGCGTCCTCCGACAGGCCCTCACCGATCCGGAGCGGGGCCTGGGCAAGATGGCGATCGACGCGGCGCCGGAACTTTTGGAAGAGATGGCCGACTGGTCGGAGGGGGACGCGCGACGGGCCTTGAACCTTCTCGAGGCGGCCGTCGCGTTGTGTCCGGAGAAGGACGGGAAACGGCATCTGACCGAGAAAGAGGTCCGGGAGGCGGCCCAGACCCGTCTGTTGCTGTTCGACAAAAGCCGCGAGGAGCATTACAACGTCATCTCGGCCTTCATCAAGAGCATGCGCGGAAGCGATCCGGACGCCGCGGTCTACTGGCTGGCCCGGATGCTCGAGGCCGGGGAAGACCCCCTTTTCATTGCACGACGGATGGTCATCTTCGCCTCGGAAGACGTCGGCAACGCCGATCCGCAGGCGCTTCCGATCGCCGTCGCCGCGCTCCAGGCCTTTCACGCCGTCGGCCTGCCCGAGGGCTGGATTCCCTTGAGTCAGGCCGCGACCTATCTGGCCTCGGCGCCGAAGAGCAACGCGAGCTACACGGCGTATAAGAAAGCGGCGAGGGCTTCCAGGGATCACGGCAGCCTCCCCGTCCCGCTGCACCTTCGCAACGCCCCGACGCGCCTGATGGAAACGCTCGGCTACGGCAAGGGCTATCAATACCCGCACGACCTCCCGGATCAGCTCGCGGCGCAGGATTATCTGCCGGAGGCCCTGCGGAAAGAACGGTACTACGAGCCCAAGGAGGTCGGACACGAAAAAGAAATCCGAAAGCGCCTCGACGAAATCCGCGAGCAAAGGAAAAAAATCCGCAAAGAAGCCGGGGAAGAATAAGTCCTCCGACCGCTGGCTCGAGATCGGCGTCGAGTGCGGCGCCGACGCAGGCGACGCCGTCGCCGAGCGGCTCGGGCCCTACGGCGAGGGCGGGGCTGCGGTCGAGTCGCGCCCGGTGGGGAAGGCCCGGCTTTCCGACGAGCCGGTTTCCGCTTTGGTTTGGGTCAGGATCTATCTTCCCGCGGCCGTTTGGAAGCGCAAGCGGCCCCGCATCGAGCGAGCGCTGCGGGAGCTCCGCAAGGAATATTCCCTCTCAAAGATCCGGACGCGCGCCTTGGGCCCGGAGGACTGGGCCGAGCAATGGAAGAAGGGCTACCAAACCCGGAAGGTCGGCCGACGGACGGTGATCGTGCCGTCCTGGAAAAGGTATCGTCCGAAACGAAATGAAATCGCGGTGACGATGGACCCGGGCATGGCCTTCGGGAGCGGGCTTCATCCCACGACGCGGCTCTGTCTCATCGCGCTGGAAAAATATCTCAGGACCGGCGACCGGGTCCTGGATGTCGGCACCGGTTCCGGGATCCTCGCGATCGCGGCCGCGAAGCTTTGCGCCGGCTCCGTCGACGCGCTGGACATCGAACCCGCCGCAATCGACGCGGCCAAGCGCAATGCAACCGAAAACGGCGTCGCCAAAAGCGTCAAGCTTTATCTTGGAACATTGAAGGAGCTCGGCGCGACGATCCGGCCGGCCGGCCTCGTCCTGGTCAACATCTTGGCCTACGCGATCATCCGCATGCTGCCGGAACTGAAGTCCAAGCTCCGGCCGGGCGGGCTTCTCATCACCGGCGGGATTCTGGCCGAGTTCCGTCCCGATGTTGAAGCCGCGTTGAGGCGGGAAGGCTTCGAAGTGATCGAAGCGCTTCAGGAAGAAGACTGGGTCACGCTCGTCGCGCGAAGGGGTGCTTCATGATAATGACGGCGTCTCGGTCTGTACATTCCCCCGAGAGCCCCGGCCAGGCCCCTCGTCATCTTGCGTCGGATCAATTCACCGGAGCTTTGTACAGGTCCAACATTCGAAAGCTGCGATAGGCGATCGTATTCGAGACCTGGGCGATCATTCCAATGCTGCCATCCGGCCGCACTTCAATGGATTGATTATAAGGACCGGGGATCGGGACCGGGATCCCCGCCAGAAAGTGATAGTCGCCGTTCAAGAGAAGAGAGGCGCTGCCCAGCGCCTGGGAATAAACCCCCAAATCGGTCAGGATCATCGGAGTCGCCGTCATCGTTGTTTGGTCGACATTCAGCACATAACCCCGACTGTTCGCGGTTGGGAACAGCGAATGGCGTGTATTGCCGTTATCAAACATCGACAGAACACTCGTGCCGTTCAGCTCAAAGCCCACGTCGTGCTGATGCGAAAACCAGGGATAGGGGTCGCTGGAATTGATCGTAAAGTCGCCGTCCTTCCCGAGTTTCCAAACCACGTCGCCCGTGCCGGTTCCGTTGTTATAGTCGATCTTGAACACCCAGTCCTGGTGACGCGCGGAATAGACCAAGCTCCCGTCCGAGACGTAGTCGATGGAGTTCCCGTGCAGCCAGTCGTTGGCCAGGCTGCCTAGGAACAAGGGGGGACATCCCCCCTGACCCTGCCGGCAGGTTTCGCCGAGCACCGCGGCGCGATTCACATCCAGATGGTCAAAGGAGTTCCAAAACCAGGCCACCTGCCAGTTCGTATCGAGATCGATGATCATGTCCCCGACGATATCCACGGGATTCGCGGCCGAAGATCCCTGGGTTCCGTCCGTAAAAACCTTTTCTGCAACGGCCAATACCACGGTATGCCCGTTCTTCAACCGAATGGCGTCGTGCGTAAACGAGCCGACAAGACACTGGGTGGAACCCAACTGGCACGAAGAGGTCTGCCCCATCGCCACCACTTGCTCGGAGACCCGCGCCGCGTTTGTCTCATGGATGACATTGCCCGTCAGGTCGATCTCCCTCAAGACGGCGTTCGGCCCGTACATCCCGTTCAAATCGGTTCCAACCGCCAGGAGCAAAATTGTTCCTCCGGCCACCGGCCCGGTGACCAAGGGTGTCGTCCCCGAAGGATCCTGATAATACCAGATCGGATAGCCCGACAGATCGAAGGCTACCGGAAAATAACCCACGGTGATCGGGGTCTCGAGCAACACGTGGTTGGCCAGGCTGTCCTGCAACCCCGGAGGATTGGGAAAAGTAACCGGAGGGAACGTGACCGTAGGGATCCCCGTCTGGAAAGCAAGCGTGGGTCCGGCCACGACTTTGAGTCCCGTTACCGTTTCCGAACGCATGTAGTACACCGAATCCGCCCGCATACCGGCGACATAAAAATTCATGCTGGCCGGCGGGACGCATGGAAGCCAGCCCGTGCTGTCGACATTGCCCACGGTCCCCTTGCGCCAGAAACGCACCTGCATGAAACTGCCCAACGAACAAGAGGGGGCGCTGAACAAAGCGATCAGCGGGTTGGCCGTCGCACTGACCACCGGGTTGCTCCCGGAAAGT
>Ga0335077_10002685_pt1 | contig 21304 bp, 15 predicted proteins | sample Lox_Sample_31_FD_207151 | JGI IMG/M metagenome (GOLD analysis project Ga0335077, IMG submission 207151) | Soil microbial communities from Loxahatchee National Wildlife Refuge, Florida, United States - Lox_Sample_3.1 | ecosystem: Environmental > Terrestrial > Soil > Wetlands | place: USA...
GCAACCACGTGCGTCTCGAAAGCGTGTTCGTCCCCCGGCCATGAGGGGATTTTGCCGCTGATGGCGTACGTCAAATCCACGACGTGCGTCTTTTCGGTGGGAATTCCGCCGAGATCCCACGGGCTCAACTTTCTGGGCGAATCGGAGGACGCAAGAGCGAGCGCCGCGAACGCCACAATCGACAATGCCAGCATGACTCTGAGCATGGAACGACCCCCTATGCGTCCATCTTATACGAATTTCATTTCTTGGATTTCGGGCTCGAGGTCAGGGAAGCGGAATACCCGGCGACGCGACGATTCCCGCCATCCGCAGAATTTCGGCGTACTCTTCTTCCGTCAGCGGGCAGATCGTGAGCCGGGTGTTCTTGAGGAACTTGATCTTTCGCAGCAGGCGGCTCTCGCGCATCTCGGCCAGCTTCACCAGCCGCGGCAGGCGCTCGATCGCGCGCAGATCCATCACGAGCTTCTTCGCCTCCCGATCCTCGGGGTCGGTGTAGGGATCGCGGGTCACTTCCGCCAGTGCGTACACGGAATGTTCCGGCTTGCCGTGGTAGCAGAGCGCCCGGTCGCCCTTGTGGACTTGCTTGAGCTGCCGCGCGGCGTCGGGACGGTTCCCGGCCTGCCGCCACATTTCCTTGCCTTTCACGAAGAGGGTATCCCAGTGGTAGACGCGCGGGTCAACGGCCAGCAGCCAGCGCCTGGGTTTTGGGGGAGGTTGCGTCATCCGTCAAAAAGTGTCGCGCGAACTATACACGGAAGCGCAAAAAGAAGGGAAGCCCTGTCTGCGGAATTTTCGGCGAAACGTTCGAAAAAGTGGGCGTCCGGCGGCAAAATCGGGGCGGATCGGCTGTTTATCGGCTATCCGGCGTCCACGAAGATGTCGTCGCCGCGGACTTCGACCGCGTAACACGGGACGCCGAGCGTCGGGCTTTGGACCACTTTCCCGGTGGTCACGTCGTATTGCCACGCGTGCCAGGGACACGTGACGATCTGCCCCTCCAGCTCTCCCTCGCCCAGCGGACCTCCCTGATGGGCGCATATGCTGTTGATAGCATGGAGCTTACCTCCCACATTGGCGATCGCAATCGGCGTCCCGCCCACCTGAAACTCGTAGATCTTCCCCGGCGGAACGTCTTCCTTTTTAGCTACTCGAACGAAAGCCACGGTTCCCCCCTCGGTCAATGCCTCTTTGCCGACGCCCGCTCCCCGACTCAGCTGCGTCCCGCAGCGCGGTCGCGAAGGGCAAGGCAACAAATCCTATAGGCCGGTTCGCGCCAAGAGTCAAATCCGGCTGCCGCAGGACCAGCAATACGACCCGGCCCCCTGGCTGAGGGCCCCGCAGCGCGAGCAGTAATGCCCGTGCCCGGCCAAAACCATCACCGGGACCTGCACGTCCGATGCGCAGGCCCAGATCAGCGCGACGAACCAACCGATCACGGTCCAGCCGAGGAAGAAGTTCACCAGGAAGATTCCGGTGAACCCCCGCTTGCGATGGCCGATGATCGACGGCAGGAAGTACAGCAGGCCGCAGAATATCAGGAAGAACATTTTCGCACTCCCCTTGCCGGCGAGCCCGAATTGATTCCCGTAGCCCGCTCTCTAAGTGGATTACGAACCCGGCGCCACGTTTGTTTCCTGGCGTTCCACCTTTGCGAGCAGCTCGGCAAACTTCGCCTCGCGGTCTTTCTGGTCGAGGCCCTGGTACGCCTCCGCGATCTGCGTGGTGTTCATCGAGCAGAATTTCGGCCCGCACATCGAGCAGAACTTCGCTTCCTTGTAGAAATCGTCGGGCAGCGTCTCGTCGTGCATCGCCCGCGCCGTATCGGGATCGAGCGAGAGCTGGAATTGTTTGTCCCAGTCGAAAAGAAACCGCGCGTAGCTGAGCGCGTCGTCGCGATCGCGTGCGCCGGGGCGATGCCGCGCCACGTCCGCTGCGTGCGCCGCGATCTTGTACGCGATCACGCCCTGCCGGACGTCATCCGCGTTCGGCAGGCCGAGGTGCTCCTTCGGCGTGACGTAGCAGAGCATCGACGCGCCGTGCCACCCGATCATTGCCGCGCCGATCGCGCTGGTGATGTGGTCGTAGCCCGGCGCGATATCCGTGACGAGCGGCCCGAGCGTGTAGAACGGCGCTTCGTGGCACAGCTCGTTTTCCTTTTTTACTTGCAGCTCGATCTGGTCCATCGGGATGTGACCCGGTCCTTCGATCATCACCTGCACGTCGTATTCCCAGGCCTTCCTGGTCAGCTCGCCCAGCACGCGCAGCTCCGCGAACTGCGCTTCGTCGCTCGCGTCCGCGAGGCAGCCGGGGCGCAATCCGTCGCCGAGCGAAAAGCTGACGTCGTGCTTCTGAAAAATCTTGCAGATGGCGTCGAAATTCTCGTAGAGGAAATTCTGCGCCTTGTGAAAGCTCATCCACTGCGCGAGCAGCGCTCCGCCGCGGCTCACGATTCCCGTGATGCGATTGCGCACGAGCGGAAGAAACTCGCGCAGCACGCCCGCGTGAATCGTCATGTAATCAACGCCCTGCTCGGCCTGCTCTTCGATCACTTCGAGCAGGATGGCGATCGTCAGATCCTCGGCGCGGCGCACGCGCGAAAGCGCCTCGTAGATCGGCACGGTGCCGATCGGTACAGGCGAAGCGTCGATGATCGCCTTGCGAATTCCGGGGATGTCTCCGCCGGTTGAAAGGTCCATCACCGTGTCCGAACCGTAGTGCACCGCGCGGTGCAGCTTCTCGAGCTCCTCGCCGACGTTGGAAGTGGTTGCCGAATTTCCGATGTTCGCGTTGATCTTGCATCCGAACGCGACGCCGATGCCCATCGGCTCGAGATTGCGGTGGTGGATGTTGGCGGGGATGATGGCGCGGCCGCGCGCCACTTCGTCGCGCACGAGCTCCGGCAAAAGCTTTTCGCGCAGCGCGACGTAGTGCATCTCTTCCGTGACGACGCCCTTTCGCGCGTAGTGCATCTGCGAAAAATTCCGCGTGCCGCCATTCATCGCCGCCGCCCGCTTTTCAACCCACGCATCCCTCAGTGCCATAAATCCCCCGTTCGCAACCGCAGCCGCTTCACATCTTGCGGCAGCCGCGGCCATTATCGCACCGGCTCTCTCACGCAGCAACACGGCCGTGGCCCACGCCTCGCAGATCAATTGGATTGACACGGAAGAGCCGACGGATGTATTGCCTGTGGAAGGTTTGTCTAAATGGCTGCGGCAGGGAACGGCGACTCGAAGGGAATCAGATGAAACGCGCACTATCGAGAAGTTTCATCACAGGCTTAACTCTTATCGTTGTTTCAGCCTCGGCCTTCGCGCATCACGGGACCTCGCGCTACGACCTCACGAAGACTGTCACGCTGAACGGCGTCGTCACCGGATTCGAATGGGGCAATCCTCACTGCCTGGTTCACCTGGACGTGACCAGCGCCGGCGGGGAAGTGCAGCACTGGACGATCGAGCTTTCGTCTCCATTCAGCATGTCGCACGCCGGCTGGAACAAGGACACGCTCCGGACCGGTGACAAAATCACCGCCGAAACTCATCCGGCCAGCAACGGAATTCCGCTCGGCATCAGCGCCAACTCTCACACCGTCATGAAGTTCGTGGTCAACGGCAAGACGCTTCCGGGGCTCTAGCGACCGGCTTTGTCAGAAACTGAATTTCGCCGCCAGTTGCACCAATCGAGGATCGGCCGCGCTCACAATGTGGCCGAACGTCTGCGTGTCGTTGACCTCTCCATCGACCGCTGCCGGGCCGTAGAACTGCGCGTGGTTGAACACGTTGAATCCTTCGATCCGCAGATCGAGCGACTTCGATTCCGCGAGCCGCACTGTCTTCGTCAGCTGCATGTCGAAGTTGCTGATGCCCGGGCCGTAGAAGAACCGGCGGCGGGCGTTGCCCAGCACGCCGAGCTGCTCCGTATGAAATAAAGCGGTGTTGAAGGCCGGCCGGCCGTTGCGCGGATTCCTGTTGATCTGCAGCGGGCCGGGCGTGAATTGGGGCGTGTCGAGCAGATCGTTGTTGACTCCGTTGCCGAGCGTGCCGAGGAGGGAATTGTCCGAATTGTCGTAGAGCGTCACGGGAAAGCCCGTGCTGAACCGCGTGGTGCCGGAGATGCTCCAGCCGTCGGTCCAGCGATTCGCGTGGCGGAAGAGCCGGTCGAAGGGCAGCTCGTAGTTGTAGCTGGCCACGAAATTATGGCGCAGGTCGAACGAGGAGATCGCGCGGCTCAGCCGCGGATTGGCCGGATTGATCTGTTCGCCGATATTCGAAGCCTGATCGATCGACTTACCGTACGTGTAGGAGAGCAGCAGGTTCGTTCGCTTTCCGGCGTAGCGGAGGTTGGTCTCAAGCGCGTTGTAGTTCGAATTGCCGATGGTTCGCTGTGCGGTCATCGCGCCGAAATTCGATCCCAGCGGCCCGCGCGTTCCGTGCACGATTTCGTCCGACGCGTTCGTGAACGTGCCGTCTTCGCCGAAAGGCCCACATCCGGGCAAGCTGAGGCACAGCTGAGGACTGCCGGTGTTGGCCGGCACGAGCACCAGAATGTGATGGCCCTGGTTCCCCACGTAGCTCATCGTCAGCAGCACGGATTTCGTGATCTGCCGCTGGAACGAGAACATGTAGTTCTCCGTGTACGGCACGCCGTTGCGGTAATAGAAAAACGGGTCGGCGCTGATCGGGATGAAATTCGACCAGTGCGTGGACGTATCGCGATTCTTCGTCGAGACATTGTGCGGCGGGAAAGGAAACGGAAAGCGCTGCCCGTTGTTCGTGCCGTCGCCTGCGTTGATGAAGGGCGTGGCGAAGAGCGGCGGTTCGGGACTCAGGTAGTTGTATCCGAACGGCGGCACCGCGTACATGATCCCTGCCGACAATCCCGGAAAAGCCGTGTAGAACATCCCGTAGCTTGCGCGGATGCTGCTCTTCCCGCCCTCGCCGAAAAAGCGCCGCAGGAATCCGCTCTCGAATCGCGGCGAATACGCGACGCCGATCCTCGGAGCGAAATTGTGATACTTGGAGGGCGAGAGCGTGGACGGAATCCCCGGATCGCCCGCGACCACGAATCCGCTCGGCGCTCCCGGATACAGCACCGACTTCATTCCGGGAACCACGGTCTGGAGCTGGTTGAACTTTTCCGACCACGGCATGATCAGGTCCCAGCGCACGCCGAAATTGAGCGTCAGATCGCTTCGCGCGCGCAGGCTATCCTGCACGAAAAAACCGGAATACCGGTTGCGCAGATAGAAAGGCGCGCCGGACGACTGCGTGAAATTGCTCGGAACGCCCAGCAGAAAATCGGCGAAATCGGAGCCCGTTTCCGTGCCGTGAAAGTTGAACGTCCCGTTGAACGTCGCGTTGGGATGCTCGTTCACCTGGTCGGTGTGGAATTGTCCGCCGAATTTGATGGTGTGCCGGCCGAACTCCTTCGAAACGGTGTCGCTGAGGTAGAGTGTGTTGTTCTTCTGGTCGGTGTTGGTGATCGGCACGCCCATCACGAACGCGTTGAACGAAATGTTTTCGACGCCCTCGAACTGCGGCGCCTGCACGAAAATGCCCGACGGCGTGCCCGGCGCCGTTTGAAATCCCTGCGATTCGAGGCTCACGCCGAGGCCGCCGTGCGGCTCACCGATGTTGTTCGCGTTGCGGATGAACCCGATGTGAAGTTCGTTGACCGTGTTGGTCCCGAAAACCTTCGTATCGCTCAGGGACACCAGTTGGGCCCGGCCGATCGTCAGCGCATCGAAGCCGGGCACGCTCGCGCCGCCCTGCTGGCCCGGATAAGGATCGTCCAGCCGGTAGTCATCGAAAAAGTAGTAAGCGGAAAGCTGGCTCCAGCGGCTGTTGGCGTCCACGCGGCCGGAAAGCTTGTCGTCGCGCACCGTCCTGGCCGAAGCGGACGTTGAAAACAAGCTCGTGCCGATATTCGGCTTAGGAATGTATTGCAGCAGCTGCTTTGCGGGCGCGGAAAATGAGCTTGTCGGAATCGCCGCGAATGGCAGCACGCAGTCCGACGAACTCGTGCACCCGGGAGCGTAGTAGGCCTCGCCGGCGTGGACGGTTCCCGGAGCGTATCCGAGCTGGGTGTTGAGCAGCGAGGCCAGGTTTGCTCCGCTTACAGTCCCTGTCAGGGAATCCGCGATATCGATCAGGTTGCCGCCGCGATCGTCCATGGACGGCACGGCGATCTGCGGCGTGGTCACTCCCTGATTCGTTCGCGTTCCCTGATAATCGCCGAAGAAGAAAACTTTCTGCCGCCGGACCGGACCTCCCACGGTGCCGCCGAACTGGTTCTGGCGGAACACTCCGCGCGAGCCCGCGAAATAGTTCTTCGCGTCCAGCGCCGTGTTGCGCAGAAACTCGAACGCGTTGCCGTGAAAGGCGTCGCTGCCGGACTTGCTGATGACGTTGATCATCCCGCCGTTGTAGTTGCCGTATTCCGGATCGAAATTGTTCGTCAGCACGCGAAACTCGTCGATCGAGTCCAGATTCGGCACGATCGACGTTCCGCCGTTCATGTGCTCCTGCACATCGATGCCGTTGACCATGAATCCGTTCGACGATTCGCGCTGCCCGTCGATCGACATGTTGCCGGGATTCAAGTCGCCCGACGGCGAGATCGCTCCTGTGACCCCCGCCATGATCACGGAGTTCGGCTTCAGCGTCGTGATCGGAATCACGCCCGGCTGGATTGGCAGCAGGTCGGTGTAACTGCGCCCGTTGAGCGGCAGCGCGGTCATCTGCGTATCGGACACGACCTCGCCGAGATGCGTTGCCACGGTATCGACCTGCACCTGCGACTCCGCCACCGTCGCCGACACTGTGACGGTGTCGCTTCGTTCCCCCACGTTCAGCGCGGCGTCCACGCGAACCGCCGCGTCGGTGTCCACGACGATTCCGGTTTTCTTCTGCGTCTTGAATCCCGCGGCTTCGATGGTGAGCTCGTACCGTCCTACGGGAAGCGTGGGGAACGAGTAAAACCCCTGCGCGTCCGTCGATGCCTTGTAGCTGGTCGCCAGATCGAGATTCACAAGCGTGAGGCTTGCAGCGGGAATCACGGCGCCGCTCTGGTCCGTCAGCGTGCCGGAGATGCTTCCGCCGGTGGCGGCGCGCGCCTCGGCACACGCGAACAAGCACGCGCACAAAACGACCGCCAGGAAAGCGGTCCGCGGGCCGGATCGTATGGTCATGGCTGTTCGCTTCGAGTGCGGCGGTCTGCCGGGAGCCTGATTTCTCACACCCACACCAGTGCCTATACTAGCGTGAGTCGCCCCGTGATTCTCAAATGAGTTGCGTGCTAATCGTGCCCGAGGGCGTCCCGGCCGGTTCCGTTGGATCCGTACACGACGCAGGATCGGCCGGCGATCGCCGGTTCCTTGGTAATCGGCGCGAACACCTGCGGCGTTACTATTTCCTGTGAGACGCGCGCCGGGGATTGGGGACCGGAATTCTGCTTGGCGAGGTACGTCATAGTCCTCTCATGTGCCTCTCGCGAAAGGCGCCTACACACGCGGACACTTCAATTGTTTGTGGGGTTTCCGGTTGGCTGGGGACTTCCGTTCCGGCGGACGCCCTGTCATACCCAATCGCGGTGCTTTTGCAGCAGAATTCTTGAAGCTATTTGCAGCGCTCCTGCGACTAATCGGGAGTGCGAATGCAACCCCTGCGCCGGCGAGTGTCCACGCAGCGGATCGCTTGCGCCGGAACGCTCGCCTGCCTAAGATGGACGCTTGGATTGCGACGCTCGAAAACCCGGAGGCCGGCCGAATTGAGGGGATCACGATGCGCATTCTGAGGTCAGCCCTGGCGATTTTGCTTTTCCTGTCACAGCTCGCGGGCGTCGCGCCGCAGCCGGTCGCGCAGGCGGCTCGCCGCGACGCCGCGCCCGAAGCCCGCGCGCAGGATAGCTTCACCGAAACGACGCAGGACAAGGGATACCGTTTCCAGCGCGGCGGGTGGAACTACGTCCACCTCGAAGGCGCGCCCCACGACATCGGCTACCAACACGGCTATCTGCTCGCCGCCGAGATCGCGGACTTCTATGGCGTCATTCGACTGGAATTGACGCACAGCTCAGGCCGCGATTGGGAATTCTTCCGCCGCGCGGCTCGCGAGATGCTCTGGCCCAAGATCGATGCCGAGTATCAAGCCGAGTTGCAGGGAATTGTGGACGGCCTCGAGGCTAAAAAGACGAAGCTCGATCTGGACGACGTTGTCGCGCTCAATGCCTTCGCGGAGCTGGGCGACTACTACGTCCCATGGCTCGATGCGCAGACGAAGACCGCGAACGTGAGGCCCTCCTCAGGCGAAGGCCATTGCAGCGCCTTCGTCGCCACGGGCAGTTGGACGAAAGACCACCAGATCGTGATGGCTCACAGCAACTGGACGAGCTACTCCGAGGGCTCGCGCTGGCGGATCATTTTCGATCTCGTCCCGCAGAGCGGCTATCACATTCTGATGGACGGCCTTCCGGGTATCATCGCGAGCGACGACGATTTCGGCGTCAACTCCGCCGGAATGATGATCACCGAAACGACGATTTCGAATTTCCGCGGATGGGACCCCAACGGCAAGCCCGAATTCATGCGCGCGCGCAAGGCCATGCAGTACGCCGGCTCGATCGACGAATACGTGAAGATCATGCTCGACGGAAACAACGGCGGCTACGCCAACGACTGGCTGCTCGGCGACCGCAAGACCGGCGAAATCGCGCGATTCGAGCTGGGCCTGAAGCATACGAAACTATGGCGCACGAAGGACGGGGTCTATTCCGGCGCGAATTTCCCCAGCGATCCCGAAGTGACGAAGGACGAGACCACGTTCGATCCCTCCAATTCCGCCGGCGGAGCCAATGCGCGCCGGATCCGCTGGGATCAACTCCTCAACGGCAACAAGGGCAGGATCGACACGGCGATCGCCGAAGTTTTTCTCTCGGATCATTACGACACCTACACCAAAAAAGAAGGCGCCAACCGCCGCACGCTCTGCGGCCACGGCGATACGATGGGGGAAACTCTGCCGGGGTCGAGCGCGCCGCCCTTCGATCCATTCGGCGCGGTTCAGGGGAAGGTGATGGACAGCCGCCTGGCGGCTGCGATGGGTTTTATCGCCCGGATCGGCCACCCGTGCGGAATCAACTTCGACGCGGCGAAGTTTCTCGACGCGCATCCGGAATTTTCCTGGCAGTCGCCGGTCCTGCGGGACATGAACGCGGGTCCCTGGACTGAATTTCACCCCGGCGAACACGTCCCGCAGGCGGCACAGTAACTTTCAAGCGTCCGCGCTTCTAGCTTTTGTCCACGTGGAGATTGTTGGTCACCGAAAAAACGCCCGCAACCGTGTTGGCCCGGATATTCGCGACGTTCTTGTCCATTTCGTTCGCCACGCTGCCCTCGAGCGTCACGTGCCCGTTCTTCACGATGATGTGAATCGGCGGAACGCTGCGAAGCTCGTACATGTTGAGCGACGGAAACGAGTAGATCGCCCGGTACTCGGCGCGGCGGATTCGGTTATCGTTTGGCGAAAGTGGAAGCACCTCGATCTGATTGTCCACTGCCTCCACCCCTTCTATGCGTTTCACGGCCGCTGCCGCGTCGTCTTTGAGAACGGGCCGAACGACCTGTCCGAGAAGCGTCACTTTCGCCCCTTCCACTTTGTATTGAAGATTATCGAAGACGGAATAAAAGGGTAACAGCACCAGCTCGTGGCGCACCTCTTTCGTGAGCCACGCTTCATAGTTGGCCGAGCTTCGCGGCGGCGCTTGCTCTCTGGATTTGGGCGCCCCGAAAGCCTCGCCGGCCAATATGAGTACCAACAAAAATGACAGGATTGCGGGAATGATTCGGTCGAACGATCGTGAGTTGAACTGTCGCATGTGAACCTCCATTCCAGCCCTCCGAGAGCTGGAGATTACCTACACATCGTTGGATGCAGCTGGAAACACGGCCGTTGCTAGGATTGAGGCGGGGTCCGCGCGCCATCGGGAGGCGCCCGTGCCGCGAAAGCGGTGCTATCGGATAAGCGGCAGCCCGCGTCCCGGTTGTGGAAATCGGCGGCGGGAGATGCTACAAAACAATAGCTCGCCAGGAAAGGCTCGTGTCAGACACCTGCTCTGCAAAAGGATGCAAGGCCGCCGTGCCAGCGGGACTCGCCACGGAAAAGAAATGCGTCCTGCACTTCACACTTTTCATCGAGCAGGAATGCGCCGAGATGCGCCGCGATACGGCGCTCGGCAACGCCACTCATGAGCGCCAGCTGGAGTGCATCCAGATGATTGCCTCGCGCGGCGAGACGCTGGTCCACGTGGCCACCAGCGGCTTTCCGATGTCCGACGAAACCAAGGCAAGAATCCTGAGCACGCTCCTCACGCTGATGAACTGCCGCGAAAATATCGACCGCGCCGCCATGAGGCAGTCCGCCCTCCGCCGTTTCGCCGGTTGATTCCGCACAAATTGCAGGGATTTTCCTAAGCGCCGATGTAGCGCGCGTATAGCGAGCGCGCGACCGCCGGGTCCTTCGTGCCTTTCACGATGGCGCGGCCGTCCGCGAACACGGTCAGCTCGTAGGGAGGAACGCGGAACCTCAGTAGGAAGTCGTTGTTGCGCACTTCGGCGGCCGCCGGAGCAAGGCGCCGGCCGAGTTCGCCGAGATCGAGCCGCCGGCTGCGCTCGTGGATTTGCACCGAATCGCGCCCGCACATGGTGATGTGCGGCTGCGCCGCGCCTGCGAGAAACCCAAATTCGCGGCGCGCGCACGCCCGGCAATTCTGACTGCGGGCCACGCGGATGGATTGGAACTTTCCGGTCCACACGTCACACGAGACGAGCCGTCCGTTCAGAGCGTCCGTCCGCCCCGCCAGCAATTTCGTCGCTTCCGCCGCCTCGATTGCCGCGATCGCGCCCGCGGCGGCGTTCAGCACGCCCGCTGTGTCGCACGTAGCTTCGTTGCCGATTGTCGCGGCGATGGCCGCGGAATCCTCGCCGCCCTCGACGAGGCACGCGAGGCAAGCCGTCTCGCCGGGACGAATCGTCATCGTCACGCCGTAACTTCCCACCGCCGCCGCATAGATCCACGGGACGCCCATGGAGATCGCCGCGTCGTTCACCAGGAGCCGCGTCTCGAAATTGTCCGTTCCGTCCAGAATCAGCGGAAAGCCTGAAAGAAGCTCGGCGGCATTCTTCGACGTGATGTCGGCGACGATCCCTTCCACCTCGACGCCCGAATTGATCGCGCGCAAGCGGCGCTCGGCCGCGACGGCCTTGGGCAGCGCGTCGCGCGCATCGGACTCGTCGAAAAGCGTCTGACGCTGGAGGTTCGAGGCTTCCACGAAATCGCGGTCGATTACCCGGAGACGCCCCAGGCCCGCGCGCACCAGGAGGTTTGCGACGACGGTGCCGAGCGCGCCGCAGCCCACCAGCACGGCGCTCGCGCCGAGAAGTTTTTCCTGACCAACCTCGCCGATGCCAGAAAACAGAATCTGGCGGGAGTATTTCTCGTGTTGTTCGGGTTTCATCCGATGTTTCCAGTTGCCAACCCATGATAGCCCCATTTCGAGCCGGGCAGGCAACGCGGCTATGCTAACCTTTCTTCTTACCTCTTCGGAGAATGAGAATCCCGCGAAGATTATCGTTTTTTCTGCCGCGCGTCGCTCCGCGGGCCGCAGCGTGGATCGCAGGCTGCCTCGTCCTTGTATCCCCTTGCGTTCCACCAGCGCAGTCGCAGGAGCTCTCGATCGAAGGCCAGCGCGTCGTCGAAGTTCGCGTGGTGGACGAATCGGGCAAACCGGTCGGAGAAAAAGTCGCGCCTCTTCCCCTGGCAGCGGGGAGGCCGTTTGACTTTTTCGCGGAGCGGGAGAGCCTTCGCCAGCTCTATCGCATGGGAGACTACGCCGACATCCACGCCACCGCGTCGCGCGAGGCGGATGGCGTGCGCGTGGACTTCGTGGTCCGCCGGAATTTCTACATCAACGTGATCCGCGTCGAGGGACTGAAGCAGCCTCCGACCGAGCCTGCGGCGCTGGCCGCGTTGCGGCTTGGCCTGGGAGAGCCGTACCGCGAAAGCTCGCTTCGCGAAGCGATCGACCGGCTCTCAGGCGCGCTGCACGACGACGGGCTGTATCAGGCCAAAATCACGTGGGCTCTTTTCCCTCATGAGGACACGCGCCAGATGGACATCACCGTGTCGGTCGATCCCGGGCCGCGCGCGCGCGTCGGCGACATCGCCGTGGAAAACGCGACCTCTTACTCCGACCACGAACTACTGCGCCGCTCGAAGATTTCGAGCAAGAACGAAGTGACGGCCGCGCGGCTGTCCCGGGGTTCGGAAAAACTTCGAAGATTTCTCGTGGACCAGGGCTTTCTCGGCGCGGGCGCCGTGATCACTCCGGGGTCCTACGATCCCAAATCGAATCGCCTGCCGCTGATGCTTTCCGTGACGGCCGGGCCGCGCGTGCGAGTCGAGGTCAGCGGCGCGCGCCTGAGCGGGAGCAAGCGGCGCAGGCTCCTGCCGATTTTCGCGGAAGGCGCCGTGGACGAGGACCTGCTCCAGGAAGGCCGTCGCAACGTTCGCGACTATTTCCAGAGCCAGGGATATTTCGACGTGGATGTGAAGGTCCGCTCCGAGCAGGACCAGCAGCGCAACCAGCGCGTGATCACCTACGACATCGCCCGGGGAGACCGCTTCCGTCTCGCGGGTGTTGATTTCGACGGCAACCAGTACTTCAGCCAAGGCCTGCTCGCGCGCCGACTTCAGCTTCAGCCCGCCTCGTTCGCCTCCAACGGCCGCTTCAGCCAGCAGTTGGTGCGCGCGGATACCGACTCGATCCGCGCCCTGTACCTCTCAAACGGTTTCCGCGACGCTCAGGTGTCATCGGCGGTGGACGATCAATATCGCGGCAAGAAAAACAACCTGTTTGTCTCCTTTCACATTGTCGAGGGCGCCCAGACCCGCATCTCGGGCTTGCAGATCGACGGGAATCGCTCGATCAAGACGGACGAGCTTCTCGCCGTGACCGGATCGACCCGCGGCGAGCCGTATTCCGAAACGGGCGTTGCGAGCGACCGCAACAACATTCTGGCGCTGTACTACAACGAGGGCTATCCCTCGGCGAGCATGCACGAAGAGGTCTCGCCGGACGATACTCCCAACGAGGTTCGTATCGCGTATCACATTACCGAAGGCGACCGAATCGACGTCGCGAAAGTGCTGCTCACCGGCTATCAATACACGCGCCCGGGCATCATCGCCAAGCAGGTCGAGATCGAGCCCGGAGGCCCGCTGCGCGAAGGAGACGTTGCGAAGACGCAGCGGCAGCTCTACGAGCTCGGCGTGTTCAATCGCGTGCAGGTTGCGCCGCAAAACCCCGGCGGCGCCGATCCCGACAAGGCGGTCGTGGTCGAGGTTCAGGAAGGCCAGCGCTACACGATCGGCTACGGATTCGGATTTGAAGTTCAACGGATCGCGGGCGGAAGCTCGAATCCCAGCGGCACCACGATCGGCGCCAGCCCTCGCGGCATTTTCGAAATCGCACGCGCCAACATGTTCGGGCGCGCCCAGACCCTGTCCCTCAAAGCCCGCGCCAGCACGCTTGAATACCGGTTCGCAGTCGGATACACGGCGGACAACTTTCTCTCGCAGCGTAGCCTCAGTTTGCAGCTCACCGGCTACGCGGACAAAACGCAGGACGTCAACACGTTCACATCGACGCGGTTTGAGGGCGGGCTTCAGTTGGTGGAAAAACTCTCGCCCGCCAGCTCGGTGCTCTACCGCTATTTCTACCGCCGCGTCGAGGCCTCCAATCTGAGCAACACGATCAACCCGGAACAGATCCCTCTGTTGAGCCAGCCCACCCTTGTTTCGGGTTTCGGGATCACCTACGCGCGCGACCGCCGCGATGATCCGGGTTCCGCGACGCACGGCACCTTCAATACAATTGACGTGAGTTACGCCGCAAAAACGCTCGGCTCCAGCGCCAATTTCTTCCGTGGATTTTTCCAGAACTCGTCGTTCTATTCCTTCGGGCGGGCGTTCGTCTTCGCCCGGTCGGTGCGCTTCGGGCTGGAGGAGCCGGTAGGGTCCACGACGGACCTGGACATTCCCCTGCCGGAGCGCTTCTTCGCCGGCGGCGGCACGTCGCTTCGCGGCTTTGGCCTGAACCAGGCCGGGCCGCGCGACTCGGTCACCGGCTTTCCGATTGGCGGCCTCGGATTGCTCATCTTTAATCAGGAGCTCCGCTTTCCCATGAAGCTCCCGTTCATCGGCAACCGGCTCGGCGGCACTGCTTTCTACGACGGAGGCAACGTCTACAGCGACGTCCAGCATATCTCGTTCGCCTGGAAGTCTCCGTCGCTGACCGACCTGAACTATTTCTCGCATACGGTGGGTCTGGGTATCCGCTACCCGACGCCGATCGGGCCGGTGCGCGTGGACTTCGGCTATCAGTTGAATCCGGCGAGTTACCAGGCGCAGATCACGCCGCCCGGTTCGACGACGCCGGTGATGGAAACGCTCCGGCTCCCGCACTTCGGATTCTTCTTCAACATAGGACCGATCTTCTGATGCGGCACGCGATTCTCATCTTCGCTTCGTTGGCGTGGCTCGCTGGTTTCGGAGCGGCGCGGGCGTGCGCTCAGGCGCCCGCGCCCGCCGGCGGCGCGCAGACCGTGGACGCCGTCGCCGCTCGCATCGAGGACGACATTCTCACCGAGAGCGAGGTCCGCGAGCTCGGCGCTTTCCAGCAACTCGTGGACGGGCGCGCCAAACCACGCGACGAGCGCATCCGCGAACTCGCCGATCAGTGGATTCTGCATGGCGAGGCAGAAACCGCGCAGTATCCTCAGCCCTCTGCCGACGACGTGACTCACGCCTACACGCAGCTCGTGGCGCAATTTCCATCGCCGGACGAATTCCAGCGCCGCTGCGCCGCGGCCGGGCTCACCGAAGCATCAGTTCGCCGCATGCTCGGCCAGCAGCTGTACCTTTCTCGCTTTATCGATTACCGCTTCCGTCCAGCCGCACAGGTGGACCAGAAGAAGATCGAGGACTACTACGCCGTTGAATTCGCGCCCCAGCTGAAGGCGCGCGGGCAATCCGTCCCGCCGGTGGAATCCGTCGAAGATACGATCCGCGAAGTTTTGATCCAGCGCGAGATCACCAACCGCGCCACGCAGTGGCTCGACGAGACGCGCGAGCGCCTGAAGATCGACGTTGTGTCGCCGGGAGACCAGCCGTGAGCGCCGCCTGGAAACGCTGGACAGTGCACGCGCTGGTCGTGATCGCGGCCGCGATTCTCGCCGTCACTGCCATTTTCGAAACGGGTCTCGCCGAGCGCTGGATTCGCGGCGCGATCATTCGCCAGCTCGAGCAGAGAACGGGGGCCCGCGTCGAGATGGGCGGCTTCCATTTCCAGTTGTGGGGCCTGCATGCGGAGATCGGCAACCTCACGCTCCACGGCCTCGAGTCGCGCGGCGAGCCTCCGCTGTTCCATGCGGATCGCATTGACGTGTCGATTCGCGTCCTTTCTTTCATAGGCCGGCAGGTCGCGCTCGAACGATTGATCGTCGAGCGGCCGCAGTTCGCCGTGCGCATCGACAAAAGCGGCCGCAGCAACTTGCCGGTGCCGAATGCGCCCGCGAGCAATCGCCCGTGGCGCGAGGCGCCGTTCCAGCTGCGCGTCGGCCATCTCGAGTTGCGCGATGGCAGCGTCTCGTACAACGGCCAGCAGCAGCCGCTCGCCGTCGACGGCCGCAATTTCAATTTCGTCCTGCACCACGACGTGCCGGCAAGCGGCGCGGATTCTTACGTCGGCACTTTTGCCTGGCAGCAGGTGAAGCTCGCCGCCGGGCGCGATGTCCCGTTTCCCTTCGATCTCTCCCTGAAGTTCACGCTCCGTCGCGATTCGTTCGAGGCGGACGAGCTCATTCTCCGTGCGCTGCACTCGGAGCTGGACCTTCGCGCTGAGCTCCCGAGTTTCGCGCGCTCCGACTGGAATCTGAAATATCGCGGCCGGCTATCGCTCGAGGATGTCCGAAAAGTCTTTCGCGCCCCCACCACGCCCGACGGCATCGCGGATTTCTCGGGGCAGGAGTGGCCCGCCCGCGGCTACTACCGCGGCCACGACCTTCGCATGCCTTACACATGGTTTCACGCGCGCGGCCTGGAGACGTGGGGCGACTACGACGTCGCCAATCGCCGGCTCGTCGTTCCGAATCTTCGGGTACGCGCGCTCGGCGGCGCGGTCGATGGAAGCCTCGCCATGGATTTCAAGGGCCTCGCGTTTCGCACCGAGACGCGCTTGCGCGGAGTCAGCCTCGCTGCCGTTTTCGCAGCTCTTGAAAACGACGACTTTCCGGTTCTCTCGCTGCATTGGGGTGCGGCTATCGACCTCGATTCGGTGAATACGTGGAATGCGAACTTCCAGCATTTCCGCACGGCGGGTCACATGCAGTGGTCGCCTCCCGCGGTGCTCGCTCCGGGGATGATTCCAGTGACGGCGCACGTGGACTACGACTACGGCGTTGATCGCGAAATCATTACGACTTCGAATGGTCAGATCACGACGCCGAAGTCGTCGCTCGATTTCTATGGCCCGCTCGGCAGGCAGGATTCTGCGCTCGAAGTGAATTTCCGTGCCGACGACCTGCTTGATTGGAACGATTTCATCGGCGCCATCCGCGGCAGTGACGCCGAGCCGCAGCGCGTGGCGGGCCGGGCCACCTGGCGCGGCCGCATTCTCGGTCCGATCGTCGGGCCAGCGTTCGTGGGCCACATGACTGCCGCCGACGCGCGTTACGGATCGCTCGACTGGGAATCCGTGAACGGCGATCTAGAATATTCGCCCGACGGCTTTCGCATGATCCGCACCACCGTCACCCGCGGAAAGAGCGCGGCGACGCTCGATCTGTCGCTCCAGTTTGACGGCGACTGGAATTTCCTTCCGTCGAGCAGGTGGTCTCTGGACGCGCACGCCGAGCGCGCTTCGAGCGACGATTTGCAGGCGATCCTCGGCACGAAATATCCGCTGACCGCCTACTTGAGTGCCGACGTGAAGGGCGGCGGCACGCGCGCCGCGCCCGTGATGGACGCCGATTTCGCGCTCGACGATATCGAAAGCGCAGGCTGGCACTTCGACCGCCTGAGCGGCCAACTGCATTTGCAACATGACGACATCCATCTGTCCCGCGCTGAACTGCGCGGAGGCACCGGAATGGTCTCCGGCGACGTCTCGTATCGTCCGGACGAGCAGCAGGCCGAATTCAATCTCACCGGCTCGGGAATCGCGCTCGAAAAAATGAGAAGCTTGCAAGCCGGGTCGCTCCCTCTGGAAGGCCGGCTCAGTTTCAGTTTGCGCGGCGGCGGGCCGTTGGCCGCGCCCACCGCACAGGGTGATCTGCGCGTCACCGGCCTGAAGCTGGGCACGGAACCGGAAGGCGACTTCAGCGGCCGGTTTTCCTCGGATGGAAGAAGCGCGCACGTCACGATCGCATCGGAGCCCGTAAACGACAAGCTACAAGGCGATCTCACAATCGGTCTCTCGGGCGACGAACTCATTTCCGGCCGGCTCTCCGTCTCGCAGTTCGATCTCGATCCATTCATCGTCGCCGCGCTGCACCTGAAGCAACTCACGGGACACAGCAGCACCGACGGCGTGTTCACCATCTCGGGGTCGCTGCGCCGCCCGGACACGATCGAAGTGGATGCGGACATCGCGCGCATCGCCTTCAACTACGATTTCGTCCAGCTCACCAACGATCAGGACATTCGCGCCACCTATCGCCGCAACGAAATCCGCATCGAGCAGGCCCGATTGCACGGAACCGACACGGATCTCAGCATCAGCGGGTCGGCGCGCTTCGATCAGGATCGCCGCATGGAATTCGCTATCGCGGGCGGCGTGGACTTGCGGCTCTTGAAGAGCGTCGTGCCGGACGTTGAAGCGCAAGGCCGCGCGGAAATGAATGTCTCGATTGCGGGAACGATGTCGCAGCCGCGTGTCACGGGCCGCGCCAGCGTGCGCGACGCCTCCGCCACCTACGCCGATTTTCCCGTGGGCCTCAGCAAAGTGAACGGCGATTTCGTGTTCGACGCGAGCCGCCTGCTGTTCGACAAGGTCACGGCCCAATCGGGCGGCGGCCAGCTGACGCTGAGCGGCAACGTGACCTACGGTGAAGGCCCGCTGCGCTACGAAGTCACCGCCACCACGTCCGTCGTCCGCATCCGCTATCCGGCGGGAATGAGCTGGCTTGCGAGCGGCACGCTCCAGATGTCGGGAACGAGCCACGCCGCTCTCCTGAGTGGCCGCGTCCAGGTCGAGCGGCTGCTGTTCGCGCAGGGCGTGGACGTGGCTTCGTTCTTCGCGGCGAGCTCGGAGACTTCCACCGGCCCCGTGTCGAGCTCGCCATTTCTCCAGAACCTCGCGTTCGACGTCGAAGGTCAAACGACGCCGGGCGCGCGCATTGAATGGACGGGTGCGCACGTCGAAGTCGAGGGCAACGTCCGCCTCCGCGGCACCTGGGACCGACCGGTGCTGCTCGGGCATCTCCACCTGCTCAGCGGCGAGATGCCGTTCCGCGGCAACGTCTTCGACCTCACGCGCGGCGACATGAATTTCTCGAATCCGTTCCGGCTCGATCCGGTGCTCAACGTCGAGGCGACCTCCACCATCAATCAATATCAGGTGACGATCGACTTCTCCGGGCCGGCCAGCCATCTCGCGCTCAACTACCGCTCCGATCCTCCGCTGCCGGATTCCGATATCGTCGCGTTGCTCGCGCTCGGGAGCACCGGCCAGGAATCGGCGCTGCGCTCGCAGCCGGGCGGCGCGCAGAACTACGGCGCCACCGCTCTGCTTTCCGAGGCGATCTCCAGTGGAATCGGCGGGCGGATCGAGCATCTTTTCGGCATCAGCTCGTTCCGCGTCGACCCGTTCGTCGCGGGCACGGCCACGGAGTCCAACGCCGCCGCGCGCGTCACCGTCCAGGAGCGGATCACCCGCGATCTCACGATCACATATTCCACCAACGCCGCCACTTCAAATCAGTATCAGCTCATCCAGGTGGAATATGCGTTGAAGCGGGGGCTCTCTGTGGTCTTCCTGCGGGATATCAACGGCACCTACGGTCTCGACGTCAAGTTCGTGAAGCACTTCAAGTAGCACGCCCGCTTATTCCGGCATCAGGAAGAGCGCGTCGGGCGACAGCCGCACGTGCCAGGGAAGCGGCCGCTCGCGGAAGCGCTCCCATTTTTCCTTGAACACCTCCGCCTGAAGATCCGCATCGGCACCTTGTTCTCCGGATCCTTCGCGCGGACGCTCGATGCGGACGTAAAGCGTGATGCGGAATGGCGTTTCCGATGACCGCACGAGCCGGCAGGGAACTACGTTTTCTTGCGCGCCGCCCCCGGACTCGACGAAATCGATATGATGGGCGCGAATTCCAATGTATGCGGGAGACTTCGGCAATTTCTGCGACACGCGCAGCCGGCATCCCCAGTCGAGCGCCTCCACCACATTTTCCGAAACCGCGCGCGCCCGCGAGAAGTTCTTGCAGCCGGTGAGCCGCGCCACTTCCATGCTCGGCGGGTGGCGGAAAATCTCTTCCTTCGCTCCGAGTGCGGCTACTCGGCCGCGCGAAAGCACCAGCAATCGCTCGCCCAGCCGGTACGCTTCCTCGATGTTGTGCGTCACCAGCAGCGCCGGTTTCCTGTACGCCGCGAAAGTTTCCTGAAGCTGTGCTTCCACCTGGCTGCGCAAATGCGTATCGAGAGCCGAAAGCGGCTCGTCAAGCAGCAGCGTTTCCGGCTCGATCGCAAGCGCCCGCGCCAGTGCGGCGCGTTGCTGCTCTCCGCCGGAAAGTTCGCGCGGGTAGCGCGCCTCGAGCCCCGAAATGTGCGTGCGCGCCGCGAGCGCGGCCAGCCGTCGCATTCGCTCTTGCTGCGGCAGATGCTGGAGGCCGAACCCCACGTTTTCGGCGACCGTGCGGTGCGGGAAGAGCGCGTAGTGCTGGAACAGCATTCCCACGCGCCGCTCGCGCGCCGGCACGTGAATGCGCCGCTCGGTGTCGTGCAGCACTCGTCCGTCGAGCGCGATGCGGCCGCGATCGGGGCGCTCGAGCCCGGCGATGCATCGCAGCAGCATCGTTTTTCCCGCGCCCGAAGGGCCCAGAATACCGAGCGGCGCCTCGTCCGCCGTGAACGACACGTCCAGCGTGAATTCCGGCAGCTTTTTCGCGACTTGGACTTCGAGCGCCATGTCAGCGTCGCACCCATCGCGCGCGGGTCCAATAATAGAGGCCGCCCAGCAGCGCGAGAGAAATCACCAGGTCCACGGCGCACCACGCCACGGCGCGCTGCACGTCGTCCGCCTCCACTGCGAAATAAATGGCGATCGGAATCGTGGCTGTCTTTCCGGGAATGTTTCCGGCGAGCATCAGCGTCGCACCGAATTCTCCGAGAGCGCGCGCGAAGGAAAGGATCGTCCCCGCGAGCACGCCCGGCCATGCCAGCGGCAGTGCGATCGCGCTGAACACGCGCCATTGCGAAGCGCCCAGCGTCCGCGCGGCCTCCAGATAACGCGAATCGACCTGCTCCAGCGCCGCGCGCGCCGTCAGATACATCAGCGGGAACGAGACCACGGCCGCCGCGATCACCGTCGCCGGCCAGGAGAACACCACCGTCGCGCCCACGCGCAGCAGCAGCCGGCCGAGCGGGCCATGGCGTCCGAAGAGAAGCAGCAGCAGGAATCCCACCACCGTGGGCGGCAGGACCAGCGGCAACAGAAAAATTCCGTCCACCAGCGCCACGACCGCACCCGTCCGCCGCTCGCGCCATGCTGCTGCGGCAAGCCCGGCGACCAGCGTCACCAGCGTCGCGGTCACACTGGTTTCAAGCGATATCCACAGCGGAGACCAGTCGGTCGGTGCCATCGGAACGGGATTGTAGCTGGATCAGTTCGTTTCGGCTCGATTTTTCCGGGGAATCCCGACCCGCCGAACCGGTGGCGTCATTCTGAGCGGAGCGTCCCGACGCCTTGCCCCTTGCGGAAGATCGTTTTTCCGATCTTCCGGTCGGGACGCGCAGTCGAAGAACCTCTCCTCAGCTTGGACGAGTTAGATAGGTGCCAACATAGCCCGACAGCATCTATGGATGGGGTGTTGGTTGCGGCGCAGGAGCCGGTTTTGGCGCGGGCGTCGCCTGCGTCGACGGCGCGGGAGCCGGCTTAGGCGCGGGCGCAGCCTGCGGTGCAGGGCTCGGTGACGGAGCCGCGGCCTGCGGCTGAAGTATCTTCTTGAGCTCCGGGTAATCGT
>Ga0335077_10002686_pt1 | contig 21301 bp, 22 predicted proteins | sample Lox_Sample_31_FD_207151 | JGI IMG/M metagenome (GOLD analysis project Ga0335077, IMG submission 207151) | Soil microbial communities from Loxahatchee National Wildlife Refuge, Florida, United States - Lox_Sample_3.1 | ecosystem: Environmental > Terrestrial > Soil > Wetlands | place: USA...
AACTCGGTGGGCACACCGGTCGAGAAGTAGCCTCAGGCAGCCCCGCCCCACCCCGCCCTCAGCCAGACGGCCCTGAAGCAAAGCCCGGCGACCAGGACAGCCGCCCCGAACGCCACGTCCTGCAGCGGGAGCGAGAGGGCGAGGGCGGCGCAGCCGACGAGCCCCGCGGCCGACTGGGCCTTGTGGAACATCCTCTGCTCGGGCTTGAGCCTCAGGGCGGAGAGGTTGGTCACGACATAGTAGAGCAAGGTCCCGAAGCTGGAGATAGCGACGGCTGACCCGAACTGCGCGAACGAGGCCACCACGATCGATATGACCCCGACGAACACCACGCTCCTCCAGGGGTTCTGGCCTCTCCCGAGCACCGCGAGCCCCTTTGGGAGGTCCGAGCCTCGCCCCATCGCGAACGCGACCCTCGAGACCCCGAGTATGTCCGAAAGTCCCTCGTTGAAGGTGGCGAGCAAGGCCCCTCCCGCGATGGTGGCAACGCCCGCCGCGCTGCCCAATGCGACCATGGTCTGGTCGAGCGGGGATGCCGAGGCGCTGAGCCGGCCCGCCCCGAGCACCGAGAGGGCCGTGTAGGCGACGAGGAGGTACAGCACGGTGGCCGTCCCCAGAGCGACGACCGTCGCCCTCACGACGGTGTAGCGCGGGTTGTGGACCTCCTCGACGAGGGTCGCGATCCTGCTGTAGCCGGTGTAGGCGAAGAAGAGCAGCGCGGTCGCCTGGAGGGTCCCCTCGGTCCCGCCGGGCGCGAAGGGGACGAGGTTCGAGGGAGATCCCGAGGGGAGGCCGACCGCGACGAAGGCGAGTAGGGAGAGGACCGAGAGCACCACCACCACGTCGGTGACCCGGACTGAGCGCCGGATCCCCGCCGCGTTGATGGCGGTCATCGTCAGCGCCGCAGCCACCGCGGCCCCCCGCGCGGGCACAGCGCCGAACGCGGCGTGGAGGTAGCCCCCGAAGGCCAGCGCCGTGACGCCGGGCCCCACCGTGTTGGCGCAGAGGAACATCCAGCCGGCCGCGAACCCCCACCAAGGCCCCAGCATCCGCTTGCCGAACTCGTACGTCCCTCCCGTCCTGGGCAGGACGGCGGCGAGCTGCGCCGAGGAGAGGGCGTTGCAGAGGGCGACCGTCGCCGCGATCCCGAGGGAGACGAGGAGCGCCGGGCCTGCTATCCCGGCGGCCGGGGCGATGACGGCGAAGATGCCCGCCCCGAGTATCGCCGCCAGTCCCGTGGCCACGGCGTCGAAGAAGTGGAGCTGCGGCCGGAGGGTCGACTTCTCCGGCTCGGCCATGCCCTACGCCTGCGTCTTCTTCACGACGTGGTGGGCAAGGGACCCCTCCCTCCTCGACTCGAGGACCTGGTTCCCCGTGACCTCGCTCCACCTGAGCATCTCAAGCTCCGAGGTGGGGTCGTCGGAGACGAGATGGACGACGGTCCCCACGGGCGAGGCCGCGAGGACCTCGTTCAGCCTGACCAGGACAGCGGAGCACTCTGTCCCTATCTCGTACATCTCGTGGTCAGGGAACTCTGCGAAGCACCTCACCCTCAGCTCGGCGATCTTCGCCTGCAGGCCTGCCCTCGCCTGCGCGGCTGACTTGAGCGCCAGAGAGTCCTCCTCGCGCCGGAGCGGCTCGAGCCTGGCGAACCAGCCCCTCGCATATGGGTCCGAGTTCAGGAGCTTCGGGTTACCGGCGAGGCTCTCGTTGAATGAGACCACCCTCCCCGAGATCGGGCTCCTCACCGTCTCAAAGTGACGGGGGCTCTCCACCGCCCCCAGGCTCTTCCCTCTCTCGATGGTCGCCCCCACCTGCTTGAAAGTGACGGACGTGAAGGGACCTCCCTGCCAGGCGAGGATGGTGTTGATCCCGACCGTCGCCCCGCCGTCAGGCCCGAACGCCACCCAGGTGTTCGAGTCGAGGTCGTAGAGCACGTCGTCGGAGAACCTGCAGTTCCCGATGATCAACCCTGGAGGGTTCTCGGTGAGGGATATTTTAGCGGCTTTCCAGTGGCTTCGCCATGTAAGGGCCGAGCCGCTCGTACCCGAACTTCCTGTAGTAGTTCCTCGTCCCCACGGCGCTGGTCACCAGGACGGTCCTGGCCCCGAAGCGCTCCCCCGCCGACCTCTCCGCGGCTTCGAGGAGCGACCTGCCCAGCCCCCTGTGCTGGAAGGCCCGCTCGCTCCTCGCCCCGACCCCGACCACCCTCCCGTAGACCTTGAGCTCCCGGACGACCGCCGCCCCCCGCACCTCGGGACGGTGGGCCCGAGGAGAGGGCGCGCGCAGGCGGAGAAAGGCGGCGAGCTTCCCCGACCTGGCGTACTCGTAGGAGGCGAAGACCTCGTCGCCCTCGGAGGCGCGGTACGCGAGCTCCTTGAGCACCAGGTCGTCCGTGTCGGCGGGCGCGTCCATCGCCACCTCGCGGCACCTGATGCATCCGCACGAGAACCCGCCCTCCCTCACGCGTGCGAGGACGAGCTCCCTCAGGTTGCCCGCCTTGCTCCCGGCGACGATGTCCTCCTCTGGTATCTCCCTCTGGATCCGCATTATCCTGTGCCATGGCGGGACGTGACGCTTCATCTCCGCGATGAGGGAGATGACGGTCTCCAGGTCGTAGGGGCGGTAGAGGCCCGCGTCGCACATCTTCGCGAGTGCGGTCCCCTTCACGACCGCGGTGGGGTAGAGCTTCATCATGTCCGGCCTGAGGGCCTCGTCCTCGAAGAGGCGGAGGAGGTCGGAGAGGTCTTCGTCTGGGTTCGAGCCTGGCAAGCCGGGCATCATGTGCGCGCAGACCTTGAGCCCGGCGTCCCTCGCGACCTTGAAGGCGGCGATCGTGTCCTCGACGTCGTGCCCCCTGTTGCTCTTGGCGAGGACGTCGTCGCGGAGCGCCTGGACTCCGATCTCGACCTTCGTGACGCCGTACGAGAGGAGCGTGTCGACGTGCTCGGCCTTGCACCAGTCAGGCTTGGTCTCCACCGTGAGCCCGACCGAGCGGTACTCCGCCGACTCGTTGGCGCGGTGGGCGTCGGCGAGTGACGGGGAGGCAGTCCCGTTGAGCCCGTCGAACGCGCCCTTGATGAACCACTCCTGGTAGCCCCGCGGCATGGCGAGGAACGTCCCGCCCTCGACCATCAGCTCGACCTTCGAGGCCTCGTGCCCCCTGTCCGTGTACTTGCTGAGCATCTTCCTCGCCTGCTTGTATGGGTCGAAGCCGACACCCCTCGCCGCGCGCATGCTGGGCCCGTTGGGCACGTAGCTCTGCGGGGTGCCCACCGAGGGGCCGCCAGGGCAGTAGACGCACGTGCCGTGGGGGCAGCTGGCCGGCTCGGTGAACACGGTGACGATGACTATACCCGACGCGCTCCGGCGGGGGTGGACGCGAAATAGCTCGCTCCACTCCTTCCGGCTGCGCTCTGGGAGCGCCAAGTACACCTCTGAGTTGGTGAGGAACGTCGAGAGCCCGAATTCGGACGCGGCGGACTTCTTCGCCTGCTCGAGCTGCCTGCGGGTGGAGATCTTGCCCGAAAGGACAGAGCCCACTATCGAGGCTAGGGCCCGGGACTTGGCGTCCGGAGTCCGCTCTACAGTCTCCAATTCTGGCCAGGCTTTCTCTTGAGAGTGAATCTCTTGACGAACGTCCTGGTGTTCCTTACCTTTGGGATCTTGCCCTTGTGGGGTTTCCCTTCGATCTTCGGAGTTTGGCCTCGGACTTTTCCGGCCTTAGTGACTAGAGGCAGTAGGGCTGGTGCCTAGCTGCTGACTCCCGTGGGTCGGCATTGTCTATTTTCAATCCTCCGAAGAAGCGTCACCGACTGATATCATTTAATCTTTTTCTGCCTTGCCTCCTCTGTGAGGCGTGGGACAAGCTCCTCCAGTGGGTCCCCTTGTCTCGGAAAGACCACGGCTGTCCTGTCGAAGAACGAGGACGCCCCGTTCAGATCAGATAGCCGCCGAACCATGGACTCTTCGCTCGGTTTCCACCTCTTCTGGAGCTCGACCTCCAAAGCAACCAGTTCTTTCCCATCGAACAGGATGGCATCGGGAGTCCTCTTTTCTTTGATATATTCCGACAGGATGTAGCACCTCCATCCTTCCCTTCTGAGCACGTTCACAATCCCCTCCACCACATCCTCATGGAACCACCGAGAGATCTTGCGCTTCCGTAGGACATCGCCCCTCACGTTCAGGGTCCTGAGGAAGTCTCCCTTCTTCTTGGAGTTCCTTGACATCCTTGCCTTGATCTCCGCGGCTCTTTTCTCGCCGACCAACGACTCCAGGGTTCTTCCCTTGTTTGGGGAGACCATCCCCTTCTTGAACAGTCCTTTGTTGTCGATGATGCCCAGCCGGTAGGCTTCGGCGTAACAGGCTCGGCTGCAGAACCTGGCACCCTTCTTGGATAGCGCCTTGCCGCAAGTCTCACACGAGGGGGCGCTCATGATTGCTCTGTTCGACGGAGCAATTAAGCGCCCATGGAACGCCCACGATTTTAGCGATAACCTTTAACTCCGCCGCCGGGGTGCGAGGACCGAAAATTTTGCCAGATCCCATCCTCTTCGAGACTGAAGACGGGTTCATCCTGGTCCGAGGCGGCGAGATACTCGTCGCAGAGAGGGCAGAGGGAGAGGAAGGCCGGGAGGAGGCGCTCAAGAGGGTGGCTTTGGTCGCGAAGCGCAGGGGAGTCGCCCGGATCAAGGTCGCGAGCATACCCGCGAAGGAGAGGATGGAGGAGGCCGGGATGGAGACCTCGATCGTCTCAGACGACGAGAGGGACGAGCTGGACGCCCAGAGGTCCGAGATAATCAACAAGGCGTGGTCCCCGGCGGGCGGACTGGGCGAGGCGAGAGCGAAGGCCATAGCGGCGGCGGAGCAGCGGGTCAGCGAGGCATCGTCTAGGGAGGACCTCCACCTTGTCAACGCGATCCAGGCGCTGGACGAGCTGGACAAGTTCCTGAACATCACGACGGAGAGGACGATGGAGTGGTACGGCCTCCACTTCCCCGAGCTCCAGGACATCCTCAAGGACAACCTCGCCCTGGCCAGGCTCGTCATCTCGCTGGGACAGAGGGGGACCTTCGACGAGAGGAAGCTCGAGGCAGAGGGAATCACGGGGAAGAGGGCCGAGGCGATAATGCTCGCCGCGGAGAGGTCGAAGGGCGGGACTATCTCGGAGAAGGACATGAGGAGGATAGTCGGCCTCGCGGAGCTGGCGGTCAAGACAGCCACAGAGCGCGAGAAGATGGCCGACGCGGTCGACTCGACCATGGCAAGGATAGCACCGAACGTCACCCAGGTGGCGGGCGCGACGATAGGCGCCAGGCTGATTGCGAGGGCGGGCGGGCTGGAAAGGCTTGCGAGGCTCCCAGCGAGCACCATCCAGGTGCTCGGCGCGGAGAAGGCGCTCTTCAGGGCGATAAGGACGGGGGCGAGGCCGCCCAAGCACGGCATACTCTTCCAGCACGAGGCGGTCCACATGGCGCCAAAGTGGCAGAGGGGGAAGATCGCGAGGACGCTCGCGAACAAGATAGCGATCGCGGCGAGGATAGACTACTACCGCGGGGAGAAGGCGAGCGAGCTGACAGGCCTGTTCGAGAAGAGGCTCGCCGAGATCAAGATAAAGTATAAGGAGCCACCGCCGATGCGTCCGGAACAGCGAAGAGAGTTCCGGCGCAATGACCAACGTCCTCGTTATGGAAGGCCGGGGAAGGACGAGAGGAAGCCGGGAGGGCGGAAGGACAGGCGTTTTTACAAGAAACCTCGTCCCGGGGAATAGGGTCTACGACGAGCGCCTGGTCAGGATTGAGGGCGGCGAGTACAGGGCCTGGGACCCCTTCAGGAGCAAGCTCGCCGCGGGGATTCTCAAGGGGGAGCTCGCTCCGGACGTCATCAGGGAGGGCGACAAGGTCCTCTACCTCGGCGCCTCGACCGGCACGACGCCATCGCACGTCTCCGACATCGTAGGCGGGGGCGGGCTGGTCGTCGGGGTCGAGCTCTCCGCGCGGGTGGGGAGGGAGTTCCTCGAGAAGGTCGCGAAGGAGAGGGAGAACGTCGTGCCCTTCATCGCCGACGCGAGGGAGACGGAGAGGTTCGACGGGTTCGGGGAGATGGACGTCGTCTACTGCGACATCGCGCAGAGGGACCAGACAGAGATAGCGATGGCCAACTGCGCGCGGCACCTGAGGAAGGGCGGGAAGCTGCTGCTGGTGGTAAAGTCCAGGAGCATCGACCAGCTCAAGGACCCCAAGCTCGTCTTCAGGGAGGAGGCGAAGAAGTTGAGCGACGCCGGCTACGCCGTGGAGCGGGTGATCGACCTCCGGCCGTACGACAAGGACCACGCCCTGATACTTGCGACCAAGCCCTAGTCGAGGGTCGGCAGGACTGATATCCGCTCCCAGGTCTTCCAGCTCTTCCTCGCGAACTCGGGGCGTTCGCTGTTGGTCTTGACCCAGGACTCGAGGAAGGCGATGGTGTCGGGGTCGGACGGGTAGCCCGACCCAAAGTCGCCGTGGACCTCGCGCAGCTCTTCGATGGTGAGGTCCCTCTCGACCTTCGCGACGATCGAGGCGGCGGAGACCACAGGATAGTTCACGTCAGCCTTGTGCTCGGCCACGACCCGCGGCGACGACACGAGGAGGTCGGTCAGCTCTCGCGTGAACCTCTCCGGGTTGGTGTCCGGAGCGTCGACGAAGACCTCGTCGACCCCGAGGGCGTCTATGACCTTGGCCATGTGGATGGCCTCGAGGTAGTTTAGCCTCCTGTACTTCTTCCCCCTGCTGACGTACCTGTCGATCATCTTCGGGGGGATGCGCTCGACCTCGACGCGAGAGCAGACCCTGAGGATCTCGGGGTAGAGCGCCTCGCGTCGGCCGGGCGAGAGGAGCTTGGAGTCCTTGACCCCCAGGGACGCGAGCTCGTCCATCCTCGACTGCTCGACGGAGACTCCGGCCACGGCGAGCGGGCCCAGGACGCAGCCACGGCCCGCTTCGTCGACGCCGCCCACGAGCACGCCTCATCGCTCGGGGCTAGCCCAGACTTAAGGCAATCTCCAGGGGAATTTCCTTGGAGACCTGGTCCCTGTTGTGGAGGGTGAGCTCGACGAGCTTACCCTCGGGGACGCCCGCGACCTCGGTGATCAGGGGGTCCTTCATGCTCTCGTGGAGGACGACCAGCATAGGCTTGCCCGAGGCGAGGCAGGCCTGCACCCCCTTCCTGAACTCGGGACTGGTCAGCTCCATCGGCCCAACCTCGTCGATGACGATGAAGTCCGCCACCTCCGCTGCCCTGACGAGGGACCCCGCGCCAAGCCTCGAGAGGTTGGTGATGTTCACCCGGTACTTGCCGACCCTCGGCCCCAGGCCGGTGACGGACGCCAGCTCTGCCTCGTTCCCGCTTAGTAGGTCTGTCAGCTTGAAGCCGACGCGCTCCTTCCCTTTCCTGACCTCCCTGGTCAGGCAGCCCCCCACCCCGAGGCCCTTCGACCTCACGGCGAAGACAACCTTGGAGACGAGGGTGGACTTGCCTATCCCTGGCGGGCCGGTGAGGAGCCAGACCCTGGTGGTCAAGTTCGGCCGGCCCCGCGGCTTCTCGGCTTAAATGCTTCGCAGCGAGCCCGGACCCCGTGCCGCCAAGGCTCGCTCCGACGCGCGAGGGCTCGACCGACCTGCTCGTCCCCGAGGAGAGCCTCCGCGCCAAGGCGCCCAAGACGTTCCCAGCCTTCTTCAACCCCGCCGCGAGGGTGAACAGGGACGTCTCCGTCGCGATCGCTGCTGTCACCAATCCGGGTTCGTTCCTCGACGCTCTCGCGGGCGTCGGGGCGAGGGGCGTGAGGGTGGCGAACGAAGCGTCGAAGACGGTCGAGGTGACGATGGTCGAGTTCAACAGGGAGTCGGCCGCCGTCGCAGAGAGGAACGTCGCGAGGAACAAGGTCGGGTCGAGGTGCGAGGTGGTCCACGAGGAGTCGAACGCCTACCTCCACTCTAGGTTCGGGAGGCTGGAGAGGTTCGACGCGGTCGACGTAGACCCCTTCGGGACGCCCGCCCCCTACGTCCAAGGGGCGCTGACGGCCGCGGCCGACGGGGGCGTGGTCTCCCTCACCGCGACGGACACGGCGACACTATGCGGCGTCTACCCCAAGGTCGCGGCGCGGAGGTACGGGGCGGCCGTCTTCAAGAGCGAGTTCCCGCACGAGGCGGGGATAAGGGTCCTGCTGGGGTTCTGCGCGAGGGTGGGGGGCGTCATCGACGCGGCGATAGAGCCCGTCGCCGCGCACAGCACCCTCCACTACCTCCGGGTCTACTTCAGGGTCCAGCGGGGGGCGGCCAGGTCGGACCGGTGCCTTGGGAGCCTGGGGTACGTCGTTCCCTGCTCGGCCTGCCACCAGAACAGCACGGAAGAGACGCCTTCAGGCAGGTGTCCGAAGTGCGGCGCAAGGACTAGGCCGCTCGGGCCGCTCTGGGTCGGCGGGCTCGTGGACGAGGAGGTGGTGGGGAAGGCGGCCCGGGTCTCCGCCGAGCGTGGGTGGAGGGAAGCGGCGCGCGTGCTCGAGGGTCTGGCTGGCTCGGACAGGTTCCCGCCGTACGGGTACTCGGTCGAGGGGATCACGTCCAGGGAGGGGATCTCCTCGGTCAGGTTGGCCAAGGTGGCCGAGAGGCTGGCCCAGGTGGGGAGGGAGTCGATGCGGCAGCCTTTCGAGTCCTCTGGGCTCAAGACGACGGCGGACTACGCCGAGGTGCTCGCCGCTGTGAAGGAGTCGGCGAGGTAGCGCTCAGGACTTCCGGCGGCGCGAAAGGGCCGCGAGTATCAGAAGGGCCCCTCCCACAGCGAAGCCAGCGGCCGCGAGCAGGACGGTGGAGCTGGGACCCGACGAGGTCGCGGGCGGGGTCGACGAGGCGGTCGAGGAGGTCGAGTTCGAGACGGTCGAGGAAGAGGAGGTCACCGTGGAGGTGGAGGTCGTGCTCGAGATCGTGGGCGAGGTGGCCGTCGACGTGGCCGTGCTCGTCGTCTGGCTCGACGCGGAGGACGCTGAGGACGCAGAGGAGGAGGTGGACGACGTCGACCTCGAAGTTGTCGTCGAGGTCTTGCTCGTAGTCGTGGTCGTTGTGGAGCTAGTCGTTGTCGTCCTCGAGGGCGAGGAGGAGGTCGTCGTGGTTGTGGCCTGACCGGACTGTATGACCAGGACCGAGCCGGACATGAGGTTGAGGACGTACACGTCGCCGTTGACGGGGTCGTAGGCGATGTGCTCTTGGCCGAGCGGCTTGGGCTCGGGGCCCACTGTCAGGCTCGCGCCGAGGCTCGTCCCCGACACCTCCCACACCGTCCCGTTGGGGGCTGCTGGGTTGGCGCTCGCGACGTAGACCTGCTTGTCGGAGGCCCCATAGACCAGCGCCGAGGGGAAGAGCCCCAGGGTGACGTTCGCGACCACGGTGGTCCCGGACAAGACCGAGAGCCCCGAGTTGTCGAAGTTCGCGACGTAGACGTACCCGTTCGCGGCGTCGAACACCAGGGCGGAGGGGTCTACCCCCACGGTGATGTTGGCGGTGAGGGCGGAGCCGAATATCTCGGAGACGTTCCCGTCGCCGTAGTTCGCCACATAGACCGCGCCGTTGGAGGGATCGTAGCACAGCGCGCCAGGGGTCTCGAGCTTCCCGGTCGTGCCCGCCACGCTTGTCCCCGAGATCTCGACCACCGCGCCCGAGCCGCTCGCCGAGACGTAGACGTACCCGTTCGAGGGGTCGAAGGCGAGGGAGGTCGGGAGGTATCCGACCGGTATTGTCGAGACGACGGAGGTGCCCGAGATCACGGTCACGTTGTCCAGCGCTCGCCCGACTCCCTTGACGTCGGTGTCTGAGACGTAGACGTCGGAGTTGGCGGAGTCGAAGACCAGGGAGGTCGGCCCTGCCCCCACGGTGAGGGTGCCGACGACCGTGGTGCCCGAGATCACCGAGACCGTGCTCGAGTTGGTGTTGCTCACGTAGACGTAGCCGTTGGAGGGGTCGAAGACCAGACCGGTCGGGTCGGAGCCCACCCCGACCGTCCCGACGACGGCGGTCCCGTTCAACACTGTGACCGAGCTTGAGTTCGCATTCGCAACGTAGGCCAGGCCGTTCCAGGCGTCTATCGCGACGGCCGCCGGCGCCTCGCCCACGGCCACCGTGGAGGAAGGCGCGGCAGACCCAAGCGCGGAGGCTCCGAGAGACCCGGTGGCGAGCGATGAGGCCAGCAGGGCCAGGGAGACGGCCAGGAGGAGCGGCCTTTTCATGCTAGGCGAAGTGCCATTTTCCCTTAAGAGTCCTATGGAAGAAAGGTCGCACCCGCACGTTCAGAGGAGGCCCAGGCAGACCAGATAGAGCTCGGCGCTCGCGCGCCGGCTGGCTTTGGGCTTCGTGACAAGGACCTTCTCGAAGCGCGCGGAGAGGAGGGACCTGACCTCCCCGAACCTCTCCCCGTCGAAGACCTTGAACATCGCCTTCCCGCCCTTCCTCAGGAAGCGCCCCATCAGGTCTACGGCGGCGAGGGTGAGCTCGACCTGCCGGAAGTGGTCGAGGTCCCACGTCCCCATCACCTGCGGGGCGAGGTCTGAAAGGACGACGTCGGCCTTCCTTGGGAGGGCCCTGTCGAGCCTGACGGCGAGGTCGGGGGACTTCACGTCGGCCTGGATGGCCAAGACGTTGTCGAGGCGGAGGCTGACGGGCTCAAGGTCGACCCCGACCACCAGCCCTGAGTCGCCCGCCGCCTCGGCTGCGACCTGGAGCCAGCCGCCGGGGGCGGCCCCAAAGTCGAGGACGACGTCGCCGCGCTCTATGAGGCGGTACTTCCTCACGCTCTCGAGGAGCTTGTAGGCGGCGCGGCTCTTGTAGCCCTCCTCCCTGGCGAGCTTCCTGTACTGGTCTCGCCTGGCGTCCTCGAGCCTCATTTGGCTAGACTACTGGAGGGGCGACTTCGATTACCTTCGACGCCGCGAACTCCTTTACGACCCACGGCCCGATTAGCGGGCAGGTGAGGGGGTTGATGTCGGTCGTGACCGAGCACTTGGACTCCACGGGGCAGACGATGCACGGGGCGGACTCCATCGAGGATATGTTGGCGGGGAGGCGGAGCGGGGTGAGCTTGTAGGTCCACCTGCCGTCGTCCAGGACCTTGACCCGCCTGATCATCCCTCTCTTCTCGAGCCTGATCGCGAGGCGGGAGCCGTCCCTGCTGGTGAGGCCGAGCTCCTTCCATATCTCGCTCTGGAGGACGCCGTCCTTGCCCCTCTCTACCACGAGCTTGTACACCCTCGAGGTGAGGTCGACCAGCTCTTCCTCGGTCTTCTCTGTGCGGGCGATCGCCTTTGGCTTCTTCTCGGCCTGTTTCTCCGCAGGAGGCGCCTTCGCCTTTGAAGGCTTGGCCTTCTTTTCTTCCTTTTCGCCCTTGCCCAACTATTCCGTCCACCCGACTTTCTGCCTTATAATGTAGTTGTCGAGGAGTTCCCTGCACCTGTTCCTGACGGTCACCTCCGTCACCTCAGCGAACTCTGCCACCTCGCGCTGCGGCAGGTGTTCGCACCTCATCACGGAGGACATGTAGACGTAGGCGGCGGCGAGGCCTGCGGGCGCCTTGCCGCTGGATATCTTGGAGTCGTTGGTCATGCGGGCGAGCTGGAGGGCGAGGTGCTCGACCCTCGTGTCTATCTTCGCGATGTTGACCAGCTTCGAGATGTGCTTCTCGACGGAGGCGGGCGGGACGTAGTCCTTCTCGACGTCCTTGAGTATCAGGCGGAAGTACTTCGCGACCGAGCCCTTTTCGAGCCCGGCGGCCCTCGCCACCTCCTTGAGCGTCCTGCTGACGCCGCACTTCCTGCAGGCGAGGTAGACAGTCGCTGCGGTCATGCCCATTATGCTCTTCGACTTTGCGACCTTGAGCTTGACTGACGTCCTGTAGATGTGGGCGGCGGTCTCTGCGACGTTCCTCGGGAGGTTGAGGTTGTTGCAGACCTCGGTGATCTTCGCGAGGACTATGGAGAGGCCGCGCTCCTGGCTGTTGATCGTCCTGACGCGGCTCTGCCACTTCTTCATCTTCTCGACGGTCGCCCGCATGGTCGGGTCGAGGTACTTGCCGTGCGAGTCCCGCATGTCGCTCCCGATGTCTGTCGAGAGCCCGAGGTCGTGGAGTGTCAGGGTGGTCGGCGCGCCCACGCGGACGCGCTTGCTCTTCTCCTCGAGGTCGATAGCCTTCCATTCAGGCCCGTCGTCGGCGGCGGCCGCGGCGACGAACCCGCAGGCCTGGCAGACCTGCTCGCCCTTCTCTGCGTCGCCGATTAGCCGGTCGCCGCAGTTGGGGCAATACGTCCTGAAAATCTCTCCGTCCGCCTTCGGGTCCCACAAGCGCAGGCTTCACCCGAGGAAGACCTTGCGGCCGTCCTTGCCGGTGCCCGCCCTGTCGGAGGCGGGTGCTGCAGAGGCGTACGGCTTTGAGACCGGGCCTATCAGCTCGACCACCCTCGCGGCGTTCCTGCCCTTGGAGTCCAAGAGGACGGCGCCTGGCTCGACCTTTCTCGACAGCAGGATAATCAGCCGCCCGCTCTTCGCCCTATGAAGGACCTCCCCGACTTCCTGCATATGGCTTCCTTCGCGGCTTGGATGTTGCCTTTAAACTTTCTTCGGCTGAGAGCCCCTGATTCTTGACATTTCGCGGGCGATTGACGTGATAACCTCCTGTTTTCGCCCCTTTTTCACGATTGAGACGTATCCTGACTGCCTGCGGGGCGCCCTCGGGTGGAAGGCCTTCTGCGGCTGGGCCTCGAAGCCGAGCTTCTTGCAGGCCTGCATCATCTCGTCGAGGGTCGGTGCCCTGACGCACGAGTTGAGCGGGACGCGCCTCCCGTCGCTCCTCTTCTTCTCGGAGTCGAGGTAGTCGAGCCACACGACGACGCGCTCGTACTCTTTCATCTAGTGGTCCTCAAGCCGGTGCTCGACGGAGGCGTCCTGCGTCGCGGCGGAGATATAGTGGTTTCCGTCTCACTTGATGAGGACGCCGTTGACCACTCCGTCGTCGCTCGGCTTCGAGGTCACCTTGGCCTTGCCGAGCTTCGTCTCGATGGTGGCACCCCTCGTTATCACGCCCCTCCGCTCGTACTCCCTGTTGGCCGGGTTGGCCGTGACCCTGACGATGTCGGTCTTCACCGTCTTCTTGGTGGAGGGGTCGAAGACGTTGGCCTTGTTGGCGTAGCGGAGCCCGAAGTTCAGGGAGCCGCCCCTGGTTCGCTTGGGCGAGCTCACCGTCTCGCCGACCGCCGTCTCGAAAGCGTAGTCGTCGGCCTCTGCGGCCTTGCGTCCGCGGTAGGGCCGCCTCTTGCCACCCGTCTCCTTGCGCTTCCTCAGGTTCTCGACGGCCTTGACCAATCTGCGTTCCGGCGACTCCCGCCGGCAGAGGGTGTTAAGCCTTTCCTCGAGATGCCTACCTGAGGATGAGGGCCCTTCTCTCGAGCTGGTGCTTGAGGGTCTGGGCGTCGACGCTCAGCCCGAAGTACTCGGAGAACTCGGTCGTGGTCCTGTAGAGCTTCGACCTCCCCTTCCTCTCCCACGCGAGGAAGCCGACCTCCTCGAGGTCCTTGACGTGGTCGTAGGACTGGGAGCCCCTCCTCAGGGCGAGGTCGGCGCTCGATATCGGCTGGAAGTAGGCGACGAAGGAGAGGGTGCGCAAGGCAGCCTTGGAGAGGAGAGGCTTGGTGGCGAACCTCCGGGCGACCGAGGTGTACTCGGCCTTTAGCTGCATGGCGAACCTGGGCCCCGGGTACTCGACGACCTCGACCGCGGACAGGGAGGACTTTATCTTTGCCTGGATCGCCTTGGCCTCCTCGGCGGCGCGCTTCTTCGAGGATATCCCGGCGGCCTTCGCGAGCTGCTCGGCGTCGAGCGCCCTGCCAGACGCGTAGAGGGCGGCCTCGATCCTCGCCCTGATCTCTTCGTCTGTCATCCTCTGGGAGCCGGGGGCGGACTCTGCCTCCTGCTCCTGCTCCTGCTGCTGGGGGGCGCTCATGCGCTCAACCCACGAGGACCACCATCAGGCCGTCGTCGCCCTCCTGGTCGAGGACGACCGTGCCGTTGCTGGCGACGAAGAGGAGGAGGATGAACGTACGGGCGGCCTCTATGAGGGGCATCCCCGCGACCAGGTCGGAGAACTTGATCCTGCCCGTGGCGCCTATCCTCTCCCTCAGGACCCTGGCGAAGGCCTGGAGGTTGGAGAGGATGGTGATGAGGTAGTCCTCAGGGTTGGGAGGCGGCCCCTCGAGGAGCGAGGGCGAGACCGTGCTCTCCTCGCGGTCGCTCGAGACTATCTCCTGGAGGATGCGAGAGAGCGCGTCGAAGAGCTCGTCGACCGTGGTGGAGTAGACCTCGTAGCGGAAGGGCATGACCACGATCTGGGGAGGCTCGACGGCGTCCATCGTCCTCCTCTCGCGCTGCAGCTTCTCGAACAGGAAGAGCGACTCCACCTTGAACCTGTATATGGTGGCCGAGGTGAGTGCGGCGGTCCCCGCGGCCCTGAGGTCGAGGAACTCCGACTTCTCTATCGCCTGGAGGAACAGGTCGAGGAGCTCGGAGATGTGGATCTCCCAGGGGCTCTTCTTCTTCGCGGCGTTGGGGTCGATGAGGAGGTTCAGAGGCGGCCGAGAAAGGACCCCGCCCTCAACCACTCTTGACCTGCACCTCCATCTTCGCGCGCACTATCCTCGACACGCCGCCGACGTTGTAGACCCCGTAGGCGATGGTGCTCCCAGCCACCATGGTGTCCTTGAGGGAGACTACGATGATCTGCGCCAGCTGCGCCCTGTCCTTGAAGAAGTTGGCCAGGCTCTGGGAGTTGGCCTGGTCGAGGTTCTGGTCGATCTCGTCGAAGAGGTAGAACGGGTGCGGGTTGACCCTCTGTATGGCGAGGATCAGGGCGACGGCTGTGACGGACTTTTCCCCGCCCGACATCGAGGAGGACTCCCAGGCCGGCTTGCCCCTGAAGCTCGCCATCATGAAGATCCCGCCGGTGAACATCTCCTCCTTGTTCTCCAGCTCGAGCCAGGCGTCGCCGTTGGTGAGGGTCTTGAAGGTCTGGGCGAACTCAGCGTTTATCGTCTCGAATGCGGAGGCGAAGACCTTCCTCTTCTCGGAGTCGATGCTCTCGATGAACCTGACGATCGAGTTCCTCTCCTGCTCCAGCTCGTTGATCCTCTGGGAGAGGTTGCGATAGCTGTCGTAGACCACCCCGTAGTCTTTCTCGGAGGACTTGTTGACCGTCCGCGCCAGGCCCTCGTGCTCGAACTCGACCTGGGAGAGGAGCTGGTCGCTCCCCTCGAAGACCTCCAGGACCTCGTCGTAGCCGTAGAACCTGAGGCTGCTCATCTGCTCGGCGATCTTGTCCTGGAGGGCGATGGCCGCCTGCTGGAGGGTGAAGATCTCTTTCTCTGTGTTGAACGCAGACCTCTCCGCTGCCGCCGCCTCCTCCTTGAGCCTCCTGATCTTGCTGTCGAACTCCTCGATCACAGGCCTGCTGTTGGAGGACGAGTCGAGGACCTGCTGAAGCTGGGCATCCAAGTCCTCGAACCTGTGGCCGAGCTCTGTCAGCTCCTTCCCCGACGCGCGGACGAACTGGCGGTCGGCCTCGTACTGCATCTCGCTCGCCTCGAGGTCCTGCCTGACGCGCTCGAGGTTGGGGGCGACCATCTGCTCGAGGTTGGCCTTCTCCCTGGAGTAAGACAGGTGGAGCTCGCCTATCTTCGAGCTGAGCTCGCTCGCCCGGAGGCTGAGGGCGTTCCTCTCGTTCTCTATCTCTGCGATGAGACCTTCCAGGCCCAGCGAGTCCTGTTCGGAGAGGGCAGCCCTGAGCTGGCCGGCCTCGGCGGCGATGGATTCTCTCTTGGCCAGGAGGGATCCCTCCCTCTTCTGGAGCCTCTCCACTGCCCGGAGCTGCGCCTCGTAGTCCTGGTTGATCGACCTGTGCATCGACCTGTACCTCTTCGAGAGCCTGACGACCGTGTCCGCCTCCGCCCTGAGCGCCGCGACAGAGGCGATGCGCTTCACCCTGTCCTTGGTGAGGGCCTTGTCTTCGCTGTCGAGGGAGGCCATCTGCTGCTTCCTCTTGTCTATCGCCGACCTGAGGGCCTTCACGGCCCCCTGGACCTCCCCCACGCTCTCGATGTCCTCGAGGGCCTCGAGGACCTTGGTGAGGGCGTCCTTGAGCCCAAAGGCGAAGGCCCTCCCGCCGAGCTCGAACAGCTCGCCCTCGGGCGTGACCGTCTTGAAGCCCTCGGAGGCGAGGATGTAGGCGATCCCCTCGGACTCGACCAGGACGGTGTCGCCGGCGATGAAGTTGAGGAGGCCGCGGTACTCCTTCTCTGACTTTAGCACCGTGGAGAGAGGGCCGATCACGCCGGCGGACTTGCCCACGGAGACAGGCCTGACCTCCTCGACCTCGGAGAGGGGTATTATCGCGAAGGACTTTATGTTGAGATTCTTGCCCGCCCTTATCAGCGCCGTCATCGACCTGACGTCTGCGACGACGAAGGCCGAGCTCCAGACGTCCATGACCGCGGAGCATGCGGCGCGGTACTGGGCAGGGTAGGTTACGAGCTGGTTGACCACGCCGATGTAGCCGGGCACCCCGCCCCCCTCGCACAGTTCCCTGAGCTTGCCGTGGCCGACGCGGTCGGAGCTCAGCTCCTCCGTAAACTCCGCCTTTGCCGTCTGGGTCGCCACCTCGTTCGAGGCCTTGTCCAGGACCTTGGACGCCGCCCCTATGCTCTGCTCGAGGAGGTTCTTCTCCTTCTCCAGGCCGGAGAGGCCCTTGTCGATGTCAGCGAGCTCCTGCGTCTCCTGGGCATGGAGGTCGAGGAGCTGCTTGGCGTTGTTGTCGAGCCTGTCAAGGAGGTCGGTGAAGCTCTTGACCCGGGACTCGAGCTCCTCGAGGCGCTTCTTCTCGGCGCCGATGGAGGCCTGGACGGCGTTGATCTCGAGCTCGATGGGGGCGGCCTCCTGCGAGAGGTCGTCGAGCTTGGCCCTCGTCCTGTCGGCCTGCTTCCTGTTCTTCTCGATGGTGGCCCTGAGAGTCTCCTCGGCGTCGATGACAACCTGGAGCTGGGCGACCTCCTCCTTCCTCCTCGCCTCGAGCTTCTCCTCGGTCGCTAGGAGTGACTCGACCGTGGAGTTGACCGCGGTGACCTGCTTCTTGCGCTCAGCGACGATGGCGCGGAGGGTGGGCATGGTCTCCATCTCGCTCTTCCTGATGTTCTCCTCGCGCTTCGCGACCTCGGAGGCTAGCTGGTCGCGCCGGAGCCTGACCGACTCTAGCTCGTCCCGCAGCTTGGTCGGGCCCTCGCCGCCCCCCTGGACGATCTCCACGATGAACTTCTCCTTCTCGGCCGTGGTCGCTGCGACCCGCGCCTCGAACTCTTCCCTCCTCTTCCTCACCTCTTCGAGCTTGAGGGTGAGCTCCTCCTCCATCTTCTTGTTGGAGCTGAGCTTCTCTCGGAGCTCGGTGACCCTTCGCGAGGTCTGGACCGCCTTGAGCCACGCGAGCTGGCCCTCGAGCTGGTTGAACCTCACGAGGTCGTTCCTCTGCTCCTCGAGGCGCTCGAGCTGGGCCTTCATTTCGCCGGTCCTGGCGAGCTCGATCTGGAGCTTCGTGTCAGCGTGGGAGAGCTGCTTCTGCGCCTCGATCTTCTTGTCGTCGAACTTCGATATCCCGACGACGTCCTCTATCATCTTCCTCTTCTCGTCGGGGGTGAGGTCCGCGACACGGGTGGCGGCCCCCTGGGGGATGACGTTCAGCCCGCTCGGCGAGAGGCCCGAGACGTCGAGGAAGTCGGCGACCATAGACTTCGTCGACTTTTTGCCGTTGAGGTAGTAGGTGTTCTCCCCCTTGTTGGTCAGCTCCCTTGTGAGGGTGACGAGGTCGGCGTCCACGGGGATCTTCCTGTCGGTGTTGTCGATCTGGAGGCTGACCCTGCAGCTCGAGGGGCGCTCCTCGGTGGGGAAGGCTCGGGCGGCGGTGGACTCTGCGGCGCCCTCCCCCTCCTGGGCTGCCTCGACCTCCCGCTTCGGGTCGTAGATCAGGCCGGTCAGCCTGCCCTGCGCGGCCCTGAGCGTCCTTGGGGAGTTCTCGCCGAGCGCGAAGAGGATCGCGTCGGCGATGTTCGACTTGCCGCTCCCGTTGGGACCGGTCACTACGTTCAGCCCTTGTTCGAACTGGATGGTCAGAGCGCGAGGGCCGAAGGACTTGAAACCCTTGACTTCCAGCCTTCGAATATACCCCAAACTGGAGACTCCGGCTGACTGACGCTGCAGCGGAAACCCGTTATAAGCCTAAGCATGGGTCAGTTCGAGTTCACTCCGCGAGGACCCTCGCCGTCCTCCCCCCGATCCTGAATTGGTCCACTTTGGCCGACCTGGAGGCGTCCTGGAGTGCGGAGGAGACCCGTCCGACGTCCCTGTCGCGGACGACCGCGTGGATGGCGTTGCCTATCATGTTCTGGCTCGCGCCTATCGCGCCGCTCTCGAGCGCCACCTCGACGAGGGTCTTGACGGCCTGGGTCATCAGGCCGAGGTCGACGGCGAAGTCGTGGCCGGCCGCGAGGAGGCTCTCGAGCTTGAGGTCTGAGGCGCGCTCGAGGGCGACCGCCCCCAGGCGGTTGACCTTGTTCCTCATCCTCGTCGACGAGAGGAGGCCTCCCTTGCTCTTGGGGGCGAGGAAGGCGGTGACGACCCTGACGTTCGCGGGGATCTGGACCTTCCTGACCTCCGCCACCCCCGGGCCGCCCGCCCTTGTGATTATCGCCGCGCCGGCGTTGTCGTACGTGGAGGAGACGGTCCCCAGTCCGGTGTGCCTGACTATCTCGGCCTGGTGGGCGAACGAAGCGACCTCTTCCTTGCTGTACTTGAGGTCGAGGGCGGAGGCTACCGCCATCACAGCGGAGAGGGCGGAGGCGGAGCTGCTCCCGAACCCGGCGCGGACTGGGACCTCGACGGTCTGGACGAGCTCCACCACGTGGGGCGGCCCGCCCGAGGCGTCGAGGAGGAGGTCGACCGCCTTGCGCGTCGTGTCCGTGGGGTAGTTTGCGTCCCCGTTGACGGCGACGGAGACAGCCCTCGAGGAGCTCCTTATCGCCCAGGCGCTGGTGTAGACCCCCTTGGACAGGGTGAAGCCCCCTCCCGTCGCCCCTGCCCGCGAGTAGTCAGGCGGCTCGTTCGAGAGAGACTCGACGTGGATCGAGAAGAAGTTCGAGATCACGGCCGGCGCGAAGGCAAGCGCGGTCCGCGGCTGCATCTAGTAGCCCGACCGCTTGGTGCCTGCCAGTACCCCGGCCACCGGGCCGACTATCGCCAAGACGACGCCGGCGACCAGGACCCAGCTCCCCACCACGGACCAGCCCTGGACGACGTTGAACTGGAGGATGAAGAAGCCTGCCCCAATGACAAGGAAGGCGACGGCATAGCCCAGAGACGCGGGGAGGAGGCGGGAGACCTCGTAGTCGGACCAGGTCGGGTAGTAGGCGAGGATGCTGGTCCTACCGACGAGGGGGCGGAGAGCCCTGAGGAGGAGCGGGACGGCTATCACCACCGCCGGGACCATCGTGCCCGTCCAGAAGAGGGTGTACCCGAGGACGAGGCTGGCTACCCCGTACTTCGCCACGACCGAGGTGAAGGCGGGCAGGAAGACCTGGGCCGCGAAGGCGACGACGAGGGCGCCCGCGATGAGGTTGCCCAGCGTGATGCACAGGACGGTGCTCGAGATGAAGGCGGGCCAAGACCGGTATCTCTTGACCAGGTACCCGTACAGCAAGAAGGCGACGAAGTTCGCCGGGACCCCCGAGACGAGGGAGAGCGCAGGGTTGGTCTGCCCCATCGGGGTGAGGAAGATCACGTCGCCGAGGAATGTCCCTATCGCGGCCCCCACCGCCGCCGAGAGGGTGTCCCCCACGATGGCGAAGAAGGCCGGGACGAAGATGAACAGCAGGAACTGCCCGACCCCGAAGGGCGTTGGGATGAACGCGGTCAACCCCTTCGCGACGGCGTAGAGCGCGGCAGTCATGGCGATGAGGGCGACCTTGCCTGCCGCGGTGGGCTTGGCGTTACCCCAGTAGGTTCCCGACATCCCTTTGCGGCAGACCGGTCGCTGAATTTATCAAGATAATCTATAAATAATCTAGAGTCCTCTATAGAAGGAGGATGGACACGAGGAAGGTATTGGAGATGGGCGGCGGGACGGTCATGATATCGCTCCCAAAGGGATGGGCGAAGAAGAACGGGATAGTGAGGGGCTCGAGCGTCGCGGTGGAGGAGGTCTCGGCTCGGAGGCTGATGGTGAAGCCGCTCGGCGGGGGCGAGCGCGGTGAGGACGAGCAGGTGGTGATCGAGTACCCGGCGGAGAGCCCCAGCCAGGTCGCCAACGACATAACGGGTGCCTACCTGATGGGGAGCAACTCGATCCTTGTGCAGGGGAGCCAGGTCATCTCGCGCGAGGACAGGTCTAGGCTCAAGGGGGCCGTGACCAGGCTGGTGGGCTTGGAGATAGTCGACGAGGACGCAAAGAGGATGACGCTCCAGTTCCTGCCCGACCCGGCGGTGCTGGACCCCGAGAAGATAGTGAGGAGGATGGCGAGCCTGATAGGCGGGATGCTCAGAGACTCTGCGGAGGGCGCGAAGCACGACCGCGCCCTCCTCGCCCTCGTGGGGGAGAGGGACGACGAGGTGGACAGGCTGTACTTCCTCCTCGTCAGGACGATAAGGACAGCGACGATCGACCCCGAGGTGGCGGAGAGGTACGGCCTCGCGCCGATAGAGTGCCTCGACTACCGCGTCCTCGCGAGCTACCTCGAGAGCCTGGGGGACGCGATAACGGACTTTGCGAAGCGCGCCTCGGGCGAGGCGTTCGGGCAGGAGGTCGTCGCCCACCTGGTGAGGTTCCTGGACACGCTCGAGAAGATGGCGGAAGTCGCCGTCTCGTCGTTCCTCTCGAGGAGGAGGGTCAAGCCAGCCAGGACCCACGCCGAGGTGGAGGCGATGAGAGAGAGGCTGGGGGAGCTGTCCAAGGGCATGGTCGGGATAAAGGGAGCCTCGACCGGGACGATGGTCGACCTCCTCGCCCTCCTCGAGAGGGTTGCGAGCATCATAGCCGACGTCTCCGACCTGGCGCTCCCGACATACCAGTTCAGGCGCGGCTGAGCCTACTCCTCGAAGGCGTACTTCCTAGAGAGGCGGTCGGTCGCGGTGTGGTTGATGAGCGGGCCGCCGGAGAGCGAGGAGTTGCTTATCACCATCAGGACACCGGACTCCCCCTT
>Ga0335077_10002688_pt1 | contig 21287 bp, 18 predicted proteins | sample Lox_Sample_31_FD_207151 | JGI IMG/M metagenome (GOLD analysis project Ga0335077, IMG submission 207151) | Soil microbial communities from Loxahatchee National Wildlife Refuge, Florida, United States - Lox_Sample_3.1 | ecosystem: Environmental > Terrestrial > Soil > Wetlands | place: USA...
ACGATTGTGTCGCTAGTTCAGGATTCGGGCGCGCTGGAGCGGGCGCGGAATCTGGCTCAGGATTATGCGCAGCGCGCCAAGTCTTGCTTGAATGGGCATTCAGATTCGGAATATGCGCGGGCGCTTGCAACTTTGCCGGATTTTATTCTTGAGCGAGAGAATTAGAAGCTAGGATTGCTAGACGGAATTGGTCGATGGCGTCCGGCTAACGCTCTAGGCATTTGGGGCGCAGCATGCTGTGCCCCTACAAAGCAATTCCGAAACAAGAAGCGGTTGATCCGCCCATCATGTTGCCTTTCAAACTGGTGTACCACGACCGATACGATTTGAATCTGGGCCCGCACGTTTTTCCTTCGCAAAAATTCCGGTTCATCTATGAGATGCTTTTGCGCGAAGGCCTCGCGACGCAAGAGGATTTTCTGCGGCCAAGCCCGGCGAGCGACGAAGACATTTTGCGCGTGCACACCCGCGAATGGATGCAGAAACTGAAAACCGGAAAGCTTACGGCCGGCGACGTGACGAAACTGGAAGTACCGTATTCGCCAGAACTCGTGGAGGCAGTCTGGCTGGCGGCGGGTGGGACGATTCTGGCAGGGGAATCCGCCCTGCGCGACGGATTCGGCTCGAATCTCAGCGGGGGATTTCATCACGCGTATCCGGGGCACGGCGAAGGATTTTGCGCGGTCCACGACGTAGCAGTGGGAATTCGAAAGCTGCAAGCCGACGGCCGGGTGAAGAAGGCCATAGTTGTAGACACGGACGTGCACCATGGCAACGGCACGGCCGCAATCTTTCGAAACGATCCCACGGTGTTCACGCTTTCCATCCACCAACAAAATAATTATCCCGCGCACAAGCCAGCATCGAGCGTGGACTTGAACATGGACGACCAGGTCGAAGACGAGGAATATCTCGAAGCCTTGCTTCCGGCAGTGCGGCGGGCACTGGATGAATTTCAGCCAGAAATTCTCTTTTATGTAGGCGGCGCGGACCCGTACTGTGAGGACCAGCTTGGAGGCTTGTCGCTCACAAAAGAAGGCTTGAAGCGGCGCGACCGAGGTGTGTTTGAAGAAGCGCGGCGGCGCGAAATTCCCGTCGCGACGACGCTGGCGGGGGGCTACGCGCGGCGCGTGGAAGACACCGTGCGCATTCACGTCAACACTATTCTCGCCGCGCGAGACGTGGCGCTGGCGTTTCCTTCGGCGGCGGCTGCGCGAAACTGATAGACTCCTTTCCTCGGAAACGCTTCGATCCCTGACATTGAGAGGTGCCTCCATGAATCTCTGGAACAGCAATAGCCGTGTGTTCCTCGCGCTTTTGACCGCCGGAACGATTTTTGCGACTCCGGGGAGGCCGCAGGCACCCTCACCCACGTCGTCCAAGAAGCTGAAGATTTATATTTCCGTGGACATGGAAGGCGTTGCGGGCGTGGTTACGGCCGATCAACTCGGCCCGTCGGGATTCGAATACGAGCGCTTCCGGAAATTTATGACCAATGAGACGCTTGCGGCAGTGCAAGCAGCGAAGGAGGCCGGAGCAAACGAAATTATAGTGAGCGATTCGCATGGCAACGGGCAAAATCTGCTCATCGAGCAATTCCCGAAAGACGTTCGCATCGTTCGAGCGTGGCCGCGGCATGGCGGGATGATGGCGGGAATCGATTCGACTTTTGATGCGGCGATGTTTGTGGGCTATCACGCTTCAACTACGAATCCCCGTGGCGTGCGGGCGCACACGTTTTCGAGCGCGCATCTAGCCCGGGTTGCGCTGAACGGAAACGCTGTCACGGAGGGGGAATTCAATGCCGCATATGCTGGGGCGTTGGGAGTGCCAGTGGTGTTCGCGTCGGGGGATGATGCCGCGACGCAGGAACTGAAGTCGCGCCTGGGAAATATCGAAATTGCAGAAACCAAGAAGTCGCTTGGGTTCCATTCTGCCGAGACGATCACACCTGAGGCTTCCTGCGAGAGAGTCGCCGCGGGAGTGAAAGTCGCACTACATCGTTTGCCGGAATTCAAACCCTATGTCTTGAAGACGCCCATCACGCTGGAATTGACGTTCAAGAATTACACGCCCGCGGAGATTCTGAGTTATTTGCGAGCTGTGCAGCGCGTGGATTCGCACACCATCCGATTCGTGGGTAAGGACATGGCGGAAGTGGATGATTTCGTCGAGTTCGTGGACAACTACAACGCGGACCTGACACCGTAGCGCGAAAAGTAGCTTGAATCGAAAAAGCCGGGAATAGTTTAGAAGTTATGGCTGTGCGGCGGGTGGTGAGGCAAGAGCGCGCGTGACGGCGGCGGAGAGGTTGCGTTCAAAAGTATCGGGCTCGAAACCATTGGTGCGAAAAGCGATTTTGCCGTCGCGGCCGATGACAATGACCGTCGGGAAGGAGTCGACGGAAAACAGCCGCTCCAACCCATCGGCGAAAACGACTTCGGTACGAGGCTTGTCTGCTTGCAGGTAAGGACCAACCAGAGTCTCGTCTTCATCGCAGTCGGCAGAGAGGAAGAGCGCCGTGGGAAGGCCGTGGAATTCCGCAGCCACACGGGCAAACAACGGCTCCAGCGCATGACAAGGACCACACCAGGTGGCCCAGAAATTTATGACGATCACTTTTCCTTTCGCGTCTTTCAGAGGATAGGGCGAACCATCCGGAGCTTTGCGCAGAGTAAATTCCGGGATCTCGCGAGCTCCCTCATTGTGAGTGACCCTGACTTCGCCCGCGGAGTGCGAAACGTCATCGAAGATTTGGAGCAGGTACTCGCCCAGCTCGTCCTCGGTGCCATGAGCGAGGCGCCAAACGTTGCCGAGCTTTTTGCGAATGTCGCGTCGGCCGATGCTGCCGTTCACCGAATCGGACAGCGCGAAGGCGCGAGCGTACTGCCGAATTGCCGTATTCAAATCCTTGTTCAGTTCGGCAATTTCGCCGAGGTGTTCCGCCGCGGTCGCGGTGGGCAGGAGCGCATAGCTCGCTTGGAAATCTTTCTCGGCGGCGGATAAATCCTTCAGTTTTTCTTCGAGCCTGCCGCGCAGCGAGAGCACGGACACGCGGTCACGCCTCTTTTGCTGGACCCAGTCACCCTGGGAAACACGCGGTGATTTTTCGGAGGGGGTTCTTTGCTCCACCAGTTCGAGAACGCGGCTGGAGTAGTTGACGGCGCGGCGAAGCCCGGCTTCGTCGCCCTGCTGTTCGAGCAACTGGATCGCCAGGATCGCAGTGGGCGGATCATCGGGATTCAGCGAGACCATCCGCTCGGCATAGTCAGCGGCGCGGGCATTGTCCTGGAGTTGAATGCTGGCCTCGACCAGCGCGCGGTAAATGCCGGTGCGCTTTGGGTAATCGGGATACTGGCGGAGAAAGTCTTCGAGATTGTGAACCAGCGCGGCGCGGTCGGCCCCGGAGGTGTTCACGGCGAGTTGCAGTGCCTCGTCCGGGGAAGGTTGTTTTCCAGGTAGCGGGGCTTTGGGCGCGCTGGAATTGGAGGTTTGCTCAGGGGGCGTTTCGGGTTGTTGCGATGGAGCGCCGGTTTGAGCGCGGATAGAGGGAACCACGCACACGGGTAAAAGCGCAACGATTACAGACAAAAGAAAGGGGCGGGGCGACATACGAGAAGATTTTAGCGCATTAGCCGGAAATGTCGCCTACTGAGCAGGCTTAGCGCTGCCGCCGCGTCGGTCGAGATTAGATGAGCCGTAGCAGACTAGCTTGGGCCGCTGACACGAATTTCACCGGAAACAGTGTGGACCTCGACGCGGCCTCCGCCGTTACCCATGTGTGCGCGGAGAGAATGCTTGCCTTGCTCCTCGATGACAATGGGAACGTCGGCGCGGATTTCACCGGAAACAGCTTCCGCGGTGAGATGGAAATTTGCGGTGGTAGGGACGCTGAACTGCACTGTGCCGGAAACGGTCTTTAACTCCCAATAGCTGTTGGCGCCGGGATTGCCCTGAACGAAGACCCTGCCCGAGGCAGCGTGCGCTTTCACGTCACTGGACGCGCCGCGAATTTCCACCTCGCCGCTAGCGGTGTCGGCATCGACGCGGCCGCCCGGTTGGGTCACGCGAATGGTGCCGGCAATGGCACTGACCTGCACATCGCCTTTCACATTGGAGACAGTGACGCTACCCGAGGCGCTGGAGACGCGAACATCGGTGCCGATGTCACTCGCGGAGACGGAGCCGCTGGCGGTTGAGAGTTGCGCATCGCGATCAATGTGTTCGACGCGAATCGTACCGGAGGCGGCTTGAAGTTTGACAGGGCCACGAACGTTGCGGATGGTCTGAGCGCCGGAGGCCACGGAGGTGCTGACTTCTGTGTCGTGAGGGACCTGAATGGTGTAAGCGATGGTGATGTTGCGCATGTGGGAGAAATCTTTGCCGATGCGAATGCTGTCGCCGCGCTGTTCGACGGGGGGATTCGCAAGAGTGTCATCCAAGCGCTTTTGCGGATTGTCGAAGCCCATGCCCGACGCGCGCACCTCGCCGTGAACGTGCACTTTGCCATCGGAACTGCCGGTGATGCTTACATCGCCTGCGGCGTTGTTAAGCTCGACGCGAAGAGGTCCGGTAACGTTGTAATCGCGGTCGAAAGTGCCGTGGACTGCCGGCCCGGTAGCGCATCCCGCAGCGGCAATCAGAACCGCAAGAACCACCAGAGAATTGCCGAGGTTGCGGCAGCGAGTCATTCCTCCTCCAGACGAACCAGAGACTCCTATTTCGACTTTCTAAATAGAACTACGCAAAAAGAGCGAATTATGTTCCCGTAGTGGCCTTGCCTGACCGCGGGATAGAAGCCGACAACGTTTCGTTAAGCGAGCCCTGGCGATAGCCTTGAAGATCCAAAGTAACGTAAGCGAAGCCGGCGGATTTCAGCCGTTCGGCGATGGCTGCGGCTATTGCCGGAGAAAGGGCGCGGGGCATTTCGTCGGGGGAAATTTCAACGCGCGCGAGATCGTCATGAAGGCGTACGCGGAACTGGCGGAATCCCAATTCCCGCAAAACGGCTTCGCCACGCTCGACAAGCGCAAGCCGCTCGGGATTGACTTCGGTGCCGTACGGTAACCGGGAAGCGAGGCAAGCCGAGGCTGGGCGGTCCCAAGTGGGAAGACCGGCGCGACGGGAGAGGTCGCGGATCTCGGCTTTGGTGAGGTGTGCATCGAGCAAGGGAGCAAGAACCTGGTGTTCGGTGGCGGCGCGATGACCAGGGCGGAAGTCGAGAGTGTCGTCAGCGTTCACACCATAAGCAACAGCGGCAAAATCGCGAGAGGCAGCAAGGCGGTCCAAGACTGAGAACAATTCGTCTTTGCAGAAATAGCAACGGTCAGGTCCGTTGGCACGGTAGGCGGGATTATCCAGTTCTTGGGTCTCAATGAATTCGTGGCGCAAGGCCAATTTGCCGACGAACTCCTGGACCATCTGTCTGTCATGAGCAGAAAAACTCGGAGAAAGCGCGGTGATGGACAAAGCGCAATGGCCAAGAGCTCGGTCGGCGGCCCAGGCGAGGTAGGCGGAGTCGGCGCCACCGGAGAGAGCAACAATGAGCGAAGGAAGATCAGCAAGCCGAGAAAGCAAAGCGAGTTCCTTCTTTTCCGGTGTGGTCACGGAATTCTCTGTTTCACGCAACTGAACGAGGTTGCTCATGTCACGGGAGAGTATATCGCAGAGCGAAGCGGGAAGCGGAGTTGTGGGTGCGGCAGAAGGTCATTTGAAATCCAGCAAGACATCCACAGTTGCTTTGTCAGGGTCGGTTTGCAGCCAGTGGCCAACCGTCTCGTAGTGCAGAGGCAATTCTCCAAAAATCTGCGCTTGATGGAGCTGCAGCTTGGTCAGAACTTCCTCGTATTTGGTCTTGTCAAAGACGTCGCCGGAAGCGATGGGCCATGCGGCATGCAGCTTGCGCTCGCCCGCAGGTGATAGCCCCGTTAAAATCATTTTACCGAAGCGGTATTGGATGCCTTCCTGAATGGTGACGGCGTAGGAGATGGTGTGAGCCGTTTCGTCAAAAGAGGCTACAGGATCGAGTTTGGCATCGAGATAGCCGTGGCGCCCAAACTCCTCGCGAATACGATCCCAGCCCGCTTCGATTTGCATGCCGTTTGCGATGTCACCGGGCTTGAGAGCGACAAGACCGTTCAATGTGAACTCCGACAAGATTACGTTTCCGGTCCAGCGGGCTTCTTTCCAGTGATAGATCGCACCGGGCGTAATCGGGACGTAGACGGGGATTTGTTGCGGCAGCTTTTGAGCAGGTTTTCCGGTCAAGCGAATTTCCGGCGGGCCGAGCTTCGCATGCAAGTAGCCTTGCTGCAGATAGACCGGGCGAATTGCTTCGGTGAGAAATGTATCGATGGTCATTTTGGAATAGGGCTTGCCGATAATCTCCGGGAGATGTTGCTGGACGAACTTGGAGGCGGAAAGAGAAGAGTCGCCAAACTCAAGACTTGCGATCTGGAGCCCGGCGCCCTCGACGTGGAATTGCTGAACGTTTCCTTCACCAGAAGGACTGGCGATGACCAGGTGTTCGAGCGAAACCTGCAGACCGTGCAAAGCAATCAATTCTTTGATAGCGTCGGCGGCTTGGTCGACAACAGTGCCACCGTCCGGAAGTGTTCCGTCGAAGAAAGGAAGTTTCTTGCGAATTGCGTCGGCCAGCTCGGAATCCGCGAACCAGGGGATGTTGTCGAAGTAGGCGGGAATGCGGGGAGCTTCTTCGACATGATAGTTGACAATGACGCCGGTGCGAGTCTGAAAGTCGTAATTGACTTTAGCGAAGAGACCCGATTGAGAGAGCTTGTCAGCGGCGGCTTGCAGGTCGGCGCGGCCAACCTGAGCGCCAATGACGAGACCAGTGAGAGTCACCACTTGATCCTCGGAGAGAACCTTCTGGCCGTCGGCATGAACTTCGCGGAGCGCTGCAGTCTGATTGTCAGGCGATTGTGCAGATACGGCGATGGGCGCGGCGAAAATTAGAAAGGACAGAGAGAGCAGTCCCACGCGAAAACGACAGAACATATAAATATTCTAGCTTAAAAAGGAAAAAGTAGGCTGCAGCCGTGTAAATGCTACCTACCGCTGGCAGGATTATTCGACGGTGACGGATTTCGCGAGATTGCGAGGCTGATCGACGTCGCAGCCGCGGCGCACGGCGATGTGATACGCAAGCAACTGGAGCGGAATGATTTCGAGAAGTGGCGCGAGAATCTCCGGCGCCGGAGGCAGCTCGATGATGTGATCCGAGACTTTGCGCGCGAGGTGATCTTCTTCGGTGGCAATGGTAATGACGATGCCGTCGCGGGCTTTCACTTCCTGTATGTTCGAAACACTTTTCTCGTAACGGGTGACCGACTCTGGGTCGCTATCATCTCGTGTGGCAAGAACCACGACCGGGAGGTTTTCGTCAATCAAAGCGTTGGGGCCATGTTTCATTTCGCCGGCGGGATAGCCTTCGGCGTGGATATAGGAGATCTCTTTGAGCTTCAGAGCGCCTTCGAGGGCGATGGGGTAGTGGATACCGCGCCCAAGGTAGAGAAAGTCCGTAAAGCGGAAAAATTGGCGGGCGAGAGATTCGTACAAGCCGGATTCGTCGGCCTGAAGAATCATCTCCATTTTGTGAGGGATCCGCGTGAATTCGAGCATGAGGTTGCGGGCTGCATCGCTGGAGAGTTTTCCGCGGACCTGTCCGAGGTAGGAAGCCAGCAAAAGCAACGCGGCGAGTTGAGCTGTGAAGGCCTTTGTGGAGGCAACTCCGATCTCTGGGCCCGCATGGGTGGGAATGGTGCCGAGGGCTTCGCGGGTTATCATCGAGCCGATAACATTGCAAATTGCGAGTGTGGGGGAACCCTTGAGCTTCGCTTCGCGCTGTGCGGCCAGAGTATCGGCGGTTTCACCGGATTGGCTGATGCAGACAGTAAGGGCTTTTGAGTCGATGATGGGGTCGCGGTAGCGGAATTCGCTGCCGTAGTCGACTTCGACAGGAAGACGCGCCAAGCGTTCAATCATGAACTTGCCGGCAAGTCCCGCGTGCCAGCTCGTGCCACACGCGACGATGCGAACCTGGTCAAACTCGCGAAATTGCTTCTCGGTGATTTGCATTTCGTCGAGAAAGACTCTGCCGGTGTCTTGAGAAATGCGGCCGAGCAGCGTGTCGCGGACGGCGCGCGGCTGCTCAAAGATCTCCTTTTGCATGAAATGCTTGTAGCCGCCTTTTTCGGCCATGATCGGATCCCAGGCGACATGGTGCGCGGGACGCTGGACAGGGCGGCCATCGTGATCCATGACGCGAACACCCTGGGCCGTCAGGACGGCAATGTCACCATCCCCAAGAAAGAAAATTTCGCGCGTGTGCTCAAGAAGCGCCGGAATGTCGCTAGCGACGAAATATTCTCCATCGCCCAACCCGATAACAGAAGGCGGGCCAAGCCGAGCAGCGACAATTTTCTGGGGATCTCTCGCCGAGAGGAAAACGAGCGCGTAGATGCCGCGAAGCTCTTTCAGGGAGCGGCGGACAGCTTCCTCGAGGGGAACGCCACCCTGAGAGTTCTTCTCAACGAGATGCGCGACGATCTCCGTATCGGTCTCTGTGGCGAACTTGTGTCCCTCTTTTTGCAGCTTCTCCTTGACTTCGAGGTAGTTCTCGATGATTCCGTTGTGCACGACCACAATCTGACCCGTGCAGTCGCGGTGAGGATGGGCGTTTTCTTCTGTGGGACGGCCGTGAGTGGCCCAGCGCGTATGGCCGATGCCGTAAGTGCCTTCGAGAGGAGACTTGGCGATGATTTCTTCGAGATTGCGAAGCTTCCCCGGAGCGCGGCGGATTTCGAGTGTGCCGGAGCCGTTGACGACGGCAATGCCGGCAGAATCATAGCCGCGGTATTCGAGTTTGCGCAGCCCTTCAATGACGACGGGAACGACTTTTTTGGGACCGATGTAGCCGACAATTCCGCACATGGAAAGGGTCTCCAGGATTGTTTTCTAGCAGCGTAACATGCCCTGCAAGTTTCTGAGTGGATTCGTTGGCGCGTGATGCGAAAGGGGCTACCACGAAACCCAATGGGCTATTGTGCCGTGAGCTCGTAGGTCGTCAGTTTGTCCTCGCGATCAAAATGAAAGGTCGCGCTGGCGGTGACCGGCTTGAGAGACTCCGTATCGATGTGGTGAATCGTTGCGGTTATGGCCGTGGGGTCCGTGCCATTGTCGATGGGGAATCCTTGGGAGTTCAGATAGAGAATCACCCGCGATTTGGGAGTGCCGGCAGGCAGTTGGGAATCGAGCATTTCGTCAATCTGGCGCAACCGGGAATCCGAAGTGTGGCCACTTTGCTTGCAGCCGGAAGGGGCAAGCAGCGTAGCGACTAGGAGCAGAATGAAGCCGGCATACAGATACAAGGGTGTTCTGGAGAGCGAAGGAGCGTTGTCCATACGGAGAGCTATTCAGTCCACGATTTCAAAGCGATATTCTTCGATCACAGGATTTGTCAGAACTTCCTTCGAGATGCGCTCGAGCTGTTGCTGTGCTTCGTCGCGGCTCCAGCCATTGAAGTCCAGAACGAAGAATTTTCCCTGGCGAACATCTTTCACGGCGGCGTACCCCAAACCAGAGAGAGCGTGTTGAATCGTTTGTCCTTGAGGATCAAGAACGGTTCGCTTTGGCATTACCCAGACATGTGCTTTCATGACGCCAGTATAGCATTGCAGCGAGGCGCCTCAGGCAGTGGGTCTCGGACCGGCGGAAGAAAACGCGCGATCGAAGCTCATCTGGACGATGCGAGCCAGTTCGTCCTCTCGCAAACCCATACCCGCTGCATTGGCGTATTCTTCTATCAACTTCGTGTGAAACATGGCGGGGTCATCGGTAGAGAGCACGACAGGAATTCCGTAGTGAAAGAGTGCCGGCAAGGGATGGTCTTCGATTCGAGGCTTTTCGCGGCGGAGCTGCCGGGCGAGAGCGCCGGTTTTTAGATTGCTGCCGGGGCAGATTTCGAGAGCAATTTTCCTTTCAGCGAGAAGATTCATCAGCGCGGGGTCATGAATTGCCGCGATGCCGTGACCAATGCGCTCGACGCCCAGAAGTTCAATGGCTTCGCGAATTTTGTCCGGGCCGCCAATTTCGCCGGCGTGAATTAAGGTATGGAAACCAAGTTCGCGGGCGCGGTCGTAGACGCGGCGGAAATCTGTGGTGGGTAGGCTCATTTCATCGCCGCCAATGCCAAAGGCCACAATCGCGCCAGAATGGCAGCTCCCGGCACATTCGACAACCGCCATGGCAGCTTCCGGGCCGAATTGACGAACGGCATCAAAAATCCAGCGCAAGCGAAGGCCACGGCGTTCGAATGGTTCGGTGGCGCGAAGCAAGGCTTCGAAATTTGCTTGGGGCTGCTGCCTTCTCAGCAGCATAACGCCAACGGACAAAGTTACTTCCGCATAGATCACTTCTTGCGCCAATAGTTGTTCAGCAAGACTCTCCGCGACCAGGGCGTAGTCCTGAGGCTCGCGCAAGAACGAAGTGACCCACTTGAAGGCCTCAATGAACTCCAGGAAGTTGCCGTATGTATAGCGCTGGCGCACTTCTTCTTCGGCCAAAGGGACTCCGTTGCGGGCCGCGAGAACACATACTGTCGCGGGAGCGATGGAGCCTTCGAGATGCAAATGGAGTTCGGCTTTGGGAAGGGAGGCGATACGCGGGGGGAGCGGGAGCGATTCCATCCTAAAACAATCAGTGGGGCAAAGCCGGGCGCCCGGCGTTGTTCCAAGCCGTGAGCCAATACGAACCGACATCGGTAGCAGCGTTGGAGAGTTGCCGGATGAGAACGGCCGCGGCTTGGTTGTAAAAGCGGTCGTAATACTCGTCGGTATAGGAATTTTCGCCGTGCAGGGCGGTGCGGTCCGCGAAGAGTATATTTTCCAGCCAGCTATGTGAGCGCAGGCACGCCTCAAAAGCGTAATCCGTAGGATCGCTGATGAACGCGGCGTCATTCGGGCGCATGGGGAAAAATGAGGCGTAGCGCTCGATGAGCGTGGAGCCGAAACGGTCGTGAATTCCCGTTTGTCCACTGAGCTGGCCGTCAAAGTTATCGGTGGTGTTGAAAGGATCGTGCGTCTCTGCAACATAGTTCGCGAGAAGCGCAGCATCAAGCCGAGCTTCCTCCCACTTGCCCGCCTTAAGAGCTTCCGTAAGCTTTTCGCTGTAGACACCGATCTGCCAGGGAAGAAGCCCGTTCGAATCCAGCTTGGGTTTCCCAAACTTGGCGAGAGCAGCTTTGTATTCGCGGGGAAGCGACTCAAAGGGGAAGCGCCCGTACTTGTCGAGGGCAATAAAATGATTGCGCCGTTCGGCAGGGGTTTTTGGGATGGCATCAAGAGGATCGGTGACATGCTGAACGAGCAGAGCGCGATTTGCGTCAAAGAAGTAGCGTAAGTCTGAAGGCAGAGTGTCGATGGCCTTATTGACGATCAGGCGTTGCCCGTTGCGACCCCAGGCCTGCGCGCAACGCGGAAAGGCTGCGAATAGAACCGCTGCAGAGGAGAAAACAACCATGCGCGTCAGCGTCTTTGCAAACTTCCTATTCATCCTCTGACTTCCTTATTTCGGTGCAGCCACAGCCAAAGCACTCCGCTTGCGGCTGTAGAGGAAATAAATCACGAGCCCGATTGCCAGCCACACGAAAAACCGAATCCAATTCTCCAGCGTCAGGCTGGCCATGAGCAAGAGGCAGGTGAGAATCGACAGGATCGGCAAGAAAGGCACGAGGGGAACGCGAAACCCGCGTGGCCGGTCCGGCTGAGACTTTCGCAATATCAGAACCGCGATGGCGACAAGCAAGAAAGCAAACAGCGTTCCAATGTTCGAAAGATCCGCCAGAGTCCCAATGTCAAAAATCCCCGCGGGAATGCCCACGAAAATCCCCGCGACCCAGGTGGCCACGTGCGGAGTACGAAAGCGCTTATGCACTTTCGAGAAGGCGGCGGGCAGGAGGCCGTCGCGAGACATGGCGAACCAGACACGCGCCTGGCCAAGCTGATAGACGAGAAGAGAGGAGATCATTCCCATTAACGCGCCGACCGTCACCCATTGCTGAAGACGATCCAAACCGATGTTGTGCAACGCCGTCGCTACGGGAGCGGCGTCGCCTTTGAAGATATGAAATGGCTGGATGCCGGTTAAGACAACGGCGACTCCAACGTAAAGCGTGGCGCAAATGAGCAAAGAGGTCATGATGCCCAGTGGGAGGTCGCGCTTGGGGTTCTTGCATTCCTCCGCGGCAGTCGAGACGGAATCGAATCCGATGTAACTGAAGAACACGATTGCGCCGCCGGTCAATACGCCCTGCCAGCCGTTGGGCATGAAGGGATGCCAGTTTATGGGCTTGATGTACTTCGACGCGAACAAGATGAATAGAAAAATGGCGATGAGCTTGATGCCAACCATGATAGTGTTCGCACCAGCCGACTCGCGAATGCCTATTACGAGTAGGACCGTCAGGAACATCACGATCAGAAAACCGACGAGGTTGAAATGAGGCGCCCAGCCGGTTGCAGGAGTGTACGCAGGAGTGCTCATGGCGACGGGCAGGCGAATCCCGAAGGTTTCCAGGAGGCTGTCAATATAAGCGGAAAACCCAACAGCAACGGCCATGTTGGAGACAGCGTACTCGAGGATCAGATCCCAGCCAATAATCCAAGCAACGAGTTCCCCGAGTGTCGCGTACGTATAGGTATACGCGCTGCCCGCAATGGGAATCATGGAGGCCAATTCTGCGTAGCAAAGGCCAGCAAATCCGCAGACGATAGCCACGAGAAAAAAGGATAAAGCGATGGCGGGGCCGGCGCCAGGACGTCCACTAATTCCAGCGGCGTGCATTCCGTGAAACAGGACGTCCAGGACGGGCGCTTTCAAGATGGAGGGATATTGTACTTCTTCGCCGGCGGCAGCCGTGCCGGTCAGCACAAAGATGCCTGTTCCAATAATCGCTCCGATGCCGAGAGCTGTAAGCGTGACCCAGCCAAGTGTTTTCTTCAGGCGCTTTTCGGGTTGTTCTGAGTCGGAAATCAGTTGATCAATGTCTTTGCAGCGGAAGAGTTGTGATCCCACTCAAATTCTCCGATCTCGGCCGGGAGAACCGGCGGAGTTCCATCGCCCGATGTTGTCTTAAGGAGTAAGAGCGAGCCTCAATGTACCCCGAGAAAGTTTGGTACGCAACAAATTGGTGGCGCGACGCGCAAGAAGCTCTCACATTGCTCAGGCTTGTTCGAGCTGGGCGTAGCGCTCGATAAATTTCTTAGTGCCGCGGCCTGGAAAACTCACCGAGACTCGACGGTCGTCATCGTCCCCCTCGACACCGACGATGGTGCCGACGCCATAACTCGGGTGGCGCACTTTTCGCCCCAGCATGGGATTTGCGTCCGCGCCTCGCTTGATGGCAGGCCGGCCGAATGAGCTTGGACTTGCTGTGCGCCGGGGAGCGGCAGGCCTTTGTTCGCCACGAACGCGGCGAAGAAATTCCTCTGGGGAATAGGAATACTCGGGATCCGGCTCGTAGCGGCGCGTTTCGCCAATTTCTGCCAGGGAGCCGCGGACCGTATCGACCAACGCGCTCGGAATTTCCGCCAGAAAACGCGAGGGAAGGGAAGCGCGCAACTGCTGCTCATTGCCAAAGATTCGCCGGTACACCGCGCGCGTGAGTGTGAGCGACTTGCGAGCACGCGTCATCCCCACGTAAACGAGGCGGCGCTCTTCTTCGATTCCTTTGTCCTCGTTGCTCGAGCGGCTGTGCGGGCAGATGCCGTCCTCCATTCCGGTGAGGAAAACGTGGTCAAATTCGAGCCCCTTGGTGCTGTGGAGCGTGATGAGCGTGACGTGCTGTTTCTCGTCGTACTGATCGGCATCGCTAACAAGAGCCGCGGCATCGAGGAAATCGCTGAACGTCTCGCCGGCTTCCATGCTTTCTGCGACGGCGCGTGCCAATTCTTCGAGGTTTTCGATTCTGGCGACGTCTTCCGGCGTATTGCGGTCCTTGAGCATGTCCAAGTAACCGGTTTCTTCGAGGACCGTACGGAGAAAGTCCGCGGGTTCTTTCGTGGTGAGGGCCTGCTGGAGCTTGCCGACGAGTTGTTGGAATCCACGAAGGGGCGCAACTGCGCGGCCTGTCGAAGCGCCGGCCACTAATTTGTCGATCGCTGCCCAGAGTGAGGTCCCGTCAGTGCGCGCAGTTTCGCGCAAAGTATCCACTGTCGTTTTACCAATGCCTCGGGGCGGGACATTCAGGGCGCGCAAGAGCGAAATGTCGTCCTCGGGATGCATGGCCAGCCGAACATAGGCGAGCGCATCTTTGACTTCCGCACGGTTGTAGAAACTGAACCCGCCCACCAACTTGTATCGCAAGCCGCGGCGGCGGAACACCTCTTCAAAGGCGCGCGACTGGAAGTTAGTGCGGTATTCGACAGCGAATGTCTGATCGGAATCGTCGTTTTGGAGGCGCTCTAGTTCACCCGCAACGTACTCCGCTTCGGCTTGTGCGTCTCGGGCCTCAAAATACTTGAGATTCGCCCCACCGCCCTTCTCCGCGCTCAGCGATTTTCCCAATCGCGCGGGATTATTGGCGACCACCGCCCCCGCGGCATCCAGGATATTTTGTGTTGAACGGTAGTTGCGCTCGAGTTTGACGATGCGCGCGGCGGGAAAATCGCGCGAAAAATTCAGCAAAATGGAGACGTCTGCGCCTCGCCATCCGTAGATGGATTGGTCTTCGTCTCCGACGACGCAAACGTTTTGCCTCGGCCCAGTGAGCAGCCGCAGCAAATCGTACTGCACGCGGTTCGTGTCCTGATATTCATCCACATGGATGTATTGGAAAAACGATTGCCACTTTTCGCGTGTGGCGGCGGAATCACGAAGCAGCCGCGCGGAACGGAGCAGCAAGTCATCGAAATCCACGGCCTTGCTCTCATGCAGGAGCTTTTCATAGGCCGTGAACACGTCCGCGGTCTTGCGGCCGTCCTGGTCAAACGCCTCGGCCCGAACCTGCTCTGGGGTCTGGCCATGATTTTTTGCATAACTGATGCGGCTCAGCACGTTGCGGGGAGTGAGACCGTCCTCCTCGATTCGGAGACTGGCCATCGCCAGCTTTACAGCAGCGATCTGGTCGTCGTCGTCGTAAATGGCGAAGTCCCGGGGCAATCCGGCCGCTGCAGCTTCTCTGCGGAGCAACCGCGCGCAAAACGAATGAAATGTGGAAACCCACGGTCGCGCTGGAGGGACCCCGGTGCGCAGAAGCAAGTCCTTGATCCGGTTGCGCATTTCTTCCGCGGCCTTGTTGGTGAATGTGACCGCAAGAATTGCTTCCGCGGGCACCCCGGAGGCTATAAGATTTGCCATGCGATAAGTGATGGCGCGAGTCTTGCCGGTGCCGGCGCCCGCAAGGATCAAGACTGGGCCATCTTTCGTAAGTACAGCTTGTCGTTGTTCCGGGTTCAGCTCGTCGAGAAAATTCAACATGGGTCCGCGGTGTTCAAAAAAATTTGCTCAAAACATGGTAGCCGACGGCAACGGTGGGCGCAAACGTACAACGGACATCGAAATTAGAACGCGCCAGCCGGGGAGTTCCAGGATGTGCGTAGAAATCGACTTAGTGTTCCCTAGCCCGGCTTAGATCGATCTCGAAGTAAAGCAGACCGTGGTTCTTTTCGAGGGCCACCACTTCGGGAACGTACAAGCGAGCGGTATTGAGGAGATCGAGTTGGTTGCGCAGGTTGAAATAAAGCAGACCCTGCACGGTGGAATGCGGAGCGACCACGCTGGCGTGCACGCCAGCTTCGCGCAGTTCCTGCTCCACGTCCATCCATTTCTTATCGTGTCCAACCTTTGGACCACCCACGGGAAAGGGCAGGCGCCGGGCTGAAGGGCCTTTCGCTCCAGGGCTGAGAATGACGTCAGTGGCTTCCTCCGAGGAGAGCGCATCCAGCGCCTGGCGTTCTTCCTCGGAAATCGTAATGTTCAGGCGAACCCGCTCGAGGTTGACTTTCATGCTGTCGTCGGAATCGTTGCGAAACGCCACTTGCACGGCGACGATGCCTGCTGCAAACGGCGACTTCTTGTGGAACTTCTCTTTATAGAGCGCGGGATCGGTCCAAGGCCGGGCCGTGATGGTCATGCCCTCGTGTGATTCGAGAGCCGAGGTCTTGAGCGTGTCGGGCTGCTGCGAAAGACCAGCGGATGCGAGCAAAAGGGAGCCGGCAAGAAGAGGGAAGAACTGGGTTAGTTTTCGCATCAGGTTATAATAAACTTTCAGCATCTAGACGCCTTCGATTCCTGGGGGATGCGCAGGGTTGCCCTGCGTCGCGCGCCGCGTTTTGCCGATAGAGCGCCGACAGACCGGAGCCACGCTTAGTGTATTTCATTTACAGCCTGTTGCTGGGCCTCGCCGCCGTCGCGCTCGCACCGTACTGGCTGGTGCAGGGCCTGAGGCACGGCAAGTATCTATCAAATCTCAAGGAGCGGCTTGGTTTTTCTTTCCCGGTACTTGCCAAGCTTCCTGCGGATCGCGCTGGAGCGGGCACTATTTGGATTCACGCCGTGAGTGTTGGCGAAGTGCTTTCTGCAATCCCGCTAGCACGGCGGCTGAAAGCAGACTATCCCGAGCGGCGCCTAGTGGTTTCGACGACGACGATGACTGGGCAGGCGTTGGCGCGGGAGCGGCTGCCGTTTGCAGACGCAGTGATCTATTTCCCCTTAGATTGGGGATTCTGTGTGCGCCGGGCGCTTGACGCCGTCCGTCCGGCGATTGTTCTCGTGATCGAGACAGAGATTTGGCCGAACTTTCTGCGAGCGGCGGGCCAAGGCAAAGTACCGGTTGTTTTCGTGAGCGGTCGGATCTCGGCTCGTTCCTTCGCGCGCTACCAGAAATATATGGGCGTGTTTGGGTTTTTCCTGCGCCCGTTGCTGAGGAGCGCGCTCTCTTATGCGAGCGCCTTCCTGATGCAAAGCGAAAAAGACGCCGAGCGCATCCGCGCGCTCGGGGCACCAGTCGAGCGAGTTCTGGTCAGCGGCACTTTGAAATACGATCTGGAGCTGCCGGCGCCGACGCCGCTTTCCAACTGGCTTGAAGCGGAGATCAAACGCAGCGGTCGCGCACCGGTGATGGTTGCGGGGAGTGTCGTCGCAACCGAAGAGCCGCTAGCGCTAATCGCCTTTGGGACTCTGCAAGGCGAATACCGGAACGCGCTGCTGGTGCTGGCCCCCCGCAAACCGGAGCAATTTGACGCCGCAGCAGAATTCATCGATGAATCGCACCGCAAGTTCATAAGACGTTCCAAACTGCCGATTCCATCGCCGGGACAGAAGCCGGCGGAAACGCAGGCGAACAATGCTTCGGGTAATTCGACGATTCCTGATGACGTCACGGTGCTGCTACTCGACAGCGTCGGTGAGTTAGCATCGCTGTATCGGCTGGCCGATGGCGCTTTCATCGGTGGGTCGCTCGTTCCGAGTGGTGGTCACAATATTCTCGAGCCTGCCGCGTTTGGAAAAGTTCCCGTGTTTGGCCCGTCGATGGAAAATTTCGCTGAAATTGCGTCGCGTTTCGTCTCTACAGGGGCCGCCATTCAAGTGGAAAGCCCAGAAGACGTGGGCGTGGCGTGGATTGAATTGTTTCGCGAACCGAAGCGGTTGACGAAAATGCAAGAAACAGCGAAGCAACTCGTGGAAGCCTCGCGTGGCGCCACGGATCGCGCGGTTTCGGAAATTCGGAAGCATCTGGGCGGTGCCGCTCGATGAATCTACCGAAATTTGTGCGGTACTTGCTCTGGCCGTTTTCCGTGCTGTACGGCGGGGGCGTGCGCATACGCGTTTGGCTGTACCAAACGGGGTGGCTCAAGCAAGAGCGGTTGAAGGCGCCTGTGATCAGTGTCGGAAATTTGACGGTCGGCGGCACCGGAAAAACTCCCATGGTCATTTGGTTGGCGGAAAAATTTCTGGCGGACGGGAAGCACGTGGCGATTCTCAGCCGGGGTTACCGCGGCAAAAAGGGCACCAGCGACGAAATCGAGTTGATGAAATTTCGACTCCAGGGTCGCGTTTCCTTTGGGGTTGGCAAGAATCGCTTTGCCGAGGGGCAGCGTCTCGAAGCGCAACAACCGGTGGACATTTTTCTTCTCGACGACGGCTTCCAGCATTTGCAGCTTGCGCGCAACTTAGACATCTTGTTGATGGATTCCTCCCACTCATTGCGCGCGGAATGGTTATTGCCTGCGGGACGATTGCGCGAGCCTCTCTCCAGCATGGCCAGGGCTAACCTTGTTATTTTTACACGGGCGGAAACTGTGCCGGGCACGCTTGAAGCGATTGGGAAGCTCTCCAAGTTCCCTGTGTTTGCAGCGGCAACTCGCTTGCGTGGGTTTCGCCGTTTTGGAGGAGACGTCCATTTGCAATCCGAGGAGGAAATTGGCGCCGGGCCATTTTTCGCATTCTGCGGGCTCGGCAACCCCGATGCTTTCTTTTGCGACCTGCGTAATTGGGGCCTGGCCATCTGCGGGAAAACGGCCTTCCTTGATCATCATAGCTACACCCCTCGAGATGTTTCCTCGATTCGGCTAGCGGGAAAAGCGGCTGGCGCGAATGCTTTCGTCACGACCGAAAAGGACGCGCAAAATCTCTCTTCGGAAAGCTTCGCTGACCTGCCGCTGTATATCTGCGTGATCGAATTCGAAGTGACTCCTGAAGCGGATTTACGCAATATCCTGAATCAAACGGTCTCTTCCCGGTCAGGCGCAGCGGTATGAAAATTCTTGTCCGAGCGCCGAATTGGGTAGGCGACGCGATCATGGCGCTCCCGGCGTTGCGCGTAGTGCGCAAGCGGTTTGCGGATGCCGAAATTGCCATCGTCGCGCGTCAGTATGTCGCCGACCTCTACCGCGAACAGCAGATTTGCAACGAACTGATTGCGTACGATTCCAACGGGGCGCACGCTGGAATTTCCGGCCGCGAGCGCCTCGCCACACAACTCCGCGCAAGGGATTTCGATGTCGCATTGCTGTTGCAAAATGCGTTCGACGCGGCATGGCTGGCTTGGCGAGCGGGCATTCCCGAACGAATCGGCTATGCGCGCGACGGTCGCAGCCTTCTGCTGACAAAGGCGATTCCGGTTCCCAGGTCAGGGGAAATTCCCGCGCACGAAAAGTTTTACTATCTCGAGCTTCTGCGCCGCGCCGGCTGGGCTGATGCGCTTTCCGACGAGTCGTTCATTCAGTTGAGCGTTGGGGAAGAAGCCCGTCGCAACGCCGAGGCGATTCTAGTCAAAGCTGGCGTGCGCACAGGCGTCTTGCGGGTCGCCATTGGCGCGGGCGCTTCCTATGGTTCAGCAAAATGCTGGCTGCCTTCGAGGTTCGCGGAACTCGCGAATCGCCTCCAGTCGCAGAGGGACACGGAGATCATTCTGTTTGGCACAGCCGCGGAAGCGGCAGTGTCGAACTTGATCGCAGCGGAAACGCGCCGCCCTCCCATCGATCTAACGGGGAAAACTGCCATTGCTGATTTACCGGCGCTGCTTTCTCAATGCCATCTTTTCATCGGGAACGACTCGGGAGCGATGCACGTCGCCGCTGCTGTAGGCTTGCCGATAGTTGCGGTGTTTGGCTCTACGGATCCGTTCGGTACGGCGCCGGTCACGCCGCGCCACAGCATCATCCAGGAGAAACCCTACTGCAGCCCTTGTTTTCTGCGCCGCTGCCCGACCGATCATCGCTGCATGACGAAAATCACTGTGGATATGGTGGAAACCGCCGCAAATGCATGGCTGCCTTCCACCGAGGCTCAGCATGCCTGAGTGTGCCTCGCTGCGTCCTGCCGTGTTCCTCGACCGCGATGGCACGATTGCAGAAGAAGTTGGCTACTTGAATCATATCAATCGTTTTCGTATCTTCCCGTTTGTTGCGGCGGCGATTCGGCGGCTCAATGAGGCGTCGTGGCCGGTGGTGGTTGTCAGCAACCAGTCCGGCGTTGGCCGCGGCTACTTTCCGGAGTCGCTTGTGAACGACGTCAATGAACTGATGAAGAAGCAGCTCTCCCAAGCGGGAGCGACCATTGATGCTGTCTACTATTGCCCACACACTTCCTCGGACAATTGTATCTGCCGCAAACCGAAGAATGGCATGCTGGAGCAAGCCGCACGAGAACACTCTCTGGACTTGCGCCGTTCCTATGTCGTGGGAGATCGCTATGCTGACATTCAACTCGCTGAGAATGCAGGTGCTCACGGAATTTTAGTTCGCACCGGATATGGGGAAGGGGAGCTGGCCTGGCACGCTGCTGAGTGGCCTACTCAGCCCGACTTTGTTGCGAAGGACCTCGCGGAAGCAACTGATTGGATACTGAGGCAACCCAAATGAAACGGCCCACCACGAAAGAAGCCGCCTCTGCTTCTGTGGATCTGCGCGATCTCGCCGATTGCGTGGAGAAATTTTCAAGCAAGATGGTTGTTCTTCTGGGCGACTTCGTCGCGGATGAATTTCGCTACGGCGAAATCTTGCGAGTATCACGCGAAGCACCGGTTTTGATTCTGAAGCATCGCGAAACGCACTTGGTTCCCGGCGGCGGCGCGAATGCCGCGAACAATCTCGCCTCCCTCGGCGCCCGGGTTTTGCCTGTCACTGTGGTTGGCGATGATCCCGTGGGCGACGCACTCATTCAGTACTTCCGCAAAACTCGTGTCGAGGTACGCGGAATCCTGCGTGTGAAAGGCCGGACTACACCCACGAAAACGCGTTTTCTCGCTGGTTGGGCTCATACCATGGCACAGCAGGTGCTCCGGGTCGACTACGAACCGCAACCTGCCCTGCCGGAAGCGGTGCGGAAAAAAATCCGAGAAAAACTGACTGCAAGTCTGCGCGCCGCCGATGCGCTTGCCATTTCGGATTATGGTTTTGGAGTTGCAACTCCCGAACTCGTTCGCCAAGCCACGGCAAAGCGAAAGAAAACGATTCCCGTTACGCTCGATGCTCGATACCAATTGCACCGCTACGCGAATTGCGGCATCACATCCGCAACCCCAAACGAAGCCGAGTTGGAAGCGGAACATCGCACTGCCATCGGGGCCAATCTGGAGGAACTTGCCCGCGCGGGACACTCTACTCTTTTGACCATGAAATTGCAGGCATTATTGGTGACGCGCGGCCGCCACGGCGCCGCTCTTTTTGAATCGGATGACCGGCTTACGCGCATTCCCATTCATGGCAGCGATCAGGCCGTGGATGTTACTGGAGCTGGCGATACCGTGCTTGCTGCATACACGCTGG
>Ga0335077_10002690_pt1 | contig 21283 bp, 19 predicted proteins | sample Lox_Sample_31_FD_207151 | JGI IMG/M metagenome (GOLD analysis project Ga0335077, IMG submission 207151) | Soil microbial communities from Loxahatchee National Wildlife Refuge, Florida, United States - Lox_Sample_3.1 | ecosystem: Environmental > Terrestrial > Soil > Wetlands | place: USA...
GCGATCGGCGGGGCGGTGAGCTTCACCGCCGCGACGGCCCGGTCGACCTCGGCCCGGTGCGACGGGTCCCCGGCGAAGACGTACCGGTCGACGAGCCAGGCGGCGCGCCGGCACTGCCACTTCACCGCCTCGACCTGGGTGTGCAGGTCGACGAGCTCGAACTGGATCGCCTCGAACCGGCCCAAGGGCTGGCCGAACACCTCGCGGGTCCGGATGTACTCGGTGCCGGTCTCGAGCGCGCGCTCGGCCGCCCCGACGCACGCCGCCGAGACGAACGTCCGGGCGACGCTGAACCCCTCCATCGCGCGGCCGAACCCCTTCCCCTCGGCGCCGACCAAGTTCTCCGCGGGGACGCGGACGTCGTCGTAGGCGATCGCGCCGGTCGAGATCCCCATCCGCCCCATGTTCTCGAACTTCTGCGTCGAGATGCCCGGACTGTTCGTGGGGACGTAGAGGAAGTTGAACCCGCCCCCCTCCGCCCGCGTGAGCGTGAGGTGCCCGCCGCCGAGCCGCTTCGCCTCCTCGACGCCGGAGAGGAACGCCTTCTCGCCGCGCACCACGAACTCGTCGCCCTCCCGGCGGGAGGTGGTCCGCATCCGTGCGAGGTCGCTCCCGCCGGACGGCTCGGTCGTGGCGATGCCGAGGAACGCCTCGCCCGCGGTCACCTTCGGGAGGACGGCCCGGCGGACCGCTTCGGACCCGTGCCGGGCGAGGACCCAGCCCCAGCCGGCCTCGAGGAGGAAGAAGACGGCCGTCGCCATCGAGAAGTCGCCCCGGCCGATCTCCTCGGCCGCGAGCTCGGTCAACTGCGCGGAGGCGCCGAGCCCGCCGAACTCCGTCGGCACGGGCATCGCGAGGAGCCCGATCCGGGCCATCTCGGCGAGGACCGGGGCGGGGATGCGGCCCTCGGCGTCGATCGCCCGCTCGTTCGGCCGGAGGACCCGGTCGCCGAACGCCCGGACCGCCTCCTGGAACGCCCGTTCCTCGTCGGTGAGACCGAAATCCATCGGGGCGGCGACCGGTCCCTCCCTTTAAGCCCGTTCGGGCGGCCCAGCGCAACCGTTTTTCCTCCCGCTCCGGTCGACGGGCGGGAACGCATGACGACGGTGCGCGTCGCGGTGAACGGCTACGGGACGATCGGGAAGCGCGTCGCCGACGCCGTCGCGCGCCAGCCGGACCTCACGCTCGTCGGCGTGGCGAAGACCCGGCCGAGCTTCGAGGCCCGGGAGGCGGTCGACCGCGGGTACCCCCTCTACGTCGCGGGCGACGCCGGCGCGGACGCCTTCCGAGCCGCAGGCCTCCCGGTGGCGGGCACCGTCGAGGAGATGGTCCACGCCGCGGACGTCGTCGTCGACGCCGCGCCGGAGCGGATCGGGAAGACGAACGCCGCGATGTACGCGGGCGCCGGGGTCCGCGCGATCTTCCAGGGCGGGGAGAAGGCCGACGTCGCCGAGGTGTCGTTCAACGCGCTCGCCAACTTCGACGCGGCCCGCGGGAGGCGGACCGTCCGCGTCGTCTCGTGCAACACGACCGGGCTCGCCCGCGCCGCCTCGGTCCTCGCCGCCCGCTACGGGGTCGACCGGTGGGAGGCGACGCTCGTCCGCCGCGCCGCGGACCCGGCGGAGACCGGCCGGGGGCCGATCAACGGCATCGTGCCGACGTTCCAGCTCCCGTCGCACCACGGGCCGGACCTCCGCACCATCTTCCCGACGCTTGACATCGCTACGGCGGCCGTCGTCGTCCCGACGACCCTCATGCACGTCCACGTCAACACGGTCCGGCTCGCCCGGCCGCCCGCCTCGACCGCGGAGGTGCTCGCCGCGTTCCGCGCGACCCCCCGGTTCCACGTGTTCGCCGGCTGGGAGGGGGTCGACGGCACCCCCCAGGTGATGGAGTACGCCCGGGACCGCAGCCGCGGCCGCCCGGACATGATGGAGAACGTCGTCTGGGAGAACGGGACCCGGCTCGACGGCGCCACGGTGTACTTCTTCCAGGCGATCCACCAGGAGTCGATTGTCGTCCCCGAGAACATCGACGCGATCCGGGCGATGTTCGACCTCGCTCCGGACGCCCGGAGCTCGATCGCCCGGACCGACGAGAGCCTCGGGATCCCCCGCCCGACGGCGGCGGGGTCCCGCTAGGGCGCCCCCCCGCCGCGCGACCCGGACGGCGACGGCAAGAATCTTATAGAGCATCCTTCTCGCGCGGCGGAATGTATTACCTGGACCACCGACGGGACGTCGTCCGGATCCCGCCGGAGCGGCTCGGGCCGCAGCTCGAGACGGTGCTCACGCAGCTCGCGCAGCAGCAGTTCGAGGGGAAGCTCGTCGACGGGCAGAACCTCACCGTGATGATCCGCGGCGTCGAGCCGCAGGGCGAGGGCCACATCATCCACGGCGACGGGGGCGTCTACCAGGAGGTCGAGTACGAGGCCCTCATGTTCCGCCCCGAGATCCAGGAGGTCGTCGAGGGCGCCGTCGTCGAGATCCGCAAGTTCGGCGCGTTCGTCCGGTTCGGCCCGCTCGACGGGCTCCTCCACGTCTCGCAGATCATGGACGACCGGGTGAACATCGACGAGCACAACCAGCGGCTCGTCGGCGTCGAGACGAAGCGCGACCTCAAGGTCGGCTACAAGGTCCGGGCCCGGATCGTCTCGCTGTCGCTCTCCGAGATCTCGCCCCGGGACAGCCGCATCGGGCTCACCATGCGGCAGCCGGGCCTCGGCCGCCTCGAGTGGATCCAGGACGCCCACAAGAAGGTCGAGGAGAAGGGCGGCCGCAAGGGCGGCAAGAAGGACGCCGCGCCCCGGCCGGCCGCGAAGGCGCCGGCGGCGGGAGGCAAGGCGGCGTGATCAGCCTCAAGGCGTGCCGGAGCTGCAGCTCGATCAGCGACCAGAACAAGTGCCCCCGGTGCGGCGGCGAGACGTCTCGCGAGTGGCAGGGCTACCTCGTCGTGATCGACCCCGAGAAGTCGGAGATCGCGCGCAAGATGGGGATCCATGCGAGCGGCCGGTACGCCCTCCGCGTCAAGTGAGGGGCGCGGCCGGCGGGTCCCCGACGGGCTTCGGGCGCGCCTCGCCGAACGGTACGGCCCCGTCCTCTCCGGCGAGGCGGCCGACGCCCGCTTCCGGGGGCTCGGCGTGTTCGCCACGTGCGGCGACCGGGTGACCACCGACGCGATCCGGGTCGGCAACCTCCCGCTCCTCGCCATCGTCGACCTCGCGACGCGCCGCTCGGAGCCGGTCGACGCGAGCGTCTTTAGGCCCCTCGCCGACCGCGGCGTCGTCCGGGTCCGGAACCCGGCGGGGATCCTCACCGACCGGCTCCGCGCCGCGGTCCGCGCGATGGTCTCCGCCGGCGGCGGGCTCGTCGTCGTCGACGGCGAGGAGGACCTCGGCGCCCTCGCCCTCGTGGAGTCGCTCCCGGTCGGGGCGACGGTTATATACGGCATCCCGGGTGAGGGGGCCTCCTTCGTGACCGTCGACGACGCGGCGAAGGAACGGGTACGCGCGCTCATCGACGCGATGGAGGAGGGACCGGTCGGCGATGGAGCTTAGGATCCTGGAGGAGCGGCCGAACCCGCTCCTCGAGCGGACCGAGTACCGGTTCGAGGTGAGCCATCCGGCGGGCGCGACGCCGACGCGCGACGCCGTCCGCACCGAGCTCGCGAAGGTGACGAAGCTCCCGAAGGGGCGGATCATCGTCGAGCGGATGCACGCGAAGTTCGGCACTGCCACCACCGTCGGGCTCGCGGCGGGGTACACCTCCGACGCCGCCCTCCTGAAGGTCGTCCGCGAGCACATCCTCGTCCGGAACGGCCTCAAGGAGAAGGCGCCGGCGCCCGCTCCGGGCGCCGAGGCCGCGGCGGCCCCGGCCGCCCCGGCCGCCCCGGCGAAGGAGGCGTAACCCCCGATGGCGAAGGCGCGGGTGGGCCTCTACAGCGTGAAGGGCGACGCCCTCACGCGGACCCACAAGTCGTGCCCGAAGTGCGGGCCCGGCACGTTCCTCGCCGAGCACGCAGGCCGCCGGTCGTGCGGCCGGTGCGGCTACTCCGAGTCGAAGGGAGCGCCTAAGGCCAAGCCGGCGTCGGCCCCTCCCGTCGCAGCGGCGTAGGACCGTCGCCCCGGACCCGCCCCCGAGCGGGCGATCCCTCAGCCGACGTTGATCGATTGGATCGTGACGGTGTTACTGCTCCCGCTGGGCACGTCGCAGAACGCCCCCGCCGACGCCTGGTCGGCCGGGGAGGAGAAGAACACCTGCGTCGAGACGCCGCAGCCGAGCTGCGCGGTGATCACGTACCGGTGGCCGGCCGTGAACGCGACGGAGAGCGGGGCGAGACGCGAGGAGTTGACCGTCGAGTTCGCGTACGGCGACGAGGAGGCGAACACGTTCGTCGGGAAGAAGCCGGTCGCGGAGCAGATGTACGGGCCCGCGTCCCAGAACGGGATGGTCGTCTTCCCGACGGTGGTCGCGTTCGTCACGTCGTAGACCGAGACCGATTCGAACAGGTAGACCTGGGCCGAGCTCGAGCCGTTGTGGAAGCAGCTCTCCCGGAGCGACGCGTAGCCGCCGGAGAGGTTCAGCACCCCCGTCACGCCGACGGGGAGCGTGCCCGAGAGGTTCGACCGGACGATGTTCGCCTGGAGGGCGAACGTCGCCCACGCGTTGCCGGGGCCGCCGTGCGCGCTCGAGTAGCCGCACAGATACGCGGAGTCAGGCCCCGCGAGCCCCGACGCGCAGACGGAGATGTTCGAGTGGCCGAGGGCGAGCCCGCTGCGGACGAGGTGGCCCGGGCCGACCGGGAGGACGGCCGCCGGGGCGGCGACGGCGGGGAGGAGGACGAGGAGCGCGGCGACCGACGCGGCGGAGAGGCCCGTGGCGAGGGCGAGCCAACGACGGCGGGCCGACGGACGCATGGGACGATCGGCGCCCGAGCGGACGGAGGCGGTTTAGCCCTTTGGCCGGGGCTCGCCCCGGGCGGCCGGACCGAGACGTCGGCCGGGCGCCCCGCCGTCCGGCTAATGCGGCGGGCCGGTCTCGCGCGGTCCGTGGCCCGCCCCGCGACGCGACCGCCGACCCCCCCGCCGGTCGTGCGCGTCGATTGGGACGGCGTCCGGGCGTTCCGGCTGCACCGGCACGCCCTCGACGAGCGGCGCGACCGTCGGTCCCTGACCCGCGTGGTCGGCGCGATGGGAGGCGCGCAGGCGCAACTCCTCACGGCCGCCAAGCTCTCCGTCGCGGCGCGCGTGCGGGACGTCGATCCCGAGACGATCGACCGGGCGCTGTGGCAGGACCGGTCCCTCGTCCGGGCGTGGTGCATGCGACGCACGCTGCACGTCGTGCCGTCCCGGGAGGTCGCCGTGTTCGTCCGCGGGACCGCGGGACGCGCCGAGAAGGAGGTCCGCTGGATGCGATCGCACGGCGTCGCGTCCCGGACCGTCGAAGAGGCGATCGAGGCGACGCTCGCCTCCCTCGACCGTCCGTGCACGCGACGGACCCTCGCCGAGCAGGTCGCGGAACGCCTCGGCGTGCCGGTCGTCTGGGGCCGGGGCGGCGGCTGGGGGTCCGATCGCCGTATCCCCGGCGTCAAGGTCGGGCCGGTCGACTGCCCCGCGTACTACCTCCTCCACCTCGCCGGAGCGCGCGGCGTGCTCGTCTCGGGTCCGACGGTCGAGGGCGAGGCGACGTTCGTCCGCGCCGACGCGTGGGTCCCCCGATGGACGGACCGGACCGTCCCCGACGCCGAGGAGGAGCTCCTTCGGCTCTTCCTGCGAGCCTTCGGTCCGGCGACGCCGCACGACTTCCTCGCCTGGACGAGGCTGCGCCTCGCCGACGTCCGGGCGATCTGGGCAAGGCTCGAAGGGGAGATCGTGCCGGTCGACATCGAGGGGACCCGGGCCTGGTGCCTCGAGGACGACGCCGCCGAGCTGACCTCGGCCCGGCGGACGGGCCTCTCCGTGCGCCTGCTGCCGTACTTCGACTCGTACCTGATGGGGCATCTCGAGCGGGAGCAGACGGTGCCGGCTGCCTGGCGACGCCGCGTTGTCCGGGACCAGGGGTGGATTGCCCCGGTCGTCCTCGTCGACGGCCGGGCCGAAGGTGTTTGGCGTCACCGGGTCTCGCGGACGGGCCTCACCGTCGAGGCGACGCCGTTCGTCCGGTTCGCGCCGTCGACGCGCTCGGCCCTCCGGGAGGAAGCCCGCGCGCTCGGTCGGTTCCTGGGCGCCCGCACGACATCGGTCTCCTTCGTTACGGCTCTTTAGATGAGTTACTGATACCGGACGAAACAGGTTAACACCCTCCGACAGAGAACTCGCCGAACCGGCCTGAAGATCCACCGTCAGTCCCTCAGTCGTAGAGATGGCTCGTGGCGACGAAGGAACGGATCAGCTTGGGCCGGACTCGCATCCGCATGACCGAGAATCGAACGCCTCGTCGGAGCTCGTGGACATCGTGCGGGGCGTAGCTCGCGAGCTCGTGATTCTTCAGGTGGCTCCACCCCCATTCGTCCGGCTTCAGCTCGGCGGAGTAGCCTGGGAAGCGGTGGACCTCGAGCCGAGGCTGAGTGGCCAAGAACGCCCGCACGACCTTCGCTCGGTGGTGGGGTCCGCTATCCCAGAAGACCATGATCGGGCGTCGGCGGACGTGTCGAAGCAGATGGCGAAGGAACGCCACCACCTTCGGGCCGCGGATCGAGCTCTCGTAGACTCGGAAGTAGAGACGGCCCGTCGGTGTCACGCCGCTGATCGCAGAGAACTTCGGCCAGCGGCCCTGGTGGACCAGCACCGGAGTCTGACCCACCGGCGCCCAGGTCTTCCCGACGTACGGAATGAGCGAGAACCCGCTCTCGTCGACAAACACTACGACGGCCCTTCGCCGTCGGGCTTCTTCTTACAACGAGGCCACGAGCGTTGCCGCCAGTTCCTCACGGCGATGAGGTTCTTCTCGCGTGCCTGACGCCGCGGGCGCTGCCACGAGGGGCCCTGGCGCTTGACCATCCGCCAGATCGTCGTCTCGGAGTAGCTCACGCCCCACTCGGCCTCGGCCACCTTCACGATGCGAGGAACGGTCCACAGATCGGTGGAGAACCCGCAGCTGAGCGCTCCTTTGCGAAGGATCTATGGAAGCGCCGCTTAGTGTTCTCGCGCCACCAGCGGCGGTCGCCCGGGCCGAGGGATCGCACGGAGAGCTTCCGCCCCTCCCTCTTCCGCTGCGGTCTTCCACTTGAACACGGCCACAGGAGTCACACCCAGGCGCCTGGCCACCTCGGTCTGGGAGAGCCCCGAGCTCAGCAGAGTGAGGCCGTTCAGTCGACGTTCTTCGAGAGTCGCGGTGTCACGACGGCGCTGGGCCCATCGCCCCCTGCAACGGGGGAGAGGCTATCCCGGATATCAACCAATTTGCGCAGGAGTCAGTAGGACGTGGCCCGACGGAGTCGACGGCCGACGATTTCGTGGCGGCGGCGGGCCAGGACGGCGTGCACGTGGTGGACCCCCAGCGTCTGGGGATGGCGCTCGGGACGCTGGGTGCACGGAGCTACCGGACCCGACGCGGGGGACGCCAGGTCCGCGTCTACGACCTCCGCTCGATCCGAACGGATGGTGACCCCCCCGCGACGCTCTCGTAGGCGGAGTGTGCCGGCCCTTGCCGACGTGCCGACCTTTGAGGAAAGGGGGGACGTCCCCTCCAGCAAGCCCACCGGCACAGGTCGTCGGCACATTTGGAGGGTATCCCGTCGACGCAGGGCTCATCGGTCGTCAAGACGCGGACGGTGACGGTTACCCCCCCGATCTCCGTGACTATCTCGGCTTCGCCCCAGTAAACCACGGCAGGGACCACGGTAACGTTCGTCTCCAATCCTTCGGGCGGGACCGCTCCGTACACCTACGCCTGGACCTTCAACGGCAGCCAGTTCGCGACGACACGCAACGCGACGCACGCCTTCAGCGCCGTGGGAATGTTCGTGGTGTACCTGACCGCGACGGACTCCGCCGGACATGGGGCGTCCGCGTCCATCGCCATCACGGTGAACACGTCCGCACCCGGGACGTCGAACCAGCCGGGAGAGCTCTCGGCGACCGATTGGCTCGCACTGATCGTCATCGTGATCGTCATCGCGATGCTGATCGTTTTCGTTGTGTGGCGACGTCGGAAGAAGCAGCCCCCCGAAGTGGCCCCCACCGCAAGAGGCCCGGGGGCGCCACCTCCTCGGTAGCTCCCGCCACGCGCCTTCTGCCGACGCGGGGCATCCGAATCGGAGTGGGTTTCGGGGGAGCGGCTCGCGGTCAGAGTTTCGCGAGCGGAAGCACACCTATCGCAGCCCGCGCGCCGCGAGGTGGGCCAGAATCTGCTCCAGCGACTGGTCGGGGGTGTGCTGCGAGGTATCGACGATCAGCTCGGGGTTGAGCGGCTCCTCGAAGGGGTCGTCAAGGCCCGTTACCCTTGCCAGTTGACCGGCCGCCCCCCGCCGATAGACCCCCTTTGTGTCGCGCTGCCGACAGATGTCGATCGGGCAGCGCAGCCACACCTCCTCGAACGGTCCGTCGAACACGGCCCGAGCGGCCTGGCGAGAGGTCTCGTACGGGGTGATCATCGCCACGACGGCGACGAGGCCGTTGCGCGCGAGCATGTGCGCGACGTAGCTGACGCGTCGGGAGTGGGTCTCGCGGTCCTTGCGGCTGAATCCGAGTTCGGGCGAGAACATCCTTCGGACCTCGTCGCCGTCAAGAACCTCGACCTTCCGCCCTTCGTTTCGGAGGCGCTCGCCGAGCGCCCGGGAGAGCGTGGTCTTGCCGGCTCCCGGTAGCCCTTCGAGCCAGACGACGAACCCCGGGCGCTCGACGATCGTGGGAGCGGGCTTCATGGCCCGCTCGCCGACGCGAGGCGATCGGCCTCCGACACCCCATGCCTACCCAAATCTTCCGGTGACATAGTTCTCCGTCAGTTTCTCCCTCGGGCGCTCGAACAGTGCTCGGGTTTCGCTGGCCTCGACGAGTTTGCCTAGGTAGAAGAAGGCCGTGTGGTCCGCCACACGCGTCGCCTGGGCGAGATTGTGAGTGACGATCACGACGGTATACTCGGTCCTCAGCTTCGCGATGAGCCCCTCGACCTTGTTCGTCGCGATCGGGTCCAGGGCCGAACACGGTTCGTCCATTAGCAGGACCTCCGGGCGTACGGCCAGCGCCCGGGCGATGCACAGCCGCTGCTGCTGACCTCCCGAGAGGCTGGTTCCTGGTGCGTCGAGGATGTCCTCGACCTCCTCCCAGAGTCCGGCGTGGTCGAGCGCGTCGACCACGCCCTCGTCCAGCTCGTCGCGGTCCCTCACCCCTAACAGACGGAGGCCCGCCGCGACGTTCTCGTAGATCGACATGTTGGGGAACGGGGTCGCCTTCTGGAAGACCATCCCGACGCGCGAGCGCACCGTGACCAAGTCCTTGCGTCGCAGGTCCTCCCCGTCGAGCCGCACTTCGCCGGCCACGCGGGCCCCCGGCTGCTCCTCGTGGAGGCGATTGAGGCAGCGCAGGAAGGTCGACTTGCCGCAGCCCGACGGTCCGATGATGGCGTACACCGAGGAGACCGGGATGGCCAATCCGACATCGTAGAGCACCTGCTTGGGGCCGTACCACGCGTTGAGACCGACGACCTCGAGCTTGTGGTCGCCCGTGGCGCTCACGCCCCCTCACCGGCCGCGTTGGCACGGCGCACCGCGAGCCGGGCGCCGACGCTGATGACGAGCATGAGCGCGAGCAGCACGAGCGCCGCCCCCCAGGCATCCTCCTGAAGGTTCGCGTACTCCGACGAGAAGTTGAACCAGATGAAGGGCGTGATCGCCGCCGTCGGCGACGTCAGGTTCTGGGCGTAGTACGAGCTATTGCCGGCCGTGAAGATCAACGCGGCGGTATCGCCGCCCGCGCGGGAAAGCGCAAGGAGCAGGCCGGTGACGATCGGGCCCCGGGCGGACCCGAGGACGACGCGGGCCGCGACCCGGTGCCGAGGAAAGCCTAGGGCGAGGGCCGCTTCTCGCACCCCCCGGGGCACGAACCGGAGCGATTCCTCGGTCGCGCGGATGGCGATCGGCACCATGACGACGGCCAGCGCGACCCCTCCGGAGAGCGCACTCGTGGCCGCGTCGTGGTCGTACCGCAGGAACAGAAGGAAGACGAACACCCCGACCAGGACCGTGGGGACCCCGGTCATGACGTCGGCTAGAAAGCTCAAGGTGCGAGCGTACCAGCGCGCGGAGCCCCGCCCGTACTCCGAGAGGTAGATCCCCACGAGGATGCCGATAGGGAGGGCGATGAGCGCCCCGATTCCCAACATGAGCAGCGTCCCCTCGATTGCCGGTCCCATACCGCCCAGCGAGCACGTCACTCCCGGACGCGGATTGCAACCTAACGGCGGACCGTCCGTGTAGAAGGAGGGCTGCACGACCGCCGCCCCGCCCCGGCTGACGGCGGTCAGCAGGACGCTGGCGAGCGGGAAGAGGGTGACCGCGACACAAGCCATCGTCAGGGCGATGACCACCAGTTGCGCCTGGCGCCGGCGCCGGATGCGGTGGGGGGCGGCCGCGAGGGCTCGGGCCCGCCAGCCCAGACCCGCCGCGCGGAGGTCGGCCGGGCCGCTGCCCCGCCGCAACGTCGCGAGGCGTTCGGTAAGCCGCGCGTGCCGTCTAGTGCCGCCGGCGTGTCCGGCCCGAACCTTCGGAGAGCTGGCCCGGGGAGAGCCGGCTAGGCCCCAGATCAGGAGACGCGCGGCGACGTTCACCGCGATCGTAACGGCAAGGAGGATCAACCCGAGTTCGATCAGGGCGCTCTGCTGCAGGCCGATGCCGACCTCGCCGAAGTTGTTGGCGATCTGGCTCGCGATCGTCTGCGAAGGGGAAAAGAGCGAGGTCGGAACGGAGTAGATGTTACCGATGACCATCGTAACGGCGATGGTCTCCCCGACCGCGCGACCGAGGCCGAGGATGACTCCGCCGGCGATCCCGCTGCGTGCCGGCCCGAGTACGGCCAGCCGGGTCGCCTCCCAGCGAGTGGCGCCGAGGCTGAGCGCCGACTCGCGCTGCAATCGTGGGACGGACCGCAGCGCCTCACGCGCGACCGCGGCGACGGTCGGCAGTATCATGGCCGCGAGGACGAGCGAGGCGGTCAGCAGGTCCAGACCGAGGGGTACGCCGGAGAATGGGAAGCCGGTGCCGAAGGCGCGCTGGAGACCCGGTTCTAGGTTGGCGCGCATGAAGGGCACGACAACGATGTACGCCCAGAACCCGTAGACGACCGATGGGATTGCGGCGGAAAGGTCCACCACGTACGTCAGTGGCTCACGCAACCAGACTGGGGCGATCTCCGACAGAAAGACGGCGACCCCCAGCGCGACCGGGACCGCGAACAACAACGCGAGCGCGCTGGTGAGCAGCGTTCCGACCACCGCTGGCCAGGCTCCGTAGAGGTCATGGACGCCATCCCACGCCGAGCCGCTGAGGAAGCCCCAGCCGAACCGCTGGATCGAGGGGCCGGCCCCGCTGATGAGCTCGCCGACGAGGGCGAGCACGAGGGCAAGAAAGACGAGGGCGGCCCCGAGCGCTACCCCGTGGAACGCGGCACCGAGGGCGTGCAGCCAGCGGATGCGCGCGGACAGGTCGCGCCCCGCGCGGGGACCCGGATTTCCCGATCCGGTCGCGACCTTCCCCTCAACCGCACGAGGGGATGTTGGCCCCGCCATAGGTCATCGTTTGGACACCGGCCTGGCTGATGTGTACCACCGCCGACGCGAGGGGGACGTAGGACAGTCCTGTGGCGTCGGACTGGCCAGCGGTCAGGACCCAGTTCAGCCAGTCGACTAGCACCTGCGTCTTCGCGAGCGAGGGGGCGAACCCCTGGTCCGCGGCTTGATACACGAAGAAGTACGCGAACGTCGCGAGCGGGTAGTCCTGGGCGCCCGCCGCGTTGACCATGCTGACCTGGCTCCAGTTCCCCAGGGCCGACGGGAACGTGGTCACGGCGGACCTGTCCGCAATCGCGGCGGCGGTGTTCGTCAGGTTGGGGAGGATGTAGTTGCCCGTGGGGTTGAGCACGGCCGCGTAGTTCGTCGCGGTCGATGCCGTCAGCACGTCGGTCAGGTCGGAGTACCCGATTGTGTCCGCCGTCGTCTGTACGTAGGTCAAGAGCGCGGAATTCCCCTTCTCGCCGACCTGCGTCGGCGCCTTCGGGAAGCTGACCGAGGTCCCCTTCCCCACGGTGTTCGCCCACGTGGGCGAGTCCTGGCTCAAGAAATCCGTAAGGACGAAGGTCGTGCCCGCGGCGTCGGAGCGGTGGACCGTGGTGATCGTCGCGCTGGGGAGCGAGACGCCCGAGTTGTTGTTCGCGATCGCCGGGTCGTTCCAGCTGGTGATCGTGCCGAGGTAGATGTCGGCCAGGACGGGGCCGCTGAGCTTGAGGCCGGCCGGCACACCGGGAACGTTGTAGATGATCGAGAGTGCGCCCGCGGTAACGGGCAAGGTCAGCACCGGACTCGGCATCGCGCTGACCTGCGCGCTCGTCAGCGGTTCGTCCGTGGCGGCGAAATCGACCGACTTGTCGGTGAGATCGGTGATCCCGGTACCCGAGCCGCCCGCAACGTAGTTGACCGTGTCGCCGCTCGCCCCGTTGAAGTTCGCCACCCACGTCGCGGCCAGGGACCCGATGAAGGCGGCCCCGTTCCCCTGCAATGTTTCGCCGGTGGGGCATGCACCGGCTGCGGCGGGCTTCGATCCGCCCACCCACTTCTCCTCGTAAGCGACCCCGCCGATGATGGCGGCGAGCAGGATGATCCCGACGACGAGATAGAGGCCCCAGCGGCTCTGTCGTCGCCGGATCCGCGGTGGAGCGGCGGCGCCGGCGTTCGAAGATGGGGCATTCGAGGACTCTTCCGCGATCATGGTTTCGATTCTCGACGGAGGACCGGCCAGCGCTGCCGATCGGTCGCCCGTGCGTGGCCCATCGACCGCGCCCGGGCTTGATAAGCCCACGCCGTTGGCCCATTAATGACACGGTTTATCTCCCCCGCCGCATCTATCATCGGTGATGCGCCGGGCCCCGGTCGTTCGACTGCACTGGGAACAGCTGCGCCAGCTTCGCGTGCTCGCCGAGGATCGGGACGTCGCACCGCGCATCGGTCGACGAGCCCGAATTGTGCTCCGGGCTTCCGAGGGCGCGACCGATGTGGCCATCTCCTCCGAGCTCAATGTCTCGACCGAGACCGCCGCCTTGTGGCGCCGGCGATTCCTCGCGCACGGGGTGGCCGGCCTCAAGCGCGAGGCTCCGCGCTCCGGCCGCCCACCGGTGATCACCCCGCAGACGGTACGCGCCGTCGTCCGGGCGACTCGAGAGCGCGCTCCTCCGAACGGACAGCGATGGTCTGCGCGAAGCCTGGCCCGTGAGTTCGGGGTCAGTAAGTCGTCGGTCCAGCGGATCTGGTCCGCCCATGAGCTTCCGGCGCCGGGCCGGCGCCCCCGCCCACCGCCCGATACCGAGATGGGTTTTCTCGACCGCGTGACCGATCTCGTGGGCCTCTACCTCCACTCGCCGGAACGCGCGGTGGCCTTCTCGACGGATGAGCGTCTTTCAACGAACCGACCGCCCCCCCTCGAGGGCCGGGCGCTATCGGTGTTGCGGCGACATTCGCGCGGAGAGGAGTTCCGGGCGTTCCTGCAAGTCACGGAACGCGAGACGCCCCCCCACCTCGATGTCCACCTCCTGGTTGACAGTCGGCTCGCGCCGGTGCCCCCTGAGGTCGAGCGCTGGCTCGCCCGGCGCCCTCGGGTGCACCTGCACTTCTTGCCCGAAGACGGAGCGGGCGCCGGGTTCATCGATCGCCTCATCGACCGATTCTCCAAGCGTCGAGATCGACCCGGTGCCTCCCCCAGCGCTCACCGCCTCAAGTACGCCCTGCGGGGGCACCTCTCGCGGGACCGTGAGCTGCTTCGGCCGTTCGTGTGGACGGCCACCGCCGAGGAGGTGCGCGGCGCGTACGGCCGCCAAACTATCTCATAGGTAACTTTCGGGACAGTCGCGTAATGCCCGCGGTTATGGGACCGCTCGTGACGCCCGGCGCGCAGAGCTGCGGACCCAATCGGGACGCGCGAATCTCCATTCGGCCGCGCGCCATTGCATTGCGTTGAATCCGCCTCCGCCACCTTGGCAAGATCGGTCGATGGTCGGAGGCGACGATGGCGAGTCCAATCGCGCGAGGGGTGACCCCGGGGGGTATCAGCCTAGGTTTCTGGCCGGTCCTGACGGCGGACCGAACGCCGGGTAGCCGTTCCCAGATATCGCTTCCCGAACCACGCTCAGAAAGTCCAACTCTCGCTTCCGACAGGTTCGATAGATCGTGAGCAGGCGCTCGAGCACCCACGCGCCGGTCCACGACCGTCGGCCTCCGCTGAGCTTTCGGTAGAGCACGCCCTGCCGGATCTCCGTCTCGGCGCCGTTGTTGTGCCAGGGAACCCCGGGCTCGATGAGGAAGGTGAACAACACGTCCCGACGCTTCCCCATCTCCCCGGCGATCCGCTGGGCGTCGGGGTCCTTCCATTCCCTTCGGAGATGGTCCGCCATGTCCCACCTCAGTCCGCGGTAGAACGCCATGCGCTCGGACATCGGAGCAGCGGGGTGGTCGTCGGACCACTCGATCGATCCTCTCAGGATGCTTCGAACTCCGTCGGCGAACTCGAAGAACTCGGTGGGCGGATGCCCCGGCCCCACCAACTTCGCGTCGACCACCTTCAGGAGCGGTCTAGGTTCCACCCGGTGGAGCACCTTCCCCCGCTCCAGCCATCGATTCACATGGCAGAGGTCGAGCTGGTGCTGCGCGGTGGTGATCACCTCGTAGGGAACCCACCCGTCGTGGACGAGGATCCCTCGGGATCCCTCGAGGATCTCCTCTACGACGTCCTGACCACGACTCGGAGCGATCCGATAGACGACGGCGTGGAGGTGGGTGAACACCCACATCCAGCCGTTCTCTCCCGCGATGCGGAACTTGGTCTCGTCAGCTCCCACCACCGGCGCCTTCGGACCTCCGCCTTCAGCACCGCGTAGAGATCCCCGAGCGCCTCGTCGAGGAAGTCCACCACCTTCGCCGCGCTGAGACCGAGGAGCCGCAGGTGTACGACCCGGGCCGTCCGAAGGAACCCACACTGTCGATTCGCCGGATACGGACAGTTCGGCTCGACTCGCGCTCGGCAGCCCGGGCAGTTGTAGCGGGGGATCTCCACGTCGAAGATGCGGGGGTCCGGGGGCGGCAGATCGGTGATGGTGCGCCGTCGAACCTCGAACGGCTCGCCGAGTCGAGTGCCGCACTCGGTGCAGTTCTCGAGGGAGAGGGTCAGCGGTGGAGCGTTGGGGATCGGCCGAGGTCGGGCGCGGCCGAGGTGGCCGGGTTGTCCGCCGCTCGGACGGGGGTTCGGGCTTCGCTGAGCCGGGCGGTAGACGACACGACTCGTGGGGATGCTCCACGCCTCGGCGGTGCGCTCCGAGGCGGCGAGGATGGGTGCACAGGCCTTGCAGCGACGAAGCTCCTCCTGGGCCCGGCGATACTTGGCGCGGAGCTCCCGTAGCTCTTCCTCGTCCCGGTAGGCATTCCGGAGCCGCTCGAGGAGCGCCTTGCGCTCCCCTTGGGAAAGGGGAAGGTCCCCCTCGCGCTCGGGGTCAAGGATCTCCTACTCGGCAAGGAGCAGCTGCAAGCTCGCCCTCGCCAAGCGAGGGCGCGGAGGTCCGGAAAGTCCTTACGGTCGACAGGAATCAGGTCGATCCGGCGAGCCAGAAACGTGACCAGTTACAGACATTCAGTCTGAACGGGAGCAAGTCACTCTTGGAGAACCCTCATCGACCCTCGGGAGTCTCGATCGAGGATGGTGCAATGCCCATGGCGCGCTCTCCGGGAGGCCGCCTCCGGAGCAGTCATCCTCAGGCGATCGATGGACGTGGAATGAGACTGGAAGGGAAGGATGGAAGCCGCCCGTGTCGTAACAGTTAACTCCGGTTCCTCAATGTCGAGCGCGTAGACCATGTCGAGCGGGCGGGTGGTTCTGGGGAGTGTGATTGTGGTTCTCCTCCTCGTGGTCATTCCCGCATTGGTCTCGGACTCGGTAGGTCCCTCCGTTTCGACCAGAGTGTCGGCGAGCGGCGAGGCGCGCTCGACCTTCGCGATCGCCCACGGGCCCTCCGTAACCGGCTCGAACCACACCTTGACAAAGTCTCGAGCCGGCTACACCTTCGCGGGTGCCGTCGGTTCCTTCATCGGTGCCTGGGTCGCCCAGTGGAAAGTTCCACGTTTCGCGGGGAACTGCTCGTCCTCCGCGCCCACCGAGATCGCGTACTTCGGTGTGGGAGAGTCGGAGAACCTCACCGGGGCCTACCTCACCGCCCAGGTGGGTACGGCCGTTGAATGTAGTGCCGGACGCGTCAGCTACTTCGTGTGGTATCAGTTCGGGTCCCACCCGGTCCGCCGAGCTCCACTCGCCTTCTCACCCATGGACGTGGTCCAGGGGTACGTTGTCAGCAACGCGAGCCAGGTGATACTGGTCGACAAGAGCACCGGCGCATGGACCAACTACATTACGGGCCCGACACAGTCCACGGCCCCCCGCCTCGCCGCCATTCTGGTAGAGCGCCCGTCCAACGGCGGCACGCCGGCCCCGCTGCCGGATTTCGGCTCGGTGCTTTTCGAGAACAACTCCCCGATCGGGTCTGGTGGCCTACCCAACGCCACTGCCTACGACATGACGACCGGAGGCACCGCCGGGCTCCTGACCCACACGGGCAGCCTTCTCACCGGACTCGGGGGATTCCGAGTAGACTGGATCTAGGCCGACCCCACGTTCCGCAGGGGAAGTCACGCCGGAGCGGAGTCGAAACCAACGAACGGACCTGCCGATCCACACCGCCGAGGATTTCGTCGGAGCCGGTGGCCTCACCCTCGTACATTCAATCTAACCTGGAGTAGTCCGCCTCTCCCACTGTCGGCGGACCGGGGGATCCCGGGCGGACGGGAGGCAAGCTGCCCTCCCGAACTTTGGGGGGTTCGATCCCGCGAGCTCCACCGTCGAGCCTCGGACCCCCTGGGGTGAAGGTCGTTCGGCCGTCCGCACCGATTGGCGGCGCGTGGACCGAGCGCCGTGGGCCGACCCGCAATCCTGGGGTAAGCTACCGTCCGATCGGCGCCGGCGGGCGGTCTTGGGGCCGACGGACGAGGAGGCCGATGAGGCCCCCGGCGGCCGCGCCGCCGGCCGCCCCCAAGAGCGCCACCTCGGCGAGGGCCGCGCCCGAGAGGCCGCTCCCAGCCGCCGGCACCGGCGAGAACCCGATCACGACCTGGGCCGGGGCGCCGGCCACGTCGACGACCCCAGACGCCGGCACCGCGACGTAGCCGGCGGGCGCCGCGATGGCGTACGCGTACGACCCGTTCGGGAGGAGGGTCGTGACGCTCGCTCCCGCCGCGGGGATCGCCGCCGCGTCGACGCCCACGGTCCAGTCGACTCCGGTCGGGAGTCCGTGGCCGAGGAAGGTGACCGCGTACCGGGTCCCCTCGCCCGGCGGGAGGGGCGTGAACGTGACCGGGACCGTCCGGTCGGCGTCGACCGTGAGCGAGCCGTTCGGCGGCGCCGGCGCGTAGCCGGAGACGTTCGAGACGGAGAAGTCGTACGTGCCGTTCACCACGCTGAACGCGAGGAGGTCGCCGGTCGTGGTCCCCGTCTCGTTCCCGAAGCGCACGGTCCAGGCGGTCTCGCCCGGGAGGCCGGATTCGGCGAACTCGACGGTATGCGCGAGAGCGAAGGTGACCCGCACGGTCGCGTCGCCGTCCACGACGAGGCTGCCGCCACCGGGTCCAGCGAGCGCGTAGCCGGGGACCGCCTCGACCGCGAACGGGTACGTCCCGGCGGGGACGGCCACGGAGAGCTCGGGCGTGGTCGCTGACCGCGACGTGCCGTTCAGCACCACCGTCCAGGTGGTGCCGGAGGCGAGGCCGTTTTCCTCGAAGGTGACGGTGTACTCCGGGGGAGCCGGGAGGAAAGTGACCGGAACGGTCGCTGGCCCGCCCTCGACGAGCACGGATCCGTTCGCCGGGTCCGGGACGAAGCCGGGCGGAGCGACGACCCGGAACGCGTGGGAGCCGTTCGCGGTGGCGAACACGTCGGTCGCGCCGACCGAGTCGCCCGGCGCTCCGTCGAGGATGATCCCCCACGCGGTCCCGGCGGGGAGCCCCGATTCGTCGAACGAAAGGGCCACCGCTCCCGGCGGCGGATCGTACGAGACGTTGAGGTAGAGGGGCTCGCCGAGGACGGGGGCGTACCACGCGGAGGACGGAGACGGATCGTATCCGTGCGTCCCGAGCGGCGACACAAGGTAGTCCCCGATCGCGGCGACCGCGGGATCGAGCCAGACGGTGAACGACGGCGCCGCCGCGCCGGCGACGGTCGCGTTCGGAACCCAGCCGCTGCCGTTCACCCGGATCGGCCAGACGGTCCCGTCGGGGAGCCCGGTCTCGTTCACCTCGAGGGGCACCGCGATGTGCAGCTCGCGCTCGTCGGGCGCGAGGCATCCCACGGTGAAGTTGTACGTGTTGGTGAGGCAGATCTGGTCCGACGATGGATCGAACGCGATCCCCGCGGGGTCGTCGGTCAGGATCGCATCGACGGCTTCGCGCGTCGCGTTGATCGCCGCGAGGGTGAGGAGGCCCGCGGCGACCCAGACGAGACCGTCGTGGGGGTCGTAGGCAACCCCCTGGAGCATCGCCGCCGGCGCGACGACGGGGATCGTCGCCGCGATCGAATCGTTCGCGGCGGCGATCACCGTCCTGTTTTCCGACCCCTGATTCGCGACGTAGATGGTGTCGGAAGCGTCGTCGACCGCCGCGCCGAACGGCTCGCTGCCCGTCGGCACGGTGGCGACGAGCCGGTCCGTCGTATCGGAGAGGATGGAGACGGTCCCCGACCACCGGTCGGTGACGAACACTTGCCCCGACGCGGCGTCGGCGACCACGGCGAGCGGTCCCGAGCCGACCGGGACGGTGTCGAACGCCGTGTGGTTGGTCGCCCCGATGACCGTCACGTCGTTCGCGGCCCCGTCGGCGACGAAGACGTCGCCCGACGCCGGGTCGTACGCGACCCCGAACGGCATCGACCCGACGGCGACCGACGCGACGACCCGGTACGTAAGCGTCGACACGACCGACACATTGTCGGATCCGGTGTTCGTGACCCACGCCTCCTGGGTGGCGGGGTCGATCGCCACGTCGAACGGGTCGGTCCCGACGCCGACGGCGGCGACGAGGCTAGGGGACCAGCCCTCGTTCCCGAAGACCTCGACGCACCCGGGGGGCGACGCCACCCAGATCGTCTGGTCCGCCGCATCGACGGCGAGCCACGCCGGCCGGGGGGACGACGGCGCCGAGCAGGCGGGGGACGTGAGCGGCACGGTGGTAAGGCGGGGCGGGAGGTCGCCCGGTAGGGCCCTCCCGGCGAGGGGTTCCGGCGCATGCCCGATCCCTCCTGCGCCGGAGGGGCCGGCGGCCGGGGGCCCCGCGGGGGCGGCGGGGCCCGTCGGCCCCGGGACGAGCCCGGTTGCGACCGCCGGAACTCCGAGCAGGAGCACCACGAGACCGACCGTCCCTCGGGGCGGGAGTCGCCGCGGGGAAAGGATGGGCCGGCGACGAGACGGCGCCGTTCCCGTTCTGGCGTCGGGCCGTCCCGCCATCGAGGGTGCTTCCGGGCGCGGCCGGGCGGCCGACCGACCGGCGAAGGACGGCGGTTACATCTCGCTTGCGAGGGCGCCCTGACGGCGCTGGACCGCCCGGTTACGCTCGGGTGGATTCCTGCCAGAGCATGAGCTCGTTGCCTTCCGAGTCGGAGAAGAAGGCCGCCGCGCCCCACGGCTCGAAGGCGATCGGCCCCTCGACCCGGGTCTCCTTGCTCGAGCGCTCCGCGCGGCTGAACTTGACGCCGTTTGCCTGGAGCTTCTTCACGACCGAGCGGATGTTGCGGACGAGGAACGTGGAGTACGCGAGGGTCCGCTTCTCCCGCTTGGAGGGCGTGATGAGCCAGACCTCGGCCCCGGCGACGCGCACGCTCGCCCACGAGTTCTTCATGGCGCCGGTCCCCCGCATGAGGACCCGCGCGCCGAGCATCTTCGTGTAGAACTTGACCGCGCGGTCCATGTTCCGGATCGGCATCAGGGTCGCGAGTTGGGCGCTGGAGAGTGCTCCGGGCATCGTGCTTCTTCCTCCGTCTCGGGGACGGACTCCCCACGACCCGTGCCGGGACTTAACGGTGCCCGCCGGCCAAGCGCCGCTCCCCGCGCGCGCCGCGGCGGCCCAAGCCGCGCATTTCCGTCACGCGGTCCCTCGCACGCCCGCGCCGGGGCGCTCTCGCGTCTCGGTCGGGCGCGCGGAGGGCGGAACCGCATACCGGTGATCGATCGTCCGTCCGATCGACTCGACCGGTTCGATCAGAACGTCGGCCGGGTCGAGGTAGGCGATCAGCTCGGTCATCACGGGCCGCCGGGCTGAGGGGACGGGGACCCGTCCGGGGGCGCCGGCGCGCACCTGTCCCAACCCTCCGAGGACGACGGACGTCCCGTCCTCGGCGAGGAGGAACGGGTAGACCCCGCAGTCCCGCTGGAGCGCCCCCAGGAGGTCGCGCGCGATCCGGCCGGACCGCAGCCGCCCCCGGACCCAGAGCACCTCCCCGATCCGTCGGCCTCCGTAGGCCGGGAGTGTCGCGAGGTCGAGGAGGGTCCGCGGATGCAGGACCTTCTCCTCGAACGCCCGCTGCTGCGGGCGAGGCATTCGAAGGAGGTTCATCCACCCCCGGCGAGGCGGATCGGTCGGTCGCGACGGGTCGAGAATCTCCCGCGCGACCGACCGGGCGCGTGCGCTCGCGGCGCCGGTCGCGAAGTCGAGACCGACCGGGTACGCGTCGGGGATCGGCGCGCCGCCGAACCGGGCCCAGGCGCCCGCGTAGTCGAAATAGACAGGGACCGACCCAGCGTCCCTGTCCACCGCGATCCGGGTGAGGTCGATCCCGGCGACGGTCGGCTCGCTCGTCGCCGCGTCGGATCGGAAGAAGACGGCGAACGCCGCGTGCACGCCGACCCACAGGACCACGCAGTCCGGGTCGGCATGCCACGCCCGGATTAGCGGTTCGCGCGCCGCGAGGGCGGGTCGCGCGAGGGCGATCTCGACGCGCGCGAGACCCGCGGGACCCGGCTCCGGTACGTGGACGGAGCGTACCCAGCCCTCGGCGAACAGCC